>Ga0208450_1000325_pt1 | contig 28159 bp, 40 predicted proteins | sample MalvireepMed_908_FD_184249 | JGI IMG/M metagenome (GOLD analysis project Ga0208450, IMG submission 184249) | Marine viral communities from the Global Malaspina Expedition - Malaspina viral metaG DeepMed_908 (SPAdes) (version 2) | ecosystem: Environmental > Aquatic > Marine > Oceanic | place... | reverse complement strand
GAATAAGCCAATACCTGCTGGCTTTTCGGAACACACTGTAGGTAAAAGAAGAATACAAATTTTCATACTAAACAAATTCGAGGAGTGTGACTAATGCGAGAATTGATTTTGTACAGTGACGATTTCAAATCCACGGGCATGTGGCACTATGTGTTAGACATGGTAGGTGTGGAAAGCCATGCTACAGTTGGTGGCAAGGTAATAGACAGAAATGTCGAGACTATCACAATTCGTGTGCATTCCGCACATGATGAATATACAGAGGAGTAGCTGTAATGGCTGTCTACAAAGTACTACAAATAATCTCAACTGGTTCTCATTCAGATGCTGAACAGGAACTACGGCGCAACACTATATTTCAACCCACGAGAGAAGCTATAGTTGCAGCATGGGATATGTACGACATAGCTTGCTACATAAAGGCTGACGATCTGGATGAAGTATTTGAGATCGGAAACATTGGACCAGAGGAACATATTGAAAGGGTAGGCCCAATGCACAGTATTAGTGTAGGGGATATAATTGTAGATACACACTACGGCGTGGCGTGGTATGTGAATAGCTTTGACTTTGGGCAGTTAGGCACCGTGCATCATGGAAAGGCGTCGGGTCGTGCCAGATAATCTCACAGAGTTTGAGCAGGACATTGACACACGGGTGAGAGAATGCTTTAATGGCTATCTACCGTGGGTTGTAGATGACTATAGCCCACAGCAGATGCAGTATCTGTACAAATTGTATTGGACTAACTACTTTAACATGGAGGAACAGTCATGAGAAACCGGCATGACATTAGAGGAACAAACACGTCATTCAATCTTACACAGAATGAGGAACGAGCCGCACTTGTCTTAGTACAGAGTTGCTTAGACGGTATGGGTGGGCAACGACCTATTGATCTGGACGATGACCCGTTCACATGGGTATGGCCGGATGTTCTAATAGACAACGGCTGGACTAGGCATGAAACAGCAGGTACGTGGAATGCCTTGCTTGACAAGGGTATCATTTATGAGTATGATGAAAACGATTTTATTCTATCAGAGGATGCCTACCTTTGGCTGGATACAATTTGGAAGGAGGAGCATGTCTAGAACTAGAAAAATTCCCAAGTGGAATACAGACCGTTACGGAAACCCTGTGGCTAAGACACTGTCACAACGGAAGTTCCAACAGAAGATTGTAAAGAGTGGTAAAGAGTACAGGCGTATGCGTAAACATGAAATCAAAACCGATGAGGAGAATTAGCATGTGGAAAAAAATTATAGAGTTTTTCGTACCCGCAAAAGTAGAAGTAGTGCCAACTGAAAAGGAAAAGGTTGCGGCTTTGCTCCAAGACTATGCAGACAACGGGGAAAAGCCTGCGATAAACCGTACCACAGACAAGTGGCAGGGGTATGGGTCTGAAGTCACAAAGAAAAAGAACTTCATCAAGGTACGTAATGGACATCAAGCTTTGTACTTCGGTAATCCTTTCTGGAACCTATACCGCATTAACTCTCGTGCAGGCACGAAAGACTTTGTGACCCATTCAGTATAAAACATAATCTAATTGGCCTAGCTATGCATTTATTGCATGGCTGGGCTGGTTGGATTTACGCAGTGCGTAAAAACAAGGAGAAATAAAATGAATTATGATGGACTTAATGTTAGGACTACAGAAGAGATCATTACTATCCGTATCAAGGAACTGATGCAGGATAAAAATGGTTGGTCTATGTTACAAATTCTACAAAATGTTGAGAAGGAGTACGGTGAGAACCACAAAGCGTTTGCTCGTAAGTACATACTAGACTATTGCAATATGTAGGGGAGAATAATATGACTGTTGTAGTTACACAGCAAGAGTTTTGGGATCATAAGATAGATTGGTTTGTACAGATGTGGAAGTACGGACGCCATGACGACAAGACTTTTGCAAGAAATATGGCTCTGATGGGCTATGACAAAAAGACTATACAGGAATGCCTAGATGAGTTTTATGACGAAGAGTAAAATTAATGCTTGACAACTATGTGGATGTCTGTATAATGTTGCACTTGCAACCCACATAGGCTTATGTTCTTAGATACTATTTATATGGAGGTTACTGTGAAGAACAGAGATTATGTACGTAAAGAGACTACGCCAGAAGAAGTGCAGAAATTTATTAAGCGGAGGACAGACAAGAAAAAGACCCAGCTAAGGAAGCTGCAACGCCGTAGAAAGAAGGAGAATATGTATGCTTGAAATATCTATGTCTGCGCTAACCCTGTTGCTTAACATTATAGCAGGGTTAGCAGCCACAAGTGCAATGGTATCTGTAGAGAATAGGCATGAGATACATGAGGACTTGTATTGCCTTGCGCTTAACTCCTATTGGGAAGCTCGTGGTGAAAAGTTTGATGACAAACTAGCTACGGCACAGGTGGTCATGAACAGAGTTGACAGTGAGCAGTACCCGGAGGATGTATGTTCTGTGATCACAGAGGGACCGGAGCGAGAGTCATGGAAGACAAAGCAACTCCCTGATCTTGATCCAGAGGAACGTGTGTATTATCCTGTAAGAAACAAGTGCCAATTTAGCTGGTACTGTGATGGCAGGAGCGATAACATTAGTAACACAGATGGTTGGGAGGATAGTGTGATCGCTGCATACCTTGTATATGTAGGATTAGTAGAGGACAAAGCTAATGGAGCTACACATTACTATGCACACGATAAGGTTACACCATCTTGGGCTGGCTCTATGAAAGTCACAGCAAAATTGGGAGGACATACATACCTAAAAAAATAAAATATATGTTTGACATCTGTAGGCGTTTATGATATTGTATTCTTAACACTATGAAAAGGAGAATGTGAAATGTTAAATACCTTTGAACTACCCGAAGCATTAAAATTCAATCCAGTACTAGTACCTATTCAACACAATGGTTATGACCTTCCAAAGAGAATAGGTCAAAAAGTTGTGCGTGATGATACCAATGAAGTGTTGGGTATTGTAAAGTCTCGCAACACTCCCACGCCGTATGCTGATTTGTGGGAACCTCTGGTCAATGGCTTGGAATCATCTGGTCTTGATCTTGATGATGCAGAGATTAAGTGGAACATCATGAACAATGGTGCCCGTATGTATGCGGACATTACGCTCAAGTCTTACAACTACGATCGTATTGTAGGCGAGAAGACTGCCTTGCAAATGCGAGTTCGTAACAGTGTAGATGGCTCCTTGAAGTACGATGTATCGGCTCTTATAAAGCGTCTGTGGTGTGCTAATGGTTGCTCCCGTATTGCAGAGAATACTTCTGCTCAATTCAAGCACACGGTAAACACAGAGCCTGAGAAGATTGGTGAGGTAGCTTCTACGTGGCCTGTAGCGTTAGAGGATGACGCCCATCTCTTTAATCACATGAGAAAGGTAGAGATAGATAGGGACTTGGCACAGCATTTTCTGTCACGTAACCTTTGCTTAACCAAGACCAAGACTAAGATTAAGACAAACGACAAGTGGCTTGGCCGTATGATGGGACTGTGGGATAACTACAGTGCATCTATCGGTAGGAATGGGTACGCACTTTACAACACGTTAACCCATTATGGTACGCACGTTGACCGTGATAGCCTACGGGGGGCTGAAGTTGGTAACCGTGCGTTGCGACAGGAGCAAGATGTCCAAACTTTGGTGCGAGGTAAGGCATTTAAAAGTCTCATAATGTATGATGACTTTGAGCAGCGGGTAGCTGCGTAAGCTTTGTCGCAAGGTGGCAGGTGTGTGGGTTTTGTTCTCCTCCATGCACCTGCCACTAATTTTTTACGCACTGCGTAATTTTTGGAGATAGAAATTATGTATACTGAAGAAAGAACAAAAGAAATACTAGATGCTTTTACTGTGGTATTGGTGAAGGCAGATAATTTTTCAAGTGATAATGACCCAAAAGAATATAGGCAGTTCTGGGTAGCTCTTCGTAAAGAAGGAGCTAACTTGCTGGGTGTGTCTAGATATTTATTTGAGACTACTATGACTACTAAGGAGGGAGAATCTAGTGGCTAGATTGTGGTATACTCAACGAGAGTGGGATAGAACTGTAGGATATGGTACTGTTCCTGATGAATATAAGATGGGAGAATTTGAAGATAACTGGAAAGAAAGTTATAGTAAATTACAAAAGATTAAGGATGCTCAAAAAGAGTGTATCGTTTGTGGTTGTCCTATTACACAGCAAGACTATGATGACTACAAACTGTGTCCTTGGTGTTATCAAGAATCCATAACGGAGTAATACAATGAACATTTTTATGCTAGACTACAATCCTATCATTGCAGCCCAGATGCACTGTGACAAACATGTAGTTAAGATGATACTAGAGAGTGCACAGATGTTATCAACTGCTCACCGTGTGTTGGATGGCGACGACTATGCAGATTCTAATAAGTTGTATAGAGCAACACATAAGAACCATCCCAGTAACGTGTGGGTTAGAAAAAGTCTACACAATTATTTGTGGTTGCATGAACTGTTTGTGCAACTGCTACTGGAGTACGAGAACAGGTACAATAAAGTTCATGCATGTGATAGGCTGGTTAATAAACTTAGCACTGCACCAGAAAATATTGGCGACTGTGCTGGTGATCCTGTGCCACAGTGTATGCCAGATAAATACAAAGTTAAATTTGATACCGTTCAAGCTTATCGTAACTATTACTTAGGAGAGAAAGCATACTTTGCTAAGTGGAGTAAGTCTTCTGTGCCTTTATGGTGGAAGGAGGCGTTATCCTAAAAACGACACTGTTAGTAGTTGTAAGTATATTGATACTTTATGCAGTATTGATAAACTGGAGGCCACATTCTACGGAGGGTTTATTTAGGTATGAAACTTTTTATAAAAATTAAGGAATGGGTTATTAAAATAAATGAGTATCTAAACAGAAGTGATGCACCAAAATATTTATCCGGTAAAAAAGGAAATGCTGATGACACCACATGAAAAACTAAAGTTGCTTAGAGATAAGGTTGCTACTAAAGGAAATCCTATTGATAGACAGCACATTATAAATAATTTGAAAGATGTTTATGATCCCGAAATTACCAGTGTAAGTATTTATGAGTTAGGGCTTATTTACAACATCGACATAGATGAGAGTGAGGGTACTGTAGAGTTAACACACACGCTAACAAGTGCATGGTGTCCATTTGCAGATGAGATTGTTCATGCTATACATAAAGCTTGTGAGGTAGATAATGTTGACTCTGTTAATATCATTACGACATTTGATCCACCGTTTAGTATGGACATGGTTCCAGAAGAAACCCGACTAATTATGGGGTGGTAGAGGACTATGAGAGCTTTACCCGAAGAGTTTACTGTACAAGAATCAGATAAGGATGGTCTTGGTCTATTTGCTAGGCAGGAAATAATTTTCTTTCCTAATGCTGTGTGTCATATACACCATCCTTATCTGGGTTGGCTGCGAACTGCAGTAGGGGCCTTTCTTAATCATAGTGATACACCAAACTGTATCGTGCAAGAAAGTACTGTTGTGATTAAAACAGCTAGTGCCATAGCTGACTTTAGATTGGATCGTTATTTGTTGGGTACTGAAAGTAATCATAAGACAGGCGTAACGGTTAAAATTAGATGCCTGTTACAGAGTAGAAAAATTAACGCTGGTGATGAAATCACCGTAGCATATGAGGATATAAATCATCATGGAATACGATACCTTGGAGATACCGGCCTTCTTACGCCGTCACAAGAAGAGGGGCAGGCCCAGAAAAATTATTCAACCAGACTTGCTGCCCGTAAAAGACAAATGGAAACAGTGGGATAAAATTAAACAAAAAAGGTATGGAACACGCTATGATATAACTTTAGGTGATGAGGCACCAAGAATAGGTAGTGGGTTACGAATTGTATATGTTAAAGAAGGTCGTAAGTGGGCTACCATGACTAGCCATACTGGTGATCCTGATAAAAAGGAAGGTAAAGTAATTAAGAAGTTTAAGTTGAAAATTTGGTATGGAATTAAGGCTGCACATGAACGCCGTTTGAAAAGGAATGATCCCGATGAAGTTGCAAAACGCCAAAGTCGTAGACGTTATAGAAAGATATATACAAACCCCGGAGTTCAAGACCAAGATACGAGCGGACAAAACTCGTGATCAATATGAGTATCAATTACGGAAGTTGTGTGATCTACAGTTAGAGGGTGTTCCTGTAAAGGATATTAAAATGCCAGATTTAACAGTGGCTAAGTGCCAACATATTTACTGGCAGTTGGTTGAGAGTGTTGGTGACGGTAAAGGTATTCGATTTGCAAATTACACACTCCAGATTGTTACTCGTGTGTGGAATGTGCTTATGAAGTATGACCTGTTAGAAAAAAATCCTTGGTGCTTTGTAGAAAGGGGTAAGCCTGCACCTAGAAATACCATATGGAATACCGAAGACTTTACTACTTTTCTAAATACTGCATTTGGTGTACCTAAGTGGCGTAACATAGGTCTTCTGGTGCGTATCAATGTAGAGTTGGGTCAACGTATAGAGGATATACGCCTGTCTGAATGGGAAAACTATAACCTAGCAGATGGCTTGTATACCAGAGAGGTGATATTAAAAACTAATGAACGCATAGCGGGTATACCCATGTCAGATTCCCTCATACAAATGCTAAAGGAACAGAAAGAAGTATACGACTTTCAAAATTGGGTCGTACCAAATCCTATTACGCTTGAGCCATACAGTGAGCACAATATATCTCGTACTTTTAGAAAAATAATGGTTGCAGCTAAGTTGCCATCTCGTTTGCAGTTAAGGGATATTCGCAGAACCGTGTTAACAGACCTTGCTAACCACGGGGCTACCGATACAGAAATCATGGCTTACAGTGGACACAAGAGTAGGGAGAGTTTGATGCCTTATGTGTGCATTAACACAGAGCAGGCCCGTAATGCTGCCAACAAGCGGCAATTTAGTATGGAAGAAAATGATGAATGGCAACAATTTAAACGTAGTCTTATGACTACAGAAGAACTTTTAAATGAGATTGAGTTTAAGGATGAATGAACAGACGAAGAAAGAATTTAATGAACTATATGAAAAATTAAAAAAAATTGATAATGAAATTTCTACTGCAGCATGGCCTAATATTAATGACGGCTTTGATTATTCTTATAGGGATAAGATAAGAAAAAAATTGCTGTCTATTTTAGAAAGGGACAACGGTGAGCAGCATACATACCTACATAAATGAACTAGACTTACAACTAGACGACAGGCATAGAGGAGACTGCCCTGTTTGCAACGGAAGAAATACATTCACTGTTTCCAGAACATTGGATGGCATTCTTTATAACTGTTACAAGGCAGGTTGTGGATTATCTGGCACAAAAAATACTTTTGTTACTGTTCAAGATGCTCTACGGCGAAAAGAAAACCCCACAAAGCAGGGTCCATTTGTTTTACCGGACTATATAGTGCCAAAACGAAAGGAAGTAGAAGATTGGGCGAGGGCTAATTTTATTGTAGATACAGAGCTACTGTATGACGTGAAAGAAGACAGGGTTGTGTTTCCTGTAGTACATAACCGAAAGATTGTGGACGCTACAGGACGGGCCATAAGGAAATATAGTAAGCCTAAGTGGAAACGCTATGGCACCAGTCAGTACGCTTACACGGTAGGTGAGGGTACTGTGGCAGTAGTAGTAGAGGATTGTATATCTGCTGCTAGGATATCTAAGGTAATTAAAAATTGTGTAGGGGTTGCACTGTTAGGTACTTCTCTATTACCTGAACACATTAATCAGTTAAAGGACTTTAGTATGGTTCTTGTGGCTCTTGATCCTGACGCTGCTAAGAAGACACTGCAATTCACCTCTACAATACGGGCGCAACTTGGTTCAGAAAATATTTTTGCTATAAAATTAGAAGATGACTTGAAGTATGCGAGAAAAAATGATATAGTGAACATTCAAAATAGGATAGGAGAATGCAATGGAATTGGCTCTACTACGCACACTGATGGACAGAGAGTTCTATAAAAATAATAGGAATTTAGCAAAGGAGAAAATATTTAGAAGTAAGGAAACTAGGTCTATTAAAAGTGTTATAGATCAGGCTATGGTTGACTATGAGAATGAACTTGGTCCTTCAGATATAGAAGCCCTGTTCTTTTCGCAAAACCCCACATTGACTACAGCACAAAAAGAATCGTACCAGACCCTATTTCGTAAGATTGATGCTGTAGAACTGTTAAATATGGATGTAGCACAAAATGTATTGCGGGAGTTGAACAGAGAGGATGCCGCAAATGAACTAATGGACTTGGCATTCAAGATGTCTAATGGTGAAGTAACTTCCCTACATAAGATTGTCGAGTTCGTAGATCAAAGAGAAGAAGACTTTATGCCAGCCCTGAAAGTGTATTTTGAAAACATGGACATTGATTCTTTACTCAAGAAAAATGATCTGAAGTTTAGATGGAAGTTTAATATACCTACAGTTGCCACCTTGATCCCCGGCGTAAATCAGGGACAGATAATTGTGGGTGCAGCCCGTCCTAATACGGGTAAGACAAGTAGTCATGCCTATCTCTGTGCTGGACCTGATGGGTTTGCCCAGCAAGGAGCTAAGGTTATGGTCTTAGCTAACGAGGAGGATACCAGTAGAGTATCTGCACGATACCTAACGGCTGCTTGCGGCATGAAGATTGAAGACATTGTTAAGAATAGGGCAAAGGCAGAAAAGTTATTTAGTCCCATCAAAGACAGGCTAAAAGTTACTGATGCTACAGGCTGGGATTTAGATCGTGTTGAACGGGCTATCAAAGCGTATGAACCTGACATAGTAATTGCAGATATGGCAGATAAATTTCAGCCCGAAGGTAGGTACACAGCACACCATGAGCAGTTGAAGGCGACATATATTAGATTTAGAATTATAGCCAAACAATACAACTGTGTGCTATTTGCCATGTCTCAACTGTCGGCAGAGGCAGAGGGCAAAGTGTTTGTAAACATGAGTATGCTTGAGGGCAGTAGAACAGGCAAGGCTAGTGAAGCAGATGTATTGTTTTGTATAACTAAAACACCTATGGTTGAAGGACAACAGGAGGAAGAAAGTCCAGAGAGACACTGGTTAGTATTAAAGAATAAGTTGACTGGAAAACACGGGCGAGTTATTACCTTGCTTGACCCGGAAACTGCAACATATAGCGCATAGGAAAAATCATGAAACTTACAGTGGACATAGAAAATACTGTATCTAAATTACCTTCTGGTAAAACCTTGCTTGATCCTTTTACAGAGGGCAATAGACTGGTGTTGGTATGTACAAAAAAGGACACTGGTGAAGAGTCCTCATTCTGGTTTGATCATGCTACACATAGCACAGATAATGCCAAGGAGCTACTGCAAGAGCAGCTTGATGAAGCTACCGTGTTAATCTGTCACAATGCTCAACATGAATTAACATGGCTGTGGGAGACAGGGTTTACCTACGATGGTTCTGTGTTTGATACTCTGTTGGTGGAGTATCTATTTCAAAGAGCGGTTAAAGAACCCCTGTCTTTGCAGGCTATTGCAGAGAGATATGATTTAGAAAATCAAAAACTGGATACTCTTTCCGAAAGTCTTAAAAAGGGTGCATCTGTAGCGGAAATTGATGGAGATGAATTGCAAGAATACTGCTTAACAGATGTACGAGCTACACAGGAATTGTCGGATCGCCTTCGTACAAAAATGTTTAGTCAAGAGTATGCTACATTGCAGCATATAATTAATTTAACCAATGATGTATGTGTTCTTTTAGCTAAGATATACTATCGTGGCTTTAGAGTAGATAGGCAAGTGTTATTGGAAGTAAAAGAAGAGTTTCAAAAAGAGCAACAGGAGATACAACATGAACTGAAGGATCAACTTCATAGTCTTATGGGAGATACTCCTATAAACTTAGCTTCTCCTGAACAATTGAGCACGGTTGTATATAGTCGCAAGCCTAAAGATAAGGCTACATGGGCTACTAACTTTTCCAAGTACATGAAAAAGGCAGCATTTTCTGCTGCAACCACAGCTAATTCTGAAATTGTATACAAAACAACAGCAATTCAATGCAAAGATTGTTTTGGTAAGGGATTTAATTTAGCTATAAAGAAAGATGGAACTACCGGAAAAGCAAAGCGTATATGTCACACATGTAATCGTACAGGAATATTATACATTCCCGGTAAAGCTATGGCGGGGTTGAGATTTTCTGCTCCTTCTGCAAGTTGGGTAGCTAATCATGGTTTTAGTACAAGCAAATTTAATCTTGAAATTTTAGAAAACTCTGCTAGGCAAAAGGGACTTTCTGATGCACAAAGTTTTCTGCATAAGGTGCGTAGGCTATCCGCATTAGATACCTATATGTCTTCTTTTGTAGAGGGGATTACAAATTTCATAAAGCCTGATGGAAGATTACATGTTAGACTAGTTCAACACAGAACTGCAACTGGTCGCTTGGCGTCTGACTCACCAAACCTACAAAACATGCCTCGTGGTGGTACTTTTCCAATTAAGAGAGTGTTCAGATCGCGTTGGTTGGATGGTAGTATTATTGAAGCAGACTTTGCTCAACTTGAATTTAGGGCCGCTGCTTTTCTGGGTGATGATGAAGTTGCCAAGAAAGAAATAGATACAGGCTTTGATGTGCATAGCTATACGGCAGAGATTATTTCTAAGTATGGTCAGACTACAACCCGACAAGAAGCTAAGGCACATACCTTTGCCCCGCTATTTGGGGCCACAGGCTTTGGTAGGACAGCAGCAGAGGCTGCATACTATCAATTATTTACTAAAAAATATTACGGCATAGCTGGTTGGCATGGTGAATTGGCAAATGAAGTTATGTCTACAGGAATGGTTACTACGCCTACAGGAAGACAGTTTAAATTTCCTAATGTACAGAGAAAAGAGGGAGGAACCATTACACATTTTACAGCAGTGAAAAATTATCCTGTTCAATCCATCTCTACAGACATTGTACAAACAGCTTTACTATTAGTTGAACGTATTATGCGAAATAAAAAGCTTAATAGTATTATAGTTAATAGTGTGCATGACAGCATTGTGGTGGATGTATATCCAAAGGAAGAAGAGTTGGTCAGAGAGTGCATTACAATAGCTGAACAAAGATTGAGAACAGCATTTTTAATTAATTTTGAAGTAGATTTCAATGTTCCACTTATCATTGATTGTAAAATGGGAAAAAATTGGATGGAATTGAATGAATATGCTTGACATTTTTCTTGAAATTGGTATAATGGGGCAATCTTTTTTTGAGCAAACCGAAAGGAATTATCATGGAAACAGAACTAGTTACAATAGATAGTGCAAATTACGATATAGTGGCTGCAGCAATGGGTATTGAAGCAGAAAAATCTTCTTCTGTAAATTCTACAAATGCCCTTACCCGACTTCGTATCTGGAACAAGTCAGTAATGGGAACCATAGAAAAAGATGGCAAGCAAAGGCAGTTGGAAGTAGTTCCCGGTGGAACGTATCGTTTGGACGATGGCAGTGGTACGTATAAGTACTGTGAGCAGATTACGCTAAGGCCCTTTCTGCAAAGATTTAGGTACAATCGCTGGATGCCATATCAGAAGCCTGATAAAAATGGTAGAAATGGTAAATATATAAAGTCCGCTTTTACTGCTGATTACAAGGCATTTAATTCCACTGACCTGATTGATGAGTCAGGAGGATTCAACTGTGGTAGGCCATCTGGTTTTGTTAAGGAGTGGAATGAATTGCCAGAGGCTACTAGAAAGTTGATAACTTCTGTTAAGCGGGTTAGGACTATTTTTGGTACAGTTGAAATTGGTGGCTATCTCAACGAAGAGGGGGAAAATATAGAGGTTGAGTATGGAGAAGACCAAATACCTGTTATTTGGGAAATAGAAAATAATACGGCTTTCAAGATTATGGGAGATGCTCTTGCCAAATACAGACAGGCAGGCCGATTGTTTCCTCAACATAAGATACAATTGTTTACAGAGGGTTCTCCTATGGCTAATGGTAATATGTTGTATCAGCCTATCTTCAATGTCGATCTCACAAAAGAAGTTAAACTCACACAGCCTGAAGATAATGATACACTCATGAACTTTCAGACATGGGTTAATAATTATAACAAGTACATTCAAACTTCGTATGATGAAAATGCCAATAACAGTCCTCTAACTTCAGAACAAGAGAATGTAATTGAGGGATTTATCACCGTAGATGAAGGAGAGTAGCTATGGAACATCCTGTAGAGTTACTTGTGCATTCGTATCTTCAAGATGTACGACAAGGTACTTCTACAATGTCTGAAGAAAACATACAGGGTATTGTGAAGCATGTGGAAGAAGCAGTTCGTAAGCAGTTTAAAAAACGGGAAGGAGATTTTAGACTACGGGCAAGCAACATAGGTAGAGTGGCCTGCCAACTTTGGTTTCAAAAAAATAAACCAGAGGCTGCTATTCCTCCACCTTCACATTTCTTATTGCGAATGATGATTGGAGACATTACAGAAGCTGTATTTAAAGGTGTACTTAAAGAGGCTGGCGCTACATTTGAGGAGCCAGAAAAAATTGAAACAGAAATAGCAGGAGAGAAAATATCAGGTGAGTATGACCTTGTGCTAGACAATAAGGTAGATGACATTAAATCCACAAGTCCTTGGAGTTACAAGAACAAGTGGCTTGATGGGTACAGTATAGAAAAAAGTGATCCCTTTGGTTATGTAGGACAGCTAACTATTTATGCCAAAGGTAAAAATGTAGAACCCGGAGGATGGTGGGTTTTAAATCATTCCACGGGAGAGTTTAAGTATGTTAAGTACACGAGTAACCCAGAAAAGGTTGTTAAAGATTTAGAAAAAACAGTAACAACCATAAAAAATAATGAGTTTAAGAGGTGCTTTAAACCTGTTAAAGAAACTTTTTATAAGAAGGAGACAGGAAGATATGTATTAGGTACAGAATGTAAATTTTGTAATTTTAGACAGGCTTGCTGGGGAGACATGTTGAGTGAAGAAGAGTCAAAAGTTAGTAAGGCAAAAATAAAGCCTATTGTTAGTTATATAGCTATGGAGAAAGGAGATGATATCCATGTCAAATGATGAAGAAGGTAATGTATTTGAAAGTATGTCAGTAGAAGAGCTACAGGAAACTGTAGAAGAAATGTCTGTACAGTTGCGAGATGCAAAAGTAGCATTGAAGAATAAACGACTGTCTGGTGTTAGGGCAGCAATTGAGGCAAGGCGAGAAGCAGACTCTGACTTGACAGAGGAACTACGAAAGATAGGTTATAAGACAGGATCAAGAAGTTTATTTGTTGATCCATTTAGTGGTCGTTATCGTATGTAGTCATGATTGGAAACCTTGGGGGAAAGTGTAAAAACTTTCCTCCTCTTTTTTGGAGATACATATATGATGAAAGAAATTGTAATATCCTTAGAAATGTTAGATGCGGCTAGACAAAAAGCAAAGGAGCTAGGAAAATTAAATAATTCTATTCTAAAAGGTAAGGGAAACTTGGCAGGGTTTTTGGGTGAGCAAATTGCTCTGTCCTTTTTAGGGGGAGAGTGGCAAAATACATATGAATATGATATTTTACTTTCTGATGGAGAGAAGGTGGATGTTAAAACTAAACAAACATCAGTTACGCCCCTACCTGAATATGATTGTAGCGTAGCTAAATATAATACTAAGCAACTGTGTGACTCCTATGCTTTTGTGAGAGTAAGAAATGACTTTACTGTTGGTTGGTATTTAGGAAAAATTAACAAGGAGGACTTTTTACAAAAGGCCATTTTTATGAAAAAGGGTGATGTTGATCCTAGTAATAATTATCGTGTACGGGCAGATTGCTACAATTTAAAAATACATGCGTTGGGAAATGTACAATAAAAAAGGATACTATGCGGTAAGGCAACGAGGATTTCGATCTGGCCTTGAGGAGAATATTGCAAAGCAAATTAAAAAAGCTAGGCATAAACTTCGTTACGAAAAAGTTAAAATAAAATGGGTGGATTTTTCTATTAGAACTTACACGCCAGACTTTGTTCTTGATAATGGTATTATACTAGAGGTAAAAGGATTCTGGTCTACAGACGATAGAAGAAAACACGCAGAAATAAAAAAGCAGCACGGTGACTTAGACATCAGGCTTGTGTTTGAAAATAGTAAACGAAAGATAAGAAAGGGATCAAAAACTACATATGGTGATTGGTGTAATAAAAAAAGTATTGTTTATTGTGATAGAGTAGTTCCACAAGAATGGTTACGAGAGAAATTAATTTTAATGCCGCAACAAGTAATTCAAATTAAGGGGAAACTAAGCTATGACTACACTTCATAAATACTTGACACCAGATGATTTTGTCATTATACTGAAGCCAGTAAAAGAGGATGAAGGAGACATATCTCCGTGGACAGGGGAAGTTCAAGTGTCCATTGTAACCAATGTACAAGAGACTACTTTATCGGAAGAAGAATTTGGAAACATGCTTTTATTGTGTAACTTTGCAGCGGCTTCTATTCCTGCTATGGAGGAGAATAATTTTGTTCGGGAATTAATTGAAACGTATGTTCAAAAGAATATGCTTACACTTGTTTCTGATGATGAAATGAGTACAACACTTTTAACGCCAGATTCTGACACGAAAGGAAATGCCTGATGACAATAGATATGGTAAATAGTCCTCCACATTATAACAAGCACGGTATAGAATGCATACAGGCAATTCGTGCCGCTCTTACAGACGAAGAATTTAAAGGGTACTGCAAGGGCAATGTGTTGAAGTACACATGGAGAGAAAATTACAAAAACAAAATAGAGGACTTGAAAAAGGCAGAATGGTATGTAAATAAGCTGATTGAAAGTATGGAAAGTTTATGAAAGTAAAAGCACGAGTATCAATGCTTCTAGAATTAGACGCAGAAGAGTTTCTTATGCCTGTAGATGGTGATCCAACAGAGGAGCTTGAAGAAATGTTAGAAGAACTAGTGGATCACCTTGACGGTACTAGACTTGTACGCCTTAACATTAAATGCACTGGAGGACAACTACATGAATAATTTAATGAGTGATTACCAAAGAGTTATAGCTATGTCACGTTACGCCAGATGGAATGGGGAAAAACAAAGAAGAGAAACATGGCAAGAGACAGTAACCCGCTTATTGAATTTCTATAAAGATTATTTAAAAAATAAACATAGCTATGCCATGCCAAAAGAACTGTACACTGATCTGTATGTAGCTATTGTAACCATGCAGGTAATGCCTAGCATGAGAGCTATGATGACGGCTGGTCCAGCATTAGAGCGCAACCACATTGCTGCATACAATTGCAGCTATATGCCTGTTGATAGTCCACGAGCGTTTGATGAGTGTCTATATATTTTGATGCATGGAACAGGCGTAGGCTTCTCTGTGGAGAGGCAGTACATAGCACAACTTCCAAAAGTACCAGATGAATTTGAGGACAGTGAGACAACTATTGTTGTGCAAGACAGCAAAGAAGGTTGGCATCGTGGCTACAAGGAATTGATTAATCTTTTATACGCTGGCATGGTTCCTAAATGGGACATGTCAAGAATACGTCCAGCAGGAGCGAAGCTAAAGACTTTTGGTGGTAGGGCAAGTGGTCCTGACCCTCTAGATAACCTATTTGTATTTACTACAAACACATTCAAGAAAGCTTCCGGGCGAAAGTTATCTAGCATTGAGTGCCATGATCTTATGTGTAAAATTGCAGATGTCGTAGTAGTAGGCGGTGTTCGTAGGTCAGCCTTGATCAGTCTGTCTAACCTTTCAGATGATCGTATGCGCCATGCCAAGGCAGGATCATGGTGGGATACAGAGCCTCAACGTGCGCTATCTAACAACTCTGTGTGCTATACAGAAAAGCCAGACATAGGAACATTCATGCGTGAGTGGGTATCCTTGTACGATTCTAAATCAGGAGAGAGGGGAATATTTAATCGTAGGTCTGCTCAACAGCAAGCAGCTAAGTATGAAAGGAGAGATGCCAATATTGACTATGGAACTAATCCCTGTTGTGAGATTATTCTACGACCAAAGCAATTCTGTAATTTATCTGAAGTAGTCGTTAGAGCAGAGGATACGCCTGAAACATTGCAGAGAAAGGTTGAGCTTGCCACTATCTTAGGAACTATTCAGTCTTGTTTAACGGATATCAAAGGACTAAGTAGGCAATGGACACGTAACACTGAAGAAGAGAGGTTACTAGGTGTTTCCTTGACTGGGATCATGGACAATAAAATGTTAGCCAATAAAACAAAAGATAGCCTTCCTTCATTGTTGGTCAGTCTTAGGACACATGCAGTCAATACTAATCGTAAGTGGGCCTCTACACTAGGCATAGAGACTTCTGCAGCCATTACCTGTGTCAAGCCTTCAGGAACAGTAAGCCAGTTAGTCAATGCTGCAAGCGGTATTCATCCCAGACATAATGATTATTATGTACGAACCATAAGAGCAGATAAGAAAGACCCACTGACACAATTTTTAGTTGATCAGGGCTTTCCACATGAGGATGCTGTAGAAAAACCAGATAGCATGACTGTGTTCTCTTTTCCATTCAAGTCTCCAGATGCTGCAGTAACCAGAAAAGATATTTCTGCAATTGATCACTTGACTTTGTGGAAAATATATGCTACTAATTGGTGTGAACATAAGCCATCTATTACAGTAAGCTTGAAGGAAGCAGAGTGGCTGGGAGTAGCTAATTTTGTGTACGATAATTTTGATGACATGTCAGGCATAAGTTTTCTTCCTATGACTGAACATACATACAAGCAGGCTCCCTATCAGGACTGTGATAAAAAGGCTTATGTAGAACTTGCAAATAAAATGCCTGCACAAGTTGCGTGGGAGGAATTTAGTAATTATGAAAAGGAAGATTTAACTTCAGGAACACAGGAACTAGCATGTACTGCAGATGCATGTGAGATAGTAGACTTTCCTTCTGTTATTCCTTTAGCTGCTTCCCCACAATGAAAAAAAATACGTATGCATACAGTCCTCGTAAGAAGTTTAAACGAAGACACAAGCCTAAATTTCTTAGGCATAGAAAGAAACTTGGTCCTAAATCTTCATGGAGAAATTAATTGTGAAAAGTAAGTACATTAAAGACAGGCAACCTCCTCTAAAAATTCAAGTAGAGAAGGGTTATCGTGCATTCCATACTGGTAAAATAATAAATCCCTACCTACCTAATACTGCTTTTTATAAAGAGTGGGAGCGGGGATTTAATATGGCATATTTTGAAAACTTGGAAAAATTAAATGCAGCTTGAGAATGAAGCTAAAGAATGGGTAAAAAAAAGAAGGGGCACAAAGGCCCCCTCTAATACTAGTTTTATAAGTACAGACAAAATGAAAAAAAGTATTCTACGACATTTTTACGTACTTTATTTTTTACTTGTTACATCTATGATAGCCTGTGCATACTACCATATTTTTCCTTAACACTTCCATCTTTTACGAGCTTGACGTAAACGACTGTTAGGATTTTTTGCTGCCTTTGGAAACTTTTTCATTTGTCCCGCAGACCTAGCGCAATAGCTCTTGCGTCTATTTGCTCTTGATTTGGTGCGAGGTTTACTTTCTGTTACAGCGGTTTTTAGTTTACTGCCGGGATTCTTTTTACGATAAGCACGAACTCCTTTGGCAGTCATGCCAGCACCGGATTTTGTAGGTCTTTTATGACCTCCTTTAATGGTTAAGCCTTTCATACTAGAATTTTTCTTAGTTGCCATTAGTTTTACCTGCATCCTTAATCTGCTCTTGAAGCTCCTCCACCATTTCGTGGCGGGGCCTTTTTCTTTTAGCCCTCTTCAGTCCATATGCAGCACGAACTGTCTCATCATGTTCTATAAAATTAACTTCAAGAACTCTAATTCTATCTACAAGCCTAATAAGAATTGTTTTACATTCGGACAGTTCTTTTTGTAAGCTGCTTCTAGTGTCTCGTATTTCTTCGTCTATCTCTTCTTTTAAAACAGCTATTCTCTTTGTAATGTCCTCGTGTTCATCATGAAGTTCTTGTTTAAAGTTTCCTGTTATCCATCTGATTAACCACCATAATGCATAGCCAGCAGCAGCAGCCGTAAGTACTGGTATACCTACAGTCTCAAATACTTTCATGAACATTGTAGCAGACAATTACTGGGTTACTTTCGCTGCACGGGCATATAAATCTCTATAGTCTTCCCAGCTAGTGGGGGGATCGTTATCTTTTAAATACTCTATTTCTCCTATTTCCCGTTTTCCATCAGGCAGTTCAGAAAATTTAAGTTTGAATAAAAATGTAAGTTGGTTCTCTGCCTTTTTTATACTTTCTACATCATCAGAATGTTCATTCACCAGCTTCGTATATTTTTGCCCAACTGTGCTAATTAAATGATTGTATACATCACTTCTGCTTAAATCAAGAGATTGCTTTAACATCAGCTTTTGAGCATATCCTCCTCTAGGGGTTTCTGGTTGGTTTCTATATTCTGCTCCTGCTAGAAGTGGAACAAGCCTTTTTTCTGTGTATTCATTATACAAATCTTTTGCCATCTTATCTAGGTCAGGTTCTTTTAATTTTGGAAAAGCTCTATAGCTAGGTATTTTATGAAAATCCAATGCTTTTCGTACTATGTCTTTTGTTCTAACTGTTCCTCTACCTGTTAATTGCTTTCTTCCAGATCGTTCACGGGTAAGTAGTTCTCCAGAAGTGGCTGATCTTGCAGGCGTACCTACTCTAGTTCCATCCTTACCTTTAATTAAACCAAAGTATTTTCCTTCCATACTAATTGGTAGTGACCTAGTAGCCTTTGCTACAAATAAATCAAATGGGTTTACTTCAGCTTCAGGGTCTTGAATAATTCGGTACTGTGGATCAACCAAGCCATAAATATCTCTAACTTCTCCCATACCAACAGTAAACGTATTTAAATAATTACCACCAAAAGTTGCTATCGTCCTTTTAAATCCGCCATAGTTTGCACCTTTAATAGATGTTTCCAAATCCCTATGAAGTGCATTTATCATTTCAAGTCCAGTACCAGTTCTAAAGGTAGTACCAAATACGGCTTTATTAAATTGAGCAAGCATTTCATTGGGGTCTTTAAACATTGATTCCAAAAACGAATCTTCAGCTACTCTAGCCCAATTTTTTCTTGTTTGTTCCCCTACAACAAGAGGAACATCGCCTAATGGAAGTCCTGTAGCATCACTAACTGTTTTATTTCGCATATTCGATCTAAGTATTAAATCTGCTGCAAACATATAAGGAGCAAAGGGGCCATAAAAAGCCAAAGCATTTTCATATTCTCCTGTTTCCTCATCGTACCATTCCCACCATTTTGCATCTGGACCTTGTTGTGCTCGTAACTGAATAGCACCGTATAGCATTCCTGTACCAGTAAGTTGTTTAGCAAGTTTTTCTTTCGTACCTCCTTTTGAAGCCAACCCAAGAATGGGCGCATGTGTCCACATGAACTCAACAGAGTTCATTATAAATTTAGGAAAAGGTATTAACCAAGTTGTAGCTGGAGTACTTAAAAGTTCAAGAAAGCCAGAAGCTTTTGTTTTTTTGCCGTTTATGCCTCTATATGATTTTTGGTAAGTGAATGACAATGCTTCATTCATGGCCTTTGCTATTGTTTCTTTATCAATAGTGGAAAATTTTCCTTCCTTCATCAGTTTTCGTAGTTCTTTTACTCCGACTAGGCTCTGCAATTCAGACATGAATACCGCACGTTTAAAGGCATTATCTGAAACAGTGTTCAATACATTTAATTTCCTAGAGAAATTTGCAAATCCTGATCCGAAGCCCATAGCAGCCGCAACATCTGCATTTTGCATATACAGTCTTCCAAATGTTCTTGGCATCTCATCTGCAAATAATAGTCGCAAGGCATTTGCTTCAGATTGATTCCAAGTCATAGACCTAAAAAGTCGCATTCCTGATCCGGCCCGTGCTGCACCTTTTGCAATTTTTCCTGTAGCCATATCCAGAACACCATGCCCTAGATTATCCAAAGCAAATAGAAAAGTTCTGCCTGTAGCATTTGCCGTGTTTCTAGCAGTGGTAGCTGTTTGGATAGTCATTAAACCCAGCCTAAATTTATCCATATTTTTAATTAGTTCTCTTGCCCTACCGGGAGTTTTTTCAAATACCTCAAGTGCTCGTTGAAAAGTCTCATCTCCCAATTGCATTTTATCTATTATTTTATGTTCATTAGATAACTGCTGCAGCAATTTTTTTCGTGAATGCCCTCCTAAAGAAAGTGTTCTACCTGCTTCTGACATTTCGGCAAGAAATATATTTGCCAGTTGGTCTTGTGTAAGACCATACTTGTCCATAATTTCCATTAATTTTTTACCACCAACAACCTCTACACCCATATCATCTGTTGCCAGAGCACCTTGTTTTGTTAATGCTCTCCACATTATTTCTGATAGTCTTGCAGTTGCAGGAATGTCTTTTACTCCTGCTGCGAGTAGGATTTCTACAGCAGCACCCTTCATGTTTCTTATCACATCTGCATTCATCTTAACTTCAAAATGATCCTTCATAAAATCTGGTGTTAGTCTCTGTTTTAGTGATGCACCCTCTTCTAGTTCTTTACCTAATCTCTCTGCCAACGGGTCTAGTCTTTTAGACACAGCGTTATACATTTCTCTATTGGTTTCTTGTAATTTAGCAACCGCCTTTGATCCAAATTCAAGCCGTTTGGAACGTGCCTTTATCCCATCACTTAGTAATTCCATAGCCTTTCGTTCTTGCATGGCCGTTTTAGCAGCTATACCACCGCCAATGACTACACCGGGAACTGCTCCAGCTAGAAAACCAACTCCAGCATATTTTCCTACACTAACGTCTTTATATTCTTCTACTCCTGTGTCTTTACGAGCGGCCCCATATAAACCCCCCTGAACCGCTCCTACAGTACCTTCTACTGCTCCTGCTGAAAGGGCACCTCCCAGTGCTCTTTTTTTGATATTTGTAGAAGCAAGAGCTTTTGCTGTCTGATTTATGGTTCTGGTAGCTCCAAATGCAGCGCCCTTTGCCATCAGAGAAGTAGCGCCTGTTATACCAAGTTTAGCTGCTATGCCTAAACCGGGAATAACACTAAGATAGGTAGAAGGGGCTGTTAACAATCCTTCGCCATAATCTCCAATTAACTTCATGACGCTTGTAGGATTTTCTACTCTATCAAAAGCCAAGAACAGTTTTCCTGCCCTGTTTTTTTCTACATCATTGGCTTTGCGAATGTAATCAAAATCTCTATACGCATCAACTTCATTAACGGATGACATTCTCATTTGTTCGACAAAAGCATCAAATAATTCTTCGTCTGTTTCAAAAGTTCGTCTAGTGCGCTTTCCCATATAGATAGCAGCATCAGTAAGAAAAGCGTCATTTTTCAATAACGCTTCTCTAGTTAAATTTTGTTGTGCGTGATAGTCTTTCATTTAGTTTTGTGGTCCAAGGCTCTTTTCTTCAAATCTGTCGTAAATGTAATCCGCCAGATTATTCATAAATTTATTCGTATCGTGAATTGCTTCATACTCTTCTGCCTCAAGTATTGGTCTAAGCATCCTTTTAATTCTGATCATTACTGCGCCCTTTCCTCGTAAATTTTTAAAAGTACCAACTTTATAAAGTTCCTCAAAATGTATAACGCTTTGCTTAATTGCTTTACCTGCAGCGTCTGCTTCTGCTTCACTTATAACTTCCCGTTGATTTGCCATTAATCCAGATTTCGGCTGGTCATTATCGGGTATAAGGTTGTTGGCAATTTTTTTACGTTCCTCAGCCGAAGTGGTTTCTCTCAACTTTGGCTCCCCTTCAGATACTTCCCTATCTACAGCAGTCGAAAAAGGTACATTTTCCGCTTCAGAACCTGCCCTCATAGCTGCTATGCTCTCCATATTTAAGACGCCTGCCCCGCCGGTTTGATCTGTACCGGCAGTGACACCTGCTTGTTTAAACAAAGGATCAAGGGCTTCAGTCAATTGTGTGATTAGAGGAGCGGCACCTATATCTCCCCTAAGTAGATCATCTGTAAGAAGACCCGCATTTTTTAGTTTTTCAAGAAATTTATTTTGTGTATATACATCAGTTATACCCGCTTTCGCTAAAGCGGCATAGCTATTTTGCCCACCCTCAAGTTCTTTTGCTAAGATATTAGCTGTCCTTCTAACATTCACACCTGCAGGAATTTTAAGTGCGTTATCAGCAGCAGCCTCTTCTGCTTTATCTACAGCAGCAGTAGTATCTACAGCAGCCTCTTCTTCAGCACCAAAGACATTACTTCTTTCTTCTGGAGCAACATAAGCAGCATTCTGTTCAAGAGTAATACCATATGTCCGTAAAAATTGAGCAACACCTTTGGTGCCGCTTCCTAATGTGGCTGATTTATCCTCTGCTAGTATATTAAGATACTTTTCAATATCCCCTATTGCTTGTAGGTCTAGTAGTCCTAGTACGTTTTCATGATAGCCTGCAGTTTGCCCTCCACGTAATTTTTTCATAATCTTTTTAACTTCTTCTTTAGGTTGAGAAGAATCTAATACCAGTTTTTCTAAATCTACACCATTGGCAATATTTTTCACTTCATCTAAAGCATACTTGGCAAGATATTTGTCAAGATAGGCATCTCGAACTCTATACATTTCGGTCATATTGCCATTTGTTGCTTTAGCTGCCGCATTTGAAACAATCATTGCACCCAGAGTTGCCTTATTTACTGCATATATTTGACTTTGCCTATATACCTTCCCTTCAACGAAACCCATATGCCCAGTAACAGGATGTATTTTAAGCCCTTTTCCAAAGTATCCTACTATCATGCCTCTAGTATCTGCTCTTATAGAACTAACATCTGTTCGTGAAAGACTAACAAATTCATCCTTTGTTATTTTATCAAAAGCATCAACTAGCCAGCCAACCGCCGCAGCCTGTTTATTAAACTGCCTTACAGTTGTAGTTTCATCTGCAGATACTCCCACCCTATCAAACATTTTTATAATAGATGGATGATTTAAGTCCATATAGCTTGCTATCGGTGTATCGAGGTCTTTTATATCCTGCATTTTGCTTTGTAATTCCGCAAACTGTAGTTTTGCTGTTTCAAAATTAAGTTCTGCCACTTCTTCTTCTCTTTCTGCAGCACGAGAGAAGGGTGCTCTAAATTGAACTTCAGAAGGTGTTCCCCGTGTAATCTTTCCTTGCATGAACCCTAGCCAATCTTCTTCAGATACTCCAACTGGCCTAAGTGCGGCAGCACCGGATAAAGCTTTTGTACGAATAAGATCACTTCTCCATTTGTCATCACCAAATCCTCTTTGTGCATAGTGATCTTTCAAATAATCGGAAAAGCCTTTTTCTTGATTTGCACTAAATGTGCCCGGAGTTACTGTACCTATAACTCTGCTTACAACTTCATCAACAGTTTCATTTGTTAAGTCTTCTACAACTTTCTTATCTATTTCTCCTTCTCCTCCTATAGAAGGAATGGCACCAGCAAGAACATCATCTGTAGGAATACCTTGTGCCCTAACATGATCTCTAAGAGTTAGAATATCATTAGTTTTTGTTTGAGCTTCATTGAAAGTAGTAACCATATTTTTGAAAGCTTCTTCATCTTGTCCTGCAAGAGCTACTGCAAATTCTTTATTTTTTACTCCAAGACGCATAAGAAGTTTAATTCTATCTCTTGTTACTTCGTCCGATTTTTTAAACTTGTCCCATTCATCCATGCCTTGTTTAAAAAAGTTAGAAATTCCTTGTTTACTTGCAGTCTTAAAATTTTCAAGAGCATCATCACCACGTATGGCTTCTCTTAAAGGTATACTAGCCCCCCTAAAAATATCTCCAGCATAAAATTTCATTACTTATATCTCCTGCATTTCATCAGCAGCGGGTCTTGCCATTAATCCCCCGGTAGCTGCTTCTGCTAAATTTTGAATTTCTTCTTCTTCAACTTCTTCTACTAATTCTTCTGCTTCGGGCCTTTTAGATGCTCTTGCCAACAGTGTTTGTGAGGCATCGCTAGGTATGTCTGTTACACCATTTTTATATTCTATTCCTACTGCATCAGCCATGCCTGTAATCAATTCATACAAGGCAGGAGAGATTACAATTGCAACATCTATCGTATGAAGTCCTTGCATAACACCACCTAAAGTTATGGTATCAATTAAGTTTGCTACAGGATACCCTAATTCTAGTATGCCTAAAAGTTCAGAAGATTTTTGAGTAGTAGTTAATTTTTCAATGTAGAAAGTTAAAGCATCTTCTGGAGCAGAGTATTTAGCTGGTGTTTCCCAAGGACGATTTTGAGGCTCTGTCATCAAAGACATGCCCGGAATAGGAGCTTGAAATTGCGCTGTATCTAAACTTTGCATTGATTATGTTACCTTTTCTTGAGGAGTAATTGTTGCCTCTTCGGTTTCTAATGAAACTATAGGAGCTTGCTGCATAGCTTTAAGGCTTCGCATATTAGCAGCTATAATTTGAGCAAGTCTTGTAGAAGAATCTACAGGTTGTTTTTGAGCAATCATCTGTTGTGCTTTTCGTGAGGTTTCAACCCCTCTCTGAGCAGCTAAAAGCCCCCTTCTTTGGGTTGCTCTAGCCATAGTTGCATCAGTACGTGATCTAATCCTTTGAGCAATTGCCCTTATTTCTTTAGCAGCAGCCGGATTTGTTGTGGCAAGTTCCGCCATAGCTTTATCTGCCGCTTCTTTTATACTACCAACATCATCAAACCAGTTACTACCTATTTCTTTTTTTGTAGTAGCAGAAAGTTTGTTTACTAATTCTGAAACATTCTGATCGTCTGCTTGCATGAAATCTAAAACAGAAGAAGATTGTGGAGTAGAATATTTTTTTACATCCGCTAAATATCTTGATACGGCTGTTGAAGCTACAGAACCTTTTTCATTTCCATTTATTGCCATTTAAAAAATTCCTTTAATTAGCGCACTAACACCAGCAGATGCAAATGGTTTAAATATGTCCCCTAAAAATCCACCTACTGCTGCACTATTTTGTCTATCTGCTTGAAATTCTGCTAAGTTTCTTGAATTATCTGCATTAGCCTGAACTAGCTGCAATGCCTGTATTCTATCAAGATCACTTTCACCACTTCTCCAAGCAAATTCCATGACATCTCTATACTCCTGCCATAGATTGCCATATGCTGTGTTACTTATATCCAGTAAATTTTGTGCATTTAATTGATTTTGGAAATTAACCGCTGCAGTATCTGCAGTAGCAATCTCTCTTCGCCACACAGCATTGCTCTGTTCGATAGCCAATTGATTACGGGCATTAAATTGTTCTCTCTGATTTACAACTTCAGAATTAAATCTTTGTAAAGCATTTACAGCACCGGCATTAAATTGATCCATAGCATTTCTTTGTGCTGTGTTATTCTGTCCTACACTAGAAATAAGATTATCATAAAACTGATCACCTTGCTGCTGACTTCTAGCGTTTATTTGTCTAACATTGTTTTCTGCCGCTGCATCTGTCAGCAAGGACTGTACCTGCTGTTGAGAATTAAATAGAGCAGTCTGTTGTGTATTAGCCAAATTTGCAGTATCCAGTTGCAGAAAATTCTGGGCATTCTGTACTGCAGATTGTTGTCTGTTATTCAAGTTAGCAATATCTAGTTGGGATAGTGCAGCAGCCTGCGCCATAACTACAGCTTGACTATTGCTTAAATTTGCTAAATCTACCGTCTGTGTTAGTCTGGAATTTTCTAAGGCAATCTGTTGATCAGCAGTAAAATTACGATTGGCTATATCTGATACTGTAGCAGCATTTCTTACACGAGTTTGAAAGGATTGATCAAACTCCTGCTGCATAAATTGTGCTCTGTATTGAGCACGAACCATTGCTGCCTGTTGCCTGTTAGTTAAATTCTGGGTTTCAAATGCAGCTACAGTACGAGCATCCAGTTGAGCAATAGGTAAAGCCTGTTCTAATGCAGCATCAAGAATAGCCTGTCCTGCTATACTACTTGCACCCAATCCTCGTGCCGCCATAGTCTGTTCTGCAGCACGAACTGCTCCCCTTGCCCAAGGAGGAACTTCTCCTTGTTCAAATTGAGCTTGTAACTGTGCTAATTGCCCTTGAACAGTAGCTTCTGCAGTAGGTGCAGCTACAGCAGCTTGTGCTACAGGCTCAATAAATTCAGCCGCTTGGGTAGCTTGTGCTGTAGGAGCAGCTACAACTTCTTCCGCTTGTAGTTGTCTTGCAGCAGGAGCCTGTACTTGCACAGCTTGTGCTTGTTGAGCAGCTTGTACATTAGCAATATTTGATTGTGCCTGTTGCTGGGCCTCAATAGTCTGGCTAGGAGCTTGTAATTGAGCAGCTTGAGCAGCAGCAGCTTGTACCTCTGGAGTAGTGGTTACAGCAGTAGCTTGTGGAGCAGCCGCTGCAGTAGGCACAGCAGTTTGTGCTACAGCCCCTTGTGCGGCTGAAGGAATAGTTACATCTGTCGTTATTTGTCCCGCTGCTGGAGCAATAGTTTGTGCTGCTTCAAAAGGCGTCTGCACTGCTTGAAATGCAGCACCTACAGGAAGAGCAGGAGTTAAAGTTCTTTGAGCAGTAAGCTCACCAATCAAAGGTGGCTGTAGTCCACCAGTTTGAAACTGCCTTTGCTGATCATCTGGACCAAACATATCCATGTCTTGTTGAGCAAAATAATCAGCAGCTACACTAGGATTTTGTTCAAGGAAACTTCCAAAGTCTGCCAAGTCTTCTCCCGAATACCCGTAGCTTCTTGCCATGCCCTTTAGTTTATCTCTGTTGTAGCCAGTAAATACATTGTTTGGTACTACAGCCATGTTTTTTACTTCCTTTTAGTTAGTATACAAGGTTTTCACTATCTTTTTTTACTTCTTTCAACTTTTGCAATTCTTTATTTAAAGCAAAATTACTGGACATTACTTCTGCAAGTTTATTTAATGCAGTATTACGCTGATCCATAAGAGCATTAATGTATGCTTGAAGTTCTATGTCTTGCATATTACTTCTTCTCTTTATCAGATTTAGGCTTTCTATTCTCTGGCTTTAGATATTTATCTCCTATAATGAAACCGTGAAAGTTGTCTCGTAAAAAAGTATATACTGTCTCTGTAGGAATAGACCAACCCATATGAGTTACAGCCTGAAACCCAGCCGCTGATACTCTAGAAGGTACACCAATCATTTCATACTTCTTACGTATATCAGAGTAAGCAAATAATGCACCGCCACTATTACCAAAGATAATCGGGGCAGTTGCTAGTTGATATCTGTAACCATTAATAACCTGTTCAGCAAAAGCCATCTCTCCTGAAGTCATGGAAGGTGGATAACCTAATCCTGCACCTACTGCCCATACAGTCTGGCCTAGTTTAGGTGACTCTTTCTCTGGAAGCATATAGGCAATACGTACTACACCACGCTCTGTATCCCGTAGTTTAAGTAGAGCTAAATCTCTTTGCTCATCATGTGCTACGATATCCGCTATACGACCACGAGTACCTACTGAACGAGAACAACGCACATAGTCAAACCAGAATGCAGTGACAGGTTCTCTAGTTTCACGTTTAACCTTCTTGCCCTTCATTCCATCCCATACTTCTCTTATCGTAATCTGTTCACCAATCACATGATAATTAGTAAGGATGTATGATTCCCACTTACCTTCATGTTGTCTTGAATAGAGAACTGTACCAGAACCTGCAGTATTAATACGTACTGCTGTATCTAGCATCTCTTCATGTTGTGGTCCACAGTTTGCTGCCATAGCTTTTGTGGAGTCACATTGTAAAAGCATTCCTGACAATGCTATTACAGTGAAGAAGGAGAAAAATGTTTTTCGTAGTTTTGGAAAATTTAAAAATTTATTTTTCATGTTATGCTCTCTTATGTTTAGTTCTCCATGTGCGATTTATATCTACTACTTGTTTCATTATGGTTTAGGATATTCTACTTTTACAGAAGCTACATGATCTTTCCATGTAGTCGTTCCATCAACAGCATCATGGTATTGCATATCAAGTTGGTCGCCCCAGCTTGCATAAGCTGTACGGCGATTGTCGGCATAAGTTAATACTGGAGTATCGTCTACTTCTTCAATC
>Ga0208450_1000321_pt1 | contig 28258 bp, 19 predicted proteins | sample MalvireepMed_908_FD_184249 | JGI IMG/M metagenome (GOLD analysis project Ga0208450, IMG submission 184249) | Marine viral communities from the Global Malaspina Expedition - Malaspina viral metaG DeepMed_908 (SPAdes) (version 2) | ecosystem: Environmental > Aquatic > Marine > Oceanic | place... | reverse complement strand
ACTTTTCTTTGGACAAGACAAACCGAGGATACGAGGTTCACGAGCCCCCATGAAATAAACATTACGTGAGTAAAGAAAAGTAAGGAGTCTAATGATGTGGAGGATTATACAAACCGACTTTAGAAGGTTCCTAACTTACTTAGCGTAATAAAGAAATAAGTTTAATGACAACTATGCGTTGCTGAGACTTCTGCTACAGCGACTTGATTGGAGGGTGAGATGTAGGGAATGCCCAGCCCGAGCCCGCGTAGGATAAACAGGCAGCCCATAAGCACTACGGCTACGGGAATGGCTTTAACCAGCAGCTGTTTGGTTTTTCCCTTTAAGAAATTACCAAGGTAAATGGCGGTGGTCATAAGCGGCAGGGTGCCTAATCCAAAAAACAGCATATAGACGCCGCCTTGTACACCACCACCGGAAGCGATGGCTCCAAAGATCGCCATATAGACCAAGCCACAGGGAAGGAGACCGTTTAAGAGGCCCAGCGTGAAAAAGGTAGACGCCTTCTTCTTTTTTAACTGAACGCCCAACGCGGTTTTGAGTCGGCTTACCAGGCGGTAAGCAGGTTTAGAAAAGCTGTAGGTTCCCATACGCTTGTGGGGTATGAGGATCACCAGGATCATCAAAACCCCAACAGCGATAGAGACTTGTTGTTGCAGGCCAAAAAGTTGGAGTCCACGACCCAGATAGCCCAATACCAATCCCAGCATCGCGTAGGTGAAGAGTCGGCCGCTGTGGTAACTCAGCACCTGAAAAAAGCGCTTAACGGGATTGTTGCGATCTACCGGCATGAGAAAGGCGATGGGGCCACACATACCTACGCAGTGAAAACTACCCAAAAGTCCAAAAAGTAATGCCGTCCAGATCATCGTTTAATAGGTTATGGCTTTCTCAAAGCGGTATTTTTTGCCTTGATACTCCCAGTTTACGGTAATGTTCCAGCGACCGTCAAGCAAGCGGCTGTCAGGTATGAGCAAAGTAGAATTTGACAAGGCTATCAACATGTCAAAATCAAGTTGCTTGCCAGACGGTCTGTATAGGAACACTTTTCCGGTTATTTCTTTAGGATCAAATGTTTCAGGAAACTGAAGCTCGTAACCGGCTTCGGTTTTTCTACCGGTCACCGGAGTTTCCAGCTGTGCCTCATTGGTAGCGGCATCAATAGTTTCCTGCAATTGCATTTCTTGTTTATAGTAATCTTCGGCCACCAGATCGTGGCTGTATTTATCGTCTGTGGTCATGGTGATCACAAAAAACATGATAAAGCCAATAAATAAGACCATACCAATGACCAGACCGGTTCCCCAATTGATTTTCATACTGCTAATTTTATAGTTGATGTGTAAGCGACCCCGTGTGGGTTAGGCATATTTTTCTGCCAGTTCTTCCTGACTCAAGGCTTTGCGTTCTTCGGCTTCCTTAAGCAAGCGCACTTTACAATTGTGATTTTGTCCCGGGTAGCCGTTTTTGCATCCTAAGCAGCAGTTTTGGTTCGATTTTGTACTCATAGTTCTAATTATTTATAACTGCGGGGTCCTAAAAACACCGTAGTTGTGGTTTCAATAAGTTGGTCTTCACTATAGACCCCTATTTTCAGTTTTTCCTTTTCGTCTTCGAGTTCGTGACTGTCTACTTCTATAAACAGCGTTCCTTCGGCAAGGCCTTGCTCAGGCACTTGAATGCGATCGTGTGACACGACGCGTATGATTCCTTTATGAGAGATCAATTCAAAATGCACTTCAGGAATCTCTTTGGTGGTTTTATTGATGAGTTTGTAGGTATACACATTGCTGATGATGTCTTCGCCTTTATGCTCATACAATTGCCCCGGAAGTCGCAATACGGTTGCTTCAACATCATTGCGCAAAAACAGCATTCCTGTAAGTACGCCCAGCAGGATCACCAGCACAGCGGTATAGCCTTTTAATCGGGCATTGAAGGTGAACTTAGCCTTCTTCTCAATATTTTCTTCACTCGCATAACGAATGAGATCTTTAGGCAGATTCACTGCTGCCATCATCTGGTTACACGCATCGATACAAGCGGTACAATTTACACACTCCAGCTGGGTGCCGTTGCGAATATCGATACCCGTAGGACATACCTGCACGCACTGTGCACAGTCGATACAATCCCCTTTTCCGGTTGCAGCGCGATCTTCAGACTTTTTAAATTTGGCTCTGCCGGCTTCTTTTTCTCCGCGCTTGTGGTCATAGGCCACAACGATCGATTTGTTGTCGAGCAGTACGCCTTGGAGCCTTCCGTAGGGACAAACGATGATACACACCTGTTCTCTAAACCAGGCAAACACAAAGTAGAATACACTGGTAAAGATGAGCAGCGAGATCAAAGTACCCACGTGATTGGCCGGCCCGTCTGTGATGTACTCAATAAGACGATCACTACCTATGAGATACGCAAGAAACACATTGGCAATAAGAAAGGAGATCACAAAAAAGATGCTCCATTTAATACTACGTTTTCTTAGTTTCTCTGCATTCCATGGCATCTTGTCCAGACGCATTTGTTTCCCGCGATCGCCTTCGATCCAGTATTCAATTCTGCGGAAGACCATCTCCATAAAAATAGTCTGTGGACAAATCCACCCACAAAAAAGCCTTCCGAAAGCGACCGTAAAGAGTACCACAAAGACGACGCCCGTGATCATAATGATCACAAACAGGTGAAAGTCTTGCGGCCAAAAAGGAAACCCAAAAATATTAAAGCGGCGTTCCAGCACATTGAACATCAAAAACTGATTGCCATTGATGTGAATAAAAGGTGCGCCAAATAAAAAGATCAAGAGCACATAGCTCACCAGCTTGCGGTACTCATAGAGCTTACCCACCGGTTTTTTAGGATACACCCACGAGCGTTTTCCTTCCTCGTTGATGGTTCCTATACTGTCTCTAAAATGTTCTTGATCCTGAGAAGCCATGGCTTATTCTTTAGTCTGAATGATATCTCCGGTTACCGCTTCTGTTTCTAATAACACTTCGATCTGTGTTGAGTCTTGCGTTACCTGAGCTTCTCCAATTGGAGCGTTCTCATCAACCCAAAGGTCACCCTGAGGCTCTTTAGCATCTGCGGGATTGGTACCGTGCAGACTCAATACATAACTGGCAACCTGAGCGATCTCACTGGGTTTCAAGTCGGTTTTCCAGGCGATCATCCCTTTACCGGCACGACCTCCTTCAGAAATGGTATGGAATACATTTTTGATGCCTCCACCTAAGATCCAGTAATCGTCGGTAAGGTTAGGGCCGATACCACCGCCACCGCCGGCTTTATGACATGCCACACAATTACCGCTGAAGATATTCTCCCCGGCTTTGATGTCTGAAGCATCGGTAAGCAATTCTACTGTGTTCTCATCTACAAGATCTTTTGCGGTTTTCTTGTACTCTTCGATCTCTATTTTTGCCTGAGCCACTGCTTGCTCATACTCGTCGATCTGGTTGTCGCCGCCCAGCACTTCAAAACGAATGAGGTAAATGGCCGCAAATAGTATGGTAGCGTAGAACCCGTATACCCACCACGGCGGAAGGTTATTGTCAAGTTCCTTGATGCCATCGTAGTTGTGGTCTAGGATGATCTCGTCTTCTTCTTCAATAGCTTTTACTCGGGTGAGTTTAGCATAAAGACCTTTTAACCAGGCGGTACGTTGTTCTTTTTTTGCAGCAACTTCTGCCTGATATTGTGCTTGAGCTTCCGGCTTTAGGGTTTTAAAGAGTACAGCGCGTAGGCTTTCTATACAGATCTCAAAAGCGATGTACATAAAAACCAGCACGGCATAAATGGCCCACAACCAGTTTTGTGTGGTGAATACCGAAGCTTCGTCTTCGGGCGTTCCTACATAATTTAAAAAGAGGTAGGCAAAGCCGGCAAAAACCAGAATGCGTATAAGTGATGCGATACTTCTCATGAGTGTTCAGATTTTAGTTGGTCGTCTAACGGAATGTTACTCACTTCGTTGATGTGCTCTTTTTTTGCGGTAAATACCCATAAGAAGAGCGCTACAAAAAAGAGGAAAAAGATGAGTAGGGAGATGATGGGGTAGATGCTTACCCCATCAATATTTTCTAGATTCTGTTTTACAAATTTCAACATGGCTATTCGGTTTTAGCAGCGCTTACTTCAGGGCTGTTTTTAATTTTAATATCGGTTCCTAAGCGTTGTAGATACGCGATAAGGGCAACGATCTCCCGGTTGCGCATTTCTACGAAATCTTCACCGTTTTCTTGCGCATACTTTTTATCAGACTCGTAGGTGTCTGCAAAATCAGGATCGGTATAGAGGTTTTGCTCTATTTGGGTTCCCTGCTCCAGCATCCACTGTTGTGCGCGTTCGATATCTTCAACTGTATACGGCACGCCCAGTTTTTGCATTGCTCTCATCTTATCTTCGGTCTTTGACTTGTCTAGTTCGCTACGTATCAACCAACTGTAAGAAGGCATTATCGAACCGGATGAGGTACTCTGCGGATCGTACATATGATTAAGGTGCCAGTTGTCTGAGTACTTTCCACCTACGCGTAACAGGTCGGGGCCGGTACGTTTACTACCCCATAAGAAGGGATGGTCATAAACATATTCTCCTGATTTGGAATACTCGCCATAACGCTCTACTTCACTGCGGAACGGTCTGATCATTTGTGAGTGACACGACACACAACCTTCTCTGATGTAAAGGTCACGACCTTCTAATTCAAGCGGGGTATACGGTTTTACGGTGGAAATTACCGGTACATAATCGTCAACGATCAAGGATGGAATGATCTGAACCATACCTCCGATCAAAATAGCGATGGTTGCAAAAATGGTAAGTTTTACCGGGCGACGCTCTAACCAGGTATGATAGCCTTCTTTTGCGGTACGCTTGCTGGTCACGCGTTGTAGCGGTGCAGCTTCAGCAAGTTCGTCGGTTACTTTGCTTCCGCTTTTTACGGTTTTAAATACGTTGTACAGCATTACAAATGCACCCAGAATATACAAGCTACCTCCTATGGCACGCATCCAGTACATTGGGATGATCTCGGTTAAGGTTTCCAGGAAGTTTCCGTAGGTAAGCGTTCCGTCAGGATTGAATTGTTTCCACATAGATGCCTGTACAAATCCTGCAACATACATCGGTAGCGCGTACATAATGATCCCTAAAGTTCCTACCCAGAAATGCACGTTAGCCAGTTTGGTAGACCAGAGTTTGGTTTTAAACAGACGAGGTACTAACCAGTATACCATACCAAAGGTTAGGAAACCATTCCACGCCAAAGCACCTACGTGTACGTGGGCGATCACCCAGTCGCTAAAGTGTGCGATCGCGTTTACGTTTTTAAGTGAGAGCATTGGCCCTTCAAAAGTGGCCATCCCATACCCGGTAATGGCAACTACCATAAACTTCAAAACAGGATCGGTACGCACTTTATCCCAAGCACCACGCAGGGTTAAGAGTCCGTTGATCATTCCACCCCAAGACGGTGCGATCAACATTACTGAGAACGCTACCCCAAGGTTTTGTGCCCAGTCGGGTAATGCAGAATACAATAAGTGGTGTGGTCCTGCCCAGATATAGATAAAGATGAGCGACCAGAAATGCACGATAGAAAGACGATACGAATATACCGGGCGGTTTGCCGCTTTAGGCACAAAGTAATACATCAAGCCTAAAAACGGAGTCGTTAAAAAGAAGGCTACCGCGTTGTGGCCATACCACCATTGTACCAGTGCATCTTGTACACCTGCATATACCGAGTAACTTTTAAGAGCGCTTACCGGGATCTCGATGCTGTTTACAATGTGTAGCACCGCTACGGTAACAAAGGTTCCTAAATAAAACCAGATCGCAACATACAGGTGACGCTGTCTACGTTTTAAGATCGTACCGATAAGGTTGGCACCAAAGGCCACCCATACCAAGGCGATGGCGATATCAAAAGGCCACTCGAGTTCTGCATATTCTTTTGAAGTAGTATAGCCTAACGGAAGCGTAAGCGCAGCACCTACAATGATGAGCTGCCAGCCCCAGAAGTTAAAGTTACTCAGCCAGTCTTGCCACATACGTGCTTTAAGCAGGCGTTGAGTCGAGTAGTAGACTCCGGCAAAAATGGCATTTCCTACAAAGGCAAAGATCACGGCATTAGTATGCAAGGGACGTAGGCGCCCAAAGCTGAGCCACGAGATGCCATCTGTAAGGTTGGGAAATAAAAACATAAAGGCGAGCAGTAGTCCTACGCTCATACCAATGATCCCCCAGAAGATGGTGGCATTGATAAACTTTCTTACGATCTTGTTATCGTAATAAAACTGTTCTGTTTGCATAATTACTTCAGTTTGCGATTAGCGTTGTTTTGGGTTTTGGATTGTGGTGTAGCTTTTGAAGTTTTAGAAGCACCTTTTACGAGTTCGTCTTCAAAAAGCATACGTACAGATGGGGTATAGGTGTCATCGTACTGTCCCTGTCTTACCGAGAGAATAAAGGCCACAAAAAAGACCACAGCTACAACCACGCTTATCGCGAGAAGCATATAAATGATACTCATACCTACCTGATTTTATACGGTAAAATTACCGGTGTATGTTTGTTTAAAAGATGACATAAATCAGCTTTTGAAATTATTTTGATTTTTTATTGGCATCGACAAATGATTCAATATCAGAGTCTTGCCTTGATCTAGTTTACCTGGCGCTGAAGGCTGCGACCATAATAGTAAGTGGCCAGCGTTGTAAACACCACAATACTTATCGAGCTCAGCGGCATGAGAATGGCTGCGTACACCGGTTTTAGATTACCTGTGATCGCCAGAACCAGTCCTACCAGATTGTAGAGCAATGAGAATACAAAACTCCATTTGATGATGCGTTTTCCTTGTTTTGCCAGTTGTATAAATGCGGGAAGATCTTTAAAGCGCGAAGCGTCAAGAATCCCGTCACAGGCAGGTGAAAACACATTGATATTCTCTGAAATGGCGATGCCCACGTCGCTTTGCGCCAGCGCTCCGCTGTCGTTGAGACCGTCACCTATCATTAAAACCTTTTTACCTTGTTGCTGTAGGTTTTTGATGAAATTGAGCTTGTCGTCTGGCTGTTGCTCAAAGTGCATCTCTACTTCCTGTGTGAGGAGTGCATTTAGATTTTGGCGTTCGGCATCATTATCTCCAGAAAGAATGATGAGTTTAGCCTGTTGCTGTAAGGCAGTAAAGACCTCTTTTAAGCTTTTTCTGAAGCGGTTGTAAAACACATAACAACCTTTGTAAGCAGCATTAGTACTGATGTGAACCGCGGTGCGTTTTCCATTCTTAAAAACCCATCCGGCGTTCTTGCCGCCCACAAAATCATACGAACCTATTTTGACGCTGTTTTGATTTGCAGTGCCATAGATACCGTGTCCTACTTCCTCTTCAAACTCATCAAGCGTTTGAATGTCGTGATTCTGAAGGATTGCATATAAGCTGCGACTCAGTGGGTGGTTTGAAGCTCTTAGCGTACTAGTGACCAGCGACTCTTCATCTTCGGTTAAGGCCAAGCCTTCATAACGAATGGCTGTTTCTGAGGCTGTGGTAAGCGTACCCGTCTTGTCAAATACAATATGGTCTACATCTGCAAGTTGCTCAAGGATGGCTGCATCTTTAAGGTATAATTTGTGTTTGCCGGTGATGCGTAATAAGTTACCCAGCGTAAAAGGTGCCGAAAGAGCCAAAGCACAAGGGCAAGCCACAATGAGTATCGCGGTAAATACATTAAGGGCCATAGCCGGATTGTAAACCAACCAGAACAGGCCGGCTAGCGTAGCAATACTGAGCACGCCCCAGGTAAAATGTTTACTTATTCGCGCCGTAAGGCTGTTGAGGTGGGTTTGTTTTTCTTTTTTAAAGGCCTCGTTGCTCCATAATTGGGTGAGGTAACTTTGTTCTACCGCTTTGGTTACGCGCAATTCGATAATGCCGCCCTGCTGTCTTCCACCGGCAAAAAGCGTGTCTCCGGCGTTTTTAGCAACGGGTTCGGCCTCACCGGTAACGAAGCTGTAATCCAGCAATCCTTCTCCTTTTAAAAGAATGCCATCTACAGGCAAGAGTTCGCCATTACGAATGAGAATACGGTCGTCCGGTTGCAGTTCGTACACCGGTACTTGCTGCTCCAGATATCTGTTTTTAAAATGCTTTGCCGGTTCCAGACGGGTGACGGCAATAGGGAAATAGGATTTGTAATCCCGTTCAAAAGACAAAAACGCATAGGTTTTTTGCTGAAAGAACTTTCCAAGTAATAAAAAGAATACCAGACCGGCGAGACTGTCAAAAAAGCCTGTTCCGGTTTGAGTGATCACCTCGGCGCACGAGCGTACAAAGAGAACCAGAATACCCAATGCGATGGGGACATCGATGTTAAGCAGTTTTGAGCGTATTGATTTATACGCAGAGCGGAAGTAATCCTGAGCAGAATACACTACCACAGGAATCGAGAACGCCAGCATTAAACCCCTAAAAAGATGCTTGTATTGATCGAGCCAGAATTCTTCAACCTCAAAATATTCTGGAAAAGACAAGAACATGATATTGCCAAAGGCAAAGCCGGCAACGCCCAGTTTATAAATGAGTGAACGGTCTGTTTTCTTTTCCTTTTTATTGAAATCCTCAAGAGAAATTGCAGGTTCGTAGCCCAGCATACACAGCAATTCTACTACTTGTTTTAGCGAGAGTACCGAGGCATCATAGGTGATGCGTATGCTTTTTTCCGGGAAATTGACCTGCGTACTTTTTATCGCAGCGTTAAGTTTGTTGAGGTTTTCTAACACCCAAATGCAGGAGCTGCAATGAATGGCAGGGATCGTAAATGAAACGATCTGTGTGTTTTGCTCGTTAAACTCCAGAAGTTTATCAAGAATGGTTTCATTGGTGAGGAAGTCAAACTTGCCTTGCACCGCTTTAGGTGAGATCCCGGGGTTTTGGTCGAGGTTGTAATAGTATTCCAAGTCATTCTCGTGAAGAATGTCGTATACTGTTTTACAGCCGTTGCAGCAAAACATCTTGTCCTGATGCTTTATGCTGTCGCTTAAACACGGGTCACCACAATGATAGCAGTTTTCCATTTTAATCTAATTTGCTCAAATACCTGATACAAAGGACTAAAAGATCCTAAGGTTAAAAGATGACTTTTGTCAGTTCTCAAAAAAAATGTGTTAATTTTGAAATATGGCAGCACATGAACAAACCCGATGCGAAAACTGTATCATCAGAGAGCTCAATTCCCTCAGAGCCCTTAAAAAGGAGGAGCTCAAAGCCATTTCTGATAGTAAAGAGATGCGTGTGATCAAAAAAGGGGAACCTCTTTTTAAGGAAGGAGAAAAGCTGGGAGGTGTGTATTGTGTGCGTAATGGGGTTTCTAAACTCTCTAAAATAAGCGATAATGGTAAAGATCAAATTGTCAAGATCGCTTCAAAAGGAGAAGTAATGGGGCAGCGCTCGGTTATCGCTGAGGAAACGACCAACCTGAGTGCTGTAGCACTTAATGATATGGAAGTGTGTTTTATTCCTAAAAATAACATCACTTCAGGTATTCAAGATAATCCGGAGTTCACTCAAGCGGTTTTAAAATATATGGCGCAGGAGCTCAAAGTGGCTGATGACGTCATTGTAAACATGTCGCAGAAAACGGTAAACCAAAGACTTGCAGAAACCCTGTTGTATATTGAGAATAATTTTGGCTTGGATGCTGAAGGCTACCTTGCGCTTATTTTATCACGGTCAGATATTGCAGATGTTGTGGGTACGGCAACCGAACTTTGCATACGTACACTTGCCAAATTTAAAAAGGAAGAACTTATAGAGACCAAAGGAAAGCGCATTAAACTCATCGACAAAAAAGGCTTGAACCAACTCAAGAACGGTTTCTAAAATACTTTTGGGGTCCAGCCCTCTAAAATGAATTTCGGGTTTTGGTAATCTGTGATCAATTGTTGGTCTTCAGGTAGTTGAAGCTGCTTAGCATAGGAAGCCCGCTGAGAAACGTCAGCTTCAGTAGAATCTTTAAGTTTACGGCTCTTATATTCCCAATAATGCAGTTGGTCTTTTGCTTCACCCACTGCACCCCATCCTTCAGGAATGATATTGTCTAAATAACAGTTGATCAAAACCGCTTCTGCATTGGGATAGTTGTAGCCTTTATTGTCAGGTGCACGGGCGATTTCACTTCCGTTAGTGCGCGTTCCCGTAAAACTGCAATTGACAAAAACATTACCGTGATTTTCTTCAGTATTTCTTACCCACATAAACGGGCCGGGCGAGTAGAACTCACAAGACTTGAAAAATGCGGGTCCACGCCCCAGGATCATATCTCCGCCACCATCTATGGTAACATTTTCAAAATAGGCAGGACCGTTGGTTTGCAAGGCATCACCATCCCCAACGATAGAGACATCTTTAACCAGTATTTTGTCGCCGTTGATGAGGAGTCCTTCGGCCTGTCCTTTTAATAGCGTTTTAATCGTGAGGTTATGCAATTGAATGTTCTCGCAGTTATCAATTGCAAAAGCCGCTCTACGTGAAGGGAAGGTTCCCGGCCATTCATTGGTTTTTACATACTCCGGGTGTGGATTAAAAACTTCATTATTGGCATATTGGATAATGGTGTTTTTTTGATCTGCGCCGCTTATGCTGATATTGGTCTTGTTCCTAAAATAGATCAGGTCTTCATATATCCCTTCCTTTACAAAGATCTTAATCGAATCTTGATGAAAGTCCGGAATAAAATCAACAGCGCCCTGCAAGGTATTGAAGTCGCCCGTCCCTTTATGGTCTACCACCAGACGCTTAGTAGACAAATCAGGTTTTTGGGTTTTGGTGGTAAAGGTCCATTGGGTTTTATCATAAATGCCTTTAAAGGGTTTACCGCTATTTTTTAAAACGGTGCTGTCTACCAAAACATAATAGGACGTATCATACTCCAGCAAATTATGGTGCAGGTTAATGATGGCAGTGGTGTCGTGAATGATTATGGGATAGAAATGAAAAGCATCGGTAAAACCGCCAATGATGGTAAGTTGGTACTCATCAGAATTAGGAGCAGCGGTGCCTGATGGAGTGCCGGGTTTGGTATTGGCATTGGTAGCCGTAGCGGGAGCATATTGATACGGGGTTTGCGTGTAGGTAGCTTCCGGATTTTTGCGAGGCTCGGTCGGGCCCGGTGGAATACTCAAGTCGAGCACATCGACTAAGGTATCGGTTTCCTGTTCGTAGATACGAATCAGTCCCGAAGTGCCAATTTCTGGTTTGGTATCAAAAGTGATTTTTAGATGGGTGTCTACGTTTACAGCTTTTTGCTCAGGTTGGGGGTAGAGCTGCAAAGCTGCCGAATCTTTGGGTTGACACGCGTAAAAAACACACAGAATAACGAAGCTGGAGAAGAACAATCGGGCGGTTTGCTGAATCATAGTAGTGTACGGGTTAGCTGCAACGAGACGCCCTGTTTTAAATCATCTGCCTGGGCGTAAAGTGCCACTAAAATATCACTTTTGGTTAAAAACAACTAATAATCAGCGCTTTGTATTTTAAAAAAATGGGTTAGGGGCATGGCAGTTATTCTAGCTACTGTTAGGCAATCTTAATGCCCAAGAGATTATTTAAAGGTTGTTTTAATGTAAACTAAAACTTACTCTTTGGTCGGTTTGTGTTAATAAGCTTGAGGTAATCTTTTGATTGTACTTGATACAGGTTTTGAAGTGCTTTTATAGATTTTTTAAGAAAAGCCCATTCTTATTATAGGTTTTTAGAAATAAGCGGGTGTAAACTATGCGTTTTTCAAAAAACTGAAGCGGCTGAGGTCGTTTCAAGCTTTGAGAGGAGGGCTTTTTAAGGTTAATCCTTCGGTAACATTAAAGTAAAACCTTTTAGCGGAAAATTCAATTATTTAGCGGCTTGAAGTAAATACCCCTAAAATAAATTTCTATGTAACACTCCCAACAAAAAAACGCAGCTGCTACCAACAACTGCGCCATCCATTATTAAGCATTGTGTCCAATCAATTACTTAACCATGAATTTTAAAAATAATACTATTACGTATAAAAATATAGTTGCATTCGCTTCAATTGTATTTTTTTCTACACAAACCCAAGCGAAAACGCCGTATTTGGCGCTAAAAAGCACTGTCGATCCTATTAAAAATGAGGCAGTACAACAAACGATAACCGGTACCGTAACCGATAGTGACGGAGTTTTATTACCCGGAGCATCGGTAATGGTGCAAGGAACTTCTATAGGAACCACCACAGATTTTGACGGAAACTTTAGCATTGATGCTAATCCCGGCGATGTGCTCGAAGTTTCATATGTAGGTTTTGAGACCACTATAATTGAGGTAACTCAAGAAACTAAGTATAGCATTCAACTTGCTGCAAATACTTCAGAATTAGATGAGGTGCTTGTTGTAGGTTATGGTACTCAGAAGAAATCAGATTTAACCGGAGCGGTAAGCTCTGTGGTTGCAGAAGAGTTTAACAAAGGGGTGGTGAATAACCCCGGGAACTTGCTACAAGGTAAAGTTTCTGGTCTTAACGTGACCAACACCAGTGGTGAGCCGGGAGCAGGTCAAGACATCATCATACGTGGTGTGGGAACTTTGCGTTCTGGAACTTCTCCTCTTTATGTTGTTGATGGTTTTGTTTTAGACAACTCCGGAAACGGTCTTGCAACAAACCCGTTAAACTTTATCAATACGCAGGATATCGAGTCGATCAACGTATTGAAAGATGCTTCGGCAGCTGCTATTTACGGTTCGCGTGCAGCAAACGGGGTAGTGGTAATTACTACCAAAAAAGGAAAAGCAGGAAGAACGCAAATGAACTTTTCGGCTTCAACAGCAATTTCATCTATTGCTAATAAGATCGATGTGTTTTCTGCAGAAGAGTTTAGAACCATCGTACCACAAATAGGCGGAAGCTTAAGCGATAACGGTGCAAATACCGATTGGCAAGACGAATTGACCCGTACAGCGATTACGAATAATATCAACTTCTCGATGAGCGGAGGTTCGGCAAATACGTCTTACTTCGCTTCTATTGGTGTTGATGATCAGGAAGGGATCATTAATAAAAGTGACTTGAAGCGCTACTCGGCACGTGCCAATGTAACGCAAAAAGGTTGGGACGATCGTTTAAAGATCGATTTGAATCTTACTGCGACCCGTACCGAAAATACGCGTCCTAACATTGGTACCATGGTAAGCAATATGTTGAGTCTTAATCCAACCACGCCGGCGTATACCAATGGGGAACCCACCGTTTTTGGAACAGGGATCAACCCGCTTATTATCGAGAATATCTACGGTGATTTTTCTAACAACAACCGTATGATCGCTAATATCGCACCCTCGTTAGAATTTGTAGATCATCTTACTTATAAATTGAACCTTGGGGTAGATTACTCTACAACAGATCGTGATGTGCAGTACATCCCGTATGCTGCAGATCCGGACTATGCACAAGGATCGATCAATACCTCGTTTACGACTAACAGAAACACGCTGGTTGAAAACACCTTAACCTACGATAATGTTTTTGGCGATCACGGGTTGACGCTGTTAGCGGGGCATTCTTATCAAAAGTTCTACATTCACGATAAAGGCTTTTATTTTGAAAATTTCCCAAATAACGGTATCGAGCCACGATATCAGTTAGAGGCAGCACGCGGAGAAAATGCAACACAATATTCTAATGCGGTTAGTAACGAACTGCAGTCGTTCTTTGGTCGTGTGAACTACACGTATCAAGACAAATATCTGGTAACTGCAACCTTGCGTTCTGACGGTTCGACCAAGTTTGGAGAGAACAACCGCTATGCTACTTTCCCTTCTCTAGCTTTAGGTTGGAATATCTTTAAAGAAGATTTTATGGCAGACTCCGGGATCAACAACTTAAAGTTAAGAGCGAGCTGGGGTAAATCGGGGAATCAGGAAATTCCTGCTAAACAAACCCGTTTGAGCTATGGAGAAAGTTTTGCAGATAATGACATCTACCCTTTAAATGATGGAATCACCACACGCGAGGGCTACGACTACGGTTTGGTATTCGCACGTACGGCAAATCCTGATCTTCAGTGGGAAGAAACCACACAGACAAACATTGGTTTAGACTTCGGTTTTCTGGATTATAAATTGAGCGGTTCGGTAGACTATTTCTTAAAGGAAACCAATGATGTATTGCTGTATTTCTCTACTCAGGATCCTATTGATGAAGTAGGTTACAAGTGGCAGAATATTCCTGATATGAAGATCAAGAACAGCGGTATCGAAGTTGCTCTGGATTATCAGAGTGATCGTACCCGTGATTTTTCGTTCAACATAGGAGGAAATATTTCTTATATCAAAAATGAGATCACCGATTCTCCTTTTACCATTGTGACTACAGGAACAGCCAGTGGTGCAGGACAAACCGGAGCGACCATCAACGGATATATGAACAATCAGCCTATAGGTAATTTCTTCTTACGCGAGTTTACAGGAATTGGCGCTGATGGTTTCAGTACCTACACCGATCTTAACGGTGACGGACAGATAGATGACAGTGATCGTATCTCTGCAGGAAGCGCGGTACCTGATATCCTTTATGCATTCTACCTCAAATTCAAGTACAAGAACTTTGACTTAGGACTGAATTTTAACGGGGTAAGTGGTAATGAGATCTACAATCATACCCGTATGAGTTTGTTCAATAAAACACAAATTTCAAACTCTTTGAATACTACAGATCAGGCGATAGCCTATCCTAATGAAGACCCTAGCAATACCAATACGGTTTCTACACGTTATTTGGAGAACGGTGCGTTCTTACGCCTTAACAACGCAACACTTGCCTATAGCTTAAACCCTCAAGTGATCGGGATGGACAAGTGGTTAGATAACGTACGGCTATCTGTTACCGGGCAAAACCTGTTTATCATCACAGATTACACCGGTTTTGATCCGGAATTGAACACGGGCAGCTCGAGCGATTCAAAATCCTATGGTATTGATTACTACACCTATCCAAAAGCACGTACGGTGGTATTTGGTTTAAATGTATCCTTCTAAAAAATTAAAAATTGTTTACAATGAATTATAGAATTCTCACGCTGGTTGTAGGGCTTAGTGCTTTACTCTTCAGTAGTTGTACAGACCTCGAAGAAGAAATATTAGACGAATCCCTAACGGGAACAGACGGACTCGCAGAGCCTATTACAGGATCGATCTCTGCGGCTTACGGTATTTTACCACAAACTTTTAGACATACGCGTTATTTTGGGTTACAGGAAATTCCTTCTGACGAAGCGATCCTTCCTCCGCGTACCGGTTTGGGTGGAACGCAATGGGCAGATAACGACACCTACACTACTGCACACAGACACTTGATGTCTTCAAGCAACAGTTTGGTAACGCAATCCTGGAGTTATTTAACAACCGCCTTGTTTAGAACAGTAGCAGCAATTGATGTTTTAAGACCGCTTGCCGAAGCAGGTGATACCGAAGCAATTCAGGGATTGGCAGAAATGCGTGCGTTGCGTGCTTATGAGAACATGCTGTTCTTAGACAGCTGGGGACTTACTTTCAAAAAAGAAGCAACCTCAGAAACTTCAGAAGTTTTACGAGGTGCTGAAGCAGTGATGTATATCGAAGAAGAATTTCTTGCTTCGCTTGAAAATCTTAGTAATTCTAACGGTCCCGGTCGTATGAAGCAAGATGCGGTTTACGGGTTTTTAGCAAAATTATATCTGAATGCAGGCGTATATAGAGATCCATACGGAACTCCGGTATTTACCGATGAAGATATGGCCAATGTGGTAAACTATACCGATCGTATCATCAATAACGGAAGCTATGCGCTTTCACCGGAATATTTCGATCTTTTTAATGATGAGAATCACGACAATGCCGAGCTTATTTTTGCACTTGATCTGCGTGGTGTATTAAACAATGACCACAACCGTTGGGCATACTGGTCGATGTCTGGTTCGTTATTCCCAAGACCCGGGGATTTTTATTTAAGTATGGACGGTACAGACGGTCCTGCCGCTACACCTGAGTTTTATCAAAACTGGGTGGATGCTTACGGTAATGTTGATCCTGCAGATGCAGATGCACGTTTTTATAAAAAGAATGCACAAGTGCCTGCAGAGTTGGAAGACATTTCAGGATTAACTCCTTATACTAAAGATACCTTAGGCTTAACCACAGATAAAGATCATTATTTTATCGCCGGTGAAGACTTTGAGATCGACCGTGGGATCATTCGCGGGACAATGTGGGCACCTCGTAAAGAGAACTACAGATCGGGAAGCTTTATGACCGGTACCGATGCTAACGGCAACAGCGGTTATAGAATCTATCCACTTGCCGAGGCACGTGAGAACGGTTCAGATCTTGAAGATATCGTGTATTATGTAGATCATACTTTAGACATTAGCCTTGACGGAAGCGCAGGTTATGCAAGCGGCTATCGTTTTGCCAAGTGGCAATTCAGTAAAACTTCAGATGATGGTAATAATTACAGCAGTGTAGATCTAGTGTTGTTACGTCTTGCAGATGTGTATTTAATGCGTGCTGAAGCTAAATTGAGAATGGGCGATGCTGCAGGCGCTTTAACCGATGTAAATATGGTACGTACTTCAAGAAATGCGCGTCCAGATCAAACCCCGGCAGCACTAACAGAGATCACTTTGCCTACTTTATTGCGTGAGCGTGGCTTTGAGTTCTACTGGGAGATGTCTCGCCGTAGCGACCAGATTCGTTTTGGTACTTATGAAGATTCCTGGACGTCAAAAACAGATAGTGATGTACTTCACAGGTTGTTCCCAATTCCTCAGGAAGCGATAGATGGAGCCTCAAACACTCCGGGATATCTAGAGCAAAACGAAGGATACTAATTTTTAAGTGTGTGTAGAAAACAACGGCAAGAGGAAACTCTTGCCGTTGTACTTTTTTAAAAAACAGCAATGAAGAACTATTTAATTAGCGCAAGTGTTGCAATAAGTGCACTGCTGATGCAGGGATGCGGCACTACGCAAAGTATAAAACAGCAAACCCAAAGCGACGAACCCTTAAATGTCATTTTGATGATAGGAGACGGGATGGGAATTCCGCAGGTGTCCAGTGCTTTTTATTTTGGAGACCGAAGTTCAAACTTCGAACGGTTTGAGACCATAGGCTTGCACAAGTCGTATTCCACAAGTCATTTGATCACTGATTCTGCAGCGGGAGCCACGGCGTTTTCCACAGGAGAGAAAACCTATAAACGTGCGATTGGCGTTTCAAAAGATACCATTCCGCAGGAAACGATTCTAGAAAAACTGAAAGCAGAAGGTTACCAAACCGGACTCATCAGCTTAACGAGCATCACTCATGCTACGCCGGCATCTTTTTATGCCCACGTCAAAGATCGTGATATGCACGAGGAGATCGCAGCACAATTAGCAGTCGCAGATGTTGATTTTATAGCTGGTGGTGGGCGTAAATTTTTCAATGAGCGTAGTGATGATCAGGATTTGTTTCAAACGCTCTTAAACCGAAATTACAATCTGGATACCTTGGCGCTTAGCAAATCAAAATCAAATATGCGCAATGCCTTTATTATCGAAGATGAGGGACTTCCGTCTAAAACAGAAGGACGTGGAGACTTTTTAAAAGATGCGAGTTTAGAAGCGCTGTCGTATTTTGATGCCAATAATAAACCTTTCTTTTTGATGATCGAAGGTTCGTACATCGATTGGGGCGGGCACGCCAAAGATGCCGAAATGATGATACAGGAAGTGGCTGATTTTGATCAAACCATCGGTGCGGTTTTAGACTATGTAGAAGCACATCCCAATACGCTTTTGGTCATCACTGCAGATCACGAGACCGGTGGGGCGAGCATTGGTAAATATTATGAGGTTGATGAAGAAACCGGTAAGAAAACCGAAGTGCCAGAAAAAGTTGCGGTGTATTTCATTACAGACCAACACAGTGGGGAGCTGATCCCTGTTTTCGCCGCCGGAAAAGGCGCTGAAAATTTTAAAGGAATTTATCAAAACAGTGCGATTTACCACAAAATTTTAAACGCCATCAAGGCTCAAAAATAAGAATATGAAAAAAAGCATTTTAATCCTTTTCCTTTGTCTGTGCAGCTTTAGTTTTGCACAGCAAAAGGTCAATTATAAAGTTCACGCGCATAACGATTATGCACAGGAATTTCCGTTTTGGGAAGCGTATATTGGCGGTGCCAGCAGTATCGAAGTGGATGTGTTTTTAAAAGAAAACACCCTTTTTGTAACGCATAGCGAAAATGAAATCAAGAAGGCCAATACGCTTGAAAAACTGTACTTGCAGCCACTTAAACAATTGCAAACAGAAGGCCGACTGAGAGATCTTCAGTTGTTGATCGATATAAAATCTGATGCTGAAGCTACCCTGAAAGCGATCACAAAAGCCATCGAAAAGCAAAATTTAGATGAGGTTGAAGGACTCCATTTTGTGATTTCAGGTAACAGACCAGAGGCAAAAGCCTATTCAGAGTATCCTGATTTTATTCAGTTTGATCATCAAAATCTAGAGGATTTGGATAGTATTGATTTAAGCAAAGTTGCAATGGTAAGTGTGAATTATAAAAACTATTCCGTTTGGAATGGCTTTGGAAATATGGTCGCTCCAGAACTTGAAAAAGTAGAGGAAGTGATCGCCAAAGCCCACGCGGTAAACAAGCCGTTCCGCTTTTGGGCAAGTCCAGATACTAAAATTGCCTGGACACGTTTTGCTAATTTGGGTGTAGATTTTATCAATAGCGACAAGCCTGCGGAGGCCGTGTCTTACCTAAAAACGCTAGATCAAAATACCTATGTAAATACACAGCAGATCGAAGTATATCAGCCGGAATTTCAATTTGATTATGACGATACTCCGATAAATGTGATTTTGATGATTGGCGATGGTACCGGCTTAGCGCAGATCACTTCGGGCCAGATTGCTAATGGCGGACAGTTAACTGTAACGCAGTTAAAAGACATCGGCTTTTCAAAAACGGCTGCTACAGACGATTTGGTTACCGATTCTGCTGCGGGTGCAACTGCAATGGCCACCGGAACCAAAACGCATAACCGTGCGATTGGCGTAGGTACTGACGATCAGCCGCTTAAAAACATTACAGAGCTTTTAGGTAGAAAAGGTTTTGCTGCAGGCTTGATCACTACAGATGCGATCGATGGGGCGACTCCGGCTTCGTTTTTTGCGCATCGTAAAGAACGCGATGATGCAAAAGGTATTCTTTCAGATCTTGAAGGAAGCGAAATTGACTTTTTTATCGCTGGTGGAAAATCTAAAGCAGCGTTGGTTCCTGACTCGTATCAAGTAAAGACCCTAGCCGATTTCAATTCCATCGAAGAAAAAACTGCAATTTATGTGGGTGAAGGGAAAGTACCTTCTATCGCCGATGGTCGCGGACCGCTTTTACCCAACAGTGTAAAGCAGTCGCTTGAAATTCTGGAAAACACTAATAAACCCTTCTTTATGATGATCGAAGCGGCGCAGATTGACAGTAACGGGCACGCTAACAATACCAGCGGAATTGTACAGGAAATGCTTGATTTTGATCAAACCATTGCCGAGGTTTTAAAGTTTGCCGACAAGACTAAAAATACACTAGTAGTAATCACCGCCGATCACGAGACTTCCGGATTTGGGATCATTAGCGGTGATCTAAATAAAGGAGAACTACATGGCGAATTCTTAACCACCAATCATACGGGGATTATGGTTCCTGTTTTTGCTTACGGTCCACAGGCGCAAAACTTCAGAGGCGCTTTTGAAAACAACGAGATCTTCCACAAGATTCTAGCCGCTTTAAAGTAAAATCTAGATTTGAATTTTAATAAAGAAAGCCCGTCAAATGACGGGCTTTCTTTATGGAATTAATCTTTAGCTTGCACACCTTCCGTAGTCATTTGAATACGTTCTAGACTTCCGTTTTCTTTATAATGTAAAGGATCTATACATACCGAACGGCTGTAGCTACTACCATCAGGTTGAATGCCACCGTTGTGATAGATAAAATACCAGTCATTTTTAAATTCAACAATACTTTGATGATTGGTATTGCTGTTACCGGCAATTTCATTGAGAATGCCTTTGTAGGTGTATGGTCCATCAACGTTATCTGCAACGGCATAAGCGATTTTCTCAGGAAATTCTGTGGCATAGGTTAGATAGTATTTACCGTCACGCTCGTGAACCCAAGGTGCTTCGGTAAATTCTAGACCTTCAAAATCTATGGTTTTGATTTCGCCCTCGATCTCGATCATATTGTCTTTCAGCTTTGCGTAATAACAAACCCCATTCCCCCAGAAGATCCAAGGTTGGTCGTCTTTGTCAATAAAAATGGCCGGGTCAATGCAGGTCCAGGAGTGGCTCGATGCAAAACAATCTTCATTAGTAAGTAGCGGTTTGCCCAGCGCGTCTTTGTAAGGACCTTCAGGTTTATCGGCTACTGCGACACCTATCCCGTTCCAGTTGGTACTGATGTACCAATAGTACTTTCCATTTCTTTTAGCGACGTGACCAGCATAGGCGTCACCACTGGTTGCCCAGGTAAAATCTTCGATCTTAAGAGGTACAGGATGTTCGGTCCAGTTTTTTAAATCGGTGGTAGAATATACCAGCCAGTCTTTCATTTTATAACCTTTTTGTCCGCCGGCATAATCGTGCCCTGTAAATAACCAGAGCGTGTCGTTCTCTACCAGTGCCGCCGGGTCTGCGGTGTATTTATGCTGAATTATAGGATTTCCTTGTGATTGAAAACGGTAGCGGCCTTGCGCATCGGTGAGCAAAGGAATAGGAACACCACCCCATTTTTGATCGAGTTGTTGCGCCTCTTCTTTGGTAATACTGATGACGCTTCCGTGTCGGGGATGAAAATCTTTGGTAAAAGATTCGGTTTCTTTGGTAAAAGTGTAGAGATCTTTGCTGCGCTGAAACTCATACCTTCCGCTAGAATACAAATCATACATAAGAATGTATTCGTCTTTATCATTCAGTTTAAATACCGAACTGCCTTCTACAGTCGTTTTTTTATCGGCATAAAAGTCGATGTATTCAAAAGATTCCGTGTAGGGGCCTAGCAGCTTTTTACTCGTAGCTTGCTTGATACCGTTTTGTATTTCTTTGCCTGCTGCATCTTTGGTATTGCCTTTATAAAAAAGATGATAGGTTCCATCTTTATAAATGATATCTCCATCAATAGCGCCGTCTTTTGCGCTGTAAAGTAATTTGGGTTCAGCCTCAAAACCGGTAAAATCTTTATTGGCATAAGCCGCATAAAAGTCGAGTTTGAGATTGTCGTGAGAGCGTACGGTAAAATACACCAGGTATTTCTTTTTCTGAGTATCATAGAAGGTTTGTGGCGCCCATACCCATTTGGTGTTTTTGAATTTGGGATAGGATTTTTCGAGATTGATCGCAGTGGATTGCCAGGTTATCAAATCATCAGAATGCATGAGAACAATTCCCGGGTTGGTGTCCCAGCCGTCTTTTTTGGTAAACATATCTGTTGCGACCATATAAAAACCATCGTCTTCTGCACCTCTTAAAAGATGCGGATCTCTTACTCCGCCAGTATTTGAAATGGCTGTGGAAGGAATAATCGGGTTATTATGGTTAAGCGCCTTCCAATGTATAGCATCATCACTCACTGCAAACCGAATGGCTTCCTGGTCTGCCCCAGAACCTTCAAAGTAAGCAAAAAGGTAACCTTCCATAGGTGTTTGCGCGACACACTGAAGGGAAAAGGCAAGAACTAAAAGGGGTATTGATGAAGATTTAAAAAGTGATTTCATACGGAAACTATTAGGGCTTTAAAAATAAATGTAATTTATACAATAATTATTTACTTGATACACTTTTCTGGGATCAGTTAATCGACTTTTCTTAATGCGTTGCAGTGCATTTTAAGAAGAATTCCTGTTGATTTTATTTAGTTTGATTAAAAATAATTTTTAAAATACCTACTAAAAAAGCGCCTTAACGCCTGTTTATTTGCAGGTTTAGGGGCTTTTGCATCTTTCCTTGTTTTTATTTGTACTTAATCTAAATAAGCATAAATTTGTCAGCAATAAATTACTGATGAAGCCAAGATTACTCCTTTTATTATTTATCCTTCCATTTACCTTAAGTGCACAATACAGCCTGAGTGGCGTGGTTAAAGATGCCAATGGTTATATCGTCCCACAAACCGAAATCAGCTTAACCGGAGGTGGAATTTCTCAAGAAGCTAAAGCCAACCTTCAAGGGGGTTACAGTTTCCAAAATTTACCTTCAGGAACTTTTACACTCGAGATCGTAAGTGGCGATTTTATCGCTTTTGATCAGGTGACAATTAAAGACGCAAATCTGCGTCACGACATTAAGCTTGATAACGCCAAAGATTATGAGTTGGACGAAGTGGCCATTCGTGCAGAGTCGATCAAAACCAAAATGGAAAAACAGGGCTTTGCGGTAAATGTGGTGAGTACTGAAGAAGCTGCACAGCGTAATATTCAGACTAACGAACTGCTCAATACCACAGTAGGTGTAAAAATTAGACAGAATGGTGGTTTAGGATCGCAAGTACAATACAGCCTTAACGGACTTTCAGGTAGTGCGGTGCGTATTTTTATTGATGGGATTCCTATTTCAACCTTTGGATCTTCTTTTAATCTCAACAGCATTCCGCCTGCGATGATCGAGCAGATCGAAGTGTATAAGGGGGTTGTTCCCGGGCATCTTTCTGATGATGCTTTAGGAGGAGCGATCAATATCGTGCTAGATAAATCTGCGGGAACCAATTTAAATGCTTCGGTTTCTTATGGATCATTCAATACGTTTCAAGCTAGTATTAACGGGTTATATCGTTTTGATAAATCTGGCTTTACGGTTAAAGCTTCAGGCTTTCATAACTATTCTGATAACGACTACGAAGTTTCAGGCCGAAGTGTTGTAGTGACCGGTTTAGGCGGAGTACAAACACCCATTACTGCAAGACGTTTTAATGACGCATACCGTTCTACAGGCGGTGTTGTTCAAGTAGGATATACCGATGTAAGTTGGGCCGATCAATTTTATGTTGGTTTCACAGGATCTGATGATTACAACGAAGTGCAGCACGGGGCATTTATGACCATAATGCCATACAAAGGGCGCTTTTATGAGTCTGATGCGGCACTGGCCAATTTAACCTATCAAAAGAAAGATTTGTTTACTGAAGGTTTTGATGTAACCATCAACGGATATTATGGGAGCCGTAACCGTCAACTGAGCGATACCGTAGCAGCAGCCTATGCCTGGAATGGTGAACGCGCTATTAATTGGGAAGGTGAGGAGTTTGAGTATATTTGGGGTTCTCAGCAAGAACGCCAAGAAAACGGTCCTACGCTTGCAAAAATTAATAGAAATGTAGCTTCGATACGTACCGGCCTTTCTTATGCCTTTAACGACAATCATAAAGTCTTGCTCAACTATTTGTATAGTGGAATCGATCGGGAAGATAGTGATGAATTACGCTCTTTACTAGAAAACACCTTTTTGGGTACTCGTGATTTGCACAAAAATATCGTGTCTTTAACCTATGAGGTCAATGCCATTAATGATCGATTAAAAGCGAGTTTATTTGGAAAATACTATCAGCAAAAAACCATTAGTAAAGATCCGGCGATTGTAACGAACGAAGCAGGTAACCGTGTGATTGTTGACGAAGTGGTAAGCAGCAATAAAGAATATGAAGGTTATGGTTTTGCGGCATCTTACGGAATCACTCCAGAGGTGTTTTTACTCGCTTCTGCAGAAAAAGCCATTCGTTTACCTAATGAGACTGAGATTTTTGGAAATGATGGGGATAATGTCTTACCTAACAACAGTATAAAACCAGAGCAAAGTAACAACTATAACTTAGGGTTTCGTTTTGGCGCCTTTACCTTCAATAAACATCGGGTTACACTATCTACCAATGTTTTTACACGAAATATTAAAGATCGTATAGGTTTGCCAATTATTAATTCGCTTAATGTTGATGATGAACTCATCGAATTTGTAAATCAGGGAAGTGGTACTTCAGAAGGTTTTGAAGCACAGCTTAATTATGTGTATAATAACAACTTAATGGCCAACATTAATGTGTCGAAATTTGATTTAAAGGTTGTTAATGGTGGTATTGAAAAAGATGTTCCTAATACCCCGTTTTTGACTGTAAATGGAAACTTACGCTATTCCCTTAAAAATATAATTCAGGAAAAATCAAGACTTGACCTATTCTATACGCTTTACTATACTGGTGAATTTTTATATCTCAATCCAATTGGATCAAATGTTATTGGCTATCATGATTTTCTGGTTCCTAGTCAGTTATCGCAAGATTTAGGCGTTAGTTACTTCTTTCCTAATACACAATTTGTACTGAGCTTTGATGTCAAGAACATTTTTGACAAACCGGTATATGATAACCTTTCGGTACAAAAACCAGGAAGAGCATTCTATTTAAAGCTTAACTATTCAATCAATAAATTTTAATCGTTTAAACAAAAAAGCAATGAAACGAATATTCTTAAACTTAAAAGCTTTTTCTCTCATAACTCTTTTGGGACTCGCAGCATCTTGTAGCTCAGATGATGATAACACCGAAGTTGTTGGTCCAGAACCAGAACCTGAAGTGGCACGCTGGATTACCATCGCAGCCGCAAATATGGGAGAAAACCCTGGTGATGGTAATGGTGGAACCTTAATTTACTCCGTAAGCAGTGAGGAAGCTAAAGATCCAACAGTCTCTATAGAGCCTTTTGATAACGGATTTATCGTACCTTCTAACCGAACAGCAAGGTTACAAGCTTCAGAAGATGGATCGACTATTTTCAACATCAGCTATGCGGGAGACACCGGAGGAAACTACACAAAATATGACGTTCAAGGTGGACAGAATTTTGAGCAAATTGGTTCAGCGATCAGTATTGCACCTTATGTAGGGACGGCTCCACGATGGATCAAACTTTTTGATGGTGATCAAACAGGAGCGGCAGTTTATGCTTCTACCGAGCATCAATTTGACGATAACGGTACTCCGGCGGATGAGTCTGATGACACGTATTTACGTACAGATGTTACTTTAGGCGTGGTGACACTAGACTTGGTAAACTCAGCAATCAAAAATTTTGAAGAAACAAATGTTGCTCTACCAGCTGATTTAGAAGCGCAAGGATTTTTTATTGGTAGAACAGATATGCCAACCCTTAACGCAGCTGGTGATAAATTGTACATCGGAGCACGTTTAGACAAGGTTGATCCTGAAACTACTGAACGAGAAAGAAATTTTGATCCTTTAGAATCTATTACCATTGTATTAGACTACCCGTCATTACTAAATCCTGAAGTGATTATGTCTGGTGTAGGAAGAGGTAATACAAGCGGTTACCGAAGCATCAATGCTTTTGAATACAATGGTGCGGTGTACCAAGCCAATCAAGGTGATCCTCAAGGATCTCACATCTTAAGAATAGGTTCAGATAATGAATATGATGATTCATATGTTTTCAATCTTGATGATGCTTTAGGTGTTGATGGTGCATACATCCTAGCGTGGAGACCAGCTGCAAACGGAAAAGCAGTGGTAGCGTATCGTCACGAAGGTTCTGCAGAAGGTGTTGCAGGAGCGCAAGGTTTCTTTGCATTGGTAGACTTAGAAGCTAGAACAGCACAGCAAATTACCGAGATTCCTTACGATCCTGATTTCTACTTATTCCAGTATCAAGGTTTTGCGGTTGACGGAAACGAAATTTATGTAACCCAAGCGCCTGTAGGTGAAAATGGAAACATCTATGTGATCGATACCGAAACCGGAGCGGTTACTCAAGGTGCAGAGTTAGTAAATGTTGAAGGAAGCCACTTTATTGGAGCATTCTAATAAAGACAGACTTAATACACATGTAAAAGCCTCGAGAGATCGGGGCTTTTTTTTTGGCACCGCCAGAGAGCGAATTTAATTTTGGTAGTCTATGTCTGTTCTCAAAACTGAAGCGTAAACTCCGTTCCTGTTCCGGGTTCGCTTTTAAGCTGAATTTTTCCTTTGTGTAAAGTCATAATCTGTTTGCTTAAACTCAGACCGATACCACTGCCGGTCTTTTTGGTGCTGAAAAAAGGAATAAAAATACTTTCTTTAATTTCCTCAGGAATGCCGCTACCATTATCTAAAACTTTCAGCAGTACACGACCTTTAGCGTTTTGCGTGGCGTTGACATAAATTTTAGGTTGTGCGACCATTTTTGTGGCGTCAATGGCATTGAGAATGAGGTTGATCAAAACCTGCTCGATGAGGTAACTGTCGATTTCTAAAAGCATCTCCGGTTGATCCATTCCAAAGCTTAACTCCACACGTTGGTCTACAAGCGTAGGCTGTAACAAATCGTTTATGTTTGTAAAGAGTTCGTTGACGCTTACCGTTTCCAGATTGAGGTGCGTGACTTTACTCAGGCTGCGATAGGTTTTTGCAAATTTCATCAGCCCTTCACTTCGCTTTTTGATACTGCTGATGCCGGCGTGCAGATCATCCAGATCAATTGCAGTTTCTTGACTGGTTTTTGAAGCTGCGATATGCTGTTGTAAGGTTTCGGCAAGGGAAGAAATAGGCGCGATACTATTCATGATTTCATGCGTCATCACACTTAGTAATTTCTTCCAGGCATCAGATTCATTCTGATTGAGTGTATCCTCAATATTTTGCAGCACGACCAGTTTAAAAGCATCTTCCTCTACCTGAAAAACCGTTTCAGAGATCAAGATTTTCAGATGTTCGTTTTTTAACGTAATGCTTATGGAAGTGGCTTCGGTGCGATAGGTATCAAAAAGCTCTTCGTAGAGTTTCGGTCTTCTTTTTTCAACAAAATGAATGTTCTTAAATGCCGGTAGATCAAGCGTGCTCAGTATAGATTCGTTGGCCCAAAGAATAGCGCCGGAATCTAAATTGTAGGCAATAATACCCACATCAACCATCTCCAGTATTTTTTGAAGATAGACAAATTGCGCCTGACGCTCATTGTTGATGGCTTTGATGGTTTTGTTTACCGAATTGAAGCCTTTATGTAAATTTCTAAGATCCTGCGGACCGTGTTTTTCTGAAAACCATCGTGAAAAGTCGCGGTACTTGACGGCTTCAAAAAAATCATCCATCGCTACAAAACGCCTGATGAGAAATTGATGTAAAAAATAGAGCAAACCAATGCTTGCCAGACTTCCTCCCAGTATCGCATAAGTATTCAACTTTACGAGGCCAAAGGCCAACACCACCAGCGCTGCCAGCAAAAGCAACACCCTTAGTAAGAGTCCGGCGGTATAGCGTTTATAGGTCATATTTGTTGAGTCTGCGGTATAAGGCCGTGCGTGTAATACCCAATTCTTTAGCCGATTTTGAGATGTTGCCTTTGTTTTTCTCGATCACCTTTAGGATGGTGTTTTTTTCAACCGCATCCAAATTGGTCGTTTTTAATTTGAGTTCGGTTTCAGGCTGTTGTTCGATGGGGGAAAAAGCCAAATCTTCAGCATGTAGAATTCCTCCTTCAGCCATAATAACAGCGCGTTCTAATGCATATTGTAACTCCCGTACATTTCCGGGAAACGGGTGCTCTTTAAGCTTTTTGATAAAGTCGGGATCAAGTTCAAACGAAGTTTTGCCATATTTTTCGGCATACAGTTTCACAAAATAATGCGCAAGTAAGGTGAGGTCAGATTGGCGTTCCCGCAACGGTGGAATGATCAAATCAACTGTATTGATGCGGTAGATAAGATCTTTTCTAAAGGTGTTTTCATCTGCGAGATCCTTCAGGCTAAGATTGGTTGCACAAATCAACCTGATGTCTACCGGGATTGCCTCATTGGCTCCCAAAGGCGTCACCTGTCGGTTTTGCAAAACCGTAAGTAACCGCGCCTGTTGCCGCAAGGGAATATTGCCAATTTCATCAAGAAATAAGGTTCCGCCATGGGCGGCTTCAAAACGTCCTTTTCGGTCTTCGCGCGCATCAGTAAATGCGCCTTTTTTGTAGCCAAAAAGTTCGCTTTCAAATAAACTTTCGGTGAGCGCACCCACGTCTACTTTTACAAAAGGTTTGTCTTTGCGCAGCGAATTCTCGTGAATAGAACGTGCGATCAGGTCTTTACCGGTACCGTTTTCGCCTAAAACCAAAATATTAGCATCGGTGGGCGCTACTTTTTTCAGCTTTACAAAAACCTCTTGCATAGGTTCGCTTTCCCCAATGATCTCGG
>Ga0208450_1000317_pt1 | contig 28758 bp, 26 predicted proteins | sample MalvireepMed_908_FD_184249 | JGI IMG/M metagenome (GOLD analysis project Ga0208450, IMG submission 184249) | Marine viral communities from the Global Malaspina Expedition - Malaspina viral metaG DeepMed_908 (SPAdes) (version 2) | ecosystem: Environmental > Aquatic > Marine > Oceanic | place... | reverse complement strand
GGGCGTGCGAACGAATTGTCGCCCGGCAATCCGCGCACCAGCGTCGGTCTGGCGCGCGCCTATACGCGCTCGCACCGCCCGATCGAAGCGCTGCGCCTGTTCGCCGAGGCCGAGCGGGCGGGGCTGCCCGATACGCGGATGGCGCAGGATCGCGGCCTGGCCTTCGATCTCGTCGGCGATGCGGCCAGCGCGCAGCAGCTTTACCGTCTGGCACTGGACAATGGTGCGGGCGCGGAAACAGTGCGGCGGCTGGCGCTCAGCCAGGCGATCTCGCGCGACCGTGAAGCGTTCGAAGCCACGCTTTTGCCGCTGCTTCGCGACGGCGATGTCCCCGCGTTCCGCACGCGCGCTTTCGGACTGGCGGTGCTCGGCGATGCGGAAGAGGCGAAGGATATCGCCAACACCGTGCTACCGGCAGGGCTTGGCGCGCGGATGGCCGCCTATCTCGATTACATGCCCCGCCTGACCCGCGCGCAGCAGGCCGCCGCGGGCAATCTCGGCGTGTTTCCGCGCACCTCCAGCATCGGCACCGACGAAGCGGCGATCGCCGCCTATGCACCGCGCCCGGTGCAGTTGGCGCAGGCGGCACCGGCGGCTGCGCCGCAGGCTCAGGGTAGCGCAAGTGCGGGGTCCGAAACGCCGGCTCCGGCACGCGGAGAACCGGCAGGACCAGGTGCGGGCAGTATGCCTTCCTTGCCGGCCGATCGGCTGCCGCAGGACACGGACGTCGCCGCTCCTGCAGAAGCGTCCGCCGCGACCCCGGCTCCGACATCAAACCCTGTTCCGGCCCCAGGGACGCCCGCGCCGTCGCTCGCGGCGCCTCCCGCACGGCAGGCGGCCACTCCGGAGCCGGCCGACCCGCCGGCAGGCCCCCGGATAGTCGCTGCCGTGCCGGACGACCCGGTACCCGCACGATCCGACCGGCCCGGGCCCACTGTCATCGCGCGCGTCGATCCGACGGCATCCGCGCAGCCGGTGGACACTGCAACCGCCTCAGCGCCACCGGCTTCGGGCACCGCCAGCGCGGGCGCAGCGGCGGGCACATCGATCGAGGATGCCTTCGACGGCTTCACGCTCGCGCCGCCGGCTCCGCCTCCGTCTGCGACCGGCGCGGTCGACATCACGCGCATCGCCATCCCGCGCGAAAAGGTCAGGCCCAAGCCGCCACCGCCCCCCGCGCATCCCGCGCGCCACTGGGTTCAGGTGGCCACCGGCAAGGACCGCGCCGCACTCAAGTTCGACTGGCGCCGCATAACCCGCAGCGCCGAGGGCAAGCTCGACGGCACCGGACCCTTCGTGACTCCCTGGGTCGAAGCCAACCGCCTGCTGTCCGGCCCCTACGATAGCGCCGCCGAGGCTCGGGAAATGGTCAACGAACTGAAGAAGATAGGCGTCGACTCCTTCCCCTTCACCAGCGCCGCGGGCGAAGCGGTCGAACCGCTGTGATTGCAATGAATTGTCCAATATCAACGCGTTGGGTGAGGATACTTGCGAATCTCTGCGATAGAGAGGCTGCATGTTACAAAGAATAATGAAACATTCTCGAGGTTGGAGATTTGTATGAACAGGTAGTATGTGTCAGATCGAATTTCGCTACCCGCTCCATTATCCGGCCAAACCCGCAGAAAATCGCCGTATTTGAGGCGGTTTAGCCGTATTTATACCCCTTACTGACACACATAGCTTCTCACGCGAGCGTTCACACCGCGTGTTGCGCCTCGCTCCAGCGCGAAGGTCTTTGACCCATCCGCAAGCAAACCTATTTGATCCGCTGGCGGTCGGGGGATGCGACGAGTTTGTCGGCGGTCGTATGCTCTAGGTCCGCCAGATTTAGGCCCATTGCTGAAGCGCGGCGCGATGCCTTGGGACGCCGATCGCGTACTCAACGAATTCAGATTCAAGATGGGACGTTTGAAATGGCCGATCTCTCCGGGCTTGATATCGGACGTCCCAGCGAAAACCTATGGTACTGGTAATGAGTTGCCTCATGTTCTGGTTTGCGGGGGGTATCCTCTCGTCCTTTGCCCCCGCTGGCATTGTCGGAAAAACCTCGTGGTGCTCTTTCTGCAGCAGTGTGACACGTCTACGCCTTCTACATGCGGGCGCGAATTGAAATTGGCAGGAATGCGGACGGGCAAGGCGTGCCCATCGACATAGAGGAATTGCGGCACGCGTCTGCCCGTGCAGGGCAATTCGGGCTCGGGAAAATCGCACCTGCTGCGCCGTTTGCTGGAACAGAGCGCGGGCCTCGTCCAGCAGGTGGTGATCGACCCCGAGGGCGATTTCAGCAGCCTTGCGGACGAGTTCGACCATATCATTATCTATGGAGCGGCGCATTCACCGGGCGAGATCGAAGCGCTGGCGCGTCAGGTGCGGCAGCACCGCGCCTCGGCCGTGCTGGCGCTCGAGGAACTCGAGGTGAAGCAGCAGATTCGCTGCGTCGCGCTGTTCCTCACCGCGCTGTTCGACGCCCCGCGCGAGCACTGGTATCCCGCGCTGGTGGTGGTGGACGAGGCGCAGATATTCGCCCCGCCGCGGCGGGCGAGATGGCCGAGGACACGCGCCGCGACTCGCCAAGCTGGCGAAGAACGTTGCCGCCGAGGCGTCCAATTTCCTGATGGGCCGCACCCTCCTCGATATCGACATGCAGCGCGCTGCCGGTCTCCTCGAAATGGACCGCAAGCAGGCGGAGCGCATCCGCGATCTCCAGCGCGGCCAGTTCCTGGGACTGGGACCGGTGATGAGCCGACGTCCTGTCGCGGTGCAGGTTGGCGCCACGCAGACCGGAGGCAAGAATGCCGGGCAGGGTCTGATGCGGCTACCCGAAACCGGAGGCGACGAGCTCGAGGCGCTGCTGCATGGGGAACTGGCGCAGGAAGCGCAGGTGAACGCGCCGCGTGTCGCCGCTCCCAAGCGCAAGACGATAAGCGAAGTCGAGCAGACGATCGTGCACCGCGCCAGCTTGCCTCTACCACCCCGGCCGGTCGAAGCGGAAGAGGCCCTGACACCACCGATCGCCTCCAAGGCCGCCCCGATGGAGGAGACCGAAACCGATACCGTCGACGAGCCTGCCCAGGTGAGCGTCGAGCGGATCGTCGAGGATCTGGCGCGGCAGGAGGGTGCAACCTTCCGTTCGACCGGCACACTGTTCCGAGAATTCCTGACCGCCTGCCGTCAGCATGGCGTGGGCAGCGCGCCTATCGACATGGGCGAATTTCGCCGGCTGTTCGCCTTCGCGCTTTCCGGCACTGGCAAGCTGTCGCCTGCGGCGCGCGCGACGATCGAGCGGCTGACCGAGGGTATGGAGGAGGATGTGCTCGCGCCCTACCTCACGATCGCGGTGGCCGCTTCACGGCTGCAACCGCCCCGACGAGGACGAGCTGGCGCGGGTATACGGCAGCTCATCGCCGGGTCGCATCCGCCGGCTGCTCGAGCATCTGGAGCGTAGCAACATGATTGCAGTTCGCCAGGATTTCGGTGGGGTACGGACGATCACCGTGCTGGGCCTCGAAGGCGTTCCCGCCGCTTGAAAACCACCGGGGGCCGGGGCTGCCGAGTTTTGCGACAGCTATTCGGTTTGCTCCGGGCCGGGAATTGGTTATTCGCGGCGCATGTCTCGTCATTCCGCTGCCTCCGATCGCGCATCGACCCTGTCCTTCTGGTTGCTCGTTGCCTTCCTCGTCATTCTCTGGGTAGCCGGCGGGGCCTCGCGCGCCGATGTTCTCGGGCAGGCGGTCGTACGGTTCTTCGCCTGGTCGATCCTGGTGGTGGCGATTTTCACGCTCCCGCGGGTGGACTGGCGTGTGGTCAAGGAGCCGGCCATCATCCTGGGTGCAGCAGCCCTGCTGGTCGCCCTGCAACTGGTTCCCCTGCCACCCTCGATCTGGACCGAGCTCCCCGGCCGCGCGATCTTCATGGAAGCGGCGGTGCTGACCGGAGCGGAACAGCCCTGGCGGCCACTTTCGATCTCGCCGAGCGGCACATCCAATGCACTGGCCTCGCTGATCGTGCCCGCGGTAGTCTTGCTGCTCGTGGCCAACCTGACCCGCGAACAGCATTGGCGGATCGCGATTCTGGTGCTGGGCTTGGTGGTTGCTGGGGCGGTTCTCGGGGTGCTGCAGTTCTCGGGGGCGAATTATGATAACCCGTTGATCAACACTGTGTCCGGCGCCGTGGCCGGCAATTTCGCCAACCGCAATCACTTTGCCCTGTTCTTGGCGATCGGAGTGGTTCTGGCGATGGCTTGGGCCTTTCGCGACGAGACCCTGCCCTGGAAAATCGCCGTGGCATTCGGGATGGTTGTTCTCTTCATCCTCATGGTTCTCGCAACAGGATCGCGAAGCGGCGTTATTGTCGGATTGGCAGGAATTGTGTTGACCTTCCTTGCCTTCCGCCGACGGGCAGCACAGCAATTCAAAGCCATTCCGCGCAAGATCGCGGTGCCTATTGTTTTCGTAGCAATCGCGGTTCTGATCGGCGCCATTTGGTTGAGCGTCGGTCTGGATCGCGCGGTTTCGGTTGATCGGGCGACGATGCTTGACGGTCAAGCCGATTTGCGGTCGCAGATCTGGCCGATCGTGCTGGAGATGAGCCAGCGATACTTCCCCGCCGGAACTGGCTTCGGGACTTTCGACCCGGTGTTTCGCATTGCCGAGCCCGATGGCCTGTTGAGCCCGCAATACATCAATCTGGCGCACAATGATTGGCTGCAGCTCTTCCTCGAAGGCGGTCTCGTCGCTGGCATCTTAATCGCAGCCGTCTTGGTATGGTATCTGTTGAAAAGCCTTCGCGCCTGGTCTGCGGCGGACGCGAACAGGGGGGCTCGGGTGCTTGCCAAAGTGGGCACGATCTTGATCGCCCTCATACTCGCAGCAAGTGTTACGGATTATCCGTCACGCACGCCCATGGTGATGGCCATACTGATGCTCGCGTCGGCCTGGCTTGTTGCACCGGGATCGAAGAAAGCCGATACCGTCCCGACTCAGCCAAGCAGTTCCTGATCGGTCGAAGGTCTGAGAACTGCCGGTTCAACGGTCGAATGCTTTCGTTTGAAGGGCTCCAAATAGCCTCAGGGGTTGGGCTCTTGCGCACGCCGGAATTCGTGCTTCATGAGTGTAGGCGGCCGGCTCTCGAAAACCGATGGGGGTTACCACACGCTTGGCTCGGCCGGTCTATAAAACCGTGGTGGTCGGCGAGCGGCTCAAGGTTCACCTGATCGGTTCGAGGATCTTTGTGTTGCGCGTCAGCAGCGGGGCCGAGGAACTTATCTTCGATATTACCGAAACCCGGCTTATAAGCGAAACGATCCATGGCGTCCGGCTCAACGGGGGTGGGTCCGTCGACAAATTCCGGGTCCTTTCGCGGGAGGCCATCTGATGCGCGTTGCCGAGTAAGTTTCCGTCCGGCCCCGTGACTAGCACCTGCCCGTGAGCTCGCTGGCGTCGCGGTTCTGTTCGATCGAGGCGTAGGTCCTTGAGTTCGAACGCAGCGCCGAAAACTGCGCCACCTTGGCGACCGACTATTTCCGGCGCGAGACCAGGGTCTACCAATATTACAGCGTCGATGCCGAGGGCTTCGCCGACTCGCTGGCCGCGGTCGAGACCTGACCGAGAGGGCAGGGGCATCGGTGAGGAGCCTTTCAGACTTCGTCTTCGGGTTCAGCCAGGCCGAGCCCATTCAAGCATTGGGCAATTCGAATGCAAGCAACATCTTGCGTGCAACCGCTTAGGCAAGGCAAAAAAAGCCCAAGAAATTCAACCCACTCGCGCTATAGTATCGCGCAGACTGCTGTCCCACTTCGGCGCTGTATAGTCGAACATCTCATGGAACCGGGTGCAGTCCAATCGCGAGTTTGCCGGTCGTATTGCCTTGGTGGGGTAATCGGCCGTCGCGATGCCGTTGACCGTGCAACTAGGGCCGCCTCGCTTGGCACTCTCGGAAAAAATGGCTCGGGCGAAATCGGCCCAATTGGTCGTTCCGCGCCCTGCGACGTGATAAACCGCGTTTGCGCCATGTTCGGGTGCATCATGCCAACGGTTCACCACCGTCATCAACGCATCGGCGATGTCGAGTGCGCTGGTTGGATTGCCATATTGGTCGGCGACCACGTTGAGTTCTTCGCGGGTTTCTGCAAGCCGCAGCATCGTCTTGACGAAGTTGCTACCGAAGGGGCTGTAGACCCAGGCGGTACGCATGATCGCATAGGGCGCACCCGAAGAAGCAAGAGCTTCCTCTCCGGCCAACTTGCTCTTGCCATAGATTCCGATCGGCCCAGTCGGATCGGTCTCGGCCCAAGCCCGTTCGCCGCTGCCGTCGAAGACATAGTCGGTCGAGAGGTGCAACACCGGCGCACCGACCTTGGCCGCTGCGCGACCGATCACCCCGGGTGCCTCGCCATTGGCGGCCATCGCCAGTTCTGGTTCGTCTTCGGCTTGGTCGACCGCGGTATAGGCCGCTGCGGAAATAATCAGATCGGGCTGGACCTCAGCGATGGTTGCTTCGATGCTCGCCGGGTCGAGCAGGTCGAAACCGGGACGCGCGGCGAAGACGAGCTTATGCGAACCCGCGCGTTCGGCCAGCGACTGCGCGACCTGTCCCGCTCGACCCGTGACGAGGATCTTCACTTCTTGTCGGCGCCCAGGCGTTCGCCGGCATAATTGCCCGAGCGGATGGGACCCCACCACCATTCATTGTCGAGATACCAGTCGATCGTCTTAGCCAGACCGCTGTCGAAGCTTTCCTGCGGAGCCCAGCCGAGTTCTCGTTCGATCTTGCTGGCATCGATGGCATAGCGGCGGTCGTGGCCGGGGCGATCGGTGACAAAGGTGATAAGATGGCGGCGTTTGCCGCCGCTCTCGAGCGGGCGGCGCTCGTCGAGTGCATCGCAGATCGCCTCGACCACCGCGAGATTGGTGCGCTCCTGATTGCCGCCGATGTTGTAGCTTTCGCCCACCGCGCCTTGGGTCAGCACCTTGATCAGCGCGGTGGCGTGGTCCTGGACGTAGAGCCAGTCTCGAACGTTGTCGCCCTTGCCGTATACCGGCAGCGGCTTGCCCTCGAGCGCGTTGAGAATGACCAGCGGTATGAGCTTTTCGGGGAAATGGTAGGGCCCGTAATTGTTCGAGCAGTTCGACAGCACCACCGGCAGGCCATAGGTCTCGTGCCAGGCGCGGACGAAATGGTCGCTCGCCGCCTTCGAAGCCGAATAGGGCGAGGAGGGCGCGTAGGGGGTTTCCTCGGTGAACATCGAACCGTCGAAGGGCAGGTCGCCGAAGACCTCGTCGGTCGAGATATGGTGGAAGCGGAAGGCTTGCTTCTGTTCGCCCTCCAGCCCGCGCCAATATTCGAGCGCGGCATCGAGCAGGCGGAAGGTGCCGACCACATTGGTCTCGACGAAGGCGCCCGGCCCGTCGATCGAGCGGTCGACATGGCTTTCGGCGGCGAGATGCATGATCCCCTCGACCCGTTCTTCGCGCAGCAGCGCCAGCACCATTTCCCCATCGAGGACATCGCCTTCGACTAGCCGGTGGTTTGTCGCTTTGGCGATGGTCTTGAGGCTCTCGGGATTGCCGGCATAGGTCAGCTTGTCGAGATTGACGACGCGCTTGCCGTCGCGGACCAACTGCCGCACTACCGCCGAGCCGATAAAACCGGCTCCGCCGGTAACGAGAATGGTGTCCATAAATCTAGTCAGCCTTGATAGGTAAACGGAGAGTCGAATTCTTCCAGCAGTGGAGCGGTTTTGTCTTTTTCGGACAGGGTTGGCTCGACCCCGAGATCGGGCCATTCGATACCCAATGCCGGATCATTCCAGCGAATTGCGCCTTCGAGCTCCTTGGAATAGGGGGCGCTGACTTTGTAGAGTACTTCGGTGCAGGGCTCGAGGGTCATGAAGCAATGCGCGAACCCGACGGGGACGAACAACTGGTTCCACTTCTCGGCCGAGAGCTCTACGGCCACCCACTCCCCATAGGTGGGCGAGCCCTTACGGATATCGACCGCCACGTCGTAGATCGCTCCTCGCAACACGCGCACCAGCTTGCTTTGTGCCATCGGAGGGGATTGGAAATGCAGTCCGCGGACCGTGCCGGCCGCAGCGGAGTGGGACTGGTTGTCCTGTATCCAATCGGCGATCAGCCCGACATCTTGAAAATCAGCCCTTTTGTATACTTCCGAAAAAAAGCCGCGATGATCGCCATGCTTGATGGGCCGCACCTCGACGACGTCCGGTAGTCTGTGCCGGATGAATTCAGTCACTTGCGGAGATCCACAAGCTTTTTCAGATAAGCGCCGTAGCCGGTCTTGCCCAAGATTGCGGCGCGTTCGAGCACGGCTTCTTCACCGAGCCAGCCATTGCCAAGCGCGATCTCTTCGGGACATGCTATTTTGATCCCGGTGCGGTGCTCGATCGTGCGGACAAAGCTCGACGCTTCGTGCAGGCTCTCGTGCGTACCGGTGTCGAGCCACGCATAGCCGCGTCCGAGCCTAGTAATATGCAGGTCGCCACGCTCCAAATAGGCACGGTTGACATCAGTGATCTCGAGCTCGCCTCGCCAGCTAGGCTTAACGCCTTTGGCGATCTCGACGACATCCCTGTCGTAGAAATAAAGCCCGGTGACTGCCCAGTTCGATTTCGGGTTCTCGGGCTTCTCTTCGATACTGGTTGCCCGTCCGGTCTCCGGATCGAAGGCCGCCACACCGTAGCGCTCGGGATCGTCAACATGATAGACGAACAGATTAGCGCCGCCCCTGGCGGCTTCGGCAGCCGCAGCCTTGCATTTCTCCCCGATCTTATCTCCATGGTAAATGTTATCACCTAGAATAAGAGCACTCGGTTTACCGTCGACAAAATCAGCACCAATGACGAAAGCCTCTGCGAGCCCGTTAGGTTTGTGTTGCTCAGCAAAGCTAAGATCCATTCCGAAGCCTGAGCCATCACCCAATAGCTGGCGAAAAAGCGGAAGATCGCGGGGGGTCGAAATGATTAAAACCTCGCGAATGCCCGCGAGCATTAGTACAGACAGCGGGTAATAAATCATCGGTTTATCAAAAACCGGCAGCAACTGTTTAGAGATCGACAAAGTAGCCGGGTAAAGTCGTGTGCCGCTACCACCGGCAAGAATGATGCCTTTCACGTATGGTAATCCTTCAATAGTTCAAAGTTCGGCAAACCGCTTAGCTTTTGGGTCAGGCGGTGTCACCCGCTTTCGTCGGTGGCACACGTATCTCGGCGTTGCCTGCCGAATCTAGGCACTATGTAGAGCATGATAGCGCACGGTGTCAGTGCTTAAAAATGCAGGATATCGAGCAAGCGAAAGGTGCTTGCACGCAGTAACTCCACACGACTGTTGCTCAGATAAATCGACAGCGGCACGTTTGCTATTTGCATCACGCTTTCAAAATCCAACTAAATAGCGAATTATGCTGCGTAGGTGCCATCCCAAGTGGCGCGGATTCCGATGGCTGGCTCGTTGCGCGGCGTGCACCACCTTTATGTTCGGCACTAAATTTACCGACCAGCCCTGTCGCCGGAGCCTGCGACAAATATCCGCATCCTCCATATACATAAAATATCGCTCATCGAATCCACCGACGTCTTGAAAAGCCTCCCGACGAAAGAGTACGAACATCCCGGCGAGCCAGTCAACTCGTATGGGTTCATGACCAGCAACGTAATCAGGATCCCGACTGCCTAGTATTCGCCGCTTAAAAAGACGGAAGAAGGTCGGATCCCGCCTTGCACTGTCCTCAAGTGCGTTATCGTCCCCAACCACAGCCGGCCCAACCGCACCAACACTCCCCTCCAAGTAAAGTGGAAGTCGAAGAAACGCGCTATCCGCGAGACGGACATCCGGATTGACGATACAAAAAAAATCAGTTCGACTTTGAAGAAAAGCCTGATTGTGATTCGCTCCAAACCCCAGCGGTCTTTTATTTTCTATAATCCGAAGTGGTAGGTCGTGAAATGGCGCGAGGAACGTTCGAGGTTCGTAAATATTAAGCGTTAAGATAATCTCAACTTGGGACAGATTAAACGCTTCGAGGCTTCTTAGAAGGCTAACAATAAGTTCGCCTTGGCCATGACTAACCACAGATATAGTTATGCTCGGCTTCGAAACCCCGGCGGCGGGTTTCGACATTACAGGATCCCGCATCGCGCGAGAACGTCATGACGATTAGTGGTGGCATCTAAGCCCTCACGGAAAATCCGTATAGAGGTTGCTCGTTGACGGCTTAGTTCCTGATCATTGGATAAAAGCATAACCACTCTATTCAAGATAGTATGGACGTCTAAAGATAGTGGCATAATATTGGTCTCTAGTTCTGCCCGCATATAAGCACGAACGCCGCCCGCATCTCGACATAATGGAACGCATCCAGCGCCCATCGACTCAAGTGGCGGAAGGCCAAATCCTTCATGGTCGGAGAGAAGTAAGAATATTTTGCTCCGTTCATAGATGTCGCGCATCACTGGGAGTTCTGGGCGTATAAAAACCCGCGTGACAGAATTTGTTGTAAAATTTTGTGCCAGATGATCATCGGGAGTGATGACGATTATGTTCATCTCCGGGAATTGGATGTCCCGCGCCGCGATGAAAGCCTTAACCAGATCAGCTCGTTTGTGGCTACCAGTTCGCATCATCAGGACAACATCGACATCACGAATTCGATCGAGTTTGCCTAAAAAGGCCTTGTCCGCCCAAATTGCCGCGGTTGTGATGACGGGTACTCCAAAATCATGCAATTTTGTGCCGAGATAGTCGTTTGCTACTAACACGCGCCCTTGCCTCAACCGACCCAATATCGCCCAACGCAGGAGGGGGCGAAACAAGGTTGGAACGAAGTTCCACTCCAAGTCCTGAACAAAAAACCAACGGTTACTGCGGGAAATCATGGGAGTTAAGCTATAAGTAAGGTAGTGACTTAGAACCCAGTTCGCCCGACCAATCTCTGCGACGAGCTTCCTAAATGAAACAAGAGCACTAAGCAGACCAAAGAAGACTTGTACGCGACTTATCTTCGCATCATTGAGGTAAAAAACCGGGATCCTACCAGAAGCAACTTCATTCTCGGTTTTCCACATTGCCACAATGCGGACATCATCCGCGCCTGCGCTAACTAGATCTTGTGCTAGTCTGACCAGTTCCTTGTTTCCCCCGGTCGTCTTCAAGGACGGAGTCAGGATACAGATAGTGCTCATTTGCCAGGAACCGCCAATCGTAACCTGAGAACCTTTATTCTATTGAGAAGCTTTAATGCAAACCATCGGAGCCCCCTAGCGTGTTTGTCAATAAATACATCGTCAGCTAGATATTTCCGCTTGAGCGCGTCCCTTTCAGACCATCGGCCTTCGGTCGATGCGCCGCCAAGATGGGTCAGCACGAACGTCGGCTCATATAGGAGTTCAATTTTTTGGCGCCTCGCGCGGTAACTCCAATCCATGTCCTCCCCGTAAAGCGAATAATCGCAATCCAACAGGCCGACACGAGCAAAAACGGCGCGGGTTGTCAGCATAAAAGCCATGATTCCTGCGCTAATCTGGGTTCTCTCGGTGAGACTTGAATAATCCGGCGTTCGTCGAAACGCACGACGAAGGCTCACCGGTTCTCCCACGCAATCTTGGTGGCTGCCATCTGGATTTAGCAACTTAACGAATGTGACCTTTTCTTGCACCTCTCTTGCTATATAGTCTATAGTACGATCCCAAAATTCCTCCGTAAAACCAAAGACATCAGGGTTCAACAAAAGTAGGTTATTCGACTTTGCTCGAAGTATTAACTCGTTATTGGCGTACGAGAAACCGAGGTTCCGTGGGTCATGCCAGTAATCATCCGTGTCTACGATCAACCGGAGCGAATCCGTGGGCGAATTATCGTAAAACAAAATCTCGTAACCATGGAAACAAGCGAGAGACTGGCGAAGCTCATGTAAAAATCGGTCAACGACAGATTCGGAACGATAAAGAACAATACAAATCGATAGGTCGAGAAGTTTCATGTAAGCATCCGGTTGCCAATAAGAGGGTCGTCGGCAAAAAACACAAGACGAAGGCCAACAAGCACGTATAAGGCAGCACTAAGTTTAAAAATTATACCGATGTGCCACATTCGTGCGATCAATATTAAGTAGAAAGGCATTAGGAGTTCCATCGTGCGGAACGCAAATACAGGTGTCGCGCTCAGAACATAAAATGATGAGAAACTCACGATGGTAAAATAAAGTTCCTGCCGTTCGTTTTTGGGGATCATCTTGATGTGATAAATTGCAGCGCACGTCGAAAGAGCCATGATGATCGGCATCAAACTAGTTATATTTATCGCGGTGAACTGCCCCTGAATCAGAAGGTCTTGATATTGCTGCGCGCGGCTCAACAAGTCGTTTATCAGTCCCTGTGTCGCGGCGATTGCGAGGAATGTGCCTCCGATCACGGCGGCTGCAATCGGACGCCTCAAGCCAAGCGAAAAAAGAAAATACAGCCCCACAACTAATAAAAACGTATTATGAATAAGTACGGCACACATAAAGAGTGGGTACTTAAACTTATCAGTCCCGTATAAAGCAAACAAGCCCAATGCCATTGAGAAAGCAATACGAATTTGAATGTACTCGTGAACCCAAAACAAATATGAAAAGTATAGGCTGAAAAGTACAATTCTATTTGCTTTCGGCACTTGCGATAGTGCTGAAAACTTGAACGCGCACGTCAGGAGCGCGAGTATTAACGTAAAGCCATCGAATGTTAGACCGAAACTTGAGATAAATTTAGACAGTCCGTGATAAAGCGGGTCCGTGTCGAGTAAGATCCAAGCCCATGGGGTTGCAGCCGCGCTATAGTAGAGGTAGAAATAATTTAAATGGTCTGCGGCTAAGCCTAGGGCTTTCGAGCCGGCCATCGTTCCAGCCAAAGCGATGGCTACTAAAAGAGCGAGCCTTTGCGCGATGTTGCCTTCTGCAACGTTGAGAAATGCGATTGGCTTTGTCAAATAGCCCGCCATCTTTATGATCCAATTTTGGTGAATTCAAGAAACTAGCGTGGGGAAGGTAAGGCAAGCGCCTCAATAAATATATTCTCCAACCGTTTGGCGATTAGGGGCCAGGCGAACTCATTTGCTGCGCTTCTAGCGAGTGCTATCTTTTCCTCCAGCTTGTCGTCGCTAATCACCGAGGTGATCTTGGAAACTAAGTTGTCGACATCTTTTGCCGCGTATATCCACGAATTCTTTTCGGTGCCGGGCAAATAGCCGGTGCTCACGGTCGGGATGCCGCACGCCATTGCTTCGAGAACTGGATAGTGAGGGCTATCATTTTGCCCATAGGTTCCTGCTACAAGGATATCCAGTGAACGGTAAAAATCGGCCAATTTAACGTCGTTGTCTATCGGGACAATCTCAGCTGCAGGATGGGACCAATCGGTTGGAAGGTTGCCAAAAGCTACGCGCAGGCGATATCGCGAGTCGGTTTGATAAAGGCGTTCAAATGCCTCGAGCACATAACGCGTTCCCTTCCATGGCTCTGTTCGACCTATTGTGCCCAAGATTATGGGGTGGTCGTGTGAGAAATCAAAGCGCCGTTTCGTCGGGTAGAAAATATTAAGATCAATTCCGCACGGTACAACGGGGCGGTCTTCTAGCCCAGGGTAAACGCTTGCGTTGACAATCTGAGTCAGTGGGAGATGGTAAGATAGCCTTGCCAACAAGTAACGCGTCGGAGCCAAGGGATCGAGGCAGAAAGTTGGTTCGTAGGCTTGGATATAGTAGAATCGAGAGCGCCGGGGAACCCGGGCCAGCCAGGTCGCCCAAGCCGTCAGATTGTGGTTCGCAAGGATGATATCATAGTTGGGGCCAATTTTTGATAGACCTGCGCAAAGTGCTAAATTATTATAAATGCCGCTTCTGACAGTATGTCTTGGACCAGTCGCGTTAAGAACCGTGCCACGCAGATCGGTACGCAAAAGACGCGCTGTCGTAGGGAAGTAGGGCTGGCCTGCTGTACGAGGGACGAGCATGTCGACATGGTTACCAGCCGCCGTCCAAGCCGTCGCTAGCTCGGAAAGAACACGCGCACCTCCGGAAGTCCCAAAATGAGGTTGGGGAATAAGTATTTTCATGAACGTCGCTGCACCTGTTCCTGAACAAACATGGCAGCGCGCTGTTTAGGCGTCGCTATGGTTAGGGCCGCAACCAGACAAAAGTATACCATGTATGTAATAAAATGCGCAATAGCAACGCCCTCAAAGCCGTAAACTCGTGTCGCATAAATCGTTGCCAACCAGAAGACGATCCCGGCAATAATCTCTGTCACGACAAAGCTACCTATCATCCCTCTCCCTACCATCAAGAACGCCAATAGCCACGAAGCTATCTTCACAACGTCCCCAATTAGTTGCCAGGGAAAGAGGGTGCGCATAGGGAAAAAGTCAGAAGAGAAAAGTACACTCACGATTATATCACGGCATAGAAATATGGCAAACGACGCACCGATTACAAACGGGATTACGATTGAATATACGTGTATGAGTTCAATGCGCATCTCCGGCCAGTTCTTAATTTCAGCGATTCGAGGCAGATAGTAAAGAGAAAGTGAACTCGTGACTAATAAAAGATAAAGTGAACTAATACGCCACATGGCGTCCCAGTAACCTGCATATTGCAAACCAAACTGGTCAGTCAAAGCAGAGCGAACGAAGATCTGACTTAAGGGGGAGACAATCGCGGTGGTAAGCGCCATGATAACGAAGCCGGAGAGCTTCCGAAGTTCCAGCGTATCAATGCGACCAAATATAAACTTCGACTGAAACCAGGTTGTCTTCGTAGCCTGTTGAAGGGTCACAAATAAGACTACCCCTTGGCTCAAAGTCAGAGCGGTTAATGCGCCGTACAAGCCAAAGCGCCAAGCTAAGAGGCCAGTGAGTACAAGCGAAATTATCGATCCAACGATATTGCTAATTATGTAACGGCGGATTTCCTTTCGGCCGTTCATAATGGCTAAAAGCAGGGCATTGAACGCAATGAGCGGCAGACAGATGGCGACCCAGGCGAAGATACTAGAATACCCCGAATCGTAAAGGAAAATAACCGCAAGTCGCTGTCGAAGCAGAAAGATTATAAACCCGCCGATTAAAGTGGTAGCGCAAACTATCGTTGCAGCAGTTTGCCAAAGCCGCCGTTGCCGCTGCTGATTCTCTCCATATTCCGCCGTAAGTTTAACAATGCCATTTCCGGTGGAGCCTGTTGCGAAAGCGGCTACCATAGCAAGTACATTCTGGAACTGTCCGACGATCGCATAACCTGACGGTCCGACGTAAACCGCTAAAATCTTATTTATGAAAAGAGCTACGACGATGCGTACCCCAACGGCAATGCCGTTCAGAGCGCTCGTTTTTAGCAATGACACTAGGATGCTCTTTTAAGCGCAGCGCAGCGTCGCTGCGATGACGCGCTCAACATCGAAGTCCGACATGCTAGGATCCATGGGCAAACTCAACACCTCACGATGCAATTTCTCAGAGATCGGAAAGGAGCCCGGCTTCAGTCCAGCATCCTTATAGGCCGGTTGGAGATGCGGGGGTACGGGGTAATGTATCATCGTTGCGATTCCTTCCGCCCTCAACTGATTAGCTAAGCGATCACGATCGTGGTGACGGATGACGAAAAGGTGCCAAACTGGGTCAGCCCAATCCGGAACGGTTGGTCCAACTATATTACTATCTTCGAATGCCTTTAGGTATGCTGATGCAATCTCTCTTCGACGATCATTCTGGCCATCAAGGTGCTGAAGCTTTACACACAATATTGCTGCTTGAAGCTCGTCGAGCCTGCTATTGAACCCAATCACGTCGTTGTGGTACTTAATGCTCGAGCCGTAGTTCCGTAGAATCGCAATGTTATTGGCGAGATCGGCATCGTGCGTAGTCACACCGCCAGCGTCGCCAAGAGCGCCGAGATTTTTACCAGGATAGAAGCTCCACGCTACTAACGATCCATTTGCGCCTATCGGAGAGCCACGATAACGTGCTCCGTGCGCTTGCGCGCCATCCTCCAATACATGCAACCCATGTTGGGTAGCAATGTGCTTTATTGGGTCCAAGTCAGCTGGCTGGCCATAGAGGTGTACCGGTAAGATCACTCGCGTTCTCTCGGTTATGGCTTCCTCTATCCGTGTAGGATCGATATTATATGTTTCAGGACTAGGCTCAACGGGCACGGGCGTCCCGCCCACGTGGCTCACTGCTAGCCAAGTGGCAATATAGGTGTTCGCTGGAACAATAACCTCATCTCCCGCGCCAACGCCCAAACCTCGCAGCGAAAGCGATAGTGCATCCAGGCCATTACCCACTCCAACACAATGTGGCGCTAAGCAATAAGATGCGAATTCGCTTTCGAACGCAGCCACCTCTTTGCCGAGTACAAACCAGCCAGCGTCAATTACGCGCTCAGCCGCGTTCAGCAATTCCTCGCGCTGGGATGCAGCACCCAACTTAAGGTTTAAAAATGGAACAGCTGCGACCATGTCTATATGTCCAAAGCTTCGAGGAATTCAGCATAATCTCTAATATAATCATCGGGGTCGTAAACATCCGAGGCGTATACAAGGAGTACTGCGTCTGAGGAATACCGGTACTGCGTTCCCCAAACCATCGGCGGCATGTAAAGCCCTTTACTGTTTGAATCGAGCAGAAATTCTTGGCGCGAGGTGCCGTCATCTGCGACCGCGACGCACTTTCCTTTTACACAGATAAGGAATTGATGACATTTTTTGTGGGCGTGTTCGCCACGGGTTTCCCGACTCGGAACATCGTAGACAATAAAATATCTCTTAGGATGAAAAGGCACATCTGCTCCAAACTCCCCGACGCTCAGTTTCCCCCGGAGGTCTGCTGCAACCTTCATTTGCCTAAGAGTCACTCCCGGAACAATACTTTCAAAACCATCGACGCTTATGAGCTTTTCGTTCAAAGGGGCGGCGTTGTACTTAGCATTGGTGTTTGTATAACCTATTATTGTTGCCGGGTTGCCAGCTACAATCGCGTAGTCCGAGACTGGCCGCGTAACAACGGCTCCAGCTCCAACCATCGCATGCCGCCCTATCGTCACCCCAGGAAGAATAGTTGCGTTAGCGCCAATAGAGGCGCCTTCACGGACAATTATGCGCTCAAACGTTTCTAGAAACTGTTTAGACTTAGGCATTCGATCATTTGTGAACGAGGCGTTTGGGCCAACGAACACGCCACTCTCGAGCGTGACGCCATCCCATAGTTGGACGCCGCATTTAATAGTCACGTCATCACCAATAACCACATCGTTTTCGATAAAACAATGCGAACAAACATTACAATTATTACCGATAACTGCTTCGCCTAGAACGACACAGAATTGCCAAATCTTTGTCTCAAATCCAATGCTGGAGCTTAGCACATCAGAGGTAGGGTGAATGAAGGGGCGATCCAAAAAATTTTCTCCAACAAACTCTCAATATGCGCTCATTGAGCGCTTTTTAGAAATGGCCCCACCCGCCTCTCTTCCGGGAGGCAGTAGCTAGCCGGAAGTTCGCAGGTATGCAACACATGGACACGTTAGTGAACTTAGTCACGCAGTGCCATCCGCGCAGCCTAAAGATCGCGTTGATGGGCTGGGTATTTATCGCTCATCTCGAGATCGAACACCGAACGTTGTGAATGACATTTTGACGCTGATTAGCTTAGGAAAGCCTATTTCCTGTCTGGCCGCTGGCCCATCAGCCCTAAGCTTCAACAAGGCCGCGCCAAAATTTGGGAGCAGAAATGAGGCAATGTGCCCCGTCGTAGAGCCAGCGAGACCTACTTGGTTCCGTAGCGAGCCAAAGCGAGCAGAGACAAACCTGTAATAATTTTTGCAGGTGCGAAAGGCATGGGCCTTATGGAGCAGAGATGCGGGTCGGTGGTCGTCGCAATTCCCGCGCAAAAGCGTGAGGGGAAAAGGCGACAATCGCTGAAATTTAACGCCTAGTTGGGGGGGGGGCTACGATTGAAATGGGGCTCGATCTCAACTCGCGCGCTGACGTCGCGGCTTCACCTCCCCCTAGCTATCGAAAAATCAGCAATGTCTTGCCATTACCTCAAGCGACCATTCCAAGAGTAACCCATGTTGGAAGCCCATTCGGTTAAGGGCAAAGGGGCGCTTGCTTATCATTGCAGAGCAAGGCACTCCTACTCGCTTCTCATTGGGCCGACTTGCCCGTGTTTATCGAGGACAACGGCCAGCTCTTCGTAGCTCGCCCGGGCCGCGCCGCGTCTCATATCTATGGTTGCTCAACCCAATTCCTCTTGCGATGGTGACGCTGACAACGGCCGACTGCATTTCGTATAATCCATTCCAGCCCTTTCTTCCGGCTGCAGCCCCGCAACCGCGCGGAACACTGGATCGCCCTCGGCAGCTCATGGCACTCTTGCTGTGAATTGGTCCCTGCTCGTCAGCACAGTTGTTCGCCACCTTGCATTCAACTCTGAAGCCCATATACGTGACTCAATGAAGAGGGGTGCTCTATAAATAAGAGCGAGATGGTCGCAGCGATACTCGCGAAGCTTGAAGCCGACGCCGAGGATATTTCTCGCGATTGGAATGCTGTCGTTCCTGGAACAGAGACGCGCTTCTGTGCCATCGACAATCTTTTGCCTACCCCGACAGCGGACGAAATATGTGCCGCATTCCCCCAAAACGCTGAGGGTTTTTATAGCCGCGCCAGCTTCTGCGAGCACAAGCGAACTTCGAGCGACTTTGACTCTCTTCCTCGCGTTCTCGGCGACATTACGTTCGCGATGCAGGCCCCGGCGCTAGTGCAAAAGATCGGTGAGCTAACCGGGATGGAACAACTTAAGCCCGAAACGAGCCTCTATGCTGGGGGGCTATCGATGATGTTTAAGGACGAGTTCCTCACCCACATATCGATAACAATCACGAGGAACCCGGACGAAATATCGTCGGCTGAACCTGCTCTATTATGTCACTCCGGATTGGGCTGAGAAAGCCGGTGGTAATTTGGATCTCTGGGACGACAGCGTCAGCGAGCCGGTTACGATACCTTCCACCTTCAACCGTCTGGTCCTGATTGAAACGAACCCACGGTCCTGGCATTCGGTCAGCCCAGCGGGGGAGGGCCCGCGCTGCTGCGTATCGAACTACTACTTCTCTGAACTATCACCCACGGGTGATGACTTTTACCATGTCACGTCATTTGCAGGGCGGCCAGAGCAAAAGGCCCGCCGCGCCCTCGGTGTGCCGGACAATGCCGCCCGCAACGCCGCGCGCCATCTTGGGGCAAAGCGGAAAACCGACAAGATCGTTTACGAAGGAGATATGGCGAACACGGATTGACGGGCCGGGGTGCCATCGATCCAGAACGGTCAGCGCCTTCCGAAAGAGACGATACCGTCGTACTTATCGACGACTCTCGACCATGTCGTCTTAGCCGTGGACATTCATCATCCCGGGCGGCGCGGGGTCAATCACCCACGGATCTCAGGCTTAGCGACTATGAAGGACTCTGATGCTGGGGAGCGCATTTACCTCCTTACATCGTTGTCGAGTCCATCCGGCCTGAAGAAACCGTGTTGCCGGATGAAGTCTTCGCGTAGCGGCGGGGGGAACCCGCCAAGGTGGCGCGCCTGTTTGGTCCGATCGCGGGCCGCCCGGGCAATTTTGGCAGCGAGGTCTACCCATGCTATGCTGGCTTGGTCGGGGCCGACAGTGAGGCGCGCAGCATGGTCTGGCTCCTCTCGCACCCTGAAACCACGAAAACCGGCGAGCCGCTCAGTTCTAAGCTCACGCGCGCCGAAAAACTCGAAAGCCTCATGTGGCGCTATAACGTCGCCGAGAGGCGATGCCTCATTACGGAGACACAATTCGCCGAGACCGAGGACGAGAAACGCAGAGGCTTGTGAACATGTCCCGAACGCTTATTACGCATGCCGGTGGTACTGCAGGGCAAAAATTGGGCGCGGTGGCCGGACGACTGCCAAAAGATGCTCGATTTCTCTGCCAGCCCTATCCTGCGCCGATGATGGCGAACGGCACAAGCGAAACGTCGAAGCGCCGCCGAGTCTGTTCGTTGAGAGCGGGCCCTTTCAACAGATCGCGGGTCCGTCGGTGCCTCGACGAGAGGGACAACCATGATGAAGCTCGCCGTCCTTCAGAGCTCGGATACGCTGGTAATAAATATTATCAACCAACGCCGAGAGGAGCAGGTGCCGTGTTGCAAGCACAACGCCGAACGTTGTTGCAGGTGGATCGCTACGCGCCGAGGCCGCTCTCCCATTTTCGGTGGCGTACTCTGCAAGTCGATGACCCCGAGGATAAAGCCTGATGCTGCGTCAGCACTAGGAGAAATCCCAAGCTAGCCGGACTCTGGTGCCCTAACCTATGGACGAGGCTGGGTTACGTTACACCGAGGCGGCAAGTTCGCGCCTAATCGTCGCTTGGAAAAACGCAAAGATTAGCAAAAATCATAATCCAGGCATTTCGGGTAATCGATCGAAGAACTGACAATGAAATTTGGTCTTCCCTTTGTATTCTCGAACGCTCGCCAGACATAGTTGCCGATGACCCCTAACCCGAGGCAATTAAAGGCGCCAAAGAAGGTGACGGTCAAAATAGTTGCCGTATAACCCGGAAGAGTGATGCCGCCGGTAGGGTGAGAGTAAAGTACAAAGGCTTCAAGTATGAGGCTAAATAAGACTCCCAAAAATCCGACGCGCATTAATGGTCGCACCGTCAGATCGGTAAGTCTATAAATACTATCCGTCTTATAACTGAGTTTTCTAGTGAACGTCCAAGCAGACTGTCCTATTTCTCGCACTCGACACACGTAGGGCACACGAACTCTACGAAAACCGGACCAAAGCAAGAGCCCGACGAGCAATCTAACCCCACTATTTTCGCAGCCGCAGTCAAAAGTAAAATTTACTTTCGGGAGATGGGTTTAGTGGCCCTCAGAATTATCATTCAGCCGTATTTCACTGGCGATCTACTAAGGTGGTCAACGGATTATAGACTCTTTGGTAGGTTTCGCCTCAGATATAACGTCGCGAGATAGAATTATATGACAATAAAATCACAGGCCGACTTTCGCGCAAAATGCGCGTCAACCTTTGAGCACATCTTGAGGGATTCCTGCCGGAGGACTCTAGTGACGCGAAGATCTGGTTATATGTCAAAATAAGCCTAAGGTTGATAACCCAGCGGGGAAACTTTCAAATCAGTAAACTGAGGGGCAACGTAGGATATTACTGAAGAAACGGCTGATTGACGGGAGGCGACCTGATAATTCTAAGCTCGGTCGGAAGAATTTCTTCAACGTCGCCATGCGGGCCATTATTTTGCGCCAATGCCCATAAACACTACCTTAAAAGTGCGAAGAAAGATCAATACGTCCAGCCAGCCAGAAAAGTATTTGATATAATAAAAGTCGTACTGTAGCTTTTCTCCAATCTCAACAAGATCGGTCACGTGGCCCTGGTTGACTTGCGCCCATCCCGTTACACCAGGCCGAACTATGTGGCGATAGGAATAGAAAGGGATCTCCCGTTCGTACCATCTCGATAGATTCAGTGCCTCAGGCCTGGGACCGATCCAGCTCATTTGGCCAGCAATAATATTAAATATTTGTGGAAGCTCATCTATCCGAGTTCGCCGGAGAAACGATCCAACACGAGTTATACGGGGATCGTTCTCGCTAGTCATAGAGCTAAGTCGTAGATCTTCGCTTGTTATCGTTATGTCTGTACTCGACATCATCGTACGAAATTTTACCACGCGGAATATCTTGCCTTTATAGCCAAAGCGCTCTTGAAAAAACAGGACAGGGCCTGGAGAGTCTATCTTGATCAATACCGAAACGACAAGAAAAGGTATAATTAAAAAGGGAACGGCTAGGATGGCAATGCAAGTATCGACTACCCGCTTCATCCGAATGTAAGACATATTCGGAATTAGCGCTCCGAAGCTATTTTCGGAAAGGTGTTCAATCCGAACCTTGCCTGTCGCGGCTTCATAAAGTTGTTTATAATGAAATACGGGGATTCCTCGAATCGCAGCTTCCGCAAGCATGCGCTCCCAATAATGCTCCATATCTCGATGCAAATCGGCGACTATGATTGAACGTTCAGTCGCAGGAAGTGCTGGCTCAGATAAGGGGGTGGATGCGATCCCAAATTCCTTCAACCGAGTGACTTTGCCTCCGGGTACGGTATAATAGCGGCTCTTGTCCGCGCGAACCGCATGCACCACTAACAACACATAAACTGCAGAAGAGCAGAGTAAATTTATTAATAGAAGGGACACTGAATATTCTAATCTAGCCGCTAGAATTATCAGCGCTACGATGCCATAGGCGAAGCAGAAACCAGGTACAACAGAGCCTAACTGTCGTACGCCCGGGTACTGATTAACTTTACTTGTGAATACAATGCCACCGGCAATGGATATCGCTGAAGCTAATAAGGTGATAAGGGCAGGTCTATTTCCAAACAGTTGGTGCAAATCCCCGAGAAAATAGAGGGCCGAGGGGGCGAGGGCTCCAAAAGTCACGCAGAGGATTGTCTGCACAATGAGTGAGCGCGACCAATTCCGATTGTGAGCATAAAAGGAGATTTGAGGGGGCATGAACGATGATAAACTCTGGCCTGTTCGTCGGGTGGCGATGCGCCGTATCAGCCCTGCAGCGGCCGAACAATAGTGATTACGGCATTCTCGAGAGGCGTTGTAAAGCGTTTTGAATTTGAGGCTGGGACGGTTGGTTTAGCATCGGGCGCGATATTGTAGCACGCGCAGCTACCACAACGTCTAAATCTCGGTAGGTCCGGGGGCTTTCTAGGGAAGCTTCCGGTTCAATTGAGAGGGGTGTTAGTGGTCAGGATCTTGGATGCTTTTGTTTTCCTGAGGCCTTAGCGGGGCCGTAATTGGACGAGAGGTATTTTTTGGTTACCACGTGAGTTCTGGGGTCAGATCGAACCGAACCGCTTTGTTAGGCTGCTGGTATTCTAAGGCCCAGTGGCATGCAGGTGCTCTTTGGGAAAGGCCTCGTTGCTGGGTCGTATGTGAATATATCTGCGGTCGGAAAGCACGCGTTGAAGCCAATTCCGTTGTCGGACCGAGCGCTGCGTGACGAACCCGTGGGTTCTAGCCTCGCTGGTGTCGTGCACTGCCAGGAGGCGGTGCATCGATCATTCCCGTATCGAGGACGATCGTATCGCGGACGCGAACGAACGAGGGCTAGGCTCATCGTTTGGCCATAAGCTAAGGCGGGTGGCCAAAGGTCGTCGGGCGATCAAGGCGGGGCCTACCGTAATCAGTACTTCGATTGCGGCATAAATTGTGAGATCATTCGAGCTAGAGAACCCACGATATTGCTCGGGCGATCTGGTCTCAACTTTACACCCCACGTATTCTTCGGCAGCGCGACTGCACTGGCAGGGCCGCAGCTCTTGCCGAGGTTTTCAGTTCATATGCCCACAAAATGAGCGCGCTGCTCTACACCGAGGTCGACGGCAATTTTCCCAACCACCATCCCGACCCCACGGTGGAGGCCAATCTAGAGGATCTGCGCGCGCTGGTCGCCGAGAAGCGGCTCGATTTCGGGATTGCCTTCGATGGCCCCGGCGACAGGATCGGCGCGATCGACGGCGAGGGCCGGGTCATCTGGGGCGACCAGCTGCTGATGATCTACGCCGAGGATGCTCTGTCGCGTCATAAGGGCGTCACCGTGATTGCCAATGTCAAAGCCAGTCGTGCGCTCTTCGAACGCATCGCGCAATACGGCGGCGTGCCGTTGATGTGGAAGACCGGCCACTCGCTGATCAAGTCCAAGATGAAGGAGTTCGGCAGCCCGCTGGCGGGTGAGATGAGCGGCCATGTGTTCTTCGCCGACGATTATTACGGCTATGACGATGCGCTTTACGCCGGGGTCAGGCTGATTGCCGCCAGCGCGCGGCTGGGGCGCTCGATGACGCAATTGCGCGGTGCGATGCCGGCCATGATCAACACCCCCGAAATGCGCTTCCAGGTCGATGAGAGCCGCAAGTTCGCCGCCATTGACGGGGTCCAAGGCGCGGCTCGCGAACAGCCCAGCCGAGGTCGATTCCACCGATGGCGTGCAGGTGACCAGCGCCGACGGCTGGTGGCTGCTGCGCGCCTCGAACCCGCAGGACGTTCTTGTGGCGCGCGCGGAAAGCGACGGCCAGGAGGGCCTCGACCGCCTGCTCGCGCAGATCGACGAGCAATTGGCGCTCTCGGGGCTCGAGCGCGGGGCGAGCGGGGGGCACTGAGGGCGGCGTCGATAAAAGGCCTTTGAGGCAATCCCATTAGCGGGAGAGGCCTGCAGCGGAATTGTAGTGCTCGCGTCAATCATTCGCTTCATCAGGGTTGTGCGCAAAAAGAGCCTGGAACGGGTTCGGCGAATAAACCCTTTCCGGCGTATGACATGCTCGTTCAGCAACGGCAGAGGAAGCGTTTCGTAAGGCTGTGAGGTGAGAAAGACAAAGGCCTTTTTGATCGGAACGCTCCTCGCCCTCGCCGGGTTAGCAGCCTTGGCTACACCATGGGCGAATGAGTGGACGATCGGCCCGATCATCCGCGGTAAGAACTATTCGGTCAACATGCCGTTACAGCCAGAGCCCACACGAAGTGGATGGGCGTTTGATTTTCCCTATCCGAGCCGCTCTTCCGGACATGTCCATTACGTCTCGTTTGACCCGGGTTCTCTGGCAGATAAGTCGAGAATCGTCGTCGATTATCGCGTTACCGCCGACCGCCGGACCCGGTTCGTTCACCAAGAGCACCCGCAACTTGCTGGGACTGTCTCACTCGTCATACAGCGGCGGGGAGATAGCTGGAACGCAAGGGGGCGTTACGAGCACTATCGCTGGTATTCCCCTAATGAGCATGTGCACGAAATCACCCCGGGCGTGCGCCGCATGGTAATCGAACTCGACAACCTCGGATGGATATCAGTCCTAGGTCAACGGGCAAACGAGAACCCAAGGGCCTTCAGAGAGTCGCTTGCTCAGGCAGGACAAGTCGGCTTGGTGTTCGGCTCTGCCGCCGCACGCGGGCATGGAGTATTCGCCACCGCTCCGGCCAGCTTTGAGCTGCTAAGTTTCGAAACAGAGTAGCTTTGGCAGCTGGGGTGTCATTCAACGCGCTCGTTTAATGTGGGTCGCGGAGAGCGCCCTGCCGGCGAGAACGCACAGCTGCAGTTCCCCCTGCAGCTGCAAATCCCTCACAGACGGAAGGTAAGCAGAGCTAATTTGCTGACTGTCACGGCTGATCCCATATCCCGAGATTTTCCGAGATAACCGCCTGCTGATGTCCTCTGGCATCAGAGCGATAGAGCTCGATGGTATGGTCATTGATCGCGGATAGGTGGTGTCGCAGCGATTTTATGACGACGCTCGCACACCGCAAAAATTCTCACAAGGATTTCAACGGGGCTTCGGGGTGTTGAGCTGCCGCAACATTGACCTTCCCACATACCGGGCTACATAGGATTTCACGCAATCAGAGACCCACGGTTTTCTGCGGCGTTCGGCGTGTGCGAGAAGCGGATCAGAATCCCGCTATCGGCTCGAGGAACCACTAGGTAATTAGCGTTTGTTAAGGCTTAGCATCGAAGGTGGCTCAAGACCTTTACGGTATGGTCCTCCCCATCTATAGCTCATCAAATAACATACCACGGAACTTATTCCCATGCGTCAATATTTCGCTTTGTCGGCGGCTGCGCTCGCTCTCGTTGGATGCGCAGGTCGGGTGCCAATACATTCTACCCCAGAGCTCACCGTGTTCGAAGGGCGGACGGAGATGCCTACACCCGGTCGCGGTGACCTTGTCGCTGAGGACCGCCTGGCGCTGGTCGGACCGCTCGATACCATATCGGTCAGTGTTTACGGCGTTCCTGAACTCAGTCGCGAAATGCAGGTCGACGCAGGCGGTCGTATCGCGATGCCGCTGATCGGCGCCATAGATGCAGGCGGGAAAACCGCTGCCGAGTTGGCTCTCGATATCGAGCAGCAATTGTCGGGTCGCTACGTACGCAATCCGAACGTTACGGTGAACATTGTTAGTTCGGTTAGTCAGGTCGTTACCATCGATGGTCAGGTGGTCGAGCCTGGGCTCTACCCCGTGACCAACCAAATGACCTTGTTGCGAGCGGTTGCGTCTGCTCGCGGCCTGTCCGAATTTGCGGATGAGGATGATGTCGTCGTCTTGCGCACGGTGCAGGGGCAGCGCATCGCAGGTTTGTATAATATCGAGGCGATCCGCCGTGGCCTCTACGATGATCCGCCGATCTACGCCAATGATCTCGTAGTGGTTGGTGACAGCCCTCAGCGGCGCCTGTTCCGCGATTTCATCAGCTTGGCGCCGCTGCTTGCCGCGCCGATAGTTGCTGTCCTGCAAAGATAGATCGGACCAATGAATATTCTTTCTTCCCATCCCGACCGCAGGCAGCAGGTCGATGCCCCTCGTGAACCTAACTTCGGAGGGACAGTTAATAGCGGGCCTTCGATTTTGGAGCACTACCTTCGTGTCGCTCGGCGATGGCGCTGGGTAATCGCCGGCGCGATTTTGGGTTCTGTTTTGTTGGGTGTGGTTGTTACACTGCTCATGACCCCGCAATACACGGCCGTATCGACTATCGAGATTTCGCGTGAAGCCGATCAAGTTACGAATATTGAGGGGGTAGAGCGCGAGACGAGTGTTGCCGATCAGGAATTCTACCAAACGCAATATGGGTTGTTGCGGGCGCGTTCGCTGGCAGAGCGCGTGGCGGCTGAACTGGGGGTAGTCGACCGCCCCGAATTTTTCGAAATGTTCCGATCTGATGGGGCCGATGATCCGGCATTCGAAATTTCCAATGGCCGATATCGTGCTGAAGGTCGCGCAGAGCGGCAACGCGAAGCGGCTAAAATTCTGCTCGACCAGGTCGGCATTGAGCCCACTCGGCTGTCTCGCCTCGTCGATATCAGCTTCACGAGTCCAGACGCTCAATTCTCTGCTCAGGTTGCGAACGCATGGGCAGAGAATTTCATCGAGATAAACCTTGAGCGCAAGGTTCAGTCAACATCATACGGTCGCACTGCGCTTCAGCGCCAGTTGGCGGAGTACAAGGACAGGCTCGACGAATCCCAGCGCCAGCTCGTCACATACGCGTCCAATCAAGAAATCATTAATTTGCCATCGCAGGCCGTAGGGGATGGTTCGACCACTCAGGAACGCTCGATCGTGGTTGACAACTTGGCTGCACTCAATTCAGCATTGAACGAGGCCACTGCGGATCGAATTGCTGCAGAGGCTCGATTCCGCCAGGCCGGCGGAAGCGGCAGTTCCGCTGAAGCCTTGAGCAACTACGCCATTAACAATTTGCGACAGAAGCGCGCGGAACTCGAATCTGAATATCAGGAGCTGATGGTACGGTTTGAGCCTGGCTACCCTCAAGCCCAGTCGCTTCAGTCGCGCATAGGCGAGCTTAGCCGTGCTATTGAGCGCGAAGAATCTCGCGTTTCGGCTTCAGTGCAGGCAGAGTATCGTCAGGCTCTGGCTAGGGAACAAGCGCTGCAGCAGCGTGTCAGCGCACTGAAAAGTGACTACCTCGACCTCCGCCGGCGTTCTATCCAGTATAACATTTTCCAGCAGGAGGTCGACACGAACCGAGCGCTGTATGATGGCTTGTTGCAGCGGTTCAAAGAAATTGGCGTTGCTGCGGGGGTCGGCGTGAACAATGTCGCCATCGTTGATACCGCTGCCGTCCCGGAACTTCCGTCCAGTCCGCGATTGCTCCTCAATCTCGCAATTTCAATCTTGGCAGGTTTCGGCCTTGGCGCAGCCTTGGCTTTTGCTCTGGAACAGCTGGACGAAGCAATCGCGGATCCATCTGAGGTTGAGCACCGGTTGGGCCTCCCATTGCTTGGCTCTGTACCCAAAGTCGACGATGGCGGAACGCCCCGCGATGCTTTGCTTGATCGCAAATCGGAACTGGTCGACGCATACATTGCTGTCCAGACCAATTTGGCGTTCACGACGGAGCGCGGAGTTCCCCGCTCTTTCTCGGTGACTTCTACGCGGCCGGCCGAAGGCAAGTCGACCACCTCGCTGGCTCTGGCTACAATGTTGGCGCGGTCCGGAAAGCGCGTCATCCTGATCGATGGGGATATGCGTTCGCCATCGGTCCACCATTTGGGCAACGTGGGCCACGATCACGGGGTGAGCAACTTCCTGGCTGGCGACGACAACTACGAGTCATCCATTTTCCACATGGATGACCTTAATCTGGATGCGATGAGCGCTGGCCCGATCCCGCCGAACGCAGCAGAGTTGTTGACCGGCACCCGGATGCGCCAGTTGATTGATCGTCTTCATGAAAACTACGATCATGTGGTTGTCGATTCCCCGCCTGTGATGGGGCTTGCGGACGCACCGCTAATCGCCGGCCATGTTGACGGCGTCATTTATGCGGTGGAATCGCATGGGATACGTTCGAGCCAAGTGAAGACCGCTCTCAGCCGCCTCGCTGCGGTGCGGACGCGGATTTGCGGCGCCGTGCTGACCAAGTTCGAAGCTCGCAAGGCCCACTATGGTTATGGCTATGAGTATGGGTATGGCTACGGGCGCGACGTGGAGACCGAGACAGCCTGATGGGCCGGCGAAGGCGGAAGCGGGGGCTGAAGTCCGAAATTGCTCGGCGTTCGAGACGCGAATGGTCGATTCGCATTGGCTTGGCGTTCGGCGCTCTTGT
>Ga0208450_1000315_pt1 | contig 28799 bp, 34 predicted proteins | sample MalvireepMed_908_FD_184249 | JGI IMG/M metagenome (GOLD analysis project Ga0208450, IMG submission 184249) | Marine viral communities from the Global Malaspina Expedition - Malaspina viral metaG DeepMed_908 (SPAdes) (version 2) | ecosystem: Environmental > Aquatic > Marine > Oceanic | place... | reverse complement strand
CTGCATTACCGGCGGCGAAGGAGGAGGTGGCGGCATGGGCGGTGCCATCACAGGAGGGGGTGGTGGCGGCATAGGTGGTTCCATTACCTGCGGTGGTGGCATTGGCGGCATAGGTGGCATTGCCTGTGGAGGCGGCATTGGCGGCATAGGTGGCATTACAGGAGGCTCTGGAATTAGAGGAGCTACTGCCGGTTGAGCCTGAGACTCCCTCCACTCCCTTAATTCTCTTCTGAACTCTGCGCCTTCTTCTTCTCCATAATCGCCTCTGACCGGCCTCTGTCCGGCCTGGGGAGGTAGCGGAGGCGGTGCCATCACTGGAGGCTGCATCATAGGAGGTGGCATCGGTGGTGACGGCGGCGGACCCATTACCGGAGGTGGCCCCATCTCAGGAGCAGTACCGAGAAGTGGTGGCATCAGAGGTGGAGGCATCGGAGGTGCTATTGCCGGAGCAGGTATTGGCGGTTCCGCTATCTGAGGAACTACTGGAGGAGCAACTTGAGACGCCTCCCATTCCCGCATTTCCTGCTGGAAAAGACGACCTTCTTCATCGCCGTAATCAGACCGCACAGGTCTTGAATCTGTCGGAGGTGGTGCTATTGGCGAAGGTGGTGAAATCTGAGGGATCCCTACCTCTACCGGAGGTGGTGGCATCCCCTGATCAAAAAGATGAGCTTCAGGAGGAAAGTCAGGACCGCCTACCGGCGGCGCTACCGGAGGAGCTACCCGAGGAGCAACTTGAGACGCCTCCCATTCCTGCAAGGCATGTCGGTATTCAATATGCCCACCTTCATCACTCGATGGGAAATCACTTCTTATTGGCCTACGTGGCCCTGAAAAAATAGGATCTGTGGTTGGCCCCCCTGGTGGGGGCATCGGTGGAAACGGTCCCGGCAATTCTGGAACTTGCGGGGGCGGCTTATTGGGATCTTCCGGGTCAATATATCCTGAGAACGGCTCATGCCTGAAATACTGCAACTCTGGGCTAAACCCAGGTCGATACCCAGAAGAATATAGCTGCTGCATCTGTGGGGGAGAGATCGGAAACGAACCTCTTAGAGAAGACTGCATTCCTGATGGATCTGAGCCTGCCGTTCCACCCGCTTGCATCCTGACAGGCTCACCCATCAATCGGGATAGCCCTTGCCGCTTGGCTGCATAATCCGCTGGATTGAGAGAGATCAGCCCGCCACCAGCAGCGTATCTTGGGTCTCTAGGCATAATACCTTCGCTGGGCAAACCATAGTCATAAATTATTCGCCGTCTCGCTCGGTCAGCCTCTTCTTCACTCTGGGACAACTTACCTTCTCGTTCTGCATCTTTCTCAGCGTAAAGATTTTCTAGATATTCTTCACCCTCTAAACGACCTAACTCAGCCCCGCCTGCGGCAATAGGAAGCAACGCACTAGGATCCATAGCAGCCTGACCCATCGCTTCTAATCCGCCTGGAGCAGCGGCTAAAGTTTGCTCGTACCCTGTTTTTTGCCCCAATAGCTTAGATAAATCCCCTACTTGACTCGTAGTAAGTTTAGAAGTGTCCCAACCAGCCATTGCTTCAGGAGTTGCAGCAGGATCAAACCCCATTCCAGATATGGCCTCTCCTGTTTCTGCCAATCCTGTAGTAGCCTCAGATGCCCCAGTAAATGCGTCCTGACCTGCACCTAAAACCTTGCCGAGACCAAAACCCATAACCCCTGCTGCTATACCTTTTCCAAGATCCCTCTCTGCTATCGCTGTCGCCGCACCGGAACCGATTGCACTAGCTAATGCTGGAGTCATCCAAGAGGCAACACCACCAAGAGCAGCCTTACCTAATAATCCTCCTAGCATCGGAACAAGAAAGGCAAAGGCTTCAGGCTGTCCCGTCACCGGATTGAGAGGCAACTTCCCACCGGGAACCAGTGAGGCAATGCCCTGAACCTCCGCCGGGTTCATGTGAACCAGCATGGAATCGCCATAGCGACCATACTGAGCCAGATTATTAGCCATTCCCTGTAGAGGGGGTGCGTAATTATTCATAATTAACCCTACTTGGTTTCAACACCAAATAATGTAAAACTCATATCCACTGCACTAGCGTATGTCTTAACGACATCTTTCTGGCCTAAACACATCCCGATAACTGCCGTGAATGTCGTGTTTGCTGCAACAGACTTATCGTAATAAAGAAACTGCTTGTCATTGTCAGCAGCCCCCGCAACATTGACCCGAAGCCTGAATGTGATCGCAGAGCCTGTCCGATTACAAGCCAGAAACGAGCTAACCGTAGTCTGGGTGAGGTCTGGAACCGTGTACAAAGTCTCTTGCGTGGTTGCCGCGCAATCCAACTGACCCAATGCTTTAATTGCGTCACTCACGACGCTCCCATCAATAAGAACTGAAACCGACGAATAGCCAAACTCCCGTCTTTGTCTCCCTGCGTTTTAGCCAACACGACATCGTTCTTCACTTCCTGAAGTGATTGTTCAATCTGAACTCTCGTCGTTGCCTCGTTCCTAAAATCATATTCTTCAGCAGCAACTGGTAATGGAACTACTCTACTCTGTGCCATTACCTTCTCCCGTCCGGTCTCATATCAAACCGTAAATCACCTAAACGCCAGCCAAACCCAGTTCCGCTGCTCTCGATACGGAAAGCAGAGGATCTAGTTCTCGCCCTCAAAAACGACTGCTGAGTGCTAGATGTCACTGTGGATGTAGATAATGTTGTTAGATCCTCCAACGGAAAATCCTTTCCCTTAACTATTACATCCATAGAAGCAGAACCTGTATTACCGCTAAAGGTGAAATCAGGAATCATCCGGCTCAACAGCATGTATTTCTCGCCATCACCCATCTCTATATCGCCTGACTCGATAAAGGCCGTCATAGCAGAGCCATCATCGTCATAGCCTCGCTCTTGGATATAGAGGTAATTGGTATCGGAGCTGGTAACAACAGAACTGGCAATAGGATAATTCTTGCTATTAGCCTCTATCCAAGCCCCTCTCTCCATCGTCCCAACCGACCATAACTGTTCAGCATAGTTATAGGTCACATAATTTGTGACCTCAGTGTTCTCTGATCCGATTGGATAAAACCAAGTGACTTCGTTGTGATCTACGTTCGTGGTCGCAAAAACCTTAAATGCTTGACCAATATTAAGATTTGAGAACACATAGTCGAGAACGCTACATGGAATAGGCTGAATTGACCCCGTGTAGACATAAAATCCGCCACGATCCATGAAGTAAACGGCACCACCAGCATTGACAGCGGCCTTTGGAGATACCATTGATATCCCCTCATTCACTACAGAGAACTGAAAGATAAAGGGAGAGCCAATAAACCTCATCGAGTGCATACCGGCATCAGTCCAGATCAGCATTTCTTGTCGCGTTTTAAGCGCGCCAATGATGATTGATCCCGTGCTGAGTGTGACACCGCCTGCGCTGTTTATAGCTGTCGGAGTCCAATCAACCGCTGATTCTGAATCGCTCCACCGTATATGCAGAGGATCTATCGAGGAAGACCCTATCGGGTTAACCCCAAAGCAAATAACATGCTTGTCAATATCCGACATCATCACCTGTAAGGCGATTGTCGGCGCATTAGAAGCCCCTGCAACAGCGGATAAGGCTACGCCTCTTGCAGAGGTTCCAGAACTCTCGTCCCAATAATAGACACCACCCGCTCTGACGTTAAATACCAAGTCATCGCCAAAAACATCCTGACTGTATAAACGTAACTGACCGCTGGCAGACAAGGCACTTGAGCTACCAAATGTACCCGACCCCCATGTATTAGCGCCCCAACCAACGCCTTGAACATAGGTATCTAGGCCGACAGAAATCTGATAAGCGCCATCAACCCCAGAACCGCCATCACCAGAATCACTGCTGTTAGCGGTGACGGTATCCCCGTCTGTGTCTTTGGCTGTGATCGTGTAAACATCGGTAGAGGTTATGCCTGCTATTTGATATTCCTGATTCAACACTGCGGCTATAATCAAGCCGCCCAAGCTGGCCGATCCTGAAAATGTAACAAAATCATTAACAGAAGCCCCGTGATCATCATCGGTCACGGTGATCGTTGAAGATCCATTGGTTGCCGCAAAAGTTACTCCATCGGTGGTGGTCGCCCTGATTGGAGTTACATCATAATAACTAGACCCTTCATTGATGTAGAACTTCAGGGTTGTACCAAGCCCTACATAGGCAACGCCATCAGCAACCACCCAATCCTCAAGAGATCGACAAACCCCTAAAAAACTACTAACAGAATACTTTTCCCAACCACCGATCTTCTCAGGACGACCCTTTCTGAAACGAACTTTATCGGAGTTATACCAGCCCGCATCAGCAGAGTATTCCGTACCTTCACGGTTAATTCCTGGTTTGAACTGTAATTTGGTTAACGGCATTCCTATCTCACATAAGGATTAAACGGCATTCTAGGCGGCATATAAGACGGATAGTTTGATAATAAAGACCCTATCCCTCTCGGTACTCCATAGCCCTGACTGAAAACACCGCCGCCAAAACCGCCACCGTAAGGAGACCGTGGGTATCCACCAAATCCTCCTCCATAAAATGGCTGCTGATAGCCTCCAAATCCTCCTCCAAATCCTCCGCCATACAAGGGCTGCTGATAACCTCCAAACCCTCCTCCATACGGCTGCGGTCTCATACCTTTGCCTGGACTGCCGTAAAAACGAGGCCGCATACCGAGAGGGCCAGTTGCTGCCGCTTCATCAGCAGTTTGACCAAAAATGTTGGTTCGTTCTAGTGTTGGGGCTGTTGGTGTTGGTGGGGCTGGCTCTCTATCCCCATTCAGGCTTTGCATCTCTGGAGCTATATATCCTGATTGTTCGCGTCTTTGCCTACGCTCATCCCACTTTTGCCATGCTTCAGTTCCAGGGAGTACCCAAGTAGTGTGGTCTCTTTTGGTTTTCCACCTTTCCATTGTACGAGGATCACTTGGATCGTAATACGTCGGCGGCGGAGGCGGACTTTTATTGTGAGATAAAGCAGGTACTGGGCTGTCTTTAGTACCGCCTTTCAACATATAAGTTTCCGCTTTGTCTACGGAAAGACTGATGACGGGGCCATCAGAAAAAGACTTTTTGTCCTTGACTACCAAATCGCCAACTTGGTCTCCCTTTTCCAAATCAGATACTTCCACAAACCCCTTGTTGTTAACAAAATAGGGATGACTATAGGAAGTTACTATGCTGTCACTATCCTCAAAGAAAACTTCACATCTTGGGCTGCTTTCAATTCTTTGTACCCTAGTGACTTTTTCTGGCTTTTCTGAGGTAGCAACTTCATCCCCAACCTTGAGATTTCCAGCCAATATCCAATCATTGTTTGCTAACTGAATGTGTTCTTTTGGGCTAGGACAACTGTGCATCCGCCCCTCATAGCCAAGTTGGCTCCACCTCTCTCGCTCCAGTCTCCTTTTTTCTGCCACAGACTCCAGAGTCCTTACTGGATCAGTGGACTCAGAAGCTGCTAACTCATCTCCTAACCATGATGGCGGCTGGTAAACAAAATTTGGATCTTGCTGTGGGGGAGTGGGGGGAGTGTTTTGAAGATCCTGCTGAATTGGTAGCCCTCTGGGGAAGCCTTCAGCTTGGTGGCCAAAACCTGCCAGACCTCGTGTTGGCCTGCCAGGAACTTGCTCAGTCTGTGTCGGCGGAGGCGGAGTCGCACGAGGCGCTATCTGAAGCGTCCTAGCCCCCCCTTCAGGATGCGCTTCAGTAATTGAAGACGGAGGATGAGGGGGTTGAACCGGCTCTGACCGGAAGGGTCTTCCTTGGTCATAATAAGCGTTCTGTGACGGAATCCCATAAGGCGCTCTGCCCTTACCAGGACCGGCAGGGTATCCTCCGCCGTACTGAGGCTGCTGGTAACCTCCAAATCCTCCGCCATACGGCGGTTGCTGCTGTGCTGGCGGTTGACCAAAAGGCGCTCTGCCCTTGCCTGGACCGGCAGGGTATCCTCCGCCATACGGAGGCTGCTGATAGCCCCCCGGCCCACCAATTCTTCCGCCCATTGACATAAAAATGCCCTCAGTAAGACCCGGTACGGATCATTTCCGTCAGTTCTTTAGCCCTGTTACCCACCTGACCTGACCACCGAGAATCCATAAACTGATCTGCTGCTTCGCTCCAATCTCCCTCTGCCATCGCTGAAAGTGCCTTCTTGAACGCTCTCAGGCGCGTTTGCCCAAGATTGAAACTAATATCAACCATTACATCCTGACGAACGTCATCAAGACCAGCAAACCAGTCATATTCAGAATCAAGTTCGCTAGATACGCGATCAATATCATTTTGAAGCAAATAATCAACTTCATCATCAGAAAGCCCAAGACCTCCAGACTTATCGACATTTCTACCGACTCCTATCGTGACCTTGTTTTCGCTGCATTTGTAAGCATGAGATTCCACGCCCTCATGTCTTTTCAGCATCTCAATTAACTTATCACTCATTTCTGTTTTGCTTTCCCGATATTCAATGCCAGCAAATCAACCAGCTTGTAGAGCTTGCCGATCCATACATCGTCTTTTGGCGTCGGTGTTGATGCCGCTATCAGACTTGCCGCCGTCACAATCATGGTGATGATACTGATGGCTGTAAAAACATTACCCATATATGACTCCTAATTAGTTAGCAGCTATATAAGCGTTGCCCATCGTTACTGCTGCTGTGTAGCTGGTCTTGCTTGCAGACGAGCCTGCTACATCGGGGGTATCATCATCTGAATCAACCGGGGCATAGACCAAAATAGTAGAGATGTGATCTACATTTCGCTGAACCATCTCGTTGATTTCAGCTTGGGTTGCTCCCTCTGCAACACGATCTGAGGAACTGCCGTTGCTGTTGATGTCCGTAATCAACGTCACCGAATCGGTGGCCGCTGTTAATACTTCTGTTACTGTTTGTGCCATATCATTCTCCTTCTAGTGTTGTTACACGAGCCGTTAAGGCTTCGATTAAAGTTTGTTGCTCTTGGATAGCCTTGACCAAGATTGGTACAAACTTGCTGTACTGCATGCCGTACTGCTTGCCATCATCTGAAAGAGTAACAGTCAAGTTAGTCTTATTGTCTTTATCGTACCCCGCCGCTTTTTCTAAAACTTCAACCGCTTGAGCTTTGAAGCCTACGTCTAGCCAGTCTTCTTTATGGGTTCCGTCTGGAGTCTGCGCGTTAAGATCATAACCATCAGCAGTCTTATCACCATACTTAGAACGCTTGTCCCATTTGTAAGTGACAGGAGCCAGTGCTTTAACAAAGTCTAAGCCTATATCTAGGGCTGTGAAGTCTGTCTTGTCTCGTTGGTCAGAGGCTACTGTCCAATCTACTTGGATGTGGGATTCAGTTATATTCTCGTCACCAAGGATAATTTCATTGCTACCTGTAGTTATGTTGCCGCCGGGACTTCCTGTTCGTCCTGAATCTGTGCCTAATAAAAGATTATTACCGCCTGACGTTACAAAAATACCGGCGGAACCACCTACACAAGTGTTGGAAGCTCCCGTAATCACATTACCGCTTGCGTAACCTACTACCGTATTGGAAGTTCCACAGTTGGCAATTAAAGCTCCAGAACCTACTGCCGTGCATCTAAGACCATCATCAGTTCCAGTCCCTGCGGTATAACCAACAAAAGTGTTGTCTGCGCCCGTGGTTACAGCATCTCCAGCATTAGCGCCCACAGCGACATTGTTAGCGCCTGTGGTGTTTGCAAATAAAGCTGCGTTTCCAACGGCTGTGTTGTTAGATGCTGTGGTATTGCTTTCTAAAGCACTATCACCTAAAGCAGTATTAGTTGCACCTGTGGTGTTATAGTACAAAGCATCTTTACCAACAGCAGTATTACTAGTAGCTGTGGTGTTAGTTAGCAAAGCACCTGTTCCAAGAGCAGTATTATTTTCTCCTGTGGTGTTTGCTGATAAAGCTGAAGTACCAACTGCTGTATTGCTGCCTGCTATGGTATTAGCGTCTAAAGCTAAAGCACCAACGGCGACATTTGAAGCGCCAGTGCTATTCACCAATAGTGCCTGACTACCAAACGCAGTGTTATTGGCAGCAGTCGTATTCGCCCCAAGCGCGTTATCCCCCATAGCGACGTTATTTGTGCCTGTGGTGTTAGCATCTAGAACCCTGTATCCGACAGCCGTGTTGGTATCACCTGTGGTGTTGGATATCATGGCGTCACGACCAATAGCAACATTATTACCTGCTGTTGTGTTAGCCGTAAGAGCGTTCTTACCTATAGCGACATTGCTGCTGGCCGTCGTATTAGCTGCTAAAGAATCAGCGCCAACAGCAACGTTGTATTCTCCTGTTGTATTTGCTGTCAGAGTACCGTAACCAATAGACGTATTAGCATTTGCTGTCGTGTTGGCGTCTAAAGCATAACTACCGACTGCTGTATTAGATGCGCCTGTAGTGTTGGCTCCTAAAGCCTGATAACCGACTGCGGCGTTGTTATCTGCTGTTGTGTTTGCTGCTAAAGCTGCTCTACCTAAAGCTGTGTTAGATGTACCAGTTGTGTTGCTTTCCATTGCCTTACGACCAACAGCAACATTATCTGCTGCTGTATTTGCTGTAAGAGCATCTTCACCAACTGCTACGTTATGATTTCCGTTACCTGCATCTAAAGCCGCAGAACCTACAGCAACATTTCCAGAGCCTGTGGTATTAGCTTTTAAAGCTTCTTTACCAATGGCAGTATTAGTCGCTCCCGTTGTATTTGCTGTTAATGCTTCGTGTCCAAAAGCTGTATTACCATCAGCAGTTGTGTTTGCTCCTAGTGCATCAAGACCAAAAGCGTTATTACCATTACCTGTAGTGTTAGCGTCTAATGCTCCTTTTCCAAGAGCACTATTACTGTGCCCTGTTGTATTCGCTCCTAAAGCCAAGTACCCAACGCCCACATTGCTAGCTGCCGTGGTGTTGGAGTCCAAAGCGTAAGTGCCGACTGCGGTGTTGTTTCCTCCGGTCGTGTTCGCGGTCAAGGCGTCCTTACCTATAGCGACGTTGTTAGAAGCTGTTGTGTTGGCATCCAAAGAAGCGTGACCGACCGAAACATTGTTGCCGCCTGTGGTGTTGACTTGTAAAGCAGAGCTTCCTACAGCCGTGTTGTTAGATGCTGTGGTGTTAGTATATAAAGCATCCCTACCCAACGCTACGTTAGAAGCACCTGTGGTGTTTGAAGTAAGTGAGCGAGAACCGAGAGCCGTGTTGTGATCGGCTGTGGTGTTAGCGTCTAAAGAACCTTGACCAACTGCAACATTTCCTGCACCTGTGGTGTTGGCTATCATAGCTCCGTGACCAAGTGCTGTGTTATTTGAAGCTGTGGTGTTGACGTTTAAAGCATTCGCTCCTACACCTACATTAGAATCACCTGTGGTGTTTGCTGCTAAGGCTAGATAACCTAGTCCTATATTATTTGTCCCTGTAGTGTCTGCTGTTAAAGCCCCTTTACCTACTGCTATGTTATTATCGCCAGATGTTAAAGCTGCAAAAACATCAACACCTAAACCAGTATTATAGTTAGCAGCATCAATAGTTCCTGTGGAATTATCTCCAAACATAATTGAAGAAGTTCCAAACGCTTTATAATTTAATTGAGAACCATTAATGGTTAGAACGTCTGTTTCTGTAGTTCCATCAATATCAATGTCGCCTGATATGTCTAACGAAGCACCTGTTAGGACTCCTGCTACAGCAAGCGTAGAGGCCATATCCACAGCACCATCAATGTCTACGACATCTAGGTTAGTTGTTCCGTCTACATCAAGATCACCATTAAAATCAGCATTACCAGCTAGTGTTAATGTGGTTGCCATGTCTACAGCACCATCAATGTCTACGACATCTAGGTTAGCTGTACCGTCCACGTCTATATCACCAGCAACAGTGAATCCTGCTGCTCCAACTAACTTCAAGTCATCGGCACTCTCGTCCCAGAGCATATAAGCTCCAGAGGTTGCGCCGAAGAACTTAACATCGTAGCCGGTGTCATCAACGCCGACTGTGAGCGTTCCACCTAGCTCAAGGTCTTCTAAGCACTCGTAAACAACTGCACCAGATCCTGCCCCATCTGTCGAAACGATTTTTACTTGACCTGCCGCGATAATTACATTCGCTCCAGACCCTTGAGTAAAGGTCAGCGCGTAACTGGTGGTGTTCCTGATGATCCATGTGTGGGACAGCGTGTTGGGAGCCAGCGTGACCGTGCAAGCCTGACCGCCACCCGTGAGGCGTAGAAAGGTGCATCTGAAACCGTCAGTGGCTCCGTCTGCCATTGTGATCGTATCGGTAGAGGCATTAGCTACGGCCTCTGTCCCGTAGCCCATCGATTCACCAATAAGCTCCAAATTTGTATTTGTGCTTGTTCCCCACGTTCCTGATTCATCGCCAGTTGCGATTTCTTTCAGCCTGAGATCATTTACATAAGTTGCCATTACGCTACCTCTTTCCAATCAGGAGTCTGGTCGGTATCCACCGAACTCCAACTAGGTGTTTGTGAACTTGAAATTGAAGCCCAGTTAGGTGTTTGGCTTGTGTCCACAAGACCCCATACCAAAACACTTGTTGTAGATGCTTCAACTTGATTGCCAGTGACTTCAACCCCTGCCTTGGCAACGACAGTGACATCGCTAGTAGAGGCCGTAGACGCATCAGAAGTGACTGAAATAACTTGATCGGTTTCAATGCCAACGCTACCGACACTGGCAGTCGCCGCATTACCGCTTGCACTAACCCCTGCTGCTGCCGTCGGAGTGACGCTAGCAGTCGATGCGGTGACAGAGTTTCCTGTAACCGGGCAGATACACGCATTACCCGTTGCAACGACTGTGCCGACTGCGGAGGTGGCAGCGTTACCTGTAGCCGATACGATGGCAATGCCTGTGGCTGTGACAGATGCCGTCGATGCAGTAACCGAGTTACCGCTTGCGCTAACCCCTGCTGCTGCTGCAACCGTGACAGACGAGGTTGATACTGTGGCTGAGTTACCTGTGACCGATACGACAGCGGCAGCAACGACAGTGACTGAACCAACAGACGCTGTTGATCCGGGCAACGCCTCTTCTGCGTCACCCCAAGTGCTTTCACCCCACGCAATGTTGCTAGAGTTCCAGCCTTGCCATGCAACTTTTGCATCAGCCACATCATCTACTCACTACGCAATTCTTATAATTGCATTGCTCGCATCGGCTGCGGGGAAGGTGATCGTAAAGTCACCCGCTGTTGATGTCTTATCGCCACCAAAAGCTAGAACAACAACAGCTCTGTTTGCAGAACCCGCCGTCGTGCTTGAGTTGTAAATCAATGCCCCGTTTGCAGTTATCGTGGCTGAACTCCATGTGCTATCCGCGAAGTCTGTCAGAGCTGTCGTTCCAGAAGTTGAAGGATCAACATTGGTTAATGTATTGCCTCCGGCACTATAGTTCGTGCCAGAAACCTCGTTGGTGGTGGCATAAGCGGTTGTCGATGCGGCCAAAGTAACACTTGATGTATAGAGTGCTATCTTGAATGTGTTGCCAGTACCCGTCGTTGTAGTCGTGCCACCGCCTGATCCATTGTGGAAATTATGAATTCCTTGCAATAGCTCTGACTTGAAACTGGTACATACTGCTTGTGTAATTGCCATCAGAATTTCCTCAAAATATCCGCCATGTCTTCATGGCCTTGTTGATCCAAAAGATTTATAAGCGTAGTTCTGTCACTGCATATCGCATCATTACAAGCCTTAACGATTACATGAAAAAGCCTGTTCTTAAATACCTCTGCCTGCTCTCTGACCTCTGGGCCTGCTCCTTCTGCAACAAAAACAATTTTAGGCACTGCCCTTTCCGCGATCTCTTCCGGTGTAAAACCACGATGCTCAGTTGTATAAACCTCGCAGGTTCCCGGTTCTATGGATAAGTTTACGCCCAACATCAGACTTTCTGCGCCCTAACCGCACCACTGCGGTAATTATCCGTAGTGCTGTATCCCTCTCCCAAGGATTTTAATTGCATTACAGCGTCCTGATATTGTTTTTCATATACAGCTAACATATCAGGCTCGCCCTTCATAAAGGTATAACCCTCCACAAGACATCCATAAAAGAGAACTGTTTCCGCATTATCCCCCAACCAACTGGTTCCATCCCCGGAGGCGGTTATAGAGGTCGGCTTATAAAAATAATGAAGCTCAACCGTATAACCACTATTAGGTGTTGGGCCAAGAATAAATGATGAGTCATCAAAGATTCCGTAATACTTCGGCGTTCCAGTCGTTGATGAAACCGGATACGCCTCCCGAATAAAATTCACATCCTTGAATATAAGATATTCATACCCGCTGTTATCAAGCGCCAGAGAATACGGGGCCATGAAGTCCGTAGGTGTGCCCAGATAAGCGTTGTCGCTGGTCATCGTACCCGTAGTGTTCTTCCTGAAATCGGGTAACTGAACCGATTTAAGAATACGGTTCTCTGCTTGAACGATGATAGTAGCTAGATCATTTACAAACGTGGTTTCTGTGTTTTGCAGATAATCCTGCATCGCACTTTTCAGCGTTGTGTATGTCCAAGCCATCAGCCCGTACTCACCGTGACCTTACCTACTACCGCTGTAATATCGAGTCCCACGGTACGGCTACCCAAAGCAGAGTTTCCGCCCCCGACAGGATCCCAGGCATAGAGCCTACGGCTCTCCGCCTCTGCGGTATCGGGTCTGGGGTCTCTCAACGCCTGCGGGTCCAATGTACTCAATCGACCTAACTGTAACTGCGGCTGATCCTCATCCACCACATCACGGCCTACCAACAATCCATTGGGCCTCCGGTTTTCAATCTGAGGAACCAGGTCTTTAAGTGGATACCTAAACCCTGTCCTGTCACAGAACCCGAAAGCCCGTTTTCCTACGGCATAACTGCTCATACTCGGCTATACCCCCCAGGAACCATAAAAAACGACGATTTATCTCGATCCGCATCTGCCGCTAAATCCCATTGCTCATCATAGATTTGCTTGAGCAGTGGCGCTCGATCTGAGGCTTCTGGACGCTTAATACTGATGTAATACGCCAAACCAGCCGCCATACATGGCATGAACCGGGAAGGTATATCCACATTATTGGATGCAGGACTTCCCGTATCCTCCACCCTCTGTATGTAGTAATAATTGATCTTATAGGTCACAGCATCATCTGGAACGGGCCACACATTCAAGGCAATAGCTCCTGGGTCTTTCTCAACCCAATACTGAATTGGACGACCTTGGGTTAGCTTATTAGTTAGATGTGAATACTGGCTGATTGAAATACGACTCATCGTCAAGTCGGTCTGCTTATCCGCATCCCCGTCATCGGTTCTCAGTGACGCCTCAATAACATCTAATTGGTCACTGGATAAGGCATAACGACCCGTGCCTGCCGTCAGCGTCTGCGTATCCTCCTGTACAGTCCAGAGATTCAACCCCCTGTTCTGCCATTCAAGGAACATCAGATCGAGGCTGCGCCTTGCGGTACGGTAGTCATAACCGCTGCGTAGCTCTAATCCTGCACGTTCATAGGCTTCTTCAAGGATGTCACTCAGATCAAGATTGAACGTATATGTGCCGCTGGTTGCCATTTAGGCGTGTCTCCTTGATTGACGCATGGCCTGACGCATCACCCTGGTCATGCTTTTAGGCCGTGTCTTTACACCCGGCGGTAAAGTCAGCGTAGACTTGTTAGCCCTTCTTCTGGAAGACCCATTACGGACTTGTTTCCCCATCTGGGCGCGGCTTATAGCCATTATCTTCTCTTCTTTTTCTTTGCAGAAGCCTTCTTTTTCTTTGCCTTTTTCTTTGCCTTTTTCTTTGCCTTTTTCTTTGTCGCATCCTTCTTAGAAGCCCTCTTAGCAACCCTCTTAGCAGTCTTCTTAGCAACCTTCTTTTTTCGAGTTGTTTTCTCTTTTGGAGCAGCCTTAACAGGTTGTAATTCTTCGAGCTTCGACTCAGACTCTTCTTTAGTCATGCCCTCAGAAACAACAACCTCGTAACTTCCATCGTCATTCTTAGTCCCGATCTGAAAAACAGGATCACCCATCGTGTCTGGATGCAAAGAAGTCCCGTTCTGAAAAATCTCAAGTTTCGACATCACAAACCCCTATGAATACTGCTTCACCATTTTCAAAATAACGGTATAAGCATCTCCACTTCCATGGCCCACCGTAGTAAACATGATGTCGCCCGTAACCCCAGTGCCTGCATTGTTGTTCAGGCCACTAAACTCACTCATATCAAGCGAATCTGAATAATCCGCTGGAAGATGTAACGCAAGAACATCCGTGTCAGCGTCCCAGAGCAACTTAACGCTCATACCCAAAGTTGAGAACCACACCGACTCAATAGCCACGGTACTACATGCTTTCCCTGTCATTGGGTCTGATTCCAAAGCCGAAACATCAACCTTCTTGACCGCAGACTCGCCGGTTCCATCACTGACATTGGTGAAACTCATCACCACATGGCGACCACCATCTTGGATGGTTTGACTCGTTACAGCATCAGCCATTTCTATCTCCTTACAAATAGCTGGGTGAGGACAAGCCCCACCCAGCTAACAATCAGCCGTTACTCGAACGGTGTCGCCAATGTGCCGTCACCATGAAGAAACGCTTCACAATGCCAAACCGCTGCACTGGTTGCCACCAGACGAATAACCCCACCGACCAACCAGCCTTGCCCCGCCGTACCTAAGTCGATGGTATCGTCATCGGAGGCATCTGGAATAAAGGTATTGGTATCGGTAGCGGTTGCCGGATCAAAGATCGTCGCAAAGCCAGAAAACAGATCGCTGGTATTGTCCGTATTGATCTGTCCCGCACCCGTGAAGGTGGTTCCGACGATGAACGTGTAATTGATACCCGCAGCCGCAGTCGGCAGTGTTACCACAATGCCTGCTGCCCTGTTCAGGGTATAAACCGTACCTGAATCGGTGGACTCAACGCTCTTAGTAGCAGACGTAATGCTGCTTACATTAGCGTAGGAAGATAGATAGCCCGTCGTGGTGATATTACCGCTGGAGTCAATATCCAGATTAGTGGTAATAGCACCTGTCCCAGCCGTCTTGCTGATTTGTTCAAATCCGCCTTCAGACCGAACGGGACCATTAAAGGTCGTATTAGCCATAGCTTTCTCCTGTCTTGGCTAGTGTCTGTCGTGCAAAGCGACAGTCAGGAAAAAGGAGAGCGACTTACCTAACAGATTTTGCGAGTTTCTGTACGTTTATTAAAAATTAAGTCGCCCTCCCATACCAGTTACTTACGCTCCTGGCGAACCGTAGATACCCAATGGGTCGGATACACCGAAAGAGTACCGCTCACGCGCCTTGTAGCGCACGTTACCCGTATCGAAGTCACCGTCCATTGAGGTCTCTAGCGAGGTACGCTCGAAGTGTCTCAAGCCATTCGGTACGTCAGTAACGACGTAGAAGGAATCTGAGTCAGTCAGGTAATGATTGACCGAATATCCTTCCGGCACGATACCCATGCTACGGATAGCATTGATATCGTTATCCGCCGTAGCAACCCTTTGATCTGACTCAAGGAGCCGCGTGGCAATAAACATTCCAGCAGGCGGAACCAACAAACGTCTTGGTCTAGCTGCGATCAGAAGCCCACGCTCATCGGTTAACGCAGCAATCGTAACAACCGCTGCTTCCAGTGAGGTTTCATTCAGATCAGCCGCTGTCGCAGGACGATTATCGTTTGTACCGCCATCCACTCTCGGATGACCACCCCCGCCAGTAACACCATCACCAGATGCTGTGAAGAGATTAACCCCGTCACCCGTCTGGTAAGAATTGGTGAAACCATTGTTGAGCGGATTCACCGCTTTCACCTGCTTTGTGTACGCCATTGCACGGGCAAGAGCTTTTGTATAACGAGCAGAAAGAGAGTCATAGAGGTTGTCCTCCATCGCTTCTTCCGTAATCGCAAAGCCCATCGCAATCGTTTCATGGTTGTACCTGGCGGTGAACGCTTCCTGTGCTGAATCGTAGGAAATTGCATTTCCTTCGTCCTTCACCGGAGCAGCGCCAAACCCACTCAGTTTCACCTCTTCCTCGAACGAACGCTCTGATGAGGCCGTGTCATAAATAACGGCATGTTCGTCCTCGTACTTCTCATACTCCAGGCCGAAAAGGGCATTCAGCCCCGGCAGGAGTTCTTTAAGCATTTGTGCTCTTGATATAGCCATGCTAGATACTCCTTAAATGCCTGTGGTATTGGTTAACTGATGCCCCGCGTTGAAGCGGAAAATGCCATCAGTATAGGTATCACCAACCGTACTTGTCGGGCCGTCAACGAAGTCAACGAGCCTTATCGGAAACGTGTTGGTGGTGGCGACTGTAGACGCATCGCAAGCATTCTTGCTTCGACCAATCGTGGTTGAACCCGCTGTCTGAATGACAGAAAAGTTCGCGCCGAGTCCGGTCTGAGCAATAGAACCATCTCCTTGCATCTTGAACAGGACATCAGGATCAATCAAGACATACGCCATCGCATCGGACGCTGCCATAGAGGCAGGCCAAGTCTGATTGAAGGTCATCTGAGATGTGCTTGAATCAGTGTACTTACAGCCCATGAAAATACCTATGGAGGTGAGTGCAGAGGTGCCGGTATCCAGTTCAATCGTTCCGGCTGTCACCAGCTTCACAAAATCTCCATAAAATATTGCGGTGCCATACGCGCTGGCAATCTTGATATGCACAACTTTTCCTGTAAAGGATCCGCTTGCACTACAAGTACCAACAGGTTCTGCACCATTTGGAGTTGCAGAAGTAGCCATTTTGAATTTCTCCTAACGCTACTGTTGAAGAAAAAAAGGCTATTTCAAAAGAGAATTAGCCTTTACCAAAGGTCGTGCGCGTACTTTTCTCTGGTCTCAATAGGGGCATACGCGGATCGTTTTCTCTCATGTAGTTACTGTCCACAGACTCCATCTGTTGTTTTGCGATTTCCTGATAATGTGCATTTCTGGCATCCATTTTTTCTTTAGGAGCCTTGCACAAAAGCAACCCGCCCTGCTCGATATTACCCACGAATTGAGAGTTGATATCGGACAAAGTATGAAGTTCAGGATGGTCTTCCGATTTAACAGGAACCCACCCATCCCTAAATTTCTTTGAAACATTTGGATTATCCGACTGACCCATAACACTGGTTCTTATCCATCGGAAAACCCATCCGTCCTGCGGATCTGGAACTGGCAAAATTGAAGAAGGAACCCAAGAATCATCTTCTCGGACATTATCTTCACGATTGTCGTGAGACCAAGGTGTGCGCTCATCAACCATTTGACATCTCCTTGATGACCTGATTGGCGTACTGTTGGTTGGTTAACCCAAGTCGTTTAGCGAGTGCGACCTGAGTGGACGTTAACTTCACTTTGCGGGGCTTGGCTCCATTATTCCTTGCGGAAGGAGCAACCACCGAAGAGGCTTGCCTGGTCGTCGAAGTCGCGGTTTGTCCACCACCGCTAGTATCTTTCGATACATTTTCCGACCAAACATAATCATCAAACCGACTCCGCATATTCTTATCAATATACTCAAAATACTGATCTGAATTAGGCGAAATCCCATTGTCTTTTATGGCTTCTTCATGAAGCGCATAAGCGTATGCTGTCATGCCCTTATGAGCTTCATCACCAAACCAGGGATTTTTATCTCCCCATTCTTTTGCCTTTGGCTCTGGCTCTGTAACCTGTTCAGAAACAGACTGCTGATAAGCCGCCTGCTGTTGCTGGTAAGCTGCCTGCTGTTGCTGGTAAGCTGCCTGCTGCTGCGTGAGTTGCGGCGGTAATTGATTTTCCCACCGTTGCGCTTCCAGTTTCCGAGCCTGGGCCTCAATCATTTGCTCTTGTGAGGCTACAATCGCATCCGTATTACCTTCCTCATAAGCCTTTCGATATGCGGCCTTGGCCTTGTCAGCAGATAAGGCGGCTTTTTCTTTTATCTGCGAGACCAGTACAGTCTCACCACGATCAAGCAATGCTTGCTGTTCTCGGGCTTTGGCTTTGAGTTGCTGGTTTTCAGTATTCAACTGCTGGGCAGCTTTAACCGCTTCATCTGCAAGACGTTGAGCTTTACGCCTTTCAAAAGTCGCCTGATGTATTCGCTTCCTGACCTTTTTGCTATAACCGTCCAACTCCTCATCAGTCTCGCCGTCACTAGCCGTCTGCTTAGGAGGTTTGTCATCTATGATTTCTAGTTCAAAATCACCCTGCTCAACAGGAGCCTTCCCAGCAGATGCTTTCTTCTCATCCTTACTTTTGGCAATTTGCGTCTTAACGCCGAAGAACTTGTCTTCAGCCGACGTGGGTGCATCTACAGATTCTGTTGTATCTGTGACGTTTTCTGTTGTTTCGCTCATACCTTTACGATACCCCGTGGATCTTCAACAACAGCTTCTACGCTGTCATCATTGATTAAACGGAACTCTCTCCCATGAACCAAGAATCGTGTGCCCGTATAAGAGCGCATCACGACCCAATCCCCTTTTTTGCAAAGCGGGCCTGTGGGAAAACGACCATAATTCGCGTATGCGTCTGGACCCAAGTCCAAAACGAAGCCAACAATACTCCCAACTTCTTCGTTGTATATTGTCTGACTTGATTTAATGATTCCGCCATCCGTTTTCTCATCAGGTTCAGGTAGAGCAATCAGTATCTTGTAGCCTTTCGGCTTCGGCATTTGACTTGCTTTGCGAGCCTCTGATTCGTCGATCTCGATTTCTTCGACCTTCTCCTCTTCTGGCTCGTTTTGTACTACTGCTAATGACTCAGCCATTAGTTACTTCCTTGCACTGGAAATGGGTGTCCAGAGTCACCTGCGCCGTCTTATACGACGTTATGCTTCCTCAATCTTCTTTTTAAGATCGAGCAATTCTCTTTCTGCTACTGCGAGACCTTCAATTATCCCGCAACAGCGCGTGTATTCTGAAAAATCCTTGCAACCACCTGTACTCAAATGATCGCTCATTTCGTTCATCGCTACCCTATACTTTTCTCGTAAAAGGTCTAGTTCATCCATCCGAGTTCTTACCACCCATCAGGTCTTTTGCGATTTCTGTCCCTAATTTAGCACCTTCAACCTGCTCTTTACTAGCAATTCTTTTAGATTCAAGTTGTTCCCGACTATTATCGGCTGCAATTCTAGCACCCAACTTAGCTCTCTCAAGTCGCTCCTGCTGAGATAGCTTCTCGCGCTCAAGCGACGATTTATCCGCAGCCTTCTGTAAATCGACCTGAATCTTAGCCATATCAGACTGTGCTTTTGCCTGTGCTTGGGCCTGCTTGATCTGTAATTCCTGCTGCTGCATCTGGATAATGGGGTCTTCAGCTTCCTCCATCTTCTTCTCCATCTCGGCCTCGCGCTGATCCTTGCCTGTTAATTGTGAAGCGGCAGGGGCAACGAGCCGTGACAATCTGAGTTCGATGTCTTCTGGAAGATGATCGCCGGGAGCAGGAAGTTCCACGCCAAGCTCTTTCTCAATCTTGGCCCGATACGCAAATGCAACGTGTTCTGAGATATGCGCTGCCATCGCCGCCTCTGATGCCTTGGCGGTAGGACTCTGAGACATAATCTCCATCACCTTCGGGTCTTGGATCAATGAAACATGGGTCTGGATATGGGCTTCATGGTCTTGGTAGATGAAGGCTTTGACTGGCTCACCGTTGATGAGGTTCATGTTCTCAGTCACTGGATCAGCAATCTCGATATCATCCTCCAGCGGAACAATCTTATCTGCCTCCCTGATTCCAAGCACTTCCAGCATTTGTCGGTGCAATAACGGCATGTCGTACATCTGGGGTGCCTGGGCCGCTAACTGAAGTGCAGCCTGGTACTGCATAATCCGCTGCGCCATCGTACCTGCATTGGGATCGCTGACCGGAATGATGTCCACACGGTCATCGAAGTCTTCCTGAGTCAGCTCACCATCGGCAACATCGTAGGGATATTCTGAGAGACCGAAATCACGCACAATCCCTGAAAGAATCCGCAATTCCTTCCGCATAGAGGCGTGTAAACGGGCCTGAACCGCGCTCATCACCTTCATGGAGCGTTCAAGAATCGCCAGCGTCGTGCCTACAGGCGCTTCAGCGTTCATATCAGCCGCTTTGACATCCCCCGCAGAGGCAAAACGCCTGCCTTCGGTGACAATATCGCCTAAAAGCTGATAAAGGACGTTGGACGGCTCTTTGTAGGGCAAAAACGTGATGTTGTCTCGGATTGCCCCGCCTGGAACGTCCACATCGCGGAATTCACCGGGCATAATCGGCGTGTCATCGCCTTTTATGCGTAATCCACGGGATTTAAGCCCCCCCGGCAGATTGGAAAGCGTTCCTGCATCCACCAACTGGCGTAAAACGCTGGTGGCTGACTTCGCCAGCCCGCCAATCATGTGAATAAGCCCGAATCCGTAGAAACCAAGGCCCGGAAGGTACTGATAATGAACGAAATGCTCCCGCTTCATCTTCACCGGGTCGTTTTCATACCAGTTTCTGCGGATCGACAGCACTTTTCTGCTGGATTTGTCGATACTGACCACATACGGCAGGGCAATCCCGGTGGGTTCGCCGTATTCGGTGTCTTCAAACCCAGGTAAATCCAGTTCTGCCTGTATTTCTAGGATGGTATGGCGGTGATCGAACTCATAATTAGCCGATCCCCCTGTTAACTGGTTGTATTTTCGCTCGATCTCGCTTGTATCAGGACTCGGATCAGGCAAATCAATGTCGCTGTAAAAGCCAGAGACCTGCAATTTACGCACTTCATTGCTGGTTCGCTTCATCACATGGGTAGCGCGCTCACAAGTGATCAAATCAGCCGCACCGTAGCTCACCACAAAGTCCTCGGCAGGCACAAACATCGAGCAAGGTCGGCCCATGTTGGGGTCGTAGTACACTTTCCTAAATGCTGACCCTGCCAACGGCAAAGAAAACAGCATTTTCTCTGTCTCAGAGCGGTATTCGGTCATCTTTTCGGTGATGAGGTAATTCAGATATTCGCGTACCCGGCTGGCTTGTTTTTCCTTTTCGCTAGTGATCGTTCCAACAATAGAGGTCTTAACAGGCCCAGCGGCAGGGAATATCTCCTGAATGGCTTGCGCCTGAAAACGCACTACCGCTTCAGTTAGTACAGGGTGAAACACTCCGCAAGCCCCGTCCCACGGCTCGGTACGATCTTCGTTCTTGAGTCCGAGAAGATCCAACCCGTTGATATAGGTGTCTTCCCAATCGGAGCGGGAATCCTTGTCAGCCTCAAAAGCACTGACAAGCTCTGAAGCAATCTTGCGTAACTCAGCTTCCTCAATGACATCGGCTAGGTTCTGATTATGATCATCACCCCCTAGGGTCATCCCGCTAGGATCAAAATCGATAACCACCCCGCCGTCAGGGGTTTCCATTGATACCGCTTCTGGATTGACGATATCTATCTCTAAGCCAGGTTCAGCCTGTGGTTGCACAAAGGGGTCTTGCCCCATTGGGCGTTCTATCGCCATCTAGCCGTTCTTCTCGAAATACTGTGGGCGGGCTGCGCCACTGCCTCGGGCTACAGTTCTACCGCCCTTAGCCATTTTCTTGACCTTGCCGCCCTTGGCGTACTTAACCTTGGCTTTACCGGGTTTTTTTTCGGTGCTGTCGTAGTAACTTGGCATCAGATTCTCCTAGTAATAAGCCGCTCTTTTGCGATACATCGGCTCATCCTCTTCATCAGTGTTGAGCCTCAAGAATCCACCCTGACGGAACCGTAGCAAAGCCTGAGTGCTGCTGTCCACCAGATCATCATGTTCGCCAACAGGAAAAGAGGCAAATTCCTCGATGACCATTTCCCCGAATCGGGTCTCCGGGCACCACACAACCCCCGATGCAAACATATCTGCGACCGCGTTTACGCGGGCAATTTTATCGTTACCCCTTGATGGGGTGTACTCCGATACGGGAATACCCATAGAGCGAAGCTCAAAAACCAATGGTGCTCCAGCAGCTTTCGCCTCAATGATGCAGGCATCGGGTTGCCAGTTGTTATAGAACTCCATCGCCATTTTCTTCAGTTCAGGGAACTCCAGCCGTTCTTTATGGGCATCGAGCAGAATGATATTGGGACGGGTCTCTCCCTCATCATCAGGCTGGTAGAAAACGCCCCAAGTGGTGCAGGCAGAGTAATCAGCGCGTCGAGTCTTGAGAAAGGCTGTGTCCCAGGACTGGATGATGAAGTCACATTGCGGGGGACGCTCTTGTTCCCAGCGTTTCCACCATTCCCGCTTGACCAGCGCGCCTCCTTCTGAGGTCGGTTGCTGTTGATATTGCGCTTCCCATTTGGGTGAAGGCAGTTCGTTTCTAAGCGCCAGAAGCTCCTTTTCGCTCCAGAACTCGGGCCACAGTGCGTTGCCCGAAGGCATTAGGGCCGGAAACTCAATCAGCTCCCAGTCATCCACGCCCTCTCTCTGGGTAGAAGCCTTGACGATCTTTCCTGTTAAGTCACGCAAGTGCCAACGTGTCATTACCACGATTATGGCCCCGCCCGGTTGCAGCCGCTGCCGGGGGCCGGAGGTGTACCATTCATAGGTCTTATCGAACACCGCAGGATCAATGCTTTGCCCATCCTGCTCGGAATGCGGATCATCAATGATGAGCAGATCCGCACCTTTACCTGTCACCGCACCGCCGACACCGATAGCGAAGTATTCACCGCCCTGGTTGGTACTCCAGCGTCCTGCGGCTTTGGAATCGGCCCTGAGTGCCAAGGCTGGGAAAACCTCTTTGAAATCCTCGGAATCCACTAGGTTTCTGACCTTACGACCAAACCCCACTGAAAGCTCTGCGGTATGGGAAGCCTGAATAATCTTTTTGTCAGGGTATTGACCCAGAAACCAGGCGGGTAGCAGATAAGAGGCAAACTCGCTCTTGGTGTGTCTGGGGGGCATATTGATGATGAGGCGTTTGAGATCGCCATTGACAACGCGCTCAAAAGCCTTGGCAACAACCTTGTGATGCCTGCCCTCGATAAAGGCAGGCCATACATATCGGGCAAACCCCAGAAAGCTGTCTCTGGCAAGCTCTTTCTTTCCTTCCTCCTCTAGCTCCTCCAACAACTCCAGCACTTCCCGCTGATCTTCAACAGGAAGGTTCCGTACCTGGCTCAGAGCTTTAGGGTCTATTCCTTCCAGCATCTATTCCATCCATAAAATTATGAACTCGATCCACCGTCGAGGGATCAGTTCCCTGTGTCACATCAACGATACCGCCACCGCCAAAAGATGAAATACCCTCTTCAAGTATCCTCTCTCTCATCTCTGGGGTGATTCTGATGATGTTGGCTTCCATATTGTCTGTAGCAAAATCTGGTACTTCACTGCCTCGTAAGTTACGACTTCCATAAGTATCTACTAAATCCAATCTGCCCTGCTCAAACTCACCACCGTACCTGTTCGCCAACTTCTTCATAAATGACGGCACTTTTTTATCGTAGAGCATTTCATAGAACTTAGAATACTCGTCTGAGTATCTGTTCTTTATGGGTAATGAACCGGAAACGGATAAAGCTGGCTTGCCTTCTCTTGCTGCATCTAAAAGCAGATTCTTTAATACCATCTCATGCCAGTTGTCTTTGTAGGGGTAGTCTGGAACTGGGCCAGCTTTGGTCAATGGTTTTACTAAATCTGCTAATTCATAAATTTTTTCAGCGCCTAAAGATTCCACTAACAAATCTGCTGCTTGACTACCAAATCCTGATGTCCTTCCTGCTTTTAGTTCCCCGGCAAGTCCCTCTATTTGATATAAAGGAAATTCACCAGTTTTTAAGGCCATGCCTATATCTGGCAGAGGAACAAATATGGACTTACCATAGAAAACATCACCAGGAAGCCCGCCTGTTCGATCTGATATAGTCAGCCTAGTACCCTCTAAAACCCCTTCTATTTTGTTATGCTGTTCAATCCTTAATTTTTCCGGTAATTGATACCCTTCCCGTGAACCTTTCGTGTGTAAGTCCGACTGAAGCTCGTCTATGTGCAAGGATGGAGTGCCATCGTCCAGTGTTCTATCCCTGATAAGAGCATGAGCTATTTGATTCTCGTCATCAAAGTGACCAATGTTGTGAGTCGATGGGGCATTGTCCCAGTTGAACACCACTTCTCTGTAATTTTCGCCGCCGGGAAGACTCTCATCGACATATTGTTTGAATTCAGTGCCGCCAAAGCCATGGTCTTCTAGGCCCAGTTTCTGTTGAAGCTGAATTTCAGCTTCGGTTCGACTGTAGGCGATGTTGTCAGTGTCGGTAACTCGTTGGCCATCGACAAATAAACTATAACCAATGTCATCGTTTCCAAAGGCGAAAGTGCCAGAACCAAACCGCTCGCCCTGTGGTGTCAGCATTTCATAGGGATTGTCAGAGTATTCTTGTTTTGCATATTTTTTTACGGCATCGTCAATCGCGGATTCCGGTATGTCATCAAAAGATTGAAGCCAATCTGTCTTAGGAAAGCGCCAGTTGTAAGCACTCAATATCTCGTCTTTTGTGAACTCATCGCCTTGTTCTAGGTTGTAGTACAAGTCATCCACACGGTGCTGCCACAAACTAGAGCCATCCAGCGGATCGATTTCAGGGATCGTGCGCACAAAATCTATACCCTCTCCCCCGCCACCTCTGACGTTCTGGCTGACCCTGACCCTGTTATCACTGATGCCTTCAACCGCTTCCCTGGTAGTGGCGTTGGGATTGGCAGCGACATACTCATCTAAACCAAGAAACTCTAATTCTCTCGGCTTCACGCCTTTGTTAGCATTAGCCCTTGCCCACTCAATAATCTGCTGGCCTTTTAGGTTGGCCGGAGCCTTTTCTATCAAGGCTTGTATGGTTGGCGAAACAAATCCCGATTCATCTCTGGCAAACGTATCAACGTCTATTTTTCTGGCTTCTTCAAGCGCAGTAATCCCTCTGCCACCCCTTGTGGCCCTAGCCCCTCTGCCCAATGCGGAAGCGCCTTTCAGAGCGGCCCCACCCGCTATTCCGAGAGGGCCAGTAAAAGGCGTTGTCGCATAAGCTACATCTCCTGCCGCGCCTACGCCCTGAAGCAAGGCATCGAGGTATCTGCCTTCCCTGATGTTGCTCGTCATTCCCGGCATTGGTTCAGAGGACATAAACTCCCCTACCCCAGCTTCCGCTGAAGGCAGACCTGGCTCCATCTCTAACAAATCAGTAATCCCCGCACTGGGGCGAAGTTGTGAGAGAAACCACGCAAGCCTAGCCGGGGTCACTGGGGACTCTTGTTCCTCGATCTGCGTAGCAACAGGCAATCCAAACCTATCGGTCATGGTAGCGCCCATAAAATTCCTGACCCGATCTACAACAGAGGGATCATCACCTTGGCGTACATCAACGATACCGCCATCCTGATAGCCGGAGGCATGGATTGCCCTTCCCTGACGTTCAGCCTGTGCTTTGGTGGGGTAGACCTTCCCCGAGTTACCCCAGCGATACCCGCCCTGTACCTTGCGTACCGGCACTAGAACATCCTTTGGTTTTTGGAGGGTACTGTTCTTACTGGGAGATGCCGGGGGGATGAGTGGGAATGGCGAAGTCTTTCAGATTGATAGCCCAAGGTGCGTTTGTTGATAGCATCGAGCATCTTTTTAAGATATTCCTCAACCTCATCAAGCGTCCCTTTGCGTATCCCAGAAATACCCTGATTGGCAATGCCACCACACGCAATCTCGTATTTCCACCACAGACCTTCCCCGCCATCAGGGGGAGCTGTCGGAATCAGTCCTTTAACGCAGTACAGTTCCATATCACAATCAACGGTATCTCCGTCAATGATACGGGTGATCTTCGCTTTGTACTGATACATCAGTCAGAGTCCTTTTAGCTCGCCTATCTCCTGCTCTGTTTAACTCCTCTAATTCCTCCAGGTGATCTACCCAGAATATATCATCAGAAATTTGGAAACCCTCACCCACTTGAATTAGATCCACCTGTAAGTGTGGGAACTGCCCCCTGAGAGATTCGGCACAGGCGTAAGCTAGGGAGTGCAACGTATACACCCCATCAATAAAACGAGTTCCAGTAAAAAGAATTGCGTACCGCGACATACGAGTTTCTCCTTTCAATCAGAAACCTTCAATGTTCCCTCTTGATGTTCCACACAAACCCCGCAGGGGCGGTTATCTCACCAGAGATGGATACCTTAGAGCCGATAGTGGTGTAGGTCTTGGTCTCAGACCATTCGCCAGTGGAATCTAGGGTGAAATTGATATCTTCACTATCGGCCAGGAGGGAATCGGGTAGCTCATTGTCCCATTGCTTGGGGAATGGGTGGGTTTCAGGCAGGATTCGAGGACGGTCATTCATGAGCAACCTCCTGTAAGCAAGGAGATTACATCATAAAATCAGTTAGATGAACAATCGCAGTCGCCACAAAGGTTCCTAACACCAACCAGGCTAATTTCTCCCACCTGGCCGAATGTGCATCAGTGGACTGCCTAAGATGCTTTAACTCAAAGACCGCCTCCGCCCACCGCTCCCCACATTCCTTCTCATGAGCCTCAATACGCTCCAAAGCCTGCATAGCAATATCCATCGCCTTGTTGGTCGCCTCTAAGGACTTATTCGCAGCAACAGCCCTGCGTTGTGCCTTATTCATCTGGGAAATATATCAGAAAAAAAGGACGGCGGAATGACGTTGCACTAGGTTTGGGGAGTACCCAATCCGATATAACCGACCAAAGCCTACCGGAATCCACCCCACCGCCCTGGAAATAGGACGTTGATACATAGCCGCTCTTGGATTAACTTCGCCTAGATAAAACAAAACAAAAAAATAAAGCTGAAATATGCTTTCGCAACTGATATCAAAACTGATATATATCAAAAGCGGCTTTGTATCAACGTCTATACAGCAAAAATCTCGCCACTGCAAATGACTACCCCCCCCATCCGATGGAAGTCCCTATTTTGCAAATAATTTTTTTTTTGAAAAAAAATTTTGAGGCTAGGATCCCTAACCCCTTTTCCGCAAAAAAAAAGGTCTCAGAACTCTGTAACACTATGAATAGACTATGAAATACTAGGTTTTAGTCAGAAAATGCTAATTACTTGAGTGGATCAATACGTATAACTCTCTAGCCCTACGCCTCTTCAACAGGGGGGGCCGGGGGTGTCGGCGGTGAGGCCGGGCCGTTAGCGGAACGTTAACGATAGGCGGGTACTATCAGAACGCGGCGGAGGCCAGGTTCGGTCGATCAGTGACGAGTTGAGTCGGTCTCGATGATCTCGTCGGGTTCGATAACGTCGCCATCATCGACGACCTCACTATGATATGTGATCGAGTCATGATCGATGACCGTACCAATGTTCCCGTTCTGATCTTGATCGGTCAGTCCCAGGGCGGACAGCTTGGCTTCGAGGTCTGCGGTGATCGCCTCGGCTGATCGGTTATCGTTCTGGGTAACGTCTAAGCTGTGCCGCCTCATGCCGAGGCAGTCAGCCATCAGGCTGATCGCCTTCAGTCTATTCACGCCGAAGTCGTTATCATCGATTGCTTCGGACAGCTTCGAGATTATGAGATCGCGCTTGCTTAAGCCTCTATCTCGGTACACACGCTCCCTTTTAGCGATTATGCCCTCCACCATTGCTGTTACGTCCGCCCTCGACAGTAGACGGCTGGCGGCTTCTCGTTGAGTCTTTGGGTTAGCGTCTGGGCTTACGTCATAGGCTTGGCGATATGCCTGGGCATTGCTCATGGTGCCTTCAGCTACCAGGCGGCAGAAATGCCGTTGTTTGCTTGTCAGCGATGATTTACTCATACCAGCAATGGTAGCCGCTTGAGACCATAACCCGCCCATAATAAGGAGTGATTCACGACACAGCCATATCGTATCGATCCTGCAAGGTACCGAAGTATCTAGGTCTTGGGGTTGCAAGGTTGCCCTGATCTCTCTAGAATACCCAGGGTCAGAAACCGAGGGAGTACAGATACATGACCAGCTTAGGAATTGCCCTGATTGTTTACCCGATGGCGTTGTTCGCCGTCATGATCTTTGCGATCTACTGCGACGTTAAACGCCGCCGAGCCGCTGAGGCTGAGAGGGAGACCTAAACCATGACGACAATCTACAACTGGATCACCGACCCAGCCCACGGCTGGCTGACTGTCCCGCTCGCAGAACTGCAAGACCTCGGCATCGCCGACTACATCTCGAAGTTCAGCTACATAGACACCTCTAAGGGTGTCGTGTATCTCGAAGAAGACTGCGACGCGCTTCGGTTCATCGAGGCCAAGGGTGTCAATATCCGAGACCGCGAAGCACTGAGCCAGTGGTGTGAAGAGAACACCGTCAGCCGTCACCATGCCAGCGCCGAGGGCGGATCCGCCGGGTACGTTGTCGGGCGTGGAGTCTATGTTCAGTCGGCAACCGAGGCACATCATGGTTCTGGCTTTCACCCGGTGCGCGACTGCGAGCGGTACCCGGCAAAGGAGTCGCCCTGGACGCTGTAGCCCCTGGCAGACATAACCGGACGGGGAGCCTTGCGCTCCCCTTCTGGGTGAGAGAACCAATCAACCATCAACAGCAACGCCTATGAGGGGCGTTACGAAGGCTGGGCGGCTTACCTGCGAAATAGGGGGGTCGAAGGCTACGCATAGCCAGCGGCTAACGCTACCGGACGGCCCGCCTTTGCGCGGGCCTTCTGGGTAGAGGAACCGACAACCTAACTGGAGACCGAACCGATGACCACGACCACCTTACTTGACCTTGGCCTGACCTGG
>Ga0208450_1000314_pt1 | contig 28808 bp, 24 predicted proteins | sample MalvireepMed_908_FD_184249 | JGI IMG/M metagenome (GOLD analysis project Ga0208450, IMG submission 184249) | Marine viral communities from the Global Malaspina Expedition - Malaspina viral metaG DeepMed_908 (SPAdes) (version 2) | ecosystem: Environmental > Aquatic > Marine > Oceanic | place... | reverse complement strand
AACTGGCGGAGGGCCAGTCGCCCTTCGCGGCCTATGTCACTTGTTCGGACAGCCGCGTGCCGCCCGAATTGCTGTTCGGGCGAGGACTGGGCGAACTCTTCATCATCCGCAATGCGGGCAACACGGTGGACACGGTCGCGCTCGGCAGCATCGAATATGCGGTCGGCGTGCTCGGCGTGCCCCTCGTCGTCGTGATGGGCCATGAAAGCTGCGGCGCAGTGAAGGCGGCGGTCGACGTGGTGAAGAACAATGCCACCTTCCCAGGCCAGATCGGGCGCATGATCGAACCGATCATCCCCGCCGTGCTCGCCTCTCGCGAAAACGGAGCGATCGATCTCGACAATGCGGTGCGCCAGAATGTGCGCCGCGTCGTCTCGCAATTGCGCAACCAGACCGATCCGCTGATGCAGGAACCGCTGGCCGAAGGACGATTGAAGGTTGTCGGCGCCTATTACGATCTCGACACCGGCGCGGTGGATTTCTTCGACCGCGGTTAGACGCTCGGAGAAAAGAAGCGGTTTTCGAACGGTTTGGCTGCGAGACGCCGGTCAGGCGTTAGCGCGGTAATTCCGTTCGAAGACCGCCTCGCGCTCGGCCTTTTTCATGCCCGCCGTCTCCTCGACGAAGCGGTTGCGGTCCTCGCGCGTTTCGAACACCCAGACGCAGACGCTGTCGGGCCCGTGGTAGATCGCCTTTAGCTCGTCATCCACGGCGCACAATTCCTGCGGCATGGCGACGGGGATGCAGAGCGAGGTCGGAGGCGTTATTCCCACTCGATCGTGCCCGGCGGTTTCGACGTGTAGTCGTAGGTCACCCGGTTGATGCCCTTCACCTCGTTGACGATCCGCGTGGCACACTGGGTGAGGAAGCTGGCGTCGAAGGGGTAGACGTCCGCCGTCATCCCATCCGTGCTGGTCACCGCGCGCAAGGCGCAGACGCTGTCATAGGTGCGGTGATCGCCCATAACGCCCACGGTCCTGACCGGGAGCAGCACGGCGAAGGCCTGCCAGATCGCATCGTAGAGCCCGGCCTTGCGGATCTCGTCGAGATAGATCGCATCCGCCTTCCGCAGGATGTCGCAACGCTCCTTCGTCACTTCGCCGGGAATACGGATGGCCAGGCCGGGTCCGGGGAAGGGATGGCGGCCGACGAAGATTTCGGGCAGGCCCAGCTCGCGGCCCAGCTCGCGTACCTCGTCCTTGAACAGTTCGCGCAACGGCTCGACGAGCTTCATATTCATCCGCTCGGGCAGGCCGCCGACATTGTGGTGGCTCTTGATCGTGACGGATGGGCCGCCGGTGAAGCTGACGCTTTCGATCACGTCGGGATAGAGCGTCCCCTGCGCGAGGAAATCCGCGCCGCCGATCTTCTTCGCCTCCTCCTCGAACAGGTCGATGAAGGCGCCGCCGATGAACTTGCGCTTCTTTTCGGGATCGGTCTGGCCCGCGAGGCCCGAGAGGAACATCTCTTCGGCGTCCACATGGACGAGCGGGATATTGTAATGGTCGCGGAACAGAGTGACGACCTGTTCGGCCTCGTTCATCCGCATCAATCCGTGGTCGACGAAGACGCAGGTCAGCTGGTCGCCGATCGCTTCGTGGATCAGAACGGCGGCGACGGCGGAATCGACACCGCCCGACAGGCCGCAAATGACCTTTCCATCGCCCACCTGCTCGCGGATTTCCGCAATCTTGGTGGCGCGGAATTCGGCCATGGACCAATCGCCGGCGAGGCCGCAGACATGGCGCGCGAAATTGGCGATCAGCTTCGCCCCATCGGGTGTGTGGACGACTTCGGGATGGAACTGGACGCCGTAATATCTGCGCGCCTCGTCCGCGATCACCGCGAAAGGCGCGCCATCGCTGGTGGCGACGATCTCGAACCCGTCGGCAAAGCGCGTGACCTTGTCGCCATGGCTCATCCAAACCTGATGGCGCTCGCCCTCCTCCCATAGACCGTCGAACAGCGCGCAGGACTTGGTAACCGTGAGGAAAGCGCGGCCGAACTCGCCACCTTCACCCGTTTCATGGCCGGGGCGGACCTCGCCGCCCAATTGGTGCGTCATGACCTGCTGGCCGTAACAGATGCCCAGGATCGGCAGGCCGCTGTCGAACAGGCACTGGGGCGCGCGCGGGCTTCCATCCTCGGGCACGCTGGCGGGCGATCCGGACAGGATGATGCCCTTGGGCTTTATGCGGGCGAACGCTTCTTCCGCCATGCTGAACGGCGCGATTTCGGAATAGACGCCCGCTTCGCGCACGCGGCGCGCGATCAGCTGCGTCACCTGGCTGCCGAAATCGACGATAAGGATGGAGTCGGGGAGATGCTCTGGGTCCATGGGCGAGCCGTTACCGCCAAGGTGCCGACCGGTCCAGAGAGAGGGCGCGCTCTTTCGCCGAAGCTTGATTGCAAGAAACGCAACCGCATTTGGCGTTTTCTCACTTTCGTTCGCAGGGGTGCAACATTATTTCGCACTCCAGACGCCGATCCGGTCCTCCCATTGCGATCGGCTCCTGCAGGAAATTCCGCTTCAAGGTGCATCGCGCCGGCGGCATCCTGGTCCTCCCTTGCGGGGCAAGAACGGTCGGAGCCTCCTCTCCCCCTGATGCCCGACCGGTCTCGCAAGGCGCTAGGCAGCGAGTAGAGACGCGGCCGCCGAACCCTCTCCCCCCTACCCCATCGGCGCCGCGTCTCGAAAGCGCGTACGCCGCCTTGGCAGCTATTCCGGCAGGCCGCGGCGCTCGGCTTCGGCGCGCAGTTCGGTTTTCAAAAGCTTGCCGATATGGCTTCGCGGCATATCGTCGATGGCGTGCAATTGCGCGAGCCGCTGGGTCTTGCCGAGCCGGGCATTCACTGCGGCGAGGATCGTTTCCGTATCCGGCGCATCTGCGCCCAGCCGGACGAAGCCGACCGGCGTCTCTCCCCATTTGCGCGAAGGAACGCCGATAACTGCGGCTTCGGCGACGCCTTCTTCCTTCTCGAGCTCGGTTTCGAGATCGACGGGATAGATGTTGAACCCGCCCGAAATGATCATGTCCTTCGCGCGGCCGACCAGTTCGACGAAACCGTCCGCATCGACGCGCCCGATATCGCCCATCCGCTGCCAGACCTCTCCCGTTGCCGGATCGGTCCAATAGCCTTCCTGCGTCTTTCCGGGCTGGTTCCTGTAACCGCTCATCATCGTGGCGCTGCGGCCCACCAGATTGCCTGCCGTTCCGGACGGCGCTTCCCGATCGTCGTCGTCCAGAACCTTTACTTCGCTGACCGGCGCAGGGCGGCCGACCGTGTGCAGCTTGTCGGGAAATTCGTGCGCGGGCAGCAGGCAGACGAGGCCGCCTTCGGTCATCGAATAGATCTCGATCAGCGCGCCGGCCATGCGCGCCAAAACCTCGCGCTTCAACTCGGCGGAGAAGGGCGCGCTGGTGCAGTATTTCAGGCGCAGCGCAGACAGGTCGGCATCGTCCAGTCCGGGCGCATCCATCAATCGCTGATACTGGACCGGGACCAGCATGGTGACGGTGGTGCGATCCTGTTCCGCATGGGCCAGCCAGCGTCCGGCATCGAACTTGCCCACCACTCTCACCATTCCGCCCGCCAGCAGCGGGGCGAGGAAGGCGACCATGGTGGTGTTGGAATAGAGCGGCGTCGATGCGAGCGCGCGCACCTCCAACCCGCTCGCGCAATAGGAATTGGCGGTGGAAGCGAACTGCGTCCAGCGCATGCCGTGCGAATGGACGATGCCCTTGGGCGTGCCCGTGGCGTTAGCGCAACCTTAGTTTTGCATCGGCGCTTCCAATTCCAATCACCCGAGCTTCAAGAGTCCCATCGCCTGTTCGCGATCCCAACCCGCCGCGCATTTTTGAACCCCCTCCAGTCGCACCTCCCAGTTCTCCGTTCTTCCCAAAGCGAGGCAACGCTCGTTGATCTCCGCGGTCGTGATCCAGCGTTCGGCCATATCCGTGATGGTCTTCAAGAGAGTGCGGTCCGCCTTCGCCACCCGGTCGAAGAGAAGATCCTGCTCCCGGTAGAGTCGCTGGAAGCCCGAAGGGGTCAGATTCAGGATCTCGGCGGCATCCTTCTTCGAGACCACCGGGCTGTCTCGCAGCCTTGGCGCCCTGTCTGTGCCAAGGGGACGGAATTCGTGAATGTCGCAAGGTCGGACGAGGATCGTGCGGCTGTTCGGGACGGCTCCGTCGATCCACCACTCAACGTCCCCTTTGAGCAAGCACCGGAAGACCGCGGCCCACGGCTTCGCCCCGCCGCCGTGCATCCTCATGGTCTTCGCCAACGGTCTAGCACAGGCTGGCTTCTCGATCGTCGAACGGTTCTCGAACAGGAATTCCGTCAGTGCCACGACACTCTCGCGACGTATACGCGGAAGTGCATGGATGGTCGCGATTATCGGTTCGTCGACGTGAGTAATTACGTCGCTGTGCGCGAGCTGCTCGATGGCGTAGTTCGGGAGGATCCAGTCCGAAGCGACTTTCGTCAGCGGCATCGACGCTTCGCAGAGGAGGCGGAGGGCGTCGATCTCGTCGGCCTTGTAGAATATGTTCCGTTTTCCGGCGGAGGGCAGGAGCGTGGTGCTGAGATGGGCGCTCGCTGCTTCGAGCTGCCTAGCGGTCAGACCGGTCTTCATCCGGGCGTCCTGTTGGAGATAGACCCGGTAGGAGGGTGCGAGCCCCCGCCATACTGGGCCGGCGATGTCCGGCAGCGCGCTCAGCAGGAGGTCCGCCTGCTCGAGGCCCGTGGCACGGTGCGGTCTCGAGATCGCCTTGAGGCGACGCCATAGCGATACGAAGGTCCCGTGATCGTCACCGAGCTGGTCGACCTTGACACGGATGGCCTCGCGAATCGAATGCGGCCACCCGTCTAGGAGCGTCACGGAACCGCAGACGATGTCAGCGATCTCGTCCGGATCGAGAGTGTGCAGACTTGCCCGCAGCTTCGTTCCGCACCGGTCACGCAGGTGCCGTTGCACCCGGACCGCGAGGCCCATGGCCGCGCCGGGGGAGTGTTCGTGCAGGGCATCAGGCAAGCTGCTCCAGGCCTGTGCCCTGATGGCAGGATCGAAGGAGATGAGGCGGCTGAACCGGCGGTAGTCTTCGACAAGTTCGCCTCTCAGTGCCGGCTCAGGTGACGGCGGGACGGGCTCCTCGCAGTGTTCGCAGACCGCAGGTCCGCAAGTGAAGGCCCAGCCGAGCGTATTTGCGCAACGCGGGCACCGCGAGACCAGTCTTTCGCCACTGACGGGGCAGAATGGGAGCTGCTTGTTGAGCCAGTCGTGACGATGGACAGCGTGTTCGCTCAGGGTTCTCGGCGCGATGCGGCGCAGACGGCATTCGATGTTTTCCGCCAGCATCCTAAGATCGCCGAACGCGACCACCTTGGGGCGGACCTGTGCCCCCGCGCACCTTGCGAGCGCTTGCCCGTCGCTGCGGGTCAGGAAGGCCATCCTGTCGAGGATCGCGGGTCCCGTGAACTGCAGCCTCCCGGGTAGGCGGTCGGAGAAGCCGATCTCGTCATACAGCGTCCTCAGTCGCGGGACGGGATGGTCCGCTGCGCATCGCGCGAGGAAACCGGGAATGCTTTCCTCTGGATCGATCTCGTTGGCGAATCGCAGGCGCCTGCCATCGTGATGCGCAGAAACATCGCGGGGATCGTCGACGGGTGGCATCGCGTTCATGGCGTCTTCGAGAAGGGATCGGTGTCGACCCAGCCGTTCACGATGGCGTATTCGCGCGTCACGATGCTGAGATCCAGCGCCTCGATCGAGGCGGCGCGGCGTCTGATGGCGATCGGGTATGCCTCCTCGATCATGCGGGCGACACGCCCGATATGGCCGCCCGTCACAGTGATCATGGGATCCAGCAGTGCCGGTCGCGACAGACCGCTCATGATGGAGAATATGCCTCTGTCCTTGAGCTGTGCATCGAACGACCTGCAAAAGGCCTGAAAGTGCCCGGCTTCGAGCTTGTTCGTCTTCGTCCGCATCGGTTCCAGCTTGAGCGGGCGACCGCATCGCACGGCGAGGTCATCGTTGTCTTTGAAGAACTTGTGGGATTTCGCGTTGCCCACGAGAAAAAGGGGCACGATCCCACGATCGAGGAATGTCTGGAACCGTTCTATGACGGCTTTGGTCGGTGTGCCCCCGCCATCGAGGCGCTGGATTTCGTCGGCGACGAGCAGGCGGACGTCGAGCTTTATGAACCACGTCGCAAGCTTGTTCTCGAGAAGCTTCATCGTGCGCCGATCTTGGTTCGGCCCCGGCTTCGCTTCCTCCTCGAAGAACTCGTCACCCAGCTGACGAAGGATTTCCTGGTAGAAGACCTTGAGAGTCATGAACTCTTCGATGGTGATGTGCACGATCTCGAAAGGGTTGGGTTCGAGCCCCTTCTTCAGGCGCTCCAGCGCCAGTTCGAACTTCAGGCGTTCAACTGTCGAGCTCTTGCCGGAATGCCAGTCCTGGCCCAGCCGGAGACCCTTGATCGGAGTGCCTCGCACCCCGTCCCATTTCTTCATGTAGCTGAGTATGCGCGACTTGACCTCCTGCTGAGGAGGATAGTCGCTTACCCAAATGCTCTTGAACGCCTCGTCGGCCCTTTCCAGCCGGGCATCTAGGGTCGGGTCCGAGAAGTCCTCGGTCCTGTTGCCCGTGACGGGCCTGGGCTGCCGTCCGAGCGGATCCTTCGCGCTCATTCCGCGTCCGGCCAGAGGTTCCGGCCCCTCCTGTCGTCGTCCCTGTCGTCCTCGACGTCCGGCGTTGGGTTTTCGTAATGGTCCTCGTCCTCTGCGTCCGCTTGCTCCGCAGGTCGCGTCAGATCAGCCGTGCTGTAGGTGCCGAAGCCTTCCTCCCGCGGCGGGGCCTCAGGCATTGCCTTTCCGCTCTTGTGCCGTGCCGGCTGTTTCGGCGGCTTCGGCTCGTCCTCCCTGTCCTGGCCAGCCACGACCCGGCCTGCGAACTTCCCGGCGTCTCCACCATGGGAAGTCGCAACCGTATCGCAGAACAGCTCGTATTGGGTTTCCTCGCCGGCATCACCTGCTCGCTGGGGGTCGACTGACCCAGCACGATGGCATGGATCAGGGTTCGGCGTTCCGGTGGCTTCCTTGAGAATGGCCTGTCGGTGCTCTTCGCACTCGACAAGCGCCGTGGGGATGCCGCTCTCCTGCAAGCTCATCTTCGGCCTCCTCTCGTCGAACCGGGCGAGAAAGTCGGCTTTGGTGGCCATAATCTCGCGCTCGACATCGTTCTGGCTGAGGTTCATCTGGCCCGGTCCGAGCCGTTTGCGCGTCATCTCCTGATACTGGTGGTGTTCCCAGCGGCTCAGACCGCCCGTGTAGGCGGGGTTCGTTGACCACATCGAGAAGTCCGCGCCGGTGTCGTCGTCGATGACCTGGATCCGGTCGATATTGCCGTCCCAGCAGCGGATGCTGACATGGATCTTGGCGGTCCCCTTGAGGCGGAACCGGTGGGGCATCCTGTGGTGGTTATTGCTGAGGGCCCTCGTCGTCTGTTCGGGTGCGAACCGGTAACGGATGCCGTCGTAGACCACTCCGTCAGTCGTCATGATCGGCCGTTCCCGCGGCACGTTGGCGAGCATGTTGATGATCTCGGTGGGAATGCGGGGAATCATCATCGCCGGGCCTCCACGTAAGCGCGCATGATGTCGTCGGGCGACTTCCAACCGAGGCTCCTCTTGGCCTTGGCGTTCCAATAGCGACGCGCCTCCTCTTTCTTTGCGGCGTATTGCGCACGCGAGAGTTCGATGTGCGTGAGCGGATCGTAGGCTGGGTCATGGAGGAATTCCGGACCCTTCACCCGCCCACCGTAGCCGCGAAGTACGAGCTTCTCGTATCGGAAGTAGCGCTCCAGTCTGGCCTTGGCGTTGGAGTGGTAGGGTTTGGCCAGTTCCACAGTGGAATGGAGGGAGAGGTTAGGAACGAGGTTCGGGGGGAGCTGCGCCTTGTCGTTGTCATACATCACGAGGTCCGGGACCTGGTAGGCCAGAATGCGCCACGGCTCCTCTTCTACCTCGGCATCGCTGAGTTCCGGAGGCGAGAACACGGCAAGCAGCGCCATGATGCCCATATCCGCCCTGTAGGGTCCGGTGAAAGTCGGGAAGGGGAAGAGGAATTGCGAGAACGCATCCATCGCATGGACGCTCTTCATCGCCGGCGAAGGTATCTTCCAGCTGTCGGAGAAGTGGCACAAATGCTCATTCTGCGTCCCGTCGATGAAGATGCGCTCAAAACAGCGGGTGACCTCGACGGGTTCCTCGTTGGCCGTGAAGAGCTGGTTCGACCTCCACCGGCCCTCCCGTTTCGCGACGTTGTCTGCGTTCTCCTTCTTGTTGATGCGATAGCAGACTGCCTGGCGCGAAGGCATCCGCCCGCCGATGCCTTCGGCGCCACCCTCCTCCTTGTATTGGTCGCGCCATCGGGAGACGAGCCCTCCGGCATCGGTCTTGGTGGGGAGTCTGCTGTCCGCCCAGTAGGTCTTTGCCGCCTCCTCCAGGTAGGCGTCGTCGACCGGCGGCAGCTGGGAGTGTCCGACCTTGCGTCCGGCGAGAGTGACATGCGCGCCCGGCAACCCGCCATATTTCTCATGCTTGTTCATCCAGTTGACCAGCGAACGCCACTTGGGCTTCGTGTGGAACTGGGCGATGACGGAAGGCATGCCCGTCAGTTGATGGGGAACGGGAGGAAGGGGCTGGACGCTGATCCAGTCCTTGAGCACGTTCGATCGCGGAGCGCCGTCCTTCAATGCCCTTTCCGCCCAGACCCATTTCCACGGGGACCTGAAGTCGCGCTGGGCACAGGCGTGCAGGTCCATGTTCAGGAACATTCTGAGCCGTTCGCCTTTGGCACTCAGGGATTCATCGGGAACGACGAGGCGACGCGCGTTCAGCATGAGAAACAACCATCGCCAAGTGGGCAGCTCCTCGCGCCCGTTCTCGGTCCAAACCTTGAATAGCTCCCCTTCGCCATCGAGGATGTGGAGCAAGTCGTCGTCAAGGTCGCGGACGTAGGTGATAACCGAGCCGTCGAAGACGAGCTCCTGTCCGTGCGGCAGCGAGGGCCGGAACTGCGTCACTCCGCATTCCCGGGGAGGAACTGCGCCTGGAAGGCACGCAGCGCACCGGGCCGGGCGGGCTCGGGCGGGAGGAAGATCGGGAGGTCCGGGCAGAAGGGGCGGGTCAGGTCGATGCCGACGAGGCGTCGGCAGGCCATCGCGCGCAGCGCATCCTGCGCGTCGAGCGACCTCAGCGGGAGCGCGGCGGCGACGGTGCCGAGCGTCGAGATCCCGCCGTTCGCGCTGATGATCCGCCGCGCGAGTTCGGCGTGGTCCGCATCGAAGCCTGTATTGCGCTTGTCGTAGATGTCCTTGATGTTGCGCGAGATGTCATTCGTGAAAGAGCTCGCGGCCCAGCGGGTGATCCCGGAGGTGATGCCCAGGCTTTCCACGGTGCGGGAGAAGAACGAGAGCTTGTCATCGGTTTCCGGGTCGTTGAAGTATTCGGGCGTCGCCTTGATCTCGGTGCACCCGAGGATGCCGTCCTGGGTCTCGAAGAGCGCGTCGACGGTGTATTCGCGCACCTTCCCGGTGTTGGTCCGAACGAGGATGGTGAACGGCTGGAACTGTATCGCGGTGAAACGGGTATCGACGGTGAACCACCGCAGGAAGGCCGCTTCGTGTGCGCTCTCGTCGTAATGGGCGCGGCGCGCCTTTTCTGAGTAAACTGCACTGACCGAGGACATCTGGTTGTATGTGAAGGATACGCGCATGCAGCCCAGATCATCCATCACGATCACCTCGGGCTCGTGCCAGCCCTCGAGGACCGACCTGCCGGGCCCGGTTGCTTCCGCGCGTCGCGTCGGACGCCAGACGGGGACCCGTGGCGGTCTCTTCGGCAGCGTCTCGCGGCGGTGGCGCAGTCTCGGCAGGCCCCGGCCCTGGAGCGGCGCCGAACGCGGTATGCTAGGCAGGACGAGGTTCTGGCTCGATGCCTTGCCGGCGGCGAACTCGCTCGCAACGGCCGGCTTCACGGTCTGCTCCCCTCGCCCGCCCTCATCCGTCTCGTGAAGCGCCAGGAGGACGTCCGCCATTGGCGAGGCAGGGGCTCCTTCCTGCACCGCGGCTGTGCTATCCTGTCGGCATGGTGTGAAGACCGTCGTTCCATTCGAATATCCAACAAAGAATTTCTGATGACATCCCTATGGTGAGCCTTTCCGGAATTGACAAGAAATTTTTGATGACAAAGTGTCGTGTCGATGGTTGACGCTAGCGCGTTGGAAGCCGACGCCCTTTTCGCGAGGATCTGGGCCGACGGTCTGCCGGAGACGGAGCGGGTCGAATGGGCTTCCGTGCCCGATGCGCGGCGGGCCGCGGTGTTGCAGCGGTTGAGGGCCCTGCTTTCGCTGGAGGCCGGCGACGTTCGGATCGGGGAGGCGGCGGACCTGGCGGGTCTGTCTCGGCAGGCCTTCCACAAGCTCCGGTCCCGCTGGACACAGGAACGCAGCATCAGATCCGTCATACCCTACAGGTTCAAGGCCGCGGATGTGCCGGACGGGGATGGTGCCGGGGGAGGTCTGCCCTTGGACACGACGGCCTTGTCGAGCGATAGCGCGACGACGCTGGCGATCGCCTTGATCGAGGAACATCCCGCGGAATCGAACGGCAGGCTCGGACGGCGCCTGCGGGGTTCGCTGGACCATCGGATATCCCTGCCGACCGCTGTGGAGGCGGTTCGCCGTGCCCGGCACCTCGTCGCCTTGGATCCCGGCGCACTGGCGAAGGCCTTCGGCAGGTCGCTGCTGATCGACTTCGTCGGCGTCCGGGTCGACGGAGTCTCGGTCGATACCGATCGGGTCGTCGTGGCTGCGCTCGTGCTCGAACGGGCCTCCGGTCTGATCCTCGGTTTCCGGGCAGGGGATCGTGACGATATGGCGCGGCTCCAGACGGAGGCGGTGCGCGATGCCCTCGAGACGATCGGCGACCAGGGCATCGATGTGACCGGGAGCGAGCCGGCGAACTGCCGGATCGTGCTCCCGGACCCGGAATATGACTTCGACCGGGATGAACGCGCGGATCGCCTCCGTGACTTGCTGGGTCATGACAGGGTCTTCGCGGACGGAATGCGCAGGTTCGGCGTCCGCACGACCTCCGTGATCGGACACAAGGTCGGTCGGGTCCGCTTCTTCAGCAGGATCGGCGAAGGCGAGACCGGTCGGGCCTTTCGTGCCGCACCTCCGGAACCGGGAGATCCCGAACTGACATTGGATCAGTTCGCCACCTTGGCCCGTTCCGAGATCGATCGTGGCAACGAGGCACTGCTCGCCAGGGTCCGGGACCTGTCCGACCGTATGCGCCTTTGCCGCAAAGGAGCGATGACCACGGCCTTACGCCGGGCCCTGGCCGTCCTGACGAACCGGTCGTGAATGTGCGGGCTTGATCCGCTCCAGTTCGTCGACGAGGTGCCTGAAGCCCGAGACCGGTCGATCCGACGTTCCTTCCGTCAGCCTGGACCTCACCAGCCTCTCCGCCGCCATGAGCTCGAACGGTGCCGACCCGGCCTTGGGCTTGGCCGCCGGTCGGCTGTGGCTGCCTCGTGTTCGCACCGCCATCCGGTATCCTGAGATGTAGCGCCCGGCGACGGCCCGCAGCAGTCGGCCGTTCCCGCGCTTTCGCAGGATGCCCCTGTCGTGATGGAAACCGTCTGGCTCGAGCGCGTCGCCCATGACCGCCAGACCCTCTTCTTCAAGGACGGTGATTAGCTCCGACCATTCCTCGGTCCGGGGTCTGTCGATTAGGATGCTGGCACCGGTGGAGAGACGACCCGCACGGGCGGCGTCGCTGATCGCACCGGCCGTCGACTCCACGCCGGGCTCTTCGAGAGTGAGGGCCGTCCCCATGATCGCGCCTGCCTCGACGTCGATGACCCCCGATAGCGTGACCGACATGGCCCCCTTGATGCTTGCGACCGGGATCGCGAGGTGACAGTGGTCGACGACGTAGTTCACGTTTTGTTCCAACATGGGAAGCTTTCCGCGGCGCTGCCGGTTCACCTCGTCCGCGATCGTGGGACCGCTGGGCGCATCGAGACCGCGGGCGTTCGCGAAGGCCGTCACACCTTCGATCACCCTCTCGGGGATGATGCGCGGGTCGCTGGCGATGAGGCGGGCGATCTCGTCACGTATCGTATCGGGGACGCGCGCGTCCATCCGATGCCGGTTGGCTCCCGGCAGACGGGACGCGTCCCGATGGGTGTTCCATGCCTTCACGATCAGGTAGAAACGGCCGGCGCTGATGCCCAAGGCGGCCGCTTCCCGCTCGGCGCTGGCCCTTCCCGGGCTCCTGTTGAAGCGTTGGACGGCTTCGATCCGCTCGGCGACGATCTGGCGTCGGTGAGGATCTACGAAGGTTAGGTCTAGCTTCTCGTCTTTCATGAAAGTTCCTTTCTCGGATCGGTGATCTGGGGTGGCGGAATGGTCGGGTCGGCCCGGTTCTGCAGGGTGAAACAGCCGGATATCGGCGCTCCCCCAGCCTCCCGGGCGGGAGCTTGGTCGACCACGCGGCGCGGATCTCGCACGGGATCGAGACGACGCTCGCGGCTCTTCGCGGTGGGCGCGCGGCGTCGGTCTATGCGGATTGCCCGCCCTCGGACAAAGGAGAGGTCAGGGTTAGGACCGGAGGGACCATAGCCGGTTGGCGTGGGCAGACCCTCCGTTCCCAGAAGCGGAATCGGCGAGCCTGCTGATGCGAGGTCTATGGCTCCATCCTAGCGCCAGCTCGCGACGCCGAAGCACACCATGAGCGCTCTGCACGGATCGCGGATCACGATAGGTGCCGCGCTTCGGAACATGCGTGAGCCGGGCTTAGCAAATTCCGCGCAAGGTGATGCCAGCCGGCTTCTCTGGTCATTAAAGCCGAGTGGCAGCAATGTCCTCAGCAGGTGACACCATCGACGATGACGATGATTTGAAATGCATGAGATTGAAGAGTTCGTCGACCAGAGGCAGAGTTCCTGGTGCATTCATTGCGGAAGATACATCTCGGACGTCGTAACGAACCGGGACCATGTACCGAGTAAGTCGCTGCTCACGAAGTCGATGCGCGGGAAGGGCCAAGCATATGATCGCGGTGAAGGTGACCCGGGCGACTATCTTCCGCAGGTAGTCGTATGCCGCGGATGCAACGCCGGTTTCTCGGTCGCGGAGAACTATCTGCTTTGTGTTCTGCACGCCACGATGGCTGGCTCGCTTTATCCCGATCCGTCAGTCCATCCCGACGCAGCTAACGTCCTGCGCAGCAACCGTAACGTCGTCCGATCACTCAAGGCGAAGCCCGACGGTCAGCTTTTCCTCTTCTCAAATCTCGAACCATTCGTCATTTATCCTGACCTAGCTCCCATCAGAACGACAGTATTAAAGAATGCCCGCGGTCACGTATTCCACGAAGTCGGGGAACCCATGCTGAGCGCGCCCGATTACGTGGCGTTTGCACCATTGCAGGACTTCGGCGAGCGTGGACGAGCGGCGTTCGAGAATGAGGGGACCCGTCTCGATCTCTGGCCCGAGGTCGGCAGCCGCATGCTGCTGCGGGTTCTTGACGATCCGCCCTGTGCCGGCGGATGGATCACGGTCGAGGAGAATCGCTACCGTTACCTTGTCGATTGGACGCGTGGCATGACCGTTAAGACCGTCATCTGGGAGTATCTTGCTACGGAAACTTGCTGGGTCTCCGATGGCGGATCGGAGGTGTTTGCGAGTTGGATGGAGACGCGATCGGTGGACCGGCTATGACAGGACGATAATGAACCGGGCCGGCTCGGGTCTTGGTGGACTGATCCTCAGCGCCTTCGCAGCACCGTCATATCCGACGCTTGTTCGATCCTGCCGCCGCGATTGATGGTCGTCCTTCTTGATATCGCGCCCATCGATTCCTCGTAGTCGATCCATACCTCGTTGAGTTCGTCGTCTCCGCCAAGGAAGGCGTCATGCAGTCCTTGAAGCAGGGGCAGTTCCTCGATCTTTGATGGAGGGGGATGGGGCACCTCTGGTCCGGGCACCTGGCTCGGCATCAGGTAGATGCACGGCGGAACGAGGCGCCACTGTCCGACCGGTGTCCTACGGGAGATATCAGCTTGGACCTTTGGACATGGCCGCCCGACGGTCCCGCAGCGCCAGTCCCATATGACAACCCCGTCAACTAGCTGTTGGCGTTCAATTATCTCGGCCCCGAGGCGTGTGTGGATTCCGGACCAAGCGTTCCTGCGTGGATCGGCCCCAGGGTTCGTGCAGATGCTCCAGATCAGAAATTCCGACACCCCATCGGGACGCTCGAACACGTTGGTATTGTTGCCGTCCAGGCATCCCTTTGCCGCGATCGCGGTGAACACATCTTTTGAGGTTTCGACCGTGAAGTCATAGCGTGCGGCGCTGTCCGCTTCCTCGTAGTCGACGATATGTTTACCATCCTGCAGATGGTTGAGCACGCGACGCACGAAATCCCGCTTCTCCGAACGACCGGCCGAATATTGCCCGCGAACCCGTTCCACGGCACCGCGCAGGATGCCGCTCTGGTAAAATTCTTTCTCGTCGAGGCCGTGACTGCCTAGCAGGTGCGCCTGGGTCTTCAGGACTTCCGCGAAGTCCTCGATCTGCCTTTTCAGGTCTTCGTTCTTCGAGCAGGGTATTACCGCCATCGCGGTGTCGGTTCTACGTCCGACCACCTGGCGATGTCTACGCCGCCTTGTCCATGAGGTCGACGACGTCGTGCTCGTTCCGGCTGGCGGCCTCGACAAGCGGTTCGAGGAGATGCTTCGCGATGTGCCGGACGACGGGAACGGCGACGCCGTCTCCCGTCAGGTGGTAGGCTTCGTTGTAGCTGTCGGGCAGCTGATAGCTGTCCCTCAGACCCATGAGGCGGGCCGTCTCGCGCGCGGTGATGAGCCGCGAACGGATCTTCTTCCCTTCCACGATCACGATCACCTGCCTGCTCGATCCTCCCGCGGGAGTACGTAGGCAACCCGACACACCGTCGAACCTCACTTCGGCTCGTTGGACCTTCGTGTCCTGCGCATTGCGCCGGGTCCGCTTGTAGACACAGCCCACGGACAGCTTGCCCGTCTTCTGCGCCTTCCTCACCTTTTCAAGGTTGATCGGCGACATCATGTCCAGCAGCGCCTTCGTCTCCGCGGTCGAATGCCAAGCCCCGGCCTCGTCGGGATTGTCGAGAAGGTCCACAAACGCGTTCATGCGTCGACGCGGAGTCGGAAGCTTCCACCATATCCAGTTCGCGGCCACGTTCGCGGGCAACTTGTCGTGGGCGGACACGAGCTGTTTGGTGTGGAACTTGCCGTTAGGACTCTCGATGACCAGTTCGGCGGGTATTGCAACGCCGTCCTTGACGCCGATGATGAAGAGCCGTGGCCGCGATTGGGGAACGAAGAGCGCGGCGTCGATAACTACTGCACCGAACCGGTATCCCCGGGACCTGAACGCCTCGCCGATCGCGGCGAAGTCTTTGCCGTCGTGAGAGGCGAGTGTGCCGCATACGTTCTCGAGAGTGATTACGCTCGGCGCGCGGCTTTCTTCGTCGAGATCGCCCATCAGTTTCCAGAAGGGCCAGAAGGTCCCCGACCGCTCACCCTTCAGGCCAGCACCGCCTCCTGCGAGACTGAGATCCTGGCACGGGAACGACGCCCAAGCCATGTCAGCCACACCCTCTATGTCCCCGGCTTCGACGTCGGCAACGTCGCCAACATGAAGCTGGGATGCACCCCAGTTGGCGCTGTAGGATGATGCCTTCTTATGGTCGAAGTCGTTCGCGAACACACACGACCAGTTCCGGCCCAAACCGGCACGCACCATGCCTCCACCGGCGAAGAACTCAAGGAAGCTAGGCATCGTGACCTGCTCTGATCTTCACGCCATCGCGCGCGAGCTTCTCCGTTACCGCCTCGACGATCCACTGGTTGGTGGACACATTCCCTGGCCGCTGGGAGCAAGCGCGTTCGATGGCGTCCATGATCTCGCTTTCTACTCGGATACTCGAATACTCGAATGCTTCCTGGCGCTCATGGCTCAATCCTCGAATGAAGTCCAGTGATTGTGGCGCCAAATTGGCGCCACAACAAGCAGAAAGTTTCCTTTCTGTTCCCTTTTGCGCATCCATGCTTACGTCCTATAAGGGCGGCAAGGGGGTCACGGACCCGCGGGAACAGGGATTGAAGGTGATGGAACTGGAGAAGGCGGCACCTTGCCGCCATGCGGGGGCACCACCAGATAGCGTTGTCAGATTGACGGTCCAAGCCATCCGCTCGGTCGCATCCGACGCGGAGTTTCTCTCGCGTAACGGCCTAACGCCGGCCGAATTCACGTCCGCGCTGCCGATGGCGATTCAGAAAATCCGGGGCAGTGCGGCAGCGAGCAATTCGGAACGCCGCGAATTCCTCATGTCGCTTTTCGATTGTCTGGAAGTTGCAGGCATCATCAACGGCTATGTCAGGCCCGACTACGGTGACGACACCGTCTACGAGTTGGAAGTCCCTGGCGTCGGCAGGGTCGCGATCATCCAGAAAGGCTGCCCGGACGGTATCCACAGCAGCGTTAAGTGGAGTAGACCGGAATGGGCTGACGAGGTCTACCTATGGTGGTTGTGCGACAGCCTGAGTTACGAGCCCGGGGAACATGTTGCTAAGGGTGTGAACCGTCTTCGCAACCGATTCTTCGATCAAGACTATAGTGACGCCGTCGACGGTGTAATCTTCCACAACTCCCTTTGCGGAACGCCCATCCGACCATGCCCCAAGATGGCCAAGGCCAGACGGATCGGGGAGGTCGACGTTCCTCCGCCATGCATCTGGGTAATGCCCGATAGATTGGATATCGAAGGGCACGAGGCGATGGAATGGAACTGGGACGGGGCCCGCGATCTTGGATTTCCCCGCGCGTTGTTGTCGCTGTTCGGCATTTCCGAGGACAACTGTGCTGACTACGTTGGCAACGTCGGTTTCAAGCGGCAGCGTCAGCGCGTTCGGACCACGATCGCATCGAGGTTCGGCGAAGGTCGGATGACTTATTACAGGAGTGATGCCCGTTGAATCCCGTACTCGATCAGGAGCGTGCGCAGCTGGTGGCGATGAAGGTTGCCGATGCGCCTAGGCAACAGCTTCCCCAATGGGTCCGCAAAAAGAAGGACCTTCCGGTTGTCGAGGTCGAAGTCGATTGGGTTCGCTTCTCCATCCTGAACCACCGCACCCGTGCGGAACAGATGCGCGCGAAACGCGAAACCGGCAATGAGGATATATTTTCTGATCCGTTCTCGGACGAGGCACAGAAGGAACAGTCGAAGATCCTTCTTGGTCAGGAAAATGCGGAGGATCTCATTCAGGACCTCAGGGATCGGGGCCAGACCGAGCCCGCGGTCATCACTGCCGATGGCGTCCTGATCAATGGCAACCGTCGAGGCGCGGCCCTGCGGATGCTCTACAACAAGGAGAAGAAACAGGACGCGCGCTATATCACCGCGTTCGTCCTTCCGGCCGACGCAAGCGCGGAGGAGATCCTCGATCTCGAGACGGAACTGCAGGTCTCAAAAGACTTTCGCCAGAAGTATTCATGGGTGAACGAGGCCTTCCTCATCGAGGACATCTTCGAAGCCTCGGGCAAGGATTGGGCGAAGGTCGCGCAGCGAGTTCGCCTCAAGCCTAACGAGGCCCAGAAAAAATACACCCAGCTACAGCAGCTCCATCAGCTGGTGGAGATGTCGGGCGGTGCACGCGACTACACCGACTTCGTCGACAAGGAGAGCCCCTTCACGGAGTTGTCGGCCCATGTCGCCAACAAGTCCCCGCACGAGACGAAGACGGTCCGCGATTCGTTCTTCCTGGGTGTGATCGCCGACGCCAACTATCGTGATCTGCGCAAGCTTCGCCGATCGGATGCCGATGAGTTCATCGAGGCCGAGTTCAAGAAGGAACCGGTCTTGGCGAAGCTGGTCGAGGCCGCGAAGGAGGAGGTGGAGCTAGAGGCAGACGAGGCAGACGACTTGCTGGACGACGTGCTCGGAACGGGAAGTTCGAATGCAAGCGGAGACGTCGCAGCCGTGTTGTCCTTCCTGGCCACCAAGGGCGAAAGCGAAATGGTTTCGCTGCCTGGAGGCGGATCCGTGCAGGTCTCGGATCTGCTTGCCACGGTCAAGGAGGCCGTCACGGTCGCGGCGAACGAGGCCGACGAGGATGCGAAGGACAGCAAGGCGGTCAGTGCCCCTCTGGACAGGCTGGACACTGCAATACGCGATGCGAAGCGGGCGCTGGCCATCCTCCCTCAGGGACGCAGCTTCGACGAGTTTGACGAAGCCGGCTTCGCGAACCGGGTGGCGAAGCTCAAGCAGATCGTCGGGACGCTCGAGAACAGCTAGATGTTCACGGCCGAGCTCCATACGGGCGAGAGACCCAAGGTCGTCATCGAGCGCGTCGGGGAGGAGAACCCTGGGGCGTGGGCTCGGCTGGAGGAGGCGATGGCGCGTGGCATCGAGTCTGGTTCGGTCAGCCGGACGGTCGTGCACGCCGATGTCTTCCTGGCCGAACTGCCTGTCCTTCGCGAGGTGAAGTCGGTCTTCAAGGTGGCGCTGACCCTTGGTGAAAACCTGACGCTCCAGTTGCGCGGGATGGCCGCGGACAAGAGCCGGCGCGAGCAGGTGGTCGAGCGGGGCGATCCGACGGAGGCCGAACTCGACGCGCTTCGTAGCGAGCTGCGTGCGTCCGGCTTCAAGCGCGAGCTCAAGCCGTTCCAGCTGGTGAACCTGCATCGGCTCGTCAATCTTCCCCACGGTGCCGACTTCTCGGTGCCAGGTGCCGGCAAAACGACGGTGGCGCTTGCAGCTTTTTCGGTCCTGCGTGCCCGTGGCACCATAGAGCGGTTGGCGGTGGTGGGGCCCCTCGCGGCCTTCGGCTCCTGGAAGGAGGAGTTCGGTGCCTGCTTCGACGTAGCGCCAAAGTTCGCCGTGCACGACGGCCCAGGCACGGTCGTGCCGGACGACGCTGTGGTGTTGCTGTCGAACTACCACCGCACGGCCAACGACTACGACTTCGTCAGATCGTTCGTCTCGCGCGCGCCGACGCAGGTCATCCTCGACGAGGCGCATCGTATCAAGAGGGGTGCGAGTGGCCAGCATGGACGAGCTGTGCTCGATCTGGCGTATGCGGCTACTAGGAGAGATGTCCTGACGGGAACGCCGGCACCGCAGGGCGCGCACGATCTCGTCGCACTGATCAGTTTCCTGTATCCGGGCCAGGACCGGCAGATACTTCCCGACGCGGCCTACTTCGAACGCCATGGCCGCGACGAGGACGTCCTGCATGCGACGAACGCGGCGGTCGGTCGATATTTCGTGCGCACACCCAAAAAGGACCTCGACCTGCCGGACACGACCTTCGAGGTCGTGCGCCGGCCGATGGGTCCGGTCCAGAAGGCGATCTACGACGCACTTCTCGGTCAGTATCGGTCGTCCTTCGCCCTTCCAGATGCTCCGCGTCACGAGATGCGGCGCCTGGGACGCATAGTGATGTATCTACTCGAGGCGGCGACCAATCCGATGCTTTTGCGCGCAGGTTCGGTTGACGGCGACATCCGCGAGTTCGAGCATCCTCCGCTAGCTCTCAGGGGCGACGAGCATCTGACCCAGCTGCTCGATCGCTATGCCGAATACGAGGAACCTTGGAAATATGTGAAGGTGGAGGAGATCGTCGCCAACGCGCACGCACGTGGCGAGAAAGTCCTCGTATGGTCCAGTTTCGTTCGCAACCTGAAGATGCTGGAACGGCGTCTCGAGCGATACCAGCCTGCGCTTGTCCATGGCGAGGTGCCGTCGGACGAGAGCCTGCCGGCCGACGTTGTCACGCGCGAGCGCGAGTTCGACCGGTTTCGGCACGATCCTGCCTGCTCCGTCTTACTGGCGAACCCTGCCGCCTGCGGAGAAGGCGTCAGCCTCCACCACTGGTGCCATGAAGCTGTCTACGTGGACCGGACCTTCAACGCCGGCCATTTCCTGCAGAGCCAGGATCGCATCCACCGCCTGGGGCTCGAAGATGACGTCGTCACCAAGTTCACCTTGCTGGTCAGCGAGGGCTCGATCGACGACACCGTCAATGGACGATTGGCCGAGAAAGTTTCTGCTCTGGCCGTCCTGATGAACGATCCTGGTCTCGTGGACATCGCCTTGCCGATGCCGGACGAAGACACAGGTGGTGAACCCGCAGCGGAGGACGACTACCAAGCGGTCCTGTCCCACATGACGCAAGATGCGGAATCCACCGACTAAGGGTCAGTGCCACGCGGTGTTCCTGCTAATCCATGTGGCGGGGCTGCTCGGTATTTCGGGACGCGACGCATGGGTGACAGCCGCCCGGGATCGGAGGACGATCGCAGCGCATTCCTTCGATCTGCAAAGGACGGCAGATGCTCTCATCGACTGGGGGTTCGCGAGGATCGAGCCGACCGTGTCCGTCATGCCCCCGTTGGTGCATCTGGGGGAGGTGGCCGACTACGGCACGCTAAAGGCGATCGCGGTCGCGCTGCTCCGTCGCAGACCTCCGGCCTGGCTCAGATCGGTCGTGATCGATGGTGCGGTTCGCATTGAGCTCATCCCCTCGGATGACTTGACGGCCCTCGGCTGGCTGGGCGAGGACATCGAACAGGTGCTTGCAGTCGTACATGCGGCCGTTTTCGGACAAGAAGACGACGAATTCACTTCAAGACTTGGTCTGGCTGGGGAGCTCGCCGTCTTGGCTGCCCTCACACATTCCGGAATACGGACACGACATGTCTCGCTCATCTCCGATGCCTATGGCTACGATCTGGAATGTGGCGGTGGGGATGTGGTCGAAGGCATCGAGGTCAAGACTGCATTTCCGCGCACTGCGGACCGTTTTCACCTTAGTCGAAATGAGTTCGACATTTCTGAAAAAATGCAGCGAAGGTGGAAGATCGTCCAGGTGGTGTTCTCGTCGCGGATAGTTGCAACCGGCCGTGCGACTGCTGCTGATGTGGAAAGCGTGAGCGAGCTTTCGGCTTTGAAGGTGCATGAAATCGCGCCACGCACCGAGGACAGCTTCAGATGGACGGAGAGTGCAGTTTTCCGGCCCGCACCAAGTCAATGGATCTCGAGCAAACTCGCGGTTCCTGACGACTTTATCTTCAATTTGGACGGCTAATTCGACCTTAGTCATCTTCGTCCAAGAAAACGTTTGCAACGTTATTCAGCCTGCCGCTTCCGCCAGGAAGCCGGCGAGCGAGCGCAGGGCGTCGCGGTCCGCCTTGTAAGTGATCGATCGTCCTTCCCGGTGCGACGACACGAGGCCCGCGTTGCGCAGCACTGTGAGGTGGACCGACGCGTTGGTCCGCAGGGCCCCGGTCTCATCGGCGAGCTGAGCGGCGGAAAGGCCCTGCCCGTTACGGGCGAGCGCGAGGAAGATGTCCAGCCGGACCGGTTGGGCGAGCGCCGAGAGCCTGGTCGTGACATCCATCTTTTCCATCCCTTTCCAGATAGCCGACGCGGCTGCGGACTGCAAGATGTGCCAATCCGTCAATTTGTATTGACATATTAGATAGTAGCTCTTATCCGGAACATGTCAGGCACCGGTAGGCCCGGTGCGGAACGTGAGGAGCGGTGCCATGAGCGATACCGCCGATTTCGAGTTCGACACCTCCTTCTATGATGAAGCCCCTGCCGACTGGGCGCTCGATCCGCTCGCGGAGGAGACCGGAGGGATGATCGCGGTGCAGCGCGTGTCGCTGGTCCGCATTGCCTGCGTCGCGGCCGAGACGGGCGCGCGTCTGCAGCGTGACGGTCTGTCGGTCGATCCGGTCGGCTGGATGATCACGCCCCTCGAGCTGTTCGAGGGTCGCGCTCCGATCGAGGCCTGCATGGAACGCGAGGCGTGTTCGAAGGCGATCCTCCTCCATGGTCTCGGACTCGGACTGGACGCCGACCCTCGTGTGATGAGCCGACTCCTGGCTTCGCGGGATGCCGCCGGCGGACCGGAGCGTGACCATGCCTGATTTCCAGCCTGCCGATATCCGTCAGCTGCGTCGCGTCGATCTCAGGACCGGCGAGACCGGTTTCGGTGATCCGGACCTGCCGCTCCGGACCGCCGCCGTCGTGGACGTCGAGACCACTGGGCTCGACCGGGAGCGCGATGCGGTGATCGAGCTGGCGGTGCGCAGGTTCAGCTACGACCCCCACGGCCAGATCGTCGAGATCGGGAAGTCGTGGTGCTGGCGAGAGGACCCCGGCGTCGCGTTGCCGGAGGACATCGTCCGCATCACGGGCATCACCGACCAGGACCTCGTCGGCCGCCGTATCGACGACCGCGTCGCGATCGAGATCATTTCGTCCGCCGACTTGGTCATCGCGCACAACGCCGCATTCGATCGCCCGATGGTCGAGCGGCGTCTGACGGAACTCCCCACTTTACAGTGGGCGTGTTCTTGCCACGAGATCGACTGGGCGGCGGCGGGCTTCGAGGGCCGCTCGCTCGGGTGGCTCTGCTCGCAGGCGGGGTGGTTCTACGACGCGCATCGCGCGCAGGGTGACGTCGATGCGCTGATCCAGCTCCTGCGCCATAAAGGGACCGATGGCCGCTCTCTGCTGCACGAGCTCGACGGCAGATCGTCTTCCGACAGCTTCCTGGTCGAGGCTGTCGGCTCGGCCTTCCCGACCAAGGACGCGCTCCGGATGCGCGGTTACCGCTGGAATCCCGGGGGACAGGTCTGGTGGCGCGAGGTGTTCGAGCACGACCTGCTTGCCGAGGAGACCTGGCTGGCGAGCGAGGTCTACGCGACCGACAGGGGCGCGAGGTCGCTGGGCCCCCGGATCACGCGCAGGAGCGCCTACGACCGCTACCGGTGATCGCGCCGCATGGAAGGACTGCGAGAATTATGGGCCACAGGAAGGAATGACGACATGGCGAAGAAGCCGGGAGCTCGGCGCACCGCGGGTAGGAATGTGGGCAAGGCGGAGTTGCCGGATGGCCTCGTCAACGCTGCACCCGTGTCCTATCCCGTCGCGCGCACCACGATCACGGCGCTGCAGGTCTATCACAACCCTGAACGCCGGCCGGCGGGACGCGGTCCCTGGGACGACGAGGCGGACAAGGTGGCCTGGATCGACGACGAGACGGGTCTGGGTTGCATCATGCTCCGCCAGGCCGATGGCACGATTTCCGGCTACGTGGGCGTGGGCCCCGAACATCCGCTGTTCGGATTCCGGAAGGACGCCGTGCCGGTTGACGTCTCGAACGCGGCCCACGGCGGGGTCACCTACGCCAGGGCCTGCGAGGCCAACCGGTTCGGCCGGGTGACCTCGGGAAGCTCGCGCAAGGAGCGCTACACTGTCTGCCATACGAGCTGGGTGCGGACGGTCCAGGACTATCGGACGGTTCAGACCACCGAAGACGAGTTCGGACACGAGGATCTCTGGTGGCTGGGCTTCGATACCTCCCACCCGGGCGATCTCGTGCCGAAGGCGCGCCACCGCGAGCAGCGCAAGGGTGACGTCTATCGTGATCAGGGGTTCGTCTATGCGAACTGCATCGCCCTGGCCCGGAGATTGCGGTCTTTGGCCGTGGCGAGTCCCGATGACGATGCGGACACGTCGGCACCGCTGCGTCTGCCGCCGCCGATCGAGACTGGCGGCGCGGATCGATGAGCGGGTCCTTCTCCTTTTCCTCGCACGGTGCCGAGCGTTACGGAGACGACAGGCATCCGGACCTGCCCTGGGGTTACTGGCTGGTCTCCGCCTCGGATGTTCCCGGCCGCCCGCCTCTCCTCGACGAGGAAGGGCGGGAGTGGGGCTCGGTGCGCGAGGCGTTCTGGGAAGGGCGTCTCGGTCTGCCCGGGATCTATGACCACGCCTCCAACGAAATCATGGAGTTCATGACGAGCTACCTCGCGATCTTGGATTCCCGCTTCGTGGCGCGCGAGGAGCGGGTCAGGGACATCTTCGTGGGGGACCGACACCTCGACCGGTTCTTCCTGACCTTCATGCAGACGGCAGGGTTGGTGGATTTCCATGATCTTCGTCCGACCGCCGAAGGGCGTGCCGTGCTTGCGATGCTCATCGCGACGCGGCTTCGGGAGGATGCCGCGGAGGATGTCGGTCTCGACTGGATCGTGGCGAACCGGACGGTCGCCGGTCATCATACCCGGAAGGAGGTGGCCGAGGCCGTCGAGCGTGGAGAGCGCGTCGCTGCCCGGATGGCGCATCGCTTCGCCATAGGCATCATCGGGGCGCAGCCCGCCGTGAAGTTGATCGGCTTTCTCGTCACGCGCGAGATACCGGTGCGGAGCACGCTGTGGTCGATGACCTGGCCCGAAGGTGATCGGCATGCCCGCGACCGCTTTTATCTCTGGCTGCTCGAGCGCATCGACCGGTGGGACGATTGGAGTGCGATGGTGGCGCAGAACGGCGCTCGAGCCTTGACCGAACATCTTTTGCGCCTTGCCTTCTGCGATCGCTTCGATGGCGGCGACGCACGGACGCATGATGGCCGATGAGGGTAGGCGAAGGCGGCCCCATGGTGGGGGGCGCTCGCTCCGGCACCGGTTCGCGAATGGACGTTTTTCGGGAGGGGGGTCCCCCCATCCCGAGGATCTCGTGGCCGTCGTCGTTGTCGACGGCACGTCCTTCGACGGAGCACGGGCTGGTCCCGTCTGCTGCTTCGGCGCCCTGCACGTGCGGATCGTCGCCGGGGATCCGGTCTTCGCCACACGTCATGTGGCTACTGCGAAGCTGGAGGATCGTGCCGACGTCCTGAACCGTCTCGCTGGTCTATGCTCCGGCCGCGATGTCGTGCTTGGATGCTCGCATCCATACGATTCGTTCGACGATCGCCGGCATCTTCTCGCTTCCGGCACCGTGCTTCTCGACGCCGTGGCCCGTTTCGAGGGCATGCCGCCTTCTGATCTGCTCCTCTACGGTCGGTCCGAGCATTCGATGGTCCGGATTGCTGACGGTTTCGACCTGTCCTGCTGCCGGCGCACTGAACCGTTCGACCAAGCTCGTTGTGCCGCGGCGCGCGCGCAGCTCGTTTGGCTCGCCTATGTTCGGTCCAGGCTGGCGGGCAGGAGTGCGGCGGGACTGCTGGCGGCCTACAGGGCTTGGGCGCTGATCGAGAAATGTCGCCCCGTGCCGTTTTGAGAGGAACGCGCCGTCTCCATCGACCCTGCCATGTGCTTCGCATTTGTGGGGGATAGACGTAAATTTTCAACGTTCGCTACGCCCCAAGCACGGGCGTCGGGAGGCATGCCATGTGCTTACTACCGGAATGCAGGATTCCCTGGCTCGAAATTTCCGAGAGACATCAACGCGGTATCAGGGAAGCCGCGCACAATGCAATTTCATGTTGGGAATAATGCAGATGCAAGATTGCGCCTACGCGTGGTGCCGCTCGAATAGATGATGTTGAAGGCGTCTTTCGGCTCGGGCGTGAAGGCAGGCGCGCGCGTTCCGGCGGGTGCCATCCACTCGTCCAGCCCCTCGTCGAGAACGATGCGCGTCAGCCCGGCAAAGCTGTCTTCCCCCAACTCGCTCAGCTTGGCGCGGTCGATGAAGATATGCGCCGCGCCCGAATCGCGCGCCATTTCCGCCAATTGTTCGGAGCTGGCACTGGTCGTCAGCGGCGCGGCGACGCCGCCCGCCCGCACCGCCGCAAGGAAGACCAGTGCGTAGGGGATCGAGGAAGCGCCGAGGATCGCCACCGCCTGGCCGCGCTCCAAACCTTCTTCGACAAGCCGCGCCGCGATCCGCTCGATCCGGTCGGCCATCTCGGCCCAGCTCAGCGCGCCGGTTTCGTCCCGCAAAGCGATTTGCTCGGGCTGCGCTTCGGCCCAGGCGGCCAGCGTGGCGGAAAAATCGCCGAAGGCTTCGGCGAGGCGGTCGGCAGTGGCCGGAATCGAAGTGTCTCCCATGCGCGCACCGTACCCGCCGGGCGCGCCATGTCGAGCGTTTCAGCCGTAAAGCGGTAGATCGCAGGCGACAGTCCGGCCGCGCACGATCGCCGTCAGCATTCGATGACGTTTACCGCCAGCCCGCCCTGGCTCGTTTCCTTGTACTTGGTCGACATGTCGAGCCCGGTCTGGCGCATGGTCTCGATCACCTGGTCGAGCGTGACGCAGCTTTCGGCGGCCGTACGATGAAGCGCCAGCCGCGCAGCATTGACCGCCTTGACCGCACCGATGGCATTGCGCTCGATGCAGGGCACTTGCACCAGCCCTGCAACCGGGTCGCATGTCAGGCCCAAATTGTGCTCCATCCCGATTTCCGCCGCACTGGCGACTTGCTCGGGATTGGCACCCCACAATGCCGCCAGCCCGCCCGCCGCCATCGAGCACGCCACGCCGACTTCGCCCTGGCAGCCCATCTCGGCGCCCGAGATGCTGGCCCGCTGTTTGTAGAGCAGCCCGATCGCGCCCGCCGTCAACAGGAAGGTGCGGCGGCTTTCCTTGCAATCCTTTTCATCGGCGGTCTTGCAATAGAAGCGCATTACCGCCGGGATGATGCCCGCCGCCCCGTTGGTGGGCGCGGTGACGACGCGGCCTCCGGCGGCGTTCTCCTCGTTCACCGCCATGGCATAGCAATTGAGCCAGTCGAACAGCGATTCGCGCTCGTTCGATTGCGGCTGGGCGGACAATTTGTCCCATAGGTCAGGCGCGCGGCGGCGCACCTTGAGGCCGCCGGGCAGGATGCCGCGCTGCGACAGGCCCCGATCGATGCAGCCATCCATCGCCTCGGCCACCCGGTCGAGCCCGGCCAGCGTCTCGTCGCGAGGGCGCATCGCGTCTTCGTTGGCGAGAACGAGATCGGCAATGGCGCTATTCTGCGCTGCGCACAGGCCGAGCAGCTCCGCCGCCGAGCCGAAGGGGTGCGGCACGCTCGCGCCGGTGCGCACCCGATCGTCCTTGGGTTTGCGCTGCAATTGCGCCGCGCTCGCCACGAAGCCGCCGCCGGTCGAATAATAGGTCCGCTCAAGCAGAACCGCGCCATCGGCATCGCTCGCGCTCAGCCGCATGCCGTTGGGATGGAGATCGGGAATGATGTGCCCGGCCAGGTCGATATCGCGCGCTTTCTCGAACCCGATCGCGTGCTTGCCCCCCAGCGCGATCTGCTCGGTCTCGCGGATGGTCTCCAGCGTCGCAGCCGCCTCGTCGGGATCGGTGCGGTCGGGGCGGAAGCCTGCAAGGCCGAGGATGGTGGCATCCACCGTCCCGTGCCCCACGCCGGTCAGCGCCAGCGATCCCTGCAATTCCACCGCGACCCGCGCCGTCCGCTCCAGCAGGCCCGCTTTTTCCAGCGCGCGCACGAAGCGCACCGCGATCCGCATCGGGCCGACCGTGTGCGAGCTGGAGGGGCCGATGCCGATGCGAAAGATGTCGAGAATGGAAAGCATGCCGTAACGGCACGTGGCGCTGTCGGCACGTCCGGTCAAGCGATCAGAAGGGTGAGCGGGCAAGATGGGGAAAAGCCCCCGTAAACTTTGTCAAAGGCCCTCTATGCGCCTATATGCTGGATATGGACGAGAACACCCCAGCGACGCCGGAAAACGGCGCATCCGAGACTCCCAATTCCGCGAAACGCAACGGCCAGTACGGCGCCGATTCGATCAAGGTCCTGAAGGGCCTCGACGCGGTGCGAAAGCGCCCGGGCATGTATATCGGCGATACCGACGATGGCTCGGGCCTCCACCACATGGTGTTCGAGGTTTCGGACAATGCGATCGACGAAGCGCTGGCGGGCCATTGCGACCTCGTCCTGATCGAATTGAACGCCGACGGGTCCGTGTCCGTCGAGGATAACGGGCGCGGCATTCCGGTCGATCTTCACAAGGAAGAAGGCGTATCCGCTGCCGAGGTCATCATGACCCAGCTGCACGCGGGCGGTAAGTTCGAGAACACCAGCGACGACAATGCCTACAAGGTGTCGGGCGGTCTCCATGGCGTGGGCGTCTCGGTCGTCAACGCGCTGTCGGAATGGCTCGAACTCGTCATCTGGCGCGACGGCAAGGAACACTGGATGCGCTTCGAGCATGGCGACGCAGTCGAGAGCCTGCGGGTCGTGGGCGATGCGCCGCCGGTGGAATCAAACGGCGACGAGAACGGGCTGAAGAAGGGGACGCGCGTCACCTTCAAGGCCAGCGAGGACACGTTCAAGAACGTGACCGAGTTCGATTTCGACAAGCTGGAGCACCGCTATCGCGAGCTCGCTTTCCTCAATTCCGGCGTGCGCATCAAACTGCGCGACAACCGGCACGAGGAACCGCTGGAGCACGACCTGTTCTACGAAGGCGGAATCGCGGCCTTCGTCAAATATCTCGACCGCAACAAGCAGCCGCTCGTCGCCGAACCGATCTCGGTGAGCGCGGAAAAGGACGGGATCGGGATCGACGTCGCGCTGCAGTGGAACGACAGCTATTACGAGAATGTCCTCACCTTCACCAACAACATCCCGCAGCGCGACGGCGGCACGCACCTCGCAGCCTTCCGCGCCGCGCTGACCCGCACGCTCAACAATTACGCGACCGCCAGCGGATTGATGAAGAAGGAAAAGGTCACGCTCTCGGGCGAAGATATGCGCGAAGGGCTGACCGCGATCGTTTCGGTCAAGCTGCCCGATCCCAAATTCGGATCGCAGACCAAGGACAAGCTGGTTTCCTCCGAAGTCCGCCAGCCCCTGGAATCGCTGATGGGCGAGAAGATGGGCGAATGGCTGGAGGAAAACCCCAACGACGCCAAGGCGATCATCCAGA
>Ga0208450_1000313_pt1 | contig 28855 bp, 37 predicted proteins | sample MalvireepMed_908_FD_184249 | JGI IMG/M metagenome (GOLD analysis project Ga0208450, IMG submission 184249) | Marine viral communities from the Global Malaspina Expedition - Malaspina viral metaG DeepMed_908 (SPAdes) (version 2) | ecosystem: Environmental > Aquatic > Marine > Oceanic | place... | reverse complement strand
TGAGTTGCCTGTTCAGGCAAATACCCTTGTTGTTCTAATTGTTGTTTATATTGTGTACCTTGTGATTGCAACTGTGATTGTTGTTGTTGTTGTTGATAGTATTGATTCTGTTGTTCTAACTCTTCAATACGCTTAGTTATATCAACAGGACTATCCTCTGTCTGAGTATCAGATGCGGGAGTACCCTCTTCGGGTGCAGGAGCCGGTTCCTCTACAGCACTCTCTCCTTCTGAAGATTCAGCAGGAGTATCATCTGTTGGAACGGTAGTTACATCTTCAAATGTACCTGCTCCGGCAAACTCATCAGTTATATCCGTAGTAGTATTTCCAGTATCTACCGCTGCATCCGTATTCTCTGTTGGTTGTTCTGTCTGATTTACCATTCTTTATCCTTTCGACCTTAAAATACTATTAGTATACCGCATTAGTCAACGCCAACTCCAAGTGGAGGATTTCTATACTGTTCCATTTCCCCTGCTTCTAAACCAGAACCTCCATATAACTTAGACTTTACATTTATACCTAATGGGGATATTGGAGTGTAATTCCCACCTCTCCAATACGCAAGTAAGAAATCCATACGAGGGTATCTTTCTGTATTCCAGCTTTTTCTTACTATTATTTTTCTTTGATTTATCCGTCTATTAACTAAATTATTTATTTGAGTATCCTGAGATCGTATATGATTTTTTGTTGCACTATCTGCCGCGAGATATGATTGCCATTTTAATTCAAGTTCAGGATATTCAGTAGACGCTCCAGCACCAAGCAAACTATCTAAAGTGCTACCTGCATCATACCATTCACTAAGATATCTCATATCCTGTTTATATTCTTTTTCTCTTGGTCTTAACTTCTTATCTAATGATCTTATGAACTCGTTATATACTTCAGGTTCACCATTAGTTTCTGCAAGTTCCTGCATAGCTAATATATATTCATCCTGATTTCTAAATGATTCAGCCATAGTTAAAGTAGGGCTAGCATTATCATCACCGGGAAATGGAATATTATAAAAACCAGTTACTAGTTCATCTACCTGACTACGCAAGTCGGGCATAGTTCCTCCAGCAGTATAATAAGCCTCATACCAACGTCTTTTAGTCGCATCATCCTGCCACTGAACAGCTTCTGGATTCTGATATCTACTAATTAATAATGCACCTTGTTTAGCAAAGTAATCTTGTCTATTCTTTTTAATCCAGTCAGTAGGACTTAATAATTTATTCCAATCTGAAGCAGTTAAAGTTGCAGTATCTTTAGCTTCCCAGTCAGCAAGTTTCTGATCATTTTCATATCCTAATGCTTGCATTTCGGTATCGAATTGTCTTAATTGTGTTGCAAGTTTAGCAGATTGTTTAGCAGAAACATTCGGCATAACTTCTTCCGCTGCACGTATCTGCGTCTCTTTAATTCCTCCACCACGATTAGGAGAGAATCTAGGTCCAAGCCCAGTAGCATCAAAGATTTGGTCTACTATATTACCTTCGGCAAGAACAGGTCGTCTTAATTCCTTCTCAAATGCCTCCCTTTGATCTCGCTCTAAAAATGCTAAAAACTCACTTCTTTCTAGCTGAGTCATGTTATTCCTATATTCTTTAACATGTTCTTTCATAGGTCTATCTTCAGCTTTACGTAAATCTTCTATAAGTAATATTGCGTAATCAGTTAAATCTAAAGCTCGTTTACCCACGCCACCGAATATATTTTCATAGAGATGTTCTACTCTCTGAGGAGATTTTTTCATAATATCAGGCAACCAGTCTGAATTACCTAATCGCTCAGATATTATTCTTGCTGATTCAGAAGTATAGCTATTATGTCTTTCATCAACAGGAAGATGTGCATATTCAGGATTTTCGATTTCTCGTCCTCTATATAAATCATACCCAAACATTTCTTCAGCTCCTCGCGAGACAACCTGTGGTAAAGGAAGATCGCTAACTGGAGATGATGCATTCCATACTTGTCCTATAAAATCTCCCCAATCCGTAGGATGTTCTGTAAATGAAGACTCTAATAAATAAGTAATAGTTCCAAAAAATAATGATAATTCTCTTAATCTATGCGGAATAGTAATATATCTAGGCTTTGGTCTGCCAGTAGATGGATCAATTAAAGTTACTCCATCTTCATCAGTTTCAGCAGGTAACATAAATACTAAACTGTTATATCTAATATCCATGGGAATATCCCAATACTCAGCATGTTGGAAATTATAACCTAAGTGTAATCCTGCATAAGTAGTCATAGCCATTGATACAGTAATTGCGGCTGTACCTCGTGGACCTATTTGCTTATCTAAGAATGATACTCCTAATGGATCATCGTAAGTACCGGTAACACCTCTTCGTTTACCCATCTTTGGTCGCCATGAACCAATACCAAACTGTCTTCCACCTACCGTTGCTCCTGCTCTCGGAACAAATGTAGGAGTAAGGTCAATACCAAGCATACGGAAAGGTAGTTTTGCTCCTTCAAATGAAGCATTAAGAAACATAAGATAATTATTCCATCTTCTTATCTGATCTCCGCCTCTACCAAAATTAATAGTAGCTTCGATTGCGTTCATAGCTGCCTGTTTTAATTCTGGACTATCTACCAACCCTCTTCCCGTATTGTTCCAATTACTATATACCTCTCTATTCCAATCTTCCTTGGATAGTTTCATTAACCTATCCCATTCAGCTTTTCCAACCAGTCTTTTAAAGGTTCTTTCTCCTACAATTAATCGTGGAGTCTGTTCAACAATTTCTCCTGTCGTTCTAATTGCATTACCTAGTTTAGCTAATGGTTTCATTCTCTTTGCAGCAGAATCTGCAACTACTTTACTGATAGCTCTAACCTGAGTAGCATCCATAACTACCGCACCATCAGTAGCGTTTTTTGAAGCAGTATTTTTCTTACCAATTCGATCAACTTCTTTCTGCATAGCTCGCATACGTCTATTTGCAGTCTCGTAATAAGTACCACGAACTCCTTGTAACTCCATAAGGTTTTTAAATCTTATCTCGCCCTGTGAAGCCTTATTAGTAATATCTTTAGCTAACCTCATCCATATAGTAGTTGGCAATATTCTGTATCTAAGTCCTACTACTAATTGGTCAATTAATCCATTGCCTATCATAAATAAAGGATCGAATGTGGTATAAGTTGATTTGAAAAATGAATTAGCAGCAGCAAATATATTTTCAACTTCTAAGTCGCTACGTACATTTAAACCTGCTCGTCCATTAAGCGTATCCCACCACGCCTTATCAATAGGCACAGCATGCCCTCTACTATCTATAGAACCATAGATTTTCCTTTGTCCATTCTCGTAAAATGTAAGAAACCCTGATTGTAGAGTTTCATCATATAACTCCTTATTTGTTTTACTTACTGTCTCTAATGTTTGTGCTGAAACGTATGCAGACTTATCTTTATCCCAAACTTGTCCTTTAGGATTTACATGTTTCTGCTTAACAAGTTTATTAGTAACATCTACAATACCTATTTTAGACCTTCCTGCGAGTTGAGCAAACGCTTTAGTAGTCCTGTTTCTATGTATCCTAAGCTCATGCACAACAAATCTTTTAGCAAGAACTTCTCCTATAGGTGGACTCATTGCCAAATCACTAATATCAGCATCTCTGGATAGTTTCATAATACCTGTGCTTCTGACAGACATTGTTCCTCTAGCAAAGATAGTTGCATCTTTCTCGTGATAATCAAGTATATCTATAGGGTTATACCATTTATATTCATCGTTTAATTCATCACGAAATTTCGCTGTAATAATACCCTCAGCTACATCGTCATCTAAGAATTTACGGTATTGATCTCTTACTTCTTCAGCTATATTATTTGCAATCGCCCAATCACTTTCAGATAATTTTTCTTGTACTTCTTTTTCCCAGCCAAGATATTCGTTTCCTTCTACGAACTCTTCCTTTTCCTTATTCCATACCCTTGGCATTTTATCTTTATTTCTAACACCACCTGTAGCATTATGGATTTCATCAAAGTGACGTTTTAATAATAGTTTTTCAACATCCCATTCAGTTACATTATCTGCTTCTGCTAATTGTCTAAGAACAACACCCTTCATAAACTCTTCATATTTTGTAAAACCTCTTAACGGTGCGCCACTAGCAAGCATTACACCTGCAAGTACATCTCTATGACTACCCGCTTTAAATGCAGCTTGTGGATCGATTGATCTAAAATAATCATCCTGTAATACACGTAAAGCTGTACTACTATCATGGAATCTAAATAGATTCTTTATAAACCAATCCGAAGAACCGGGTGAAAGATAATCAACTATACGATTAGCTAATTCCGATTGAGGACCTAATTCGTTAATCTGTCGAGATTTGCCTGTAAAATCTTTTATTATGTAAGGTTTCGATTTTGCCAACCTGTGCATATCAATCGCTGCTTCACTGGTAGCATAGCGTTCAATCGGATAGACACGATCCTGAACTGTCCAATCAATCCCATCCTCTAATTTACGTTGTCTAGCTTTATGGAGATTAGCAGCCCACCCTTTCATTCGTGGAGCAGAAAGTTCATCTAGGCGAGTAAAAGCTGATCCCCATTGTTCATTTACAAATCCATCTGCTCTTATAGGTCTGTTTAACTCAATATCCAAAAAACTAGTTTGACTCTCGACCGCATCTCCTGCATGTGAATTTAATCTATCTAGTTCTAATCTATAATGAGCAGCCGCCTCAGAGTTATACCCTTCTGCTGTCTCTAAATAATCTTCTAAAAGTTCATTATATTTTTCTTGTTGTTTATTACTTAATTGAAGTCCTAATTTCTCTTGAATCTCAACAGTATTTCCAACCTTATATTCATCTAGTTTGTCAGCAGGTTTATTTTCTGGATTAGCTTTCTTAACCCTACTAAGACTAATAGTTTCTTTTGTATCAAATGGTCTTGAGAACCATGGGTGATCCTCAAAATCTATTACTCTTCCTTTTATCGGCTCGCCAGTTTTAGCAGATATTCTTCTTGTTTCAAATCTTTCATCAGGTACGATAGTTTTTTTTCTAGAAATTATATTCCCTCTAGCTCCCCATCTTACTGTAAAGCGATCTGGATCATTTCCTGCTAAGTGGAATCCTGTCTGAAAATCCTTTCTAGCTTCTTCAACTAATTTTTTCGCAGTTATAGTTTTTCCTTGTCTATTTGTATAAGATAATTCAGGAACATCTCTAGGCTTCATACTTCGTAGTCTATTACTAGCCGTTGTAAGAACAGAGTCCTCACCTGTTATATCTTTTTGCCATCTAACTGCTACATTTTGAGGGATTGGAGTTTTGTTTCTGAATATACGTTCTCCTCTACGAGTTGGACGTATTTCATATAGCTTTTCTCTAATACCTAACGTTTCCTTTACCATTTCATTTAAAGAATCTAAAGAATGTTGAGCTGTTAATAATTTCTCTATGTTATCTTTTTCATCTATATATCTATGCCCTTGGTCGAGTAATTCATTTTCGTCCTCAGCCAGTTGTTTATATAATTTTATTCTACCTTGATGGTCTAATTTTACAAATCCTCTAGGTAACACTTTACCAATAGGACTAACCGCCTTTTTAACTGCTGCCTCTGTTAAATCTTCTACTCTTTTTAGTGGTTCTAATGTTTTTGCTGCACCTTCTAGTACTTCTGATACAGCTTTAGATGTAGGCGGAGATACCTTCTCCAGTGCTTTCATAGTCTTACCGACTCTACTAGCTCGTAATCCGATTTGCGTAGCTTTTGCGGATGGAACAAACCAATAAGGCAAGTCTTCTGCTGCGCCTCTTAAAAATGGTGGTAGTTGTTGTATCTCTTTTAACAATGCCATCCTTTGTTTATCTGTAGCATCATTACCTGTTTGTGCTTCAAGAGCTAAGATAGCTTCGTTAAGTTCCCTTGCACGTTCTGTACCCGGAGTTGGAGTTGGTCCTTTAAACCAAGACTGAGCAGCCCCTATAGTAGGAGCTAATATAGCATCTAATATAGCACTAGGTACTAATTGTCTTTTAGTACCACCAGTTTCTTCATCAGGTACAAACTTAGTAAAGGCATCTAAATCTAATGTTGGATTACCACTTTTAAGTTTCCACCATGCTTCATTCCATGGAGCTATACCAAAGTCCTCTGGAGGTGTAGCAGTAGTTTCCCATCCTACAGGTAAATACTGTAACATTTCTGTAACAGGTGGATTGATTACTTCTTCCTGAAGCCACTCTAATCCCTGACCTATACCTCGTAATGCAGGTCCTATAACAGGAGCATTAGTAATCCCTTCAAATGCAGGGATTAAGTACTTATCCCAAATCGTAGGATCGGGATTGATTGCTTGACGCGCAATCTCTTCCGGTGATATGGGTTGTTGCATCATTAGAAGTAAATATGCCTTGTACTAGGTGCGAATCTAGATGTAGATACTCCTCTTTGATATGGAGTTAACGCAGCGTATCTACGAGCGAATTGTCCCGGCACATCAGTAGGTCGTCCGGTTAAATTATTAGTTTGAGTCATAGTAGGATAGTCACTTAGAAAATTAGAGAAGGTTGTCCATTTAGAAGGATCAACTCGCCCTTGCATCTCTTGCGCTCGTTGTCCCATATATCGATTATAAACATTACCGTACTGGTTAGCCCAATAATCCCTAGCACGTTGTTGCATAGGCGCAGTACCACGGAAAGGCTGATTAGCAACAGCACCCATATATGCCATTTGAGGTTGCCCCTCTAACATGCCTGAATAAAAATCATCGAATGTATTTAGATTGCCATTAGCCATATTATCTCTCCTTATCTACCTCTAAACGATTCACCGAATATACTACCTTTAGCCTTTTCCCCGGCTATCGGTAAAGGAGGTGGAACATTCCTAATACCTTTAGCCTTTGGAGAAGTGATGGTTTTTGGAGGTATAAATCTATCTTCAACTCCCTTATATGGATCAATACCAAACTCAGACTCAGGATACTTTGTTTCCCAAGTTGTTTTAGGAATAATAGAATAATCAATTCGTTTTTGTTTACCAGCAGTCATTACTCTTGTAGGATATAGTGTCTCTACAAGATTAGAATAATCACCAATATTAAATGTTCTATTCGTAGTAGGAGTACCACCGATAGTATAGGCTAAATTACCTGAAATTCCGAACCCTAATCCAGTAGCAGGGTCTTTAAGATAAGTTTTAGCTCCATCCTTTCTTAGCTGATATACTCCCTGAGCATCTTCTCCATACTGACCTCCTAGAGATGTAGGAATATTCATAGGTGTTGGAGGTGGAGCAACATCAGTAAATGGATCATACGCAACTTCCCCACCTGCTGGGACGGCTGGAGAAGGCAAATCTCCTGCAAGCCCCGGCATCCCTGCTTGTGGCATTCCACCAATCATTGTAGCCTGTCGCTGCATATACTCCTGAGCAGTTTCCAAGGCTGCTTGCTGTTGCTCTGGAGTTTTAGGTCTATCTGTATAAGTGACCCTACCTCTTACATCTGTTTCAAATGCAGGTTGGTCAGTAGTAGTAGGAACTACAGCAGCTTCTTCTGGTGTAGGAGCGTAAACATCTTGTCCTGTTACAGCTAGCGCTCTCTCAGGTTGCATACCTTCTTTAGCAATCTCCTCTACAACATTATTAACTTCTTGATTATTAGTAGCTCCAGAAGCAGTAACTGCATTAGTAATTACTTTTTCTTTAGTAACTTGATTTTGAGCTACATTCTTATAAGGAACTGGATAAGCGGATGCTACCCAATTAGTAAATTGCGCTCTACCAGCTATTTCACCGTATCGAGTGATCATAACATCATATATTCTCTCAAGACCATTATAAGCACGACTACCCATACCCGGTGGAACTCCAAGTGCAGCAATAGACATTTGTAAAATGCCGGTCTTCATTTGATCATCCGTTCCTTCACCAAATATACTAGCCCATCTAGCAAGTTGTGCTGGAGGCATACCTTCAAGAGCTTGTGGTTGGGATAACATTCTAAGATAATCAGCAAGATCAGAATATCCTGTTCGGTAATCTGCTGTAGCCAACCTTTGATTTTCTTCTAAAAAGTCTTGAAATGCTTCAGTAGTACCCATACCTAATTCTCCACCCGGAAAATCAGCACCTGTTTGTAGGGCTTGTTGCAATAAGAATCTTCCCATTGTAGGAGTAAACCCTCTAGATAAAGCATTTTGAAGATTAGGGTCTAGTAAGACACCTAAAGGAACTCCAGAAATATCACCTAGTCGCTGTTTTCGATATACTTCAGCAGGAGTCTCAATCATAGTAGGATCGAAATATTCTTCTAATCCGGGTATAGCAGTATATGGATCACGTGACTCAGTTCCTAAAAATCCTATCTGTCCTGCTTGAGCTGCTTGTCCTATTTGACCTGCCATCCCAGCTTGACCTGCTTGAGTTACATTTCCGGCAGCATCTATAATGACATTATCTCTATCCATAGCTGCTCTTGCAGCGGCTGTATCTGTTTGTTCTCCAAGAGGAGAAATTCTTTCTGTACCTTTTAATCCTAGTGGTACATCCTCACCAAGAGTATCTAACGCACCAGCAGCAGCTTGATCAGTAGCCTGATCCTCTATAACTAAATCCCCGTTTTCATCCACATTTGTCATATCGAGGATTCCTGCTCTACCAAGACCGGGGAATCTGTTTTGTCCTAATGCTTCAGAAGGACTTTCTTTTATAACAGTACCATCTGGTAAAGTAGTTTGTATTTCATCTGATGATGCTACTTGTCTTGCAAGAAGATTTTGTAAACCACCGGCTTTTTCTATTCGTTCATCTCTTACCCTTCTATTAGCTCTAGCCTCATTAGTTCTTTCAGCTAATGCTTCGATTTCTCCAGATGACCTTTGTAATGGATCATCTCCGACATCAGCAGCTACAAGAATAGATACTGCTTTACCTTTATCACCTAATTGTTTCTCTAATTCACTTTCTGTAGCTGTCCACTTAGCAGTAGCTTTAGCTTTTTCAATAGCTCTTTGTTTTGCCCACTTCTCCGCAGCACTTAGCGGCGGACCCCCCTCCCGTTCCCTATACTGTTGCATAAGAGTATCTAATATTGGATCACGAAAGGATACTGGTTGACCGGGTATCATTCCGCTACCAACCATTCCCGCTTGAAGATTCGCTGGTACTAAAGGATCAAACTGGTATGTTTGCCCACCCAAAAGTCCCATTCCTTGAGCAGGTTGTTCAAATTGAGAAAATGGGGATGCCTCATCAGGATAAATCCCTACTCCTTGCGCGGTCATACTTCCAAACGCAGCAGGAATAGCGTCTACTCCCTCTGTCATCATAGAATATATTCCCCTATCTAGCATTGGCATATTAACCTCCCGGTCCTACTGGTATTAATCCCATATTAGCAAGCCTAGCTTCTGTGCCTTGCGCTCCCGGTCTTGGAGTTCCGGGTGGAACTGAAGGACCCGGTGGAGCGGTTGGTGCAACTGGTGGTACTCCCATCATTGCGTCAGGCATTACTTGTGGTGGTAAAGTTGGTCCACCTCCACCTTGAGGAACCATACCTTGGGGTGGTGGAGCTTGTGGTGGAGCTTGTGGTGGAGCTTGAGCTTGTGGTGGAGCTTGAGCTTGCGGTGCAGCCTGAGCTATCATTTGTTGTTGTTCAATAGCTTTTGCCATAAACACTCTCATTAATTCTCCCTGATAAAACTCAGCCAAATCCTCCCTGCCTTGTCTGATAGCGGCTTGCAACAGAGTCCAAAGCTGCGCTTCAGGTAAAGTTCTTTCCGCCATTTGCGTATTAATTGAATCTCCCATTGCATCAGCGGATTGTAAGCCCAAGATATTATCTCTAATAAACGTATCTGATAGTAACGGAGTATTTCCTTCTCTTGCTATCTGCGCCATACTCATCTTACTCATATCGTCTTGTGGAAGTTGTCCGATAAGTGAAACTTCTACATCACCTGCGTCTTTTATCATATCTGGAGTAATTTCTTCCCTAAAATACATCCTGTTCTGATCTTGTCCTGATAATTCCATCGCCTTAAATGCGCCAGATATATACTGATCGCAAATAAGCTGGAATATAGCTCGATACGCTCGTTCCACAGCTTGAAGTCTTGGAATTAATATAGTTTCGACACCTTGTCTAAGAGTATTAATAGCAAAACCAGATAATTGGAACTCTAATTGACCATAAATCGAGTGAGGTAAGCCGCCTCGTTGCATTTCACCAGCAACAAGACCCATAAACGCCCCTGATTCCTTAGCCATCTCCAGTAATCCGAGTGGTTCTACGTCCTCGCCCTGTCCAAGAGCGATTTCAGAGCCTTCCTTGTAAGGGTCTTCCTCTAAAGTCTTACTTCCATCTCTGGATTTAACTTTAAGTCCTTGTCTACGGGACCTAGCGGTAAGTTCAAGCATGGTTGACATCATAAAGTTGTGCTTCTCATACAAAGATCGTGAAGATTTATAGCAAGACTCGCCATAATCTTCTACAGTATCTACATTATTATTGAAAGTAATAGCCTGAACCAGAGGATTCGCACCAACCGGTCCTAAAAAGACAGGAACTCTATCCGCACCATGCTTAGTTCGCTTCTTTAAGACAGTATCATCGGTACATACTATATTATCTTCATCATCATAGAAGTCATAAACATCAATTGCGTCATCGTCATCGAGTTCAGCGTTTTCACCTTTAACTTCTACTCCCCATATTGCTTTAATTTCTGATGGAGTCTTCTTAGTTTTATAGCAAGCCCACGCGAGTCCGTGTTTCCCTTCAGCCCAATAGGTGTGCATCGGGTCCCACGGCTGAATATCCACGTAAGTCTCATCATCTTCATTCTTAACTAATAACGCGCGACCAGCGTACCATCCACGAATACAAGTAAACCAAGCCATTTGTTGTCTTATACTAGGCTGAAATTTAGCGGTTAATCTGTCATCAGCCGCTTTTAATATTCCGATAAGGAATCTTTCCTTTGCATCATTATTCTCTCGCTGCTCTCGTTCAGAATTATTATATGGAACTCTCGTTACCATCTCGGCAGACGTTATCCATGAGATCAGCTTATCTGCATAAACTTGTGGTTCATTAGATGTATAGGACTGATATCCTTCACCGGCATCAAACTCTTCCAAACGATAGATTTTATGGTCTTCATCCATACGGGTGCGTAGTGGTTCAGTCAGATCATAATGACTATCGACAAGATCGATAATCTCTTCGGGCTTATAATTCGCCATTTACCAACGCCTTACTTTAATTGTTCTATTATCAGTTATATAGCCATAACCATAACGATTAATTAAACCATAAATTATGGCTTTAACGCCATGATTATACTGATCTTGAGGAGATTCGCCAACTATATTTCCATCCCGATCATATTTCCACCTGTACGCACGAGTCTGTCCATCGAAGGGATTCGGCATAATTCCAAACTCAGAAAGTATACCTTTACACTTTGGACTAAAAACAATGCGAGCTTCTTTCTGATCCACCGGATCGGTCTTTAAGAAGGACTTTAATCTTTCTGTTCCCTCGTTAATTCTTATCTTCTGTGAATCAAAATAAATACCAGTTCGTTCCAGCCAGACTTCTGCTGGTGCAGCCATCGCCTGATGCTGGTATCCTGCTATATCAATCACACCAAACTCCGCATCGCGCCACCACGGTCTGGATTGTGCTATATCAATCATATCATCTGTAACCAGATCGCGTTCATAGATTTCATCTATAACTCTTACCTGATCATTTATTATTTGAACTATCTCACATGCATATGCTTCTGCGTAACCGGGGTCTATCCATATATGCACTGGTTCATCAGGTTCATATTCCACATCCTGAATATGAATATCTGGTCTAATTTCAGTAAATACCATTCCCTGTGGTGGTGACGGGATTCCCTCGATTCTCTCCATAAAGAAGTCATCGCTGCTTACCTTCTCTAAAGCTAAAATTTCAGGGTCATCTCTACCACCGGGATAGAGATATTCATTAGAATAAGAAGGTAACGAAAATGATTCTTCCTCTAAAGAAGACGAGTGTTCCCACGCTTGATACATCTGTGGATACCAGCCTAATGAGCCTTCAAAGGTACCTGATAAAAACATCCACCCTCGCTTCGGAGCGCATCTGCCGCGCAATCTATGAAAGGTTTCTAAATCTAGCTGCGATGCTTCGCATCCTATAATACCGTTAGGAGCGCGCATAGCAAGAGTTCTTGGGTCTTTAGCTGACTTAGTTTCTATTCTGGTTCCATCGGCTAATATGATCTTTCCCGGATCGACTCTTTTCGATGCTTCAGCGAGAACACCGATTGCCGCAAAGTCGTCAACAAGATATTCAAATTCAGCTCTTGTTCTTTCATAGTCAGCAGCAACCAGCCAGTAGAGTCCAGCACCTTCGTGATCTAAAAATCTACTCAGTAAAAATTTAGAGGCTACTATACTCTTACCCGCTTGCTCACCACCTGCAACGAGTATAAATCGTTTCTTACAAGCGAGTATAGGTTTCTGTAACTCAGTAGGTTTAAATCCTACTTTGCCATAAATATATTCGGCTACCTGATCTGTATTCGGAGGGGCTTGAATTGCCATCTGACATCAATTCCCTTTACTACTAAGTATGTCCTTAACTTGTTGTTCTACTGTTACAGAGGTATCTTTTATATCCTCTTTAGCGGTATTCACCATTTGTTTTCTGGCTCGTTTAAGTTCTTCTAAGATAGTTTCACCTGTCAGATCGGTATTCATAGCTAATTCACGATACTTATTAGGTAATAATGCTTTCAATGCAAACATAACTAGATTCGGATGACACTTTGGGTCTTCAAGTCTTTTATATAACCAGTTTTTCTCGCCTCTTTCGGAAAATGTCTTATGGGCGTTATCGAATCGTTTAACAAATCCCTGCACATCCTCTCTTCTCCAGTACATTACAGTATTTCGGGAAATACCTACCTGTTCTGCCGCATGGATAATAGTTCCACCTTCATCAGACTCATATATCTCTAAGAACTTATCCTGCCTAGCTTTAACATCTTGGGGTCTGTTAGCTAAATGATCGCTTATACGTGCATTACTAGCTGGCATTTAATACTTCTTCTTCTTAGTCATCTTCTTACCGGTCTTCTTTGCATACTTCTTAGCAGCAGTCCTGCCTTTAGGAGTATATGAAAAATGTTTCTTTCCGACTTTAGGCATATCGACCTCCATATCATTACTAAGCCAATGTAACGGCTCGCCATTTAACACCACAAGATACCATAAATGTTTATCCTTGCAAACAAACTTGAAGTAACTCTTCTCTAATTTCCTCAGAGAATACTGCCACGACTTCTTGCCAGCCGTCCGTATATTACATCTATCATGAGGACAATCCATAAAGTAAATAATCTTATCTTTTTTCTTCGGAGTCAGATAAAGAAACGTTATGATAGACGCTCTTACGTACCTGTATTTCGGGTGTGTGCCTTTATAGGCTAAGAAGAACCTATCTATAAGTGGAACACTTCCGGTGAGTTCTTTGGGAGGAGCAGGAATAATATACTCGTTCCATCCACAGATAGGGCAGGTAAATCCCTCCCTGTCTCCTCTTGCTACTTTTTTACATCTCGGACAAGTTTTCGATAACAAAAGCATGATCCTATGGTAGCATGACGGCGCAAGGAGAGGTAAGCAGATTGCGGAACCTGTCTTCCGCCTCGACCACCTCCAGAAACGTCTGATCTGCACTATACTGGTTTACTCCTTGCTTTAATAAAATACCTATGCTAACGTCTACTGTGGACATCATTTTTAACTCCTTTGATGTTTATTGTTGGGAAGAGAGCGGGTATCTATCCGTTCTCTTTTTTTTATTGCCCTATGCTATAATCTCAATCGGGCTGGGCTTCACTTGGTTCGTTCCTCCTTCCATGTGATTATTTTGAAGCTACTATCTCTTTTACCCAGCCCTTTAAAAAGTTATTTTCATCCCAATATATATATATTATATAAATAAAAAGAGAAAAGAATTATTATTGTATGTAATATATATATATATAATATATGCGCCTTCATATTTATAAATATCCTATCTATACTATCTCCCTTTTTATAAAATTAAATATAGATGGGTATGCACTTGCACTATTACATATCGCTAAGGGATACCCGGTGGGTAACCAATAGACGCTATATATAGTGGGAAAAAATATTGTGACGTGGGGCTAACTTAAACGCTAAGTATATAATTTATCGTTTACTTTAGGTCATAGCTAACATAAACGCTAAGTCTTTTAGAATAGATATAAATAAATATAGTTTAGTGTTTACTTTAGATAGCGACTTTATCCTTATCCTTTTTTATTAGCTTTACATGATTACTTGGATACACCCTACACCAATACATGATATGGCTACAGCCCACCGGTATATAGATAGATAGGCTATCTATATCTACCCTATTGACTTTTATTGTATGAGCGTGTAGACTATGGATAGTGATAGAACCTTAACAACTGAATAGTGATTCTTGGGTAATGGCGACAATGACAAAGATTGATTGACCGTCCGGCAAAATCCGGTACCAAGCACAAAGGTTAGGTATCCCTATCAGGGTATTATCTAGAAAGTAGAGAAAACTATAATGAGTTTAGCAAAAGATACTACCTACAATGGATGGAAAAATTATGAAACTTGGAACGTTGCGCTATGGTTACAAAATGATTACCCACTATATCAGATAGTCAAAGGTTATAAAGGTTATGCATCGCCATACTTATCATTGCGCAATGATTTAATAGGAACATTTAACCATCTAATGAGACCAGACACTTGGCAAGATGAGAAGATTGAACGATTTACACAAGAAACTAAAACAAAAGACGGTGTAAGTTTTTTTGATCCTAAACTTGATATTGACGCATTAGATGAAATGATTAATGAAGAGTAACAATTAATAATTAGTGGATAATATCCTGATAAGAATACCTAACCTAGATAGTTAATCCAATATAGGCATTATTAGAAAGTAGAGAAACAAATAATGTTAGATAGTACTACATCTGAAGGAAAGACTGCTTATATATTTGGGTCAAACCTTGCAGATAATCCATATAGAAAAACCAAAGAAAAAATGTTATCAGGTGAAATAAATTATGATGACAATCGCTATGCAAATCTAATGGATTTAGAATGCCAATGGGATAGTGGATTTTATATAGGAAAAAGACAAAATGAAATATAGAAAGTCTAGAACAAATTATCCTAATGGGATTTTACTAGTAGCTGATAGCGGCAAAAAACACTTTGATAGGTACATGGTTTTATATGAACCCAATGAATATGGAGTTTATCCCTACCTAGCAATGTCGGAGAACCCAACGCATCCACAAGGCTTTGGTCAACATGGTGAATTAGAACAACGCTATAGTGTATGGGGTACTAATGATAAGGTAATAGACTTTGAAGCATTGCCTACTAAGTGTCAAGAACTAGTGAATCAAGATTTAAAATCATACAAACAATATAAATAATTTGAAAACCATAATGAATAATGTCTATATTAGGTTAACTATCTAAATTATATAATGACTAATCTAATATAGGCATTATCAGAAATGGAGATAATACCTAATGACTGAACAAAAAAAGCCTTTAGAAATTACCTTTGATAGTAAGCAAATCGAATATCTAAAACTATTGCAAGATGCGATTCGGATAAATGAAATACTTACTGAATGTGAAGAATGTTATAGCCCTAAATGTAAGAACCCGAATAATGGATGTGTAATAACACAAGAATGAAAACAATTAACAAAGTAGATAATGTCTATATTAGATTGGTCATTATATCCTGACAAGTGTCCTAAGATAGGCACTACACGTAGGGAAAGACAAAACAAATGATAACAAAAAATTGGAATATAAATAAAAATACAACCATTCGAGAATTTATGCTTATCGCTGTAACAGGATGGCTAAGAAAATCTAATTCAGCTAGAAATATGTTGGAAACTGAATACAATAATAGTTATTGGGGACATAACCATACTGAATGGAAAAACCTATCAGATAGAGAACATACAAAATGGAGAGCCATGATTGCACGTTATATAGTAGATCATTATTACCCATACGAGAAAGTAGACCATGATACTATCCACGAGATGATCTATGAGGCTTTGGATGAGTACCATACTGATAAAGATTGCACGTGCCACATAGTTGGTACTGAATAATGAAACTATAATTAATGATACTACGTCTAGTGTCTATCTTAGGATACCTGTCAGGCAGATAAGTACTCTAAGATAGGCACTATTTCTTTTAAAGAAAGAGAGATAAACCAAATGCCAAAATACTATGGAAAAAACCAAGACTTTATAGAGATAGAATCCCTTATAGACACTGAAGAAATCCAACAAATCAGGAAGGATCAAGGCTATCCAGAGTGGACAAACGAACAAGTTAAACAATGGGTTGAGTCTTATAGTTATGAAGATGATATTATCCATGCGATGAACGCTGCAGGGATCGAGTGGATACATGACAACATTGATAAATATTCAGAAGAAGAATTAGAGTTACGAGAGAAAGAATAAAACACATATAGTTATAGTGTCTATCTTAGAGTACTTATCATAAGTTAAGTATATTCATTAGGGTATTATCGGAAAGAGAGTAAACTAATGAACGATAAAAAAGTATTGGTACAAGCACAAACACATTATGGCACTAAGTATTACTACCCTGCAAATGAGAAGGCTAGAATATTAACTCGCATAGCAGGGAAACAAACACTAAATGAATTTCTACTAGATTACGCTAGAGAGTTAGGGTTTGAGGTACGACTTACCATTAATCAAGGCGGTATGGATCACGAGTTACCATTCTTCCCTGAGAAAGTGAAGGTGGAATGATGGACGTACCACAAGGGTATCCAGAAAACCCACTTGAGGCGGTTACACTAGCACTTTACTTAGCCCTGACTGCACCAACAGAGAAGAAGTCACAAGAGTGTGCGACGATTGCTCAACAAATAGCGGATGACAGTCTATCAAAAGAAGAAGTGGAGTTGGCAAAAGCTACCGCACTAACTAAATACAAACTAAAAAACTAATAAACTAAATATATTATAGATAATATCCTAATGAATATACTTAAATAAAAGAAAAGAAAAACTATATATATTATATATATATATTATATATATCTTTTTTAATAATCTCTTTATATAAATATAAGAGAGAGTGCAAAGTTGTTCAGGCTAGACACTCTCTCTAGCACAACAAACATCAGAGTTCACATCCGATATCCCTATAAATATAACAGATAATTTTTTATCGGTCAATTTGGTCAATAGAACTGTATTTCACTGTATTGACACGAGTGGAAGATGATGCTAGGATGATCCAAGTAGGGCATTGAAAGGAGAAGAAAGTGGTAACTAGAGTTAATAAAGATAATCGTCCAAAAATAAAAGAGTACATTGCTGAAGAACTTAATGGATTGCTAGGAGTCGTGGGAGAAGAAAGCTCCGACCACCTAGACATGTATGATTTTTATGAGGTTAGAAATGAAGTATACGAAAAGTTTAATATTTCTTGGTCTATGGCTGAGAAACTAACATGTGAAGTAATGAATACACATTGGTCTATGGAACTTACACCATTACTCCTTCGTGTAATCTTTGAGTATGGACGTCCTATCGAATGTGATCTGAAGTTTTATAGGTATGAAGTGCGTCCAACTAGTAGAAGGGTGAATGATGAGTAACTATTCCAAAGAAGATGACATGGCAATGGATGACTATATTCACGAAATAATGGATGAGGCGGAGTGGAAAACCTATAAACAAGCCCTCACTGAGACACTTGTTGTTATTGTAAAAGGTATGCCTAAAGAATTAGAAGAAGAAATGGATGCAGAACATTATATTCATCATGCAACTGTAGTCGCCAAGTGGCTTGCAAGTAAATTGAATGAAGATGAGTTCCAAGTATGTCAACAGATGGCAGAAGGAATTGTAGATGGATACATCTCTAATAAGGAACCACCCTTACCACCTAATAAGAATCCCAATAAGGAGAAGTTTCTTATTACGTGTCCTCGATGTAGTGAAACTACGTTAGTGTATCACCTGAATTGGATAAGTGCCGGTTGTCCACATTGCGATATGGATGTAGACCTAGTGGACTGGAAAATAAAACAAGCACATGAATAAAAAGATAGATCAGATTGATCAAACGTTCTCAAGTTTTAAGGAACGCATTGATTCATACTTCACAACTCTAACCAATCGAAAAGATAATCTCGAACAATATGTTACGACTATAGAGTCACAAAGATATCTGAATAACAATTTCATTGAGGACAAACAAAAAGAACTAGATAAATTACAGGATTTATTAGAAGAAATAGATGGATTAGTGGTAGCTACTAATGATATATCAAATACTTTTAAACCTGTCTTAATTCAAGCAGAAAACTATATCGTTTATAATGAATTTAAAAATAGAGGAGAAGAAAATGACGATGAATAATAGATGGCAACCAGTACCCACAAGGATAAACGGAACAATACACGTACTCAAGTGTGAACAGAATCCCCAAAATCAAAACCAATGGACATTGCAGGGAGTGTTTGAGTGGGCTGAAGAGTTATCAACTCTGGCAGGGAGAGATCATTTAACCAGTGTTCAAAGAATCTTTGTGGATAAAAGTGTGTGTCCTGATTACGTGAATCCAAACAGTTTCCTGTTCCCAAATGCAGAATTTAAAGATATACCTAAAGGACAAGAATTGTTTACATTACTTAAAAGTATTCAGTCCTTTAATGTTGTACTAGAACAGACCAAGCCTAATGGTAACGGCTCTGGTAACCCTGCTACTGCCTTACCCGATGATTACTATTGGAAAATATCTCAGTGGGATAGAAGTATTCCATATATAGATATGAATGTTCCACCTACCGTAGGCATTTTACAAACAGCAGGTGCAGTAATTACTAGTGTAGAACCTAATCCACAATATGCAGTCCAAGACCCATTCCCTCAGTATCCTAATGTTGATAATTCGCAAGGATTACATCAGGTACCAAACTTACCTAATGTAAATGCACAACAACCATATACTCCACCTGCACCACCATATGCTCCACCTGCACCACCATATATACCACCACAACCACCAGTAGATAACACTATTGTAGATATACCTGACTGGCAAAAACAAAAACTCGCTAATATATTTGCTGATCAAAACCAACTTGGTATGTCTATCGGTAATGCCTTCAATGGTGTAAGCACTATGTTGGCACCGTTAGTAGAGTCAATGTATAGCACTATGTATGAGTCTGTTAAAGAGGCAGGTATACAATCAGGTCAACCTCAAAGTCCTGAAGAAATTATGTTGAGAGTCGGCAGTATGTGGGCTAACGATGCCCGACCAATTCTAAGAGGCATTATGGCAGATACCATGCTAGATGTTATTGCTCAGAACTTTGATTTCATAACTAATCCAGAGAAATATTTTATAAGTGAATAATGGTTGCACCTATAGAACATAAGAAAGTAGAAGTCAGATTAGCTAACGATGCGAAAGGCTATCTCGTACAGGGAGATAGCCGTATCCCTGAAGGAACAGTGTTCCCTAGAGTTACCTCAATCATTGATGTACTGGACAAGGGTAAAGGCTTAGAGATTTGGAGATGGAACTTAGGGTATGAGTATATAAAGAATACCCTACCCTACCTTCTAACCTTTGCTCCTGACTTACAATACAATGCGATCCTAAAGATGGTTGAGAAGTCTAAGGATGCGGCTGAAGAAGTAAGAAAAGAATCAAGTGACTTTGGTTCTCAGGCACATTACTTACTGGAAGAATTAACCTATAACCCAAACATACCATATGAAGATAAGTTTAAACCCGTAGTCTCAGCTTGGTATGGATGGCTCAGGGATTCTGGATTTGATTCTAGAATAGTTGCAACAGAACAAAGTCTCTACTACTACAAAGATGGTATACGATTTGCAGGTACGGCTGACCTAATAGTTAGAGATACTGATAACCGACTAGTAGTTATAGACTATAAAACATCTAAAGATTTTCATGCAGAGATGGTACTACAGGTAGGTGGCGCATATACGTTAGCCCTAGCCTACAGTGGTAATGAAACATTTCTTACTAATGAAGATTTAACTCAGCCAATGAGAGCGATCATAGTTAAATTGCCAAAGACTGAGGATAAACAAATACAAATAAAAGAAATAAGAAATATACCCGAACATCAAAACACATTTAAAAATATTTGCGAGGTGAGATTATGGAAGTCAAATCGGAAGAACAAGTGGAACGCCAATATGTTGAGAACGAAGAACCTTTTATAGGTATTAGAAAACTTAGCGAGTGGCTTGACGTTAGTGTTTGGACTATCAGGAATACTTACCTTAAAGCAGGTATGCCTAGATATCGTTACAACACTATATATAAGTTCCGTAAGTCGGAAGTAGCTGAATGGCTAAAAGAAAATAATGAATAAACGCTAGGGATTTAACCACCCGTCAGTTTTTTTCATTCATTTGGTTTCCTGACGTAAATTACCTCATTGCGAGGACTTTCAAATAATCCCAACTCTTCTGAACTTGGTGGTGAAGTTACAGGAAGTGCATCTCTTCTCCTGAGTATGAGATTTTAAACTGCTCACAACAAAATCATAAGGAGTTAAAGAATGAAAAGATATGCAGAAGTTGCATGGACTACAGATGATGTTCACCACATAAGGACTAGTCGTGAATACTCACAATGGACTGACGACCAAGCTGAGGCATGGTTAAGTAGCAACGAGAAATGGATGACAAACAGCATGATAGAACGAGGTTGGGAAATTTTAGATGACATGATATTTGATGAAAACGAGGTGAAGTAATGAATATACCTGATGCTAGTTATTACGAGCCGCCAGCACAGAATCATTTTGAAGCGTGTGAGGATGCAGACTCTCTCTATTATTATTGTGAGTCCTGTTCAGAATTGTTTCGGCAAGATGAGGGCATAAACCGGTGCGACTCTTGTAAATTGTTCATCCCAAAGGTTAAGTCGGGTGATTGCATTTGCAGTTACATTGAGGAGAGATTATGAATGAATGTCCAAGATATCCGAATGGAGAATGATTGTAACAGAAAGCATAGAAAGCGAGGTAAAGAGATGATATGGACAATTAGCTACGAGCCACCAGTTGACCCACCTAGTTTTTATGAGAACACGGACTGCTCTTCACTTGAATGCGAGTCAGGAAAGTATTGGTACCATTGTCCAGAGGATAAAAAAATATGGTATGCCTTTCCCAAGCAGAGAGGCAATAACCGTTGTTCCGAATGTTGGATGATGCGTGGATTCAATCGTGAATGTATTTGTGATTTGATATCTGAGGCGGATTGTTTAGCAGAAACAAGAGAGCTAAGAACTCACTTCTTTCTAAAGGAAGGATGGTACGACTAATGGATGAATGCCCAAGATACCCAAATGGAGAATATAATTGTCAGGTAGATTACCCTGCCTCTGATACATATTGTTGCAAGCTATGGGTTAACCGAAGAAGAACTAATATTCCCCGTAATGTTGAATCCTCTCATCCAGAATATTTTAAGGAACATGTAAATAAACTTGATGATATAGACCGTAAACTTACTCAAATATATAACAAGATGAAACTGAATAATCCAAAGAAAAAGGAACCTGCAAATGAAGAGAATGTAGTAAAGCAAAAAACTAAGAAGAGGTTATATAACTATGGTTAGTAGTGAACAGTTGAAATCAAATATGGAAGTGAGAAAAGAAGGTACAGTTATTGATGTTATCTTCAATCAGTATGGAGTAAAGATACGTGCTACCAGAGTATGGGAAGTTAGGAAACGAGTAACAGAAGCAGAGATTACAATATACGCTGACTTACCTACTATCGGAAAACAACAAGAACGTATCGAAAGAACTAATGTTAGCTTATTAGATTACTCTACCAAACGTAGGTTGATAGAAGTTCTCTCAGAAAAAACTGATGACTTTGCACAAATATCATGGGGTACCATAATCAATCAGGCTTTCGATGCTATCATTGACCTGCATCGTGAAGGTACTCCTGCAATAGAAATGACCGATCTGCATATTAATGAATCACCTAGAAGTTTTTTTGTAAATCCGTTCTTTGTTAAGGGTGCAAGCAATATGGTATATGCTAAAGGTGGGTCGGGTAAAAGTATGTTTAGCCTACTCACATGCGTTTTAGTAGATAGAGGCATCTCTACGGCAGGTATAAGTGCCGTTAAAGGGAATGTAATCTGGCTAGATTGGGAAGAGGAATCTTCAGTTTTTAAAAACAGATTGTATGCAATTCAAAAAGGACTTGGTTTAACTGATCCAGAGAAATCAGGTATCTTGTGGAAGAGAATGGATAGAAGTCTACCAGATGAGATTGATGAGGTTGCAACTATTGTAGCTGATATTGGATCACCAACTTACCTCGTGATTGACAGTTTATCTGCCGCCATTGATGGTAGTGCAAATGACGATGAGAGTATAAAACGCTACTTCAATGCCTTACGAACACTAGGTGAGGGAACTACCTCAGTCACAATAGATCATACCAATAAAGCAGGTGAGTTGTATGGTTCCAGTATGAAACATAACCGCACAAGAATGATGCACGAGTTAAAAAAGATCGACACTTACAAAAATGCACAGGGTAATAACGTAGCTGACGTTGCTATGTATTGGCGTAAAGGAAATGATGCCGCCCCTTCAACCGCAAGAGGCTTTGAAGTAACCTACCTTGATAAGGTCATAGAATCGGAGTATGGAAACTCTTATACAGATAAGGTAATATTCAGGTCTATGAACTTAGGCGAGAGCGATCAAGTTCTAGGAGAACTAACAGTAGCTAAAGTATGTGAAGAGATAATTAAATCTAGTGGATCACAAGATTTAGACAAGTTAGCACAACGAGTAAGTATCGTAAAAGATGAAACGATCACAAGTGATGCAATCGCAAATTTTGTAAGATCAACTAAATCTTTACAAGTTAACGATAATGGAACGGTCGGGCTATTATACAATGAAGGAGACAGGAATGACTACACTATTGAGTAAAAAGGCAAAGGCAGTAACTTTCCCAATTGATTTAGGGAACGGAATATTCTTAGACAAAATCCTAATTACACCCAACGAGGCGAAAATCCTTTTGGGAAATTCTATAGGGAACAGAAGACTAAGCAAGCCCTTACTAGAATCTCTCGAAAGAGCGATGCTAAGTGGTGAATATAATGATCGTTTGTTTGACCCCATTAGGATAAGTCCTGACCACAAGTTGGCAGATGGACACCACCGGTTGACTGCGATGGTAAACACAGGAACATCACATGAAAGTCTTATTTTATCAGGATATGATTTTGAAGATTTTATTGCAATGGATCAAAACAAGGCAAGGACAAATGCAGACACCCTCTATTTGCTAGGGAAGGAGCATCATAACTATCGAGCGGGAGTAGCTAGGTGGATGTATAGATTCCTGCGATATGAGACATCTCAGGGGAATCACCGCTATTCAATTAGCAATCCTCTTTCAGTAGCTATAGACAGCCACCTTAACGAGAGTGACGAAGGCTTAGATGCAATTAAATACTTCCAAGAAACTGTGTCAAAGATGTTGAAATTACCAATAGCACCTTCTGTAGCTTTAATACTGCTGCATAGAAGTATTGACACGAAAGCATGTGTAGATTTTTGGGAAGGTCTGGCGTTAGGTAAAGACAATGCCCTTATAAACGATGGCGATCCACGAAAAACGATACGTCACAAAATAGAAATTGAACTATCTAAAAGGGGTACTACTTCAAAACCGGGAGCGATAGCTCCATCTAAGATGTGGACTGAAGACATAATGCTTACATCAATCCATTATGCTTTTAAAAAATTCACGAACAAAGAGGACCTTCACTCAATAACACTACGGAAGAAATCCCATGCCATCATTTGGAGCGAACTAAACCAACTGGCAAGACGAAATTTCCCTAAAATTAATGCAGAGGTGAACCGATATGTATGAATATAAAATTGACTACGTGGAAAAGATTAATGATGGCGATACTATCTCCACTAAGTACATTGACTTAGGGTTTGACCAAGCTGCAACTAATAAATCAATAAGATTAACTGGAATAGATACTCCAGAGTCTCGCACCTCTGACAAGAAAGAAAAGATACTTGGTCTGAAGGCAAAACAATTCCTTATAAATCTCATCGAGGGAATATCCACTCCTGTTGCTAAATCAAAAACGTATAAGTCTGGCAGAACATATAAATGGACTGCTTACATAATTGATAAAGGCACTTTGATTCTCAAGTCACATGGCTTTGATAAGTATGGCAGAGTACTAGGTGAATTGTGGATAGAATCAACAGACAATCCATCTATCAGCCAACTACTTATAGAGGCAGACCTAGCACGACCTTACTTTGGTGGGTCGAAAAATGAACTTGGTGCGTGGACTAAAGAAGAGAACGGAACATGGTATCGTTGGACACAAGACGGCTACGTAGAGATAGAGGAGTAGATTATGGATATGGAAACAAATAGTGAATTAATGACAGTCCCCGAATTCGCTGACTATATAAGGTGCGGAATTACTAAAGCTAGAAAATTACTTACAGATGGAACAATCAAGTCAATAAAACTGGAGGGAAGTAGATTAATTCGCAAATCTGCTGTTGATGAATTTCTCATTTCATTAGAAGAAGAGGCTGCGATTAAAGCAAATACATTAGAGTATGTAACCATAGAGGAGTAAATTATGCAGATAAATAATAAAACAGCCGAAATAAAAATAGAAGATTTAGATACGTCCGTGCTGAGTAATACTCAGGCGACAAGGCTTCTGAATTGTTTACAAAGGCTTAAGATAAAAACAATTGGGGAACTTCTACTATGTCCTAAAAGTGAGCTAAGATATGAACGAAATTTTGGAAACCTTACATATAGTAATTTACAGAAAGTGCTAGGAACAATCGACTTAGTTCATGGAGTGGATAGCGTAGAAGCAGACTATCTACAAATGATTGCCAGGCGGAGATGGAGAAAGGAATTAGTAACCAGAGAAATATTAACAGAGGAAGACCGTGACATGGATGAAGACAGGAGAAACCGTGGCGAATGGCAAAGCCTAAGTGCAGATGCTTTATATTTGGAACTTGAGATGAGGGAAATAAAATACGTTTTGGCAGACATATTGCAATCTTTAGAAAAGACGGCTGAAGAAAGGATGCTGGCTTATATTACAAAACCTACAGATATGAAAGAAGTAATGGATCAAAGTTTTGGACATGGAATCGTTAAGGAGTAGATTATGCCAGCACGAAAAGAACTCACCATAACTAAACAAGATAAGTTCTTAAAGAAATACTCTGAGACAAGAGCCTTTAGGCTCTCTCTGGAAGAGACTCCTGTAACCCGTAAGACGGTTAAGAGATGGCTTGCACAAGACAGTTATGGGTTTAGAGAAAAATGGATTAGGGTTTACCCTGAATCTGTAAACATTTCAGGAAGAATAGTACTCTCTTCAATTGAGAGCAACAGACAAGCAAAGGAGTAGATTATGCCAACACGAAAAGAACTGGAAGATAAAGATAGATCATGGGTGGCACATTTTGATGAAGATCTAGTTCGAGAGATAGAGGAGATTGGATATGTTAGTGAAGACTGGGGAAAGGATACGCCATTAGAAGCTATCATGTACTCTAATGCAATACAACCTGATTTCCAGAGGATGTCAGAAGGGGATGTCTTATTGTGGCGTGAACTTAAAGAAATAAAATATGTCTTGGCAGACATTTCAACGCATCTATCAAAGATAGCTGACAAGGAGTAGATTATGCAATGCCCTAAATGTAAAACACCCCTCGTTAGGGATATGAAGATTGTACTCAAAAGAACTTTAAGGTTTGCAGACTTGGATGAACCACCAATAAGATGTCTAACGTGCGAACCATTAACGGAAGAGGAATGCGGGAAAATCGAAAAAGTTTATGGATGAAGGAGTAGATTATGCAAATAGGAAAGCTAAGACCTCAAATCTTTTTAGCTATATGCTCGGCAACTATATTCAGTATAGTGACCGTAATAGTGGGATTGCATATGGGAGCGATAGAAGTCATCACCGCAATTATCGGTGGTATCTTTGGATTCTTAGGTGGAGTGTCATTAAAAGTCTTGGAAAACGAATGACCCTAACCTAACTTAAACGCAAAAGTTTTAGAGAATGAGTAATGTTGACATACTACCTGAGTGCTTAGAATATTGTGCTGAACTAGACGAGAAGTTAGAGTCAGGATTTCTTAATAATAGTACATATAAGCCTAAACAAATTTGGACTAAATATTTTGAAGAGGATTTATCTAGAGGTGAATCCCAAGAGTATATAGTTTTACGATATCTTCAGAAATTTTATCCTTCTGCATATAAAATTGATGGTTACTTTAAAGGATATGACATATTCATACCAGAAATAGAGGCTGGAATAGAAGTTAAGTATGATTACGTAAGCAATAAGACAGGAAATATATTAATCGAACTTGAATTTCCTGTCGGAACTCCATCTGCATTACGCACAACAAAGGCTAGATGGTGGTTTATTACGGACGGGAAAGATTACTTTAGTATCACACCAAGTAATATAGAAAGATTTGCAATAGAGAATAATATTAAAGCAATTCAAAAAACAGGTGACGGTGATGCAGAACCTAAACTTGTTTGGTTGTTACCTAAAAAGAAATTCTTTGAAGCCTGTTTTAAATTAGATTTTTCAGTATGATTCAGGATTTTGCCTGTCAAACGTTACATCCCTTATGTTTTAAAATGGATATAAGAGCTACTCCTGCAATAATAACAGCACTACCTATTAAGACAGTTTTTATATTAACTTGTTCTTGAAGTGCCGCATCTATTAATTCGGTTAACCGGTTCACGTTGATTCCTCTATATCGAAAATTGTACGGTCGTGATCTGTAGCTGATTCATAATATAAACTATAGGATACATGTTTAACTGAATCATCTACTAGAATATCAGAAGCTACTAGTCCATCTATATATGCTTTGCAAGCAGAGAATAAATTATCAAAATCTCTACGTCTTTTATCAACAGCTTGAAATGTAATACTTATATGAGCCTTATTCATAGGCTTCTTAGGTCTATCCATAGTAGGTAATTCTAATACTGTAGCTATCATTACATCTTTCATATTTCTAGCTGTATTAGCTTTTCTCATATAATGAGCTTTAGTATTTGGGTTGGCATCGCGCGGTGGTAAATTAGGAATAATAATTCTCATAAATTAAATATATTCTAAAACAATATGAAGTGGCTTTTTATACTATACTGTTAATAGACTTATTACTAATGCTATTAATGTAAGTATAGCCCCTAATATTGCTAGTTGTATTACACAACTCCACATCTCCTTGCCTTACTCATTAGTTAAAGTTGCGGATGGAACTGCGATACTAACCTCAACATTATCGGATACATTCCAAACACTAGCGGTTACCGTGCTTGCTACTGTAAACTCTTTTGTCGCAAAGCCGTTACCCAATCCTACTTCATTAAGCAGGATATTCATGGTTCCCACCTTTATGCGCTTGAACGTGCAAGCACCACCTTCAGTAAATAGATTGCTCAAAGTTAGCTTATCTACCTTACCATCTACGGCACTTGTAGGCGCATCAATATGGATGCGGTCATAGCTACCACCCGTTGTATTCATCGCCTCTGCTTGGTGATGCCCACCACCTATGGCGCGCATACGCGAGTAACCCGCAGTGCTTGAAATACTTTGCCCATCCGAAGCATTCCCAATGATATTGACCGTGTGAGCCTGTATGTCGGAGAAATCCATTGATTGACACCTAGATTTTTCAATGGTTAATTCCCCTACTTGCAACCAAGTATCAGTTCCACCAGACACAAGGGTACCGCCTACCAGTACAGCAGTTGATTCCCCTGATGGCAACGCAGAGTTACTATAAACTGTACCTACACTGACGTTCTCAATAGTAATCTCTTTGACTGGAGTAGCACCTAACACAATTCTAAGAGTGTTGTCATCCTTGTCTACCTGTCTCCATGCCATTGACTCTTCAAGGGTAGCTGATGGACTCTGAGCAGGTGCTGCATATATGCCTGAATCTCCTGCCGAGAAGCTACGTTCAGATAAGAGGGTTTCGTTCACAACCACACCAGCACCCGCGGTGCCTCCAATAGCTAGAAGGGAAATCGCCATTTGTGGCGAGAAGCCCAGATAACGAAGTAGGGAAAAAGGAGAAATTACGATTTTAAAAAGAGTCTTCCATTTCTGAGACTCTTCATTCAAATAAGTTATCTTAGCTAGTAACCAGTTTCTCCAGACAGTTACCCTTCTATAAGCAGTAATTGGTGACCTGATAATAGCCATCGGAGTAGATTGATTTGTCACATGAAGCAACAGCCCGAATACAATTAGACCAGCCGATACTGCTATCATGTAAAGCAGGTAGTTAGTCTGTAAAAAGATTATCTGCTCATATACTACGCTTGCTATACCTAGTGGGATGTATGGACCAATGAGGTCATTATCAACTATCCATAGAACAGGATTAATATAAGACACGAACAGTCCAAGCGAACCTATGGTTACCAGCAACACTGTATTGATCGCTCCGATTACGGTAGCAATTCTTCCAAACGGAATTGATATCCGTGGCATAGGAACTGCAATCCTGGGAAACTTAAACTTAGGAATCCGTATGGAGATCCTGGGCAACTTTGGCTTGAACATATCTCACCTCC
>Ga0208450_1000308_pt1 | contig 29183 bp, 40 predicted proteins | sample MalvireepMed_908_FD_184249 | JGI IMG/M metagenome (GOLD analysis project Ga0208450, IMG submission 184249) | Marine viral communities from the Global Malaspina Expedition - Malaspina viral metaG DeepMed_908 (SPAdes) (version 2) | ecosystem: Environmental > Aquatic > Marine > Oceanic | place... | reverse complement strand
CCTGACGTAGCGGTGCTTCATCGTCATTTTCCTGATGACCTAGTAGTCACGCCGTTCAACCCGACGGCTGAGAACATGGCGCGTCACCTGGTTCACACGGTCGCACCTGTCGTACTGGACGGCACAGGCTGTGAACTGGTGCGCTGTGTAGTGGAGGAGACCAGAAAATGTCAAGCCACATGCTCGCGGTGAACGAAATCTTCGGCCCAACCTTTCAAGGGGAAGGCCCTACGATGGGAACGCCGTGCATCTTCTTGAGATTGGCCGGATGCAATCTAGCGTGTTCGTGGTGCGATACGCCGTTCTCGTGGGACTGGACACGATATGACAAGACACAGGAAGTCCACCTGATGGAGATTGGTGCCGTAGAGGCTCGTATTCACGCTCTCAGCCACAAGAACATGGAATCGGGGAGGCTAATATGTCATCTGGTTATCAGCGGTGGAGAACCCATGCTACAGGCTGAACGCCTTATTCCACTTATAGACAGACTGGCAGACCAGGGATGGACAAGCGAGATAGAGACCGCTGGCACCATCGCACCGAACCCGTCACTCAAGGTCGGTCGATACAATGTGAGTCCCAAACTTGAGAACAGCGGCAACGCCGAACGTGATCGGTATCAGCCGACGGTCCTTGATGCGTTCAATGAACACCCACGACGGTGCTTCAAGTTTGTTGTCCAAGATGTGGCTGACTTTGATGAGATAGACAGGCTGGTGACGAATCACGCCCTGAGTCCTGTTTATATCATGCCCGAAGGCATCGAGGCCACACAGGTGCAGAAGACGTTATCCGATGTCGCTGAAGCGGCTATCGCACGGAACTATCATGTGACTACGAGACTTCATACACTGACCTATGGAAATAGACGAGCGGTATAGACAACTAGAACACATCGCCGAACAACTTCTGACAGTCATCGGGGAAGACCCCGACCGACCTGGACTGCAAGACACACCAAAGCGGTTCGCCAAGTATTGGCAGGAGTTTATCGGATACGATCCAGGCACGATTGACACCACCTTCGACACGGTGACAGTCGATCAGATGGTGGTCGTGTCCGGCATTCGTGTCTGGTCACTCTGCGAACACCACCTGCTTCCGTTCTGGTGCGATATCGCAGTGGGCTACATCACCAAGGATCGCGTGATTGGGTTGTCGAAGATTCCTCGGATCTGCCATAAGTATGCTCATCAGTTACAGGTTCAGGAACGCCTTGTCGATGACATCGCAACTGAGGTGTCAGGCGTTACTAACAGCCCAAGCGTGACGGTCATCGCGAAAGGTGTTCACACTTGTATGTCGATGCGCGGTATTAAGTCCGATGGGGTCATGGTGTCGTCGGTAATGCGTGGCAAGTTCAAAGACCACCACGAGACCCGCATGGAGTTCTTAGAGCTTGCTAAATGAAACCGACAGACGGGTCACTACACAAGACCGACCGTGCCATCGCGCAAAGAGTTCGCGACATTGCCTCGAAGATCCTCAAAGACTACGCAGACAAAGACCCTGTCCTGATTGGAATCCTGAACGGCGCGTTCATGTTTATGGCAGACTTGGTTCGGGCATTAAGCCATCCCACCGGACAGAGCAAGCGGTATCGGACACCGCTGTATCCTGAGATTGATTTCATTAAGGTCAATAGCTATGACCACACGCAGCCCACAGGAACGGTGAACCTGGTTAGTGGCCTCACCACCGCCATCGAAGGTCGCCATGTCATTATCGTTGAGGATATTGTTGACACTGGGCTGACGTTGAAATACGTCAAGAACTATCTTGCGTCATATAAACCTGCCTCGATTGGTGTTGCGGCGTTATTGGTAAAGAAGAATCACGACGTTGACTATTCTGGATTCGCGGTCGGTGATAAGTTTGTGTTCGGCTACGGATTAGATGTGAACGGTAAAATGAGAAGTATTCACGAGCTTCGTGCTTTATTATAAGAACCACACTGATGTCAAGCACAACGAAGAAACCGATCACGCTAGTTCCACGAAAGAAACGTGGGGGACGCAAGAAGGGTGTCAGCCCGAAGTCGGCTGGCGAATGGAAGGCTGTGTTCCTTGCGACACTGGCGGTGATGCCTGTGATTGCCATCGCGGCTCGCAAAGCTGGTGTCAGTCGCGCAGTCGTGTATCGAGAACGCGACAAGAATAAACAGTTTCGAGAAGCATGGAACGAAGCTATTGAAGATGGACTCGACCTCACCCTCGCGTCACTCCATAACCGAGCCAGAGAGAAGAGCGACCTTGCCGCTATCTTTATTCTCAAGGCTCATCGCCGTGAAACATACGGCGACAAAGTGGAACACATGGGTCAAGGTGAGAATAACGAGATTGAAATCAAGCTCAACATTCCCCCACCGCCCCGTCAGGCTTCGCTGGTGAAGCGACTCTTAACGAGTAAGACAGAGAAGAACGATCCGTGATTGCGCGTTACTCTCGACCGTGGCTCTACCCCAAACAACTAGAAGCCATCTTCTGCCCTGCGCGGTATAGCGTCATTGAAGCCAGCACGAAAAGCGGGAAGACCGTTGGCTGCATCATCTGGCTGTTTGAGCAAGCCCTTCAGGGCAAAGCCGGAAATCAATACTGGTGGATTGCGCCAATTCGTGAACAGTCCAAGATCGCCTTCAAACGACTCAAGCAATATCTCGATACCAGTCTGTATGAATCCCATGAGCAGAACTTAGAGATTCACGTTCGTCCATCGAACACCATCATCGCGTTCAAGTCAGCCGATAAACCAGATGCCCTCTATGGTGAAGATGTCTATGCGCTAGTGATTGATGAAGCGACACGGTGCAAAGAAGACGCTTGGATCGCGGCACGGACAACTATCACCGCGACGGGCGGTGCGGTGCGTGTGATTGGTAATGTCAAGGGCAGACGGAATTGGGCATACCAACTGGCACGACGAGCCGAAAGTGGTGAACCGGATTGGCACTACGCAAAGATCACCGCGTGGGATGCGATTGACGCTGGCGTGTTAGATGAAGCCGAAGTGCTTGATGCTAAGAGTGTCTTCCGTGGCAACGCCGCCGCCTTTCAAGAACTCTACGAAGCCGAACCGTCTGACGATGAGGGATGTCCGTTTGGCACATCGAGTAACATCGACGCCTGTGTTGATGAGTTGTCTTCTCAACCATCGGTCGTATGGGGATGGGACCTGGCGAAGTCAGTAGACTGGACAGTAGGTATCGCCCTTGACCAATCGGGGCGATGCACGCAGATGTATCGCTGGCAACGTCCGTGGAATGAAACGATTAACGAGATTGTGAAACTGGTCGGCGACCGTCCTGCGTTAATTGATTCTACCGGATTAGGTGATCCAGTGTTAGAGTCATTGCAGAAGTTGGCTCTGGCTTCTAATACTGGCGCGCACTTTGAAGGGTTTAAGTTTAGTAGTGGCAGCAAGCAACAATTAATCGAAGGACTCGTCGTGGCGATAGGCAATCACCAGGTGACGTATCCCGATGGTGTCGTGTCGAACGAACTGATGTCCTTTCAATATGAATACACGCCGACGGGTGTAAGGTATTCGGCTCCAGCAGGAATGCACGATGATTGTGTCTGTGCGTTGGCCTTAGCTGTTGAAGCTCGTCGTCGGTTTGCCAATAAAGATTGGCGGCTGTTGGAATTCGACAGCCCGTCGCGTGATACACAAGAACGCCTTGACACTATTCGTCAGACCAGAGCCACGAAAACTATCTCGCAAGCTCTGAAAAACGATGGCGTGTACTGGCCTGAGGGTTGACTTATGGATAGCTCTGCGACATTCGTTGAAAAGTTAAAAGCCGCCAGCAAAGCGGTGGTGGGTGTGTTCAGTGATGACGAAAAACTGAACACCAACACGCATGGATTATTGAATGCACTGTTTCCATCCGAGCGAGGCGATGCACCACGTAAAGGCACAAAGAATCTCCTTGATGCGTATTCAGAGATGCCGTGGTTGCGTGCATGTAGTTCCAAGATTGCCACCGCGATTTCTTCCACGCACTGGCACCTCTACGTTCACCAGAGGGAAGGACGGGCCGTTCGCACACGGGCCATGCAAGTCGGGTCACTGGAGTCACGCCTTCAATTCAGACGGAAGATGGCTGACGTGGTTGAAGTAGAAGAACACATTCTGCTTGATGCCTTGAACTACGGAAACAGCTTGCAAACGGGTCGCTCAATGATGAAGACCGTGCAAGTGCATCTTGACTTGATTGGTGATGCGTTCCTGCTCAAGCAACGAAACGGCTTGTCAGCACCGGAAGCCTTCTGGCCGATTCCACCTAACTGGGTTCAAGCGACACCAACACCAAAGACGAGGCACTACGAGATTGGCTTTCGTGGATGGCAAGGCAACATTCCAGAAACCGAAATCCTATGGCTCAGTGATCCGAATCCGGCGAACCCGTATGGGCGAGGGAGTGGCCTGGGCAACGTGTTAGCCGACGAACTTGAAACCAATGAATATGCAGGTCGTCATCTACGCCAATTCTTTTTCAATCGCGCACGACCAGACCTCATCATCTCGCCGAAACAAAAGAGTGGCACTGATTCACCGCTTCGACCCGAAGAGGTAGAACGGCTGGAACACGACTGGTTGTCAAAGAACCAAGGCTTCTGGAGAGCCTTCAAGCCCTACTTCGTCAGTCGAGAGATTGAGGTCAAAGAACTCGCTACCGACTTTCGGTCGATGCAGTTCAGCGAACTGCGGTCAGCGCAACGAGACATCATCATCCAGACGTTCGGTTTACCGCCTGAGATTCTTGGAGTCATCGAGAACTCAAACCGCGCCACCATTGAAGCGGCTGATTATATGTTCGCCAAGTATGTCTTGACACCTCGCTTGGAGTTCTTGCGGTCAGTGTTTCAAGAACGGCTCATTCCTGAATACGATGACCGACTGATTGTCGATTACGAGTCACCTGTGCAGGAAGACAAGCGGCACGAACTCGAAGCCGCCAAAACCAATAGCTCTGTTCTGACGATTGATGAATGGCGCGAACTCGCTGGTTACGACCCACTCTCAGACGACAGAGGCGATGTTCACCTGATGCCAGCGAATCTGCTAGAGGTGTCGCTTGGAAATACTCCACCACGCACAGAAGTGGTTGACCTTGGCAAACCTGCCGCGCCTGAAACACCAGCCACCACCCCACCACCTGTGAAGGCATATAACGAAGCAGACAAGAAAGCTGAAGGCGATGATCTTGATGATGGGCTTCCGACACTCATCAGACTCGCTGACAGACGCGAAGGGTCAATGCGGCGACGACTCCTGAGTGAATGGAAAGGTATCGAGGAATCTATTTCGCTGGAAGACTTAGTGGTAGCTGTTAAAAGCAACCGCGTGATGACTTTTATCGATCCGATACTCCAAGAATGGCTCGACACGATGAGCAAGCTCCAAGACGAGTTGGCCTCCATGTGTCTGCGTGGGGCCACATTTGCTGCCGACCAGACAGGCATTCAACTGACACAGAAGGACACAGGCAAGCAGATTACTGTCGGCATAGGGCCGATTAGTTTTAATCTCGTCAACAACGCGACCGTCGATTATGCGAAGAAAGAGGCCGCTCTCTTAATTAGCGAGATGGGAATTGAAAACAAGAAAACGATCCAGTCCATTATCGCCACGTCAGTGAAAGAGGGATGGGGTTCGGACAAGACGGCACGTCATATCCGAAGTGCGGTCGGGCTAACCGCTTTCTATAAGAATGCCGCTATCCACAGAGAAGAAGGTTTGCTCAAGAAAGCCGCCAAGCGTCGCGGTGTGACGGTCGAAGAACTGGGAGTGAAGTATCCGAATGACGTAGCGAAAATCGCAGGACAGGTATACCGCATCGAAGGCTCCTATAAGCGAATGAGAGCCAAGCTAATCGCTAGAACTGAACTGGCGAAAGCGGCCAATGCCGGACAGAACATTCTATGGCAGCAAGCCGTTGAAGGTAATCTGCTTGACCGAGATGATGTTGAACGTGAATGGCTGACGGCTGGCTACGACGTTGACCCACTCTGCGTAGAACTCGAAGGAGAGAGGATCAGCATGGATGCCGGAGCCATCTTTCCGAACACTTCATCCAAGCTGAATCCCGATGGTGTAACCGCACCGCCCGTCCATCCGAATTGTCGCTGTGCGTTGGTGCTGGTTGAGAAAACCACCAGGGAGAAAGCTCAACAGCCCAAACAGAAAGCAAGTGCCACCCGAAAGCGAACAGCATCAAAGAGAAAGACTACCAGTGAATCAAATAAAGCAAAGAGCAAGTCAGCAGGTCGTCGAACATCCACTAAACGCTAAGTGGGAAATCCTTGACGCGGCCGCTGGTGAGCTAGATATATCGCCACGACGTAAACGGCTAGCGATTATTGGTGGGATGCCGTTACGGTATGCGTTGCCGTTCGATGATCCAGACCTTGAAGTGTGGTCCTGTAATCTGGTGATGTGCCTTGACCCACAAGAACAATTGCGTGCTGACAGGTGGTTTGAATTGCATCCGATGTCCGTGCAAAACGAAGACGATATGCGATGGATACATGAAAATCCTAGACCGCTCTACACGTTGGCACATGAGCCAGATTTATCCAATGCCTTGAAGTTCCCAATGGACAAGATCGAAGCGATGGGATTCGCGGATTATTTCTCCTGTACATTTTCCTATCAGATAGCACTGGCAATGGTGGAAGGCTTTGAGGAGATCGGGCTGTATGGTGTGGACTTGGTGTTCGGTAGTGATCGAGAACGTGAAGTGGAGCTTCCATCAGTCGCTTACTGGCTTGGACTCTTTCAGGGTCACGGTGGTCGAATCGCCTTCCCTGACCATAGCTCGACTCTTCATCACCCACACCGCTACGGCTATGAGTATTGGAAAGAAAAGCGGTGGACTGAGCAACGAGTCAGAAATCTAAATCTTGACCGTACCTCACACGTTGAACAGGTCAGGCAACTTATTGCTCGCGGCCAAGATGGTCGCACCGTAGGCAACTGAACAACCGAATGCCTAGCGGAGTCTTGGGCCATCGTTGGATGTTTCCGATGCTTGATTGTCGTGTGTATGACGGCGATACGCTGATGGAATTACGACTTGACTTAGGGTTCAGTGCCACTCTAACAGTCACAGGCAGACTCTACGGTATCAATACGCCGGAAGTTCGTGGTCCTGAACGTGACAGAGGAATCGTTTCGCGTGACTGGTTGATGAAGCAAATGGACGAAGCTGATAACGTTATGATTGAGACACGCCCATCAGGTGAAAAGGCTCAGGGCAAGTATGGCCGCTGGTTGGTGACAGTGTGGGCTGATGGTGTGAATTTGAACGAGTCGATGGTCGAAGCAAAGATGGCCGAGAGAGCTACTTACTAGATGCCAAGTCGGACGGCGTCTGTCGCGAGGGCAGTACAAACAGAACTCAAACGCTGGCAACCCTTGATTGACGAATCCACAGACCTGCGACAGGTTCATATTTCAGTGCGGTTGCGTCCCGGTTCGTGCGATACGCGGTCAGTGGTGGTGGGTATGGAACACGAACGCTCAACAGAATCAAACAATGACGACGGATAAACATTGACAGGATAGTCGTGTTTGAGGCAGAATATCTATCAGTTCTGCTCTCCGCACGAGGATGAGGCTTGCGGTGGAGATTGACGTACTGTCAATCTGTGCCGCTTTTTTTGTGTCTGAATATATATGAGCGACCATCACATGCCCACAGTGCTTGATCTAGCCGATTGGAAGAAACGAGTCCAAGGTGGTGACGATGGCACGCAAACGATTGTCAGAAAACAAGCCATCGCTAATGCAGAAGATGTCGGTCAACGCCAGATTAAGTTCACCATCTCGACAGGTGACGTTGACCGTGAGAACGACCGACTTCGATCTGATGGATGGGTGTTGAATGCGTATCGCAAGAATCCGGTGGTCATGTTCGCGCACGACTACAAGCAACTCCCTGTGGCGAGAGCCGTATCCATTGAAGAACACGAAGGCACACTCGTCTCGACGGCTGAGTTTGCAACGGCAGACCTGAATCCGTTCGCCGATACGGTGTATCGGATGATCAAGGGCGGCTTCTTGAATGCGGTGTCTGTTGGATTTAGGCCCCAGAAGTTTAAGTCCACCGAGCGAGACAACGGTCAGCAAGGGTTCGACTTTGAGGAACAAGAACTCCTTGAATACAGCGTGGTTCCGATTCCGGCCAACCCTCACGCCCTCATCGCCGCCTCAAAAGACGGTATCGATGTCGAGCCAATCACGGCATGGGCGAAGTCTTGGCTGACACAAGCTGAACCTGCACCAATTGAATGCAAAGGGATGGTGCCTGATAACCCTCAGAAGTATGGGCTGGCCCCTATGAATGAAGCATGGAGTCGGCCATCACTGAGAGAATTTACGTCTGACTCTTGGGATTCAGTCGATGCGGAAAAACGACGAGCCATCGCCCGTCATTTTACCTATGCGGTGGACATGCCTCCATCGAACTACGGTGACATGAAATTACCGCATCATCGCGCACAAGGAGCCGATGTCGTGTTTCGGGGCGTAGCAGCAGCGGCGGGCCGACTCGACCAGACTGAGTTCACGTCTGATGACTTCGGAAAGATTCGCTCACACCTGGCGAACCATTACAAAGAATTCGACCGCGTGGCTCCGTGGGAACGCGATGCAGAGTCATGGAAGAAGTTTATTGAAGCCAGAGACACCAATTTTCACACCACGCACTTCATAGACATCAGCGATATCGAATTGTGCGACCTCTTTCGGACGCATGGCTTCACTGATGAAGCTGACGCACTGATAGTCCGTGAGCCTGAGACCACGAGTGAAACTATGCCACAAGAATCTTATACGTCAACGTCGTCACACAATAAAGCTGAGGAAATTCCAGAATCTCACAAAGATGAAATGAATGAATTCCTCGATGAAATTCGCAAGGAAATGAATAACATCAAGGTGGCGGTCAGAGAGACAATCAAGAATGTCGACCGTTTCCAGAACACCTTCCGGTATGTCGAAGGGTCTGGTCTTTACACTGACAAACCAAAACCAAAGAAAGAAGCGGTGGTGGGGGAAGATAATGTTGACGATGAGTTTATTGATGTCGTCGATGACGAGTCTGACCCTCAGATCGACATCGATCCCGTCATGTTGAGGGATGCCCTTGTCCATGCCACGACCGACACCGTCGCGCGAGTTGTAGACAAGGAAGTTCGAGCAATGGTCAACCGTGCATCGGGTCGCGTTGACTGACTAATTACGAGAGGTGAATCACATGCGATTGACTAGAGATGAGCTAACCGAACACATCAAGGAGCAGGTTGTTCCGCAGATTAAGGACTTCTGTGACAGTAATGTGGCCGAGCTAGTACGAGAGAACATTGAGAAAGCGGTGGCCCCGATTCGGGAACGGACGGAGGCATTGACGACACAGGCTATCGCCAGGTCCAGTGTTCCGAAAAGACGGGAACGGACAAAGGGTGAGGCCCTCGCACGGTGTATTCGAGCAACGGCGTGGGCCAAGCTCAACGATGCTGGCGTTGATGGCGCAATCAGCCAACTCAAACGGTGGGGCGATGATGACCTTGCTGAACGATGGCTAGAGGCGCGAACCAAAGCATTATCGGCAGGTGACGCAGCCAGTGGTGGATTCCTTGTGCCAGAGGAATACAGTAGTGAACTGATCGAACTCCTTCGCGCACGGTCTGTCGTGCGAGCGATGGGTACGACCACGATTTCCATCTCAGGTTCGGGAACGCTCAATATCCCGAAGCTCGCTAGTGGTGCCTCTGCCGCCTACATTGGCGAGAACACGAACATCGGTCAAAGCGAACAAGTGTTCGGCAACCTGAAGCTGTCATTCAAGAAGCTGGCGGTGCTAACACCAATCAGCAATGACCTGATTCGCTACAGTTCGCCGGGGGCAGACCAAGTGGTTCGGACTGACCTGGTTGAAGCCATGCGAGTCAAAGAAGACCAAAAGTTCATCAGAGGCGATGGCACTGATGGCGCACCTCGTGGACTCCTGAGTTGGTGTACGGGTGGCAATAAGATCGCCGCCGATGGAACGGTCAGTCTGTCGAACACGTTCCAAGACCTCGGTAAACTGGTCTTGGCATTACAAGAAGGCAATGTGCCGATGACGAGTCCCGGTTGGCTATTTGCACCGCGCACCGAGCAGATGTTGATGACTGCGCTGAATGCGAATGGCGTTCCGGCTTTCCGTGATGAGATGGCTGGAGGCACGTTGTGGGGCTTCCCATTCCGAAGCACCACCAGTATCCCGATCACGCTCGATACCACTGGTGCTGGCAGTAACGACGAAAGTGAAATCTACTTCGTCGATTTCAGCCAGGCAGTCATTGGTGAAAGTTCATCACTACAGGTGAGTGCAAGCGACACAGCGGCCTATCACGATGGGTCAAATGTCATAGCGGCATACTCGCAAGACCAGACAGTTGTTCGTGCGATTTCGGAGCATGACTTCGGGATGCGACACGATGCGGCTATCGCCATTCTCACTGGAGTGGATTGGGCACCGGGAGCGTTCTAATTAGCACTGAATAACGGAGAGGTTGAATCATGATTAATAGAGGATTAAGTCAGACAGCGCAGTTCTCAGTGCTAGAACATCACACGTTCGACGCGAGTTGCGGAAGCGTGAACGGTTCCAGTACTGGCAATGAGGTCATGGGCCTCATCGTTGACCGAGTAGGTCTTGGCAATAGCTTCAATTCTGCGAAGGCAGTAATGACGGCTGTTGGCGAGATTGGGACTACGACTAAGGATAGCGGTTTCGTCGGCTTCCAAGTCAAGATGATGCACTCATCGACCACGTGTATCGGAGACTTCAACGAGCTATCGACGGCAGACCGCAAGGGTATGCAGGGCTTGTATATTGTCACCAACACGACCGCGACAAGCACGGGCAACGCTTCAGGTCGGATGTCCACGAGTGCCGGTGTTTCCACCAGCACTGGAACGGCCGTCTGGTATGGCGATCTTGGAACGTATGCGCTGACAGGCGCACAGCGATTCTTGAGTGTCAATCTGATGCCGGAAGTTCACGCTTCATCGTCAGGTGGTAGCGTCCTTCGGATCGCTGGTTCGTTGGCGTTAGGTGATGCGGCAGAGTCGTTGCCGAATAGCACGTCAACCGGTGTCGTGATTAAGACAACGGCATAGTGAAGTGCTAGACTTTGGCGATGAGGGTTATTGTTGTCGGAAGAGCGTTAGCGTTAGACGGTATTCACTATAGTTGCGGTGAAGCTCTTGGTGTTGATGATGACGTAGCGGAATCTCTGATCCAGAGTGGTCGTGTCAAAGCGACTGCTCTGCGATCAGATTCGTCAGTCCACACCACCGCACCACTTACCCCACCGAAACATCGACAGGCGCGAGTGCGTCGTCGTGTCTCTACCGCCAAACGTAAAGGAAACCAATGAGCAGTAATGTCACTGATGCAACGACTGAGAGTACTGGCGTCAATCCAGACCATCCGTGCGCGGCCCATCCGAAACTCATTGATGGTGATGAGGCCATTGTCGAAGTCAATCCACCGCGATCAGAAGTTGCTATCTGTGGATTCGCTTCTAGCACACGACACCTGATTCCTATTAATGATAAGCGTGTCGAGATATGGGGGTTGAACCAACTGTATCGGCATATCGACCGAGCCGACCGATGGTTCGATATTCATCGCAATTGGACAGAAGATAACGTGGAAGGCACTGATCATCCGAAGTGGCTGAGTGAGTGCGGTATTCCTATCTATATGGTGGAGAGGAATCCAGACCTGACGACCTCTGTTCGGTTTCCGATTGAACGCATGATCGCGTCGGCATCTGACTACTTCACCTCGACCGTTGCCTATATGTTGGCCTTAGCAATCAGCGAAGGCTTCAGCAAGATTCACCTATACGGGATTGATTTGGTGGTTGGCACAGAATACGAAGTACAGAAAGCCTGTGTGGAGTTCTGGCTTGGTGTGGCTCACGGCAAAGGGATTGACCTTGATATTCCCAAGGCGAGTGCATTACTGACACAGACGCATCGCTACGGCTATCAAAAGACCCCTGATACTGGCCCGATGCCAAACTTGCAAGAACTTACCGACAGAGGCGACGCACTGAATAGTGCCAAGTCTAAACATATGGCGAGTGCCGCCACGCTCGATGGCGCGTTGCAAGAGATTGAATATCTGAAACAGATCGCACAGCTACGCGCCCGGGGAGCGAGAATCCCCATTATGACGGAGCAGTGAAGTGATCACAGTATGCGCCAGTTCAACGAACGAACTCATCGGGACGATGGACGAACTGATGCGTGTAATTGGCGTGACTGCGAGTTCCTGTGGGATAGACGAAGCCCATCTCGCCGCCAGTCGATGGACGGCTAATTATATCGGCCAACCCCTACATCGAGCCGTCTATTCTGAAACCGTCAAGGCATTTGGCGGTTTGAATCTTTCGCTTTCCAGAACACCAATTCGAGGTGTGCGGCGTGTGTTTAGTGCTACCGATACGGGTGACGCCACTGAACTGTGTAGCACAGATTATCGCGTTGATCAGGATGGTGGATTCTTAAACCGAGATCGAGGATGGGCGTGGACAGCACAGAATTATTGGAACATCACCTACACCCCGATTCCCAATTCCGAAACCGCCCCGTGGCTAGTGGAATACGAAGCCGGATTCCTGAATACAAGTGGGTCGAGTTCCACCGACACTGATACCTACGCGGTGACATCTACTGATGCAACGATGCCGCAGGAAATTATTCGCGCCACCATGATTAAGGCACGTCAGCTATATATCAACGCTGAGGGCGTGGTGAAAAGTAAGAAGGTTGGAGACTTGTCTATCACCTACGCCACCGAAGGAACGGAAGACGTGGCGACGCAGTTGATCGATCCGTGGAAGCGGTACTTCTGATGTCTGTGAGCCGATGGTTCGACATGATGCCGCAGACGGTCAGCATAGCCACTAGAAGCTCTTTGAATGACTTTGGAGAGCCTTCTTTTGGTGCAGACGTGTCCTATAAGGCTCGTATCGTTGGACGGGCTGAGAACGTCGTAGATTGGACGGGACAGGAAGTGTTCTCAAGGTCGCACATCTATCTCGGCAGCAACGCGAAGATTGGGGCTGGCGATCGTGTGACGCTCTCAACTGATGATGTGGCCTCGACAGGACAAGAGATTGTGAGTCCGACTATTCTGGCGGTGAACCATGTGCCTGACCAGACCGGATTCCATCATACGAAGATTTGGCTGAAATAATGGCAACCAAAGGAAAGAGCTTCACGGTGACGGGTGTCAGTGACGTGATGAAGAACTTGAATAAAATCAAACACCTAACTCCCACCGTGATTGGACAGGCTCTCTTCAGCGAGGCTGAGTTGATTATGACAGCCTCGAAACGAATCGTGCCTTGGGACAAGGGTGATCTCGCTCGGAGTGGACACGTCGAAAAACCGAAACACAGTGGAAAGACGGTTAGTGTGGAGATGGGCTATAACACCGAGTATGCGATGTTCCAGCATGAAGGTTTAGAACTGAAACACAAAGGGAGAGGCCAGTCGAAATATCTTGAAAAGCCTCTCATGGCTGTGAAAAACACCATCGCCACTAAAGTTGCCAACCGCATCTATAAAGGCTGGACGAAAGCACAGTTGGCGAACAAATGACTTCCACTTGCTCTGCCACGATTGCTTTCTCTTCACGCACTGACACCATCATGCGTAAGATGGTGAGTGAGTTGAAAGACTCAGATGATCCGGTTCTGTGTGGGTTGGTCTATGACCATTTCCTCGTGGCGGCGATTGCGGTTGATCGGTTGTTCTACACGGACAGTCGGGGCGACATGGAACTCACACCGTATGCAGAACTGGTGGCTCTTGAAGTGACGCACTTGGCTCATTCGACTGAACGGGATGTGACACCCAAGGCCACACAGGAGCAAGCGTTGGATGTGATGCGTTTGGCAGGATTTGGGGCGGTCTGACGATGGCCTTACTGTTGACTGACATGGATGATTATTTGACGACCTCTGGCGTAACGACTGCCATCTATCGAGGTCGGCAACCTAGTGATCCGAGTACCGTCGTGACGATTTACGAGACAGGTGGATCGCCCCCGGTGCATGGCATGGGTGGGTCGCCGGGAACTGCGTTAGCCGAACAACCCTCGATTCAAGTCGTCACTCGGTCCACTAGTTATTCGACGGCCCGAACAACCGCCGACCAGTGTTTCGATTTATTAGACGGGCTGTACCAAACGACTATCAACGGCACACGCTATCTCTATGTGGAGGCGTTACAGTCGCCGTTCATGCTTGAACGTGACGATCAGGAACGGACACGGATTGCCTGTAATTATAGGATCGTGAAAGACCTCACGGCTTAGGATATAACTATGGCTACTTTGATCTACAAAGACTGCAATATTTTCATTGATGGTTACGATCTGTCCACCGCGCATTCTGATATCACCCTGAACTATTCTGCTGAAATGCAGGATGAAACCAGTTTCGGTGACGAAACGCGCATCAATAAGGGTGGCTTGGAAGTCGTGAACGTGACGGGTTCAGGCTTTTGGGAAAACACGGCACCTAACCTTGTGGACGATGCGTATTTCGGACTCATGGGAACGGATGACAAGGTGGTCAGCCTTTATGCCAACGGCATCACAGATGGAGAGTCCGCGCCGGGAGGCTTTGCTTTCAAAGGTGTCATCTCGGAGTTCTCTGTCGGTGGAGGTGTTGGTGAACTTCTCACATTCAACGTGACCATCGAAGGTCGAGGCATCGAGGCATAGTCTATGGCAATCGTAAGAGTTACCCCAATCAAGAACGCAAGTGCGACGGCGGTATCAACGTGTGACAACGGCACAGCCTACGACGTCGGCGGCGTGTATGCAGGGAAGTCGTTATATGCGGCATTGCATGTGCTTTCGTCATCGACAGCAGGTGGTATAAAGGTTCGCATTCAAGGGTCATCGTCGAGTGGATTCGGGGTCGGCAAGTTCACTTGCCATGTCGAGTTCACTAGTCAATCATGTCGTGTTGGTGAGTGGGCTACACCACTGACCACGGCGAACGTCACCAGCACACACAGGAAGTTCTGGCGCGCGAATTGGGATCCATCGACAAGCGGGGGACAAAAGTTTTTGGCGTCCATGAGTATCCAGTAACTACACGAACAGGAGTATAGGTAAATGGCTACAATCATTTATAAGAACGCGTTATTCGAGGTGAATGGCGTTGACCTGAGCGACCACGTTGAATCGTTGACGTTCAACTACGGGAGTGAGATGCAGGACGAAACTGCAATGGGTGACGACTCACGCATTAACAAGGGCGGTTTGAAAACGTGGAGTCTCGACGTGAATTTTCACCAAGACTACACCGCCGCGAATGTTGACGCGACCCTGTTCAGTCTGGTGGGAACGACTGCGTGTTATGAGTGGCGGCCACAAGCTATCTGCTCGACGGCAATCAATCCGCGCTTCTCAGCTATCGGCGTGATTGATTCGTATCAGCCGCAGGGTGGAAGCGTGGGATCGCTTCTCGATGCTCCGGTCACAGTTCAGAGTGCAAGTGACGTGTCGCGTGCAACAGCCGCGACATAAAATTCACTGATGAGGGCGACGGGAAAGTCGGGCCTCCTACGGTTTGAGTATCAAATCGCTGCCCGTCTTGGCGAGTGGGAACTTGAACCCGTTCTCATACTCCCACATACTCAGCGATTCAGGCTCTCCGGTTCTGTCGTATCCCGGCACGATCCGTGGTCCTCACGGTCACCGTTAGATGTGTGGTTGGAGTTTGGATCGAATAGGTGGGTCTGGAACGGTATAGTTATAGGCGATAAGCTGACGGAGCCTCGTCTTGTTATTGAAGTCGAAGGGCCACCCACCATTGAGAAAGGAGTGTTAGTGAATGTCTAATCCTTGGGTCGTTGAACCAGAAGAAGTCAAGATTGAACTAGCATGGGATGATCCGAGAGGGATTAGTCGTGAGTTCTGGATAAAGGTGAAGAAACGATTGTCGATTGGTGAAAGCCGTCGGATGCTTAAATCGATCAGTCGTGTCCGTTCAGAACTGCGCCGGGATGTGAAAGGGACTCAGAATGCTGAAGCTCAATTTGAATGGACGGAATACAGTTTCGCCAGAGCCGAAGCATTTCTGCTGGATTGGTCATTAGCAGATGACAACAACACGAAAATGAAAATCAATCGTGAAAATATCGAAGCCCTTGATTCTGGTGTGTTCGATATTCTTGACAACGCCATAGACCAACATGAATCAAAGGCAACAGAGGAAAAAAAACCGAAAACTGGGAAGCGCAGGCGAAAAACGACCTCGCCATAATGCAAAGAATGAACTGGTCCTATGTTGAGTACATGCAACTCCCAGAAGATTATCTAGAGCCTCTGCTTAAATTATTCAAAGAACAAGATCGTCAAGCTCGATCAGCGAGATCAAAATAGATGGCAGTGAACGCCGGCACCATCGAAGCCAGACTTGAGTTGCAGGACAAGATGTCCGGTCAGCTAAGTAAAGCCACCAAGAAGATGGGTGGGTTTCGTAGTGTGGCACAAACGGCTATAGGCACGATGGCCGGTTTCATTGGCGCACAGGCAGTGATGTCTGGTGTCAGTGCTGCGTTTTCGTTTGCGAAAGATTCCGCAATCGGAATGAACGCCACGCTTGAAACCACGACTCTCCAGTTTGAAACATTGATGGGTGATGCTGAAGCAGCGGAGGCCCATGTTGCCAGTCTGTTTGAATTCGCCAAGAAAACGCCTTTCGAGACTGGCCCGATTATTGAAGCCAGCCGCATGATGCGAACGTTTGGCGGTGCTGCGTTAGATACCAAAGCAAATCTCAACCTCCTTGGCGATGCCAGTGCTGCGACCGGCGCACCGATCAATGAGCTTGGTTTCTGGGTTGGCCGTTTGAATTCTCTGCTACAGGGGGGGAAGTCTTTCGGTGAGGCCGCTATGCGTCTTCAAGAATTGGCCGTGTTGTCTGCTCCCGCGAGAGATGCGATGGAGAGACTGCAAAAGGCAGGAGGAAGTGCCGATGAAGTCTATAAGATTTTCGCAGATGACCTTGGAAAATTCAGTGGTGGCATGGAAAAGATGGCTGCGACGTGGGAAGGCGTCACAAGCACCTTCATTGATACGGTGCAGCTTACGATATCAGACGCCTTTAAGCCGTTGTTTGAATTCCTGCGTGACGGGATAGGGGTAATTAACGAATTATTGAATTCGCCGGAGATCAACGCCATTCCCACGAAAATCGCGAAAGCTCTTATGGACGCTTTTGGGAATGATCCTCGTCTTGCCGTTATGTCCCTGATAGACGCGCTTCTGCGGTTTGGAGTCTCAACGCTTGAGATAGGTAAGAGTATGCGGATTGGGTTCGGCGTGGTTGAACTCACGATAAGGGGAACAGCAATCTCCGTGCTTACGCTCGCCGAAGCCCTGAACGCTCTTGGTCTTGTCGCTGTAACGATGTTGAATGTTTTCACCCGTGGGATGGTTCCCGGTCTCAGAGATGCTGCGGAGAAAATGAAGACGTGGGCGTTTGAACTCGATGACGCCAATGAAGAACAACATTATTGGTTTGATCAGACCTCAAAAAACATCAATCAGCAGGGCGAGTGGGATCGTGCGATGGACTCAGGCATCGACATGCTGGAAGGGATGCGCGGGACTGTTACGAATCTTGCGAATGCGTTGCCCGATCTTGCAGACGCTACCGGCGATGCTGCTGATGAAGCCGACGATCTAACGGGAGGGGTCAAGCAACTTACCGAAGCACAGGAGAAGCTCGCGAGAGGATGGCAGGATGGGGCAATACCAGCAGCTGAAGATTTAATGGTCGCTCTTGAAGCGGTCGGAGGGATTTCCAAGCTGACCGAGGCTGAACAGACCGCACTGAACGGGGCAGTAGCAGAAGCTATTTTGAAATACGAAGCCCTTGGTCTAGAAGCTCCCAAGGCGATGCGGTTGGTAGCGAACGCGACCAAGGAACTGGAATCCTCTCAGCTTGACCTCGGTGAAAATCCTTGGGTCAATATGTATGCGATGCCGGGTGGTTTTATGGCGCAGATAGACAAGACCGCCGCAAACATCAGAAATGCCATGATGGCCAAAGGTGGACTTCCGGCTGTTGGCCTTGAGATACAGGGCGGGGTAAGTGAAGGGCCAAGTATGGTTTCGATGGGCCAGATGATGGGGTCGAGTCTGAAGCGAGGATTCGCAGATGTTGTGAAAGGGATACCTAATACCGTGATCGACGCTTTCAAAGGCGGCGGTGGTTTATTCGGGGCGTTCAAAGCAATTGGTTCTCAGGTTGGTTCCGTGGCTGGTGCGAGTATCGGAGGCGCGTGGGGTGCAGCCGTAGCCAGCAAAGACGGCGTAGGAAAACTGATGAAAGGCTTCGCTGGTTTGGCTGGCCCGATTGGTGCTGCGGTCGGCGCGTTAGCTGGCCCATTGATTGGTGGTCTAAAGAAATTATTCAGTGGCCCGACTGTGCAAGAGAGTGTCACAAAGGCCAGCGAACAAATGTTTGGCAAGGCTATTTCTACAGGTCTTGCCGATGCAATCGCCAACACACGTAAAGAAACCCAGTCTGACTTCGGCGCGATGATGATGCACATGGCAGACATCATTGCGGAGCAGGGCGGTGTCATCGCGATGGGAACTGAAAAGGCGATACGAAGTGTTCGCGACATTTTCAGCGCAGTAGAAACCGGGGCCATCACTACAGAACAGGCGGCGGGTTCGTTTGATAAATCGTTCGGCATGATTGCAAGTGCCGTCGTTAAATCTGGGGGCATCGCTAGTAAGAAGTTCACCGAACTCATCACGCTTGCCGAACGCTTCGGAACTTCGGCAGAGACCATCAAGTTCGTTGGCGAACAGGCGAAACTCACTTCCCAAGGGATTGCCGCAATCGCTGCAAGTGGGGTCAAGACGAAGGATGAACTCGAAGACCTCGGCACGATAGCCGTTGCGTCGTTTGAATCTGCGATGGCTGCTGGCATGTCGTTCACAGAGGCAGTGAAGGCACATGGCCCTGCCCTTGACGCCATTATCGACGCGCAGAAAGAACTCGGTATCGAATCTGATAACGCGGCCGTCAAAGAGCTTGCCCATTTCCAAGATCGGATTCGGAACAACAAAGGCTTGGTGACTGCCGTCGAAGCATTGGACGATACGATGTTGGCATTGTCGCGCACTGGTTCATTAAATGCTGAAACCTTGGGTGCGATGGAACGTCAAGGCATCCGCATGTATGACAAATTGATCGAAAAAGGATTCTCGCAAGAACAGGCAGTTCTAATGATGGGGCCAGCCCTAAAGACCATCATGGAGGCCCACGAAAAACTTGGTATCCCTGTGGATGAAAATACTCAGAAACTTATTGACCAAGCCAAGGAAGCTGGACTTTTGGAAACCGAACAAGCAAGTGGATGGTCAGCAATCACAACGGCAGTTGGTACGTTAGTCGGCAAGATGGATGAGTTGATAACTAGGTTGATGGGCGTCAAGGATAAAGTTAATGAAATACCGAGCGAAATAAATATTGCTGCACACGTCAGTTATACAGACAGTGGAATAGATACGTCAGGACAGCACGGTCTTGAATTTTCTGCTGCTCACGGTGGCATTGTCACCAGACCTTCTGTTGGGCTTGTTGGTGAAGCTGGACCAGAAGCAATTATCCCGTTAACCAATTTGGAATCGCGCGACCGCGCGTTGTTAGCTGAGGTCAGGGGTCTCAAAACTGAACTAAGAAACCTTCCTATCCACTTACGGGACGCGATCCTTTTGGCTCAGTAAGATGCCGACAATCACCGCAACTCCAGAAATCTATACTCGGTATGGTGGATGGCTTCTTGGTGTTGAAGCGAGTAGCGAATTAGGCACATCTACAAGGATTGATGGGGTGGTGACTGATATCACCGCCGATGTTTTAGTTGGCGAAGCAAACGTCGAGCTTGAGTACGGCGTGACGGGAACCGGCCCGTTGGATCGGGTGGCCGATACCGGAACGTTGAATTTTTCGCTAGACAATAGTTCCACGAATAGCCACGGGCAACAGGGAGCCTATTCACCAGACCATGCAAACGCGCTGGCTGGTTGGGATATAGGGAACCTTATCGAACTAAGAATCACATACAGCGGAACGACCTACTACAAATTCACGGGCAAGTTGAGCCAGATTATTCCTATGGCTGGTCAGTATCAAAGTGAAATCGTTAACTGCGTGGCTGTTGATTGGATGGATGAAGCGGCGATATCCAAGGTGAAAGGGGTCACGGTTCAGTCGAATAAACGCAGCGACGAACTTATTAAGGATCTCGTTGATAATGCTGTAACGGTTCCTCCGAAGTCCACAGACTACGCAGAAGGACAAAGCACATTCGTCACAGCATTTGATAATCTTTTGGACGCGCAGACCTCGGTATTAAGAGCCTTATACGATTGCGTCATTTCTGAACTCGGATATCTTTATGTGAAGGGAGACACTACCGGCGGTGGTGTTCTAACGTTTGAAGATCGACACGCTCGCCCAACGGCTGGTGCAGCGGTCGGATCGTTCGATAATACGATGACGGGCTTAGACGTTTCCCGTGGTCGGGACGGGATCATCAATACGGTTTACGTGGTTGTTCATCCACGAACTACTGATGATGCAACATCAGTGCTTTATGAATTAACAACGACAGGCAGCACGCCCTCGATTCCACCACTCTCGACGATCACCATTAGTTGTCCATATCGTGAAGCATCAATTAACGCCTATCGTGTCGCAGCCGCAACGATTGAGACTCCAGTATCGGCAACGGATTGGATAGCAAATACCGCGTCTGATGGGTCTGGAAGCAACATCACGACCGATGTTTCTGTCACGGTGAAAACCCAAGCAGCCAATGCCGTTGATCTAGAAATCACGAACAACAACGTCACGTCTACCGCGTATCTCACGACCTTGCAGATACGAGGCACGGCCATCAGTGATGTCACTGAGACAGTGATGTCTGCGACCGATGATGTATCGATGAACAAGTATGGTGAACGCGATTCACGTATCGACATGAAGTACGAATCCAATGCTGGCGAGTTTGGGAACGAAATCGCCAACTGGATTTTGAACATCTACAAAGACCCTCGTTATGTGGTGAGCGGTTTTCAGCTTGCGTCGAACGCCTCCACTTACATGATGACGCAAAGCCTTGCGAGGGAGCCGGGGGACAAGGTTACATTCGCAGAGACGATGACAGGCATCACGGAATCTTCGGGAGGTGTAGCCGTTGGGTATTTCATTAACGGTGTTCGCATGACGATAGCGCGTGGGGGTATTATCACTACGAGTTGGGTGCTGGCTCCCGCGACGGCTACTCAGGCGTGGGTCTTGGATCAGGTTGGCTCTAGTGAACTTGGCATCACGACGAACTTGGGGTTCGCATAATGGATGACTGTATTCACGGCCCAGCAGAAGGACACCTTCATTCAGGTGTATCAGACGTGACGTCTTACTTGGAAGTACATAGTCGGGCGATGGGTAAGAAGGGGAAGAATGTGTTCGAGGTCGACGACCCGATCGACGCCTATATCAATCACGGGCGATGGGTGATCAACTGTGAATGCAATGGGGGCGGTTTGACGAGTCCGAAGTTCAAGGTGTCGTGCTGTTTCGATTGCGGAAGACGGTATACGAACATCGTGTTCCCTAGAGATGCCAAAAAGATTGAGAAAGAACTGATGAAAAGGCGCGATGCTCATCATAGAAACTGGATAGGCGAATCTCTGAAAGTTCTTACTAGGGAAAGTTTGAGGATCTAACAATGGCTTGGACAACTCCGCGAACTTGGGTGTCAGGTGAACTCGTTACGGCTTCAATCATGAACACCTACATCCGAGATAACCAAAATCTCTTGAAGACTGCGATCAACGATTCGGGCGAACTTGAATTTACAGATGCCACAGAACTGACAATCGCATCTGGCGTGATAACGGTCACGCAGAACTATCACAAGGTCGATACCGAAGGCGATGCTGCATCTGATGACCTCGATACCATCACCGCTGGAACTGATGTGGCTGCTGGCTTCATTCTGCACCTACGGGTTGAAAGTGATGCCAGAACGGTCGTGATAAAGGCTGGGACGGGTGGAGCCGACAACCTCGACATCGGTGCTGATGTGACGCTCGATGAATCCTATAAGACCTACAGTCTGGTCTACGATGGCACCAATTGGCGACCCTTATCGTTCCAGACGGAAAGTTTTGCATCGCTGAGTCCACTGACAACTCGGGGCGACCTGTTATACGGATCAAGCGGTACGGTGACCGGTGCGCGTCTGGCGGTCGGTGCAGCGAATACGCTGCTTGGTTCAGACGGGACAGATGTAGCATGGCAACTGAAGCCACTCACGACACGCGGAGATATCTTGTATGGGTCTTCGGGTGTCCCGACTGGAACGCGATTGGCTGTGGGTGGAGCCAACACGTTTTTGAAATCTGATGGGACAGATGTGTCATGGGCTTCTGCCGGTGGTGATGTTGAACTATTGCATTGCAATACAGGATCGAGTTCCACGGAAAGCGCGCATAATTTCGACACGTACACCTTCTCGGCTGGCGCGTTGGACGCGAAGGATTCAATCATTGTGAAGTGGATGCTGACAATTACTGGAGCGACGGTAATCGACCCAATACTGTGGAGCGAAACCGACTCCACACAGATTGGCAACCTCTCCGAGAACAACATTCCCGTGAGTTCAAACGGTGGTCTGGCGGCGATGTCTATTGTCTCGGCAGAGTTGACCAAGGTGATCGCTTCGCCATCCGGGAGTAATGCACTCGGAAGTCTCTACACCGTCTCAACAAATTGGACGGCAGAATGGGAACTGGCGATACGTGCCACGAATGGTTCTGGCGGGACTACGAAATGGCAGTGGGCTGTCTATGCACTGCGAGGAGTTTAGAGATGCCACACTACGGAAATGATCCGCCGAACGTCAGTGTCGATGATGCTGTGTTTCAAGCCGTCATTATCTGGGTCGCAGGAAAGACTGGCACTAGTCTTGCCACGGCGAAAAGCGAACTGCTGACAATTATCGAAACCTTCCAGATCGTTCGGCTGGAGGACACAGCGCCAGCCAAGATTGAAGAATTGTTCGATAAATATAACGCAGACTAGGCCATGAAGAAACCCGACTACGACTGGTGGATTCAGCATTCGCATACGGATAGCGCGTTTCTCCTGCTGTCTGATTCACCTGAACTCTTTGAACAGGCCATTTTGTCGCGGTTGAAAGAAGTCAAGCGCAAACCAGATCAGGGCGTGATCAACCAAGCGACGTATCGAGCGATTCACGAACAGGATCGGTTCGGGTCGATGTCGTCGATCCTTGATGAGATCCATCCAGTCATCACGAAACCATTAGAAGATCCCCTTCATCCATTCTCAGGCGAAATACGAGCGGACGGGGACATGTTTAGCGACAACGAAAGTCCGTTCCCAGCATTGGGAGTGTCTGCATTTTGGTGTCCGTGGGCAGTTCGACACAACAGAACACAACTGGACAAGATGGCAGAGTGGGCCAGCGCGTGTGGGATGAATTATGTTCGGTGGTTTGGCAGCCATGATTGGCAGGGTGGCACTGATGTGCAGACGCCTAATTATTTCCAGTTGATGGAAGAGACCATACAGGCCTTGGCAGAACATGGGCTGCGTTCAGAAATTACTTTATTCACCAGACGACACCTGATTTCTGATCCTGAATGGTTCGTCGGTGAATGGGCCAAACTTATTAACAGTTATAGAGACCATGTGCTGTTCGTCGAGATAGCGAATGAGTTCAACCATCAGCACAATGGATGGGGCGCACAAGAAATTCGCTCGTTGGGCATCACGTTCAAGGAATTATCTGATGCACCACTGGCGTTAAGTGCGCCATGCGCGAGTGATTGGGATGGCATCGTTGAGTCGCTGTCTCATCTGCACGATGGCAGTCCTTCCGATGTCACATCAGTGCATTTCCCTCGGCGTGACAATACCAACGAAGGCCCGTGGCGATGGGTGCGACAACCGTGGCACAGCAGATGGGAGATTCCTAATTGTCCTCGGCTCATTATTGATAACGAACACCAACGATGGGACCGTTCCAATGGGGGTCGGATAATTGAAGTGGCAGCATCAGCACCGTTGGCAGCATTTATTTCTGGTTGTGGTGCATCGGCGCACCATGACATCTGTGGAGTTCACAACGACAAAGGCGAATACAGTGATTTACCAGAGGCCGAATCATTGCGGCGGGTGTTCCGTTCAGTTATGCCACTGATTCCGTCAGATATTTGTAAATGGCAAGAAACGCGTGTCGGAACAGGTGGTGGGCCACATCCATTTCCAGACTTGGAATCTGAACACTGGACACATGGAGGCCCTTCACATGGTGTGTCCCGTGCATTCGCAGCAGTCCAACATGACAAGTTCGCCATGTTGTTGAGTGGTGTGCGTGACTACGTAGAACTGAGTGATGTGCAATCTAGAGAATTTCAAATTATCTCTTTGAAAAATGGAGAACAGGTCTATGAAGGCAAAGGGCCAGTCCGATTGGATGAAAATCTCGGACAGGCCTTCTTCGTGGTTACTGTCTAAACACTTTATGCAGTCTGGACGTTTCGCTTATGGAAGAGAGTATCGAGATCATTCACTTTATCGAAGGCATCGGAGTGCCGGGATTGATGGCATTGATCATATTCGGAGGACTTAGGGGTTGGTGGGTGTTTGGTTGGATCTATGTTGATATGAGAAATGATCGAAACGAATGGCGAAGTCGAGCATTACAGACGGTCAATGTCGCGGAGAAACTCGTAGAACAGAATGGACATGGAAAGGATTAGACGATGGCGTTTTTCGATTTCATCAGACGGCTGAGATCATGTGGGCCGTGTGCTATTCCGAAGAACATGACTGCCAACGGAATCGAAGATGAGAAACCTCCATCGTGTGACATTCAGACCTTTGACATCAGACAACAGAAATTAGAACAACACCTGAAGACAATCCAAGTTGATGCCGATGCAAAGGATTGAGACAATCATTCACGACATCATCACCACTGAGGGTGGCTACGTGAATCACCCCCAAGATAGAGGTGGCGTGACGAATATGGGGATAACGAAGCAGACGTTACGCCGATGGAGAAAAACACCCGTCACGGATGACGATGTAAGGTGTCTTGAAAGAAAAGAAGCCGAACAGATATATCTAGAGAGATATTATTTAAGACCACGCATCAACGAACTGCCCAAGAAAATTCAACCGTTTGTCATGGACGATGCAGTGCTATCAGGCCCCAATTCATCTATCAGATCATTGCAACGCTATCTCAGTGTATTGCCAGATGGAATGATTGGGCCGAAAACAATTGCAGCAGCGAAACAACAGTCGCCAACAGCATTGCTCATTGGTTTGACCAAACGTCGAATCGAACGATTGTGTCGTATCGTCCAACGCGACACCTCACAAGTCGTCTTCCTTCTGGGATGGGTGCGTCGAGCGATGCGCTTTCTTTAAGATGACTCAGCTTGTTTTCTGGCGATGATGTTCTGAAGCGCGACCACGGCATCAATTGTCTTCCGTGCCGCATCCTCAACCTCGGAATCTGAAAGTATGTCTCTTTCGAGTGCGGCCTCGGCAATCCCAAGCATGGACACGCACATCGCAATCGCGGCATCCTGCTTTGCTTGACCCTTCCTTGTCACAAACTTTTCGACCCAGTTCACCGCTTCGACGATGAACGGCAGGAGCTTTAATCCAATCGTGACCCATCCCATGATGACCTCCTAGTTCTTAGGGGAGACGAATTTCCGTTGCACGAATGTCACGATGGCAATGACCGTTGCCACTGTGACGGAAAGTTCTTCGACTGTTAGCTCAAGTCCAAAGGCCGCGCCCAGTGCGACAGCCACCGATACCATCCCACCCAGCATCACAGGTTCTTTCTTCGGGTTCAACATATCCTGCACCGCCTTCACAACTCGCTGTCGATCCGGCTTATCGATGCCCATCTTTTTGAGGTAGTCAGACACGCCTTGACCGATAGCCCATCGTGCGAATTTCGACTTCATTCCCATCGACATTCACAGCGTACCACAAAAAAAGTCAAATCTTTTTTTGACGTGCGTTTTCCTTAATGTTTTCGGGTGTTTTTCACCGTGAATCACGCAGTTGGATGATAGGTAATTAGGACAATATGTATATTAATGTTATTATACATATGTAACGGGTTCACATCGCCCCGGTGGGAGGTCCCCAACGGGAGGGCTAGTCAGGGTTGGTGCAATACCAGTTCTGGTTAGACGAAATTCTTTTCATACTCTAATAGCTGGTCTGCTACGAACGTCCGTAGCGCATAGTTAGACGCGCTAGGGGTTGCGAAGAGTAGCAAACTCTTAGAAGTGATCAGCACAAAGTCAGACAGATATTCAAGCAACTAAAACCAGACAGTCCGCAGAGAGCGTGAGATCGTCGCCGAAAGGTTCATTCTCGTCAGAGATGAGACGCACGTCAGTCGCCGCCAGTGAGCGAAACGAATATCTTAAAACTTTGCGGTTGCGAGTGTCACCGAGGCAAGTGCTACAAACTTGTTGAGAAGCCTCGCATCCACCCATTGCTATCGAACCTCTTACTAGTCGTTGCTGCTTTTGAACCAAAGGGGAACGCGGAATATAGGGACGAGGAAAGCCTTCGGCACGCATCGCCCATGTTGATTCCTACGCCGTGTGATGTTATTGACACCCTATGCTCAATAACCTGTCACACGCCACCGAGTAACCATTTGCAGAGATGATTGTCTCAATCGTTTCAATTATCGACACAAGACTAGTTAAGCCGACCACGGGATGCGGTGATCCCACGCGGTGAATGTTCGGGGCTATGGGTGAACTCCGGTCGGATGTGTTGTTCTCTTAGGGTGTTCGTATATTAAGCAGTCAAAGGTAACGTGTGTGAGGCTAGGACGTTCATTGCGTATCGTGCCGAGGCCCTAATAAATATCTCAGAACGACCCTCTTGGCATACGACATACGAACATCCTGAAAGAACAACACATTCTGACACAGTTGTTTTATCTAAAAATACGGAGGAACTGGCGATGCACGGTTATGGCGAAGTACCAGTTAAGTCTACTAAGCGTGATCTTGTTGAATTGCTTGAACGGCTCCACGGGGAACTCATGGTGAAATACTGTTGGGGCGAACCGTATCAAGTATCTGAGAAATGGCTTGAAAACAGATTGCGGCGTATAGAGAAACTGTTACCACACTTAAATAACGGGTAAAAATACGGAAGAGGGGGACTTCGGTCCCCCCTTTAATGCGACCAATGAGTCGCCAAGGAGAACGACATGCACTACCAACTGCGACATGTAGAAGCCAATCTCAGACAGGACGAAGCAATCATTCGAGCGTTGATGCCGAACGTGAGTAAGTCCGACCCTGAGCCACTCACCATTAACAACCGCGCCAACCCACGGAAAACACTCACCTACACCCTCGCTGATTTCGTTTCTGAAGGGAGACAGTAAATGAGAGTATTCGAGTGGCTTGTACTGAAGCTGATGCAATTATTCTTCATCTTCATCTGTGGTGTCATTGTTGGCATCTTATCGAACGCACTGGGAGGCATCAACTGATGACGATTCATGATGACGCTGTGCCGCATTTTCATGGGCGGTGCATGACACAAGCGCAGGTGAGTCAACTGCATGAAGCCATGTTGTTGATTGCTGGTGTGGCTGATGCGATGGATTCCAGATCCGTTGAGTGCGAGGCGTGTGGAGCGAAGAAAAAGGTGAACTGGCCCTCGCACCAACTCAAAATGAAGCTCACTGGTGTTCATGCCAAGCTCGCCAACCTACTGAACTCGGAGTGGTATCACAGGAAGGAGGATGAATGACTTGGGACGGAAATCACAATGACTATTGGGATTCTAAAAACAACTGTCGGAAGGTGGCCTACTACAAGCGTGACACACCAAGGCAGACACTTGGCCCTGATCGACACGGCAAGTCGTATCCGTTGCTTGCCTGTTCTCACTGTGATAGGACGGCGAATTATTTCGATTGGAACTATGAAAAGGAGATACGCGTCAGGGTATGCCGACAATGTGGCTACAGATTGAAGAAACGTCCAACCGTCACACGTCGGTCACAGAGCGACGAGCAACTTCTGCACGAGGCACAGCAACAGAGCGAGAAGATTCTCACTGATATCGGTCGCAAGATGACCTCGCTGAAGAAGCACCAGAGTCGCGTGAAGTACTACACCGCCAAACTCGAAGGTCGCTTAAAGAAGTCCACGCCCAAAAAGAAGTCCACTCCCATCCGTAAAATAACCGTCGCGTAACACGCGACAAAGGAGAACAGAATGGCACCATTACTGGAACACGTCCGACGTGCGTACATGGTCAGCACTCCGCTGATCTCAATTGGCACACCTGATGCCGCTTCGACAGTCGTATCAGTGGTGAAGGAAATTGAAGCGGTGCAAGCCAAGAACGGCAAGCACGGTGTCTCGTTGCAATGGGATGCGGTGCGAGGCATGACACCAGCCTCATCGAAAACCACGCTCATCAAGCAAGGGACGACCGCTATCAATGCGCTGTCAGATAACAATCCTGATGCACTACTCAATCCGGTGGAAATGCTGAACCGCATCGCACAGGTTGAGCAGGGAAGTATCGTGTTCGTTCATAACGCCCACCTACTCATCGCACCAGACAGCAAGCCATCGATTGACATCGTGCAAGGCATCTACAATCTGCGCGACCAGTTCAAGGTGAATCAGCGAATGCTCGTTCTCTTGTCGCCGGGAATGACGATGCCGCGTGAACTTGCCCATGATGTGATGACCTATGAAGAACCGTTGCCGGATGGTGATGCACTCAAGGCAGTAGTGAAGTCCGTCTATGAGGCCGGACATAACCAACACTCTCCAGACGCGGTGGTAATCGAAGATGCTGTTGAGGCTTTATCGGGACTATCGAGCTTCACGTCTGAGCAGGTCACGGCGATGTCGCTCACCAAAGACGGTCTTGACATCAAAGGATTATGGGATCGCAAGAAGGCGATGATCGATGATACGCCTGGACTCACGATCTGGAAACCGA
>Ga0208450_1000302_pt1 | contig 29531 bp, 39 predicted proteins | sample MalvireepMed_908_FD_184249 | JGI IMG/M metagenome (GOLD analysis project Ga0208450, IMG submission 184249) | Marine viral communities from the Global Malaspina Expedition - Malaspina viral metaG DeepMed_908 (SPAdes) (version 2) | ecosystem: Environmental > Aquatic > Marine > Oceanic | place... | reverse complement strand
TTGCATGTGCTTATGGAACAGGTGCCGATTATTTTTCTTTAATTAAACATGATGGGAATGTTTGGGATAAGGCCGGAACAGTTTCCTCAGACCCACTGTGCATCATTACCTCCGATGGAATGGTTGGTGGCACCCGGTCGGGTGATCTACCGGAAATTGCTTACGTATCCATATCGGCTATTACCGCCGACGATTTTGGTACTTGGGGTAATTATACTGGGGCTTTTCTCCCAGAAAGTGCTTGGGATGAGCATGGTGGTTTGCTAGCAGGAGGCAGTTCAACTCTATTTACGCAGATGCTTCTTCGCAGTAAAGCTGGCACCGATCATTCCAGTCAGGCCGAAGAGGTTGTGTACTGTCACACCAATCGCACATACACTACAGGTTATGTGTCTGGTGACGTTAGAGGTGCATGGTTAGCCAATAGCAAAACAGCAGATCGTAGTGTAAAGAGCAATACTCTTACCGAAAGCGGAACTGTGACCGAAGCGGCTGTAGAATCCGGTGCGGAGTTGATGGGGTATAGCGGGTTTAGTACATCAAATTATATTAGTGCGTCCAGTGATTCAGATTGGAACTCGTTAGGAACTGGTCCTTGTTGCATTTCTGTTTGGTTTAAGTGTGTAGGAGCGTCTTCCAGCAACTGGCTATTTGGAATTGGGTCAACTCCCGACACCTTACGTTTTAATGTTGTTCTTTTAAATGATGGGACAATTCAAGGCATTGATGACGGAGCGACGGGCAATAGGCAAGTTATATCAAGCGGCACTTTTGATGACAGTCTTTGGCATAAAGTAGTGTGGCTTAGACACAGCAGTACATCTAGAGAACTTTTCATTGATGGTGTATCAGTAGGTACAAATACTGATGATGCAGGTTCGTTGAGTGGAACAGTGGCGTTGCAAATCGGCGCTGGAGCAGTTGGAGGGACGCCTACTCAAGCTAACGATCAGGCAACTATATCTTTGTGCTGGTTATCCGCTACCATCCCAACCGCCACTCAAATCCGCCAGATGTACGATGCTGAAAAAGGCATGTTTGTGGCTTCTGCTGAATGTTTGCTTCAGTCTGGTAGTACCGATGCAGTGCTGGATGTAAATGTTGACCCACTGACGGGCAAGGTTCTGGTTACCCAGACCGATGCCATCACCGTATTTGATGGTCTAGTTGTAGATAGCAAACCTACTGTTAATTCTGGTGCATCTGAAAAGGGCAAGTTATGGGGGGCCTTACGATCAGAACAGAATGCAGCCAATGCATATGTAACAGCACCAGCAGTTGATCAACGGCAAGTCAACGAGATGGTGCGGGGTCTGGCTAATGAGTTGCCGAAGGGCGTTGATCTCAGTAAGGCGAAGGCTTGGGTAAATGTTTCTAATGCTTCTACCCCAGTTATTGAGAGTTCTTTCAATATAAAAAGTATCAGTAGAACGAGTACTGGCGAAGTCAAAGTTACTTTTGGCATCCCTTTTAAAGCAGATAAATATATCATGGGTGCAATGCCAGAGGGTGGTGCTGAAATAACAATTACCCAAAGCACCGGCGCTTCCACCAGAGAATATGCAACTTTGCAAACATATAACGCTACCACCATAACTAATCTTGGGTTTTCTGTAGCGTTTTTCGGAGAGTTAGAAAATGAATGAACTAATCGTCAATGCTGACGGCACGGTAACCATGGTCGGTGATGCCGGATCAGTCAGCGGTATTTTAGCGGAACTGGTTGAGGCCAATACCATACCAGCCGTGCTGAACGACGACTTTACGGTCAAGACAGAAGCTGTTGTGCCAGCAGCCGATACTTTGGCAGTAGAGATTACGGCGGCTGATCTGAAGACACACGCATGGCGGCTTCCAAAGGCACGAACGGAACGGCTAGAACAAATTCGTGGAACTCGTAACGCCAAACTAAAAGAGCTTGATGTCGAATATCAACTAGCAGATGAAGGTGTACATCCAGATGGATTAAATAAAGCTGCTGTAGCTGCTAAGAAAATGACACTACGTAATCTTCCACCTGCTGCTGAATCTGTACTAGCAGACCTTGATAATACAGATGATATTGATGCATACGTTCCTGATGCTTTGAAGTAATGGAACAAGTAGTAGATATCTGGCCGATTCTCTCTGGAGTAATCGCAGTAGGAGCAGTAGCAATAGCCTTCAGAGCAGAGATACTAGTGCGTGTAAAAGTACTTGAAGATAAAGTGCAGACATTATTTGAGCTATTTAATAAAAGGAACTAAGATGAAAAAGAACTTTATTAAGAATATTAAAACTACTTTATTTGCTGGTCTACTTTTTTGTGCTAGTGTATCTTCTGTATTAGCAGGTAACTGTGGGCCACAACATGAAGAGATGCTGGATACAGCAGTACGTATTAATACATCAGGTTCTGGTACAGTTCTTTATTCAAGACAACATGAAGGTAAATGGGAATCATACATCCTTACTAATTATCATGTTATTAGTGATCAGATTACTATAAGAGAAGTATGGGATGGAATGAAAGGTAAGAAGGTCAAGCGTGAAACAAGAGAGCCTGTTACTGCATTCTGGTTTGACTATGTACGTTGTTCCCGTTCAGTAGGTACTCGTGGACGTATAGCGGATATTGTAGCACATGATGAACAAAGAGACTTAGCTCTATTAAGACTACGTGATACAGAACGTGGAGTAGTACGTATAGCTAATATGCTACCAGAAGAACAATCACCTAAGTTAGGCCAGACTGTATGGGCTGTAGGTGCAGGATTAGGTTTTCCACCTTCCATGACAAGTGGTGAGATGGCTTTTGCTGAACAGGTTATTAATGGTTATCGATATCAACTAGCAACTGCTCCTATTATCTTTGGTAATAGTGGTGGTGCATTGTTTGCTTACTCTGATGTACGTAAAAAGTATGAGATGATTGGTGTACCTTCAAGAGTATCAGCGGCTGGGTTTCAAGCAGTAACTCATATGGGTTGGTCTATTCCTACAGAGACAGTACATACATTCCTACGAGATAACTTTCACGGTTTCATCGTAGGAGATAAGTATCTCAAGCCAGAGAATAGAAAACCTAAACCTGAAAAGAAGTAATCAGATATGAGCTTAGTAATGACATTATTAGGTGGTTCTGCTATGGGCTTCATAACTACTATGATTGGACAGGTTATGAAAGCCAAAGCAGAACAACATCGTATGATGATTGCTGCAATGGCTCAACAACAAAAGGCAGTATCATCAGCCCGTGAGCATGGCTTAAAAGATAAACAGTTTGCATTTACTCGTAGATTAATCGCTCTTATCTGTGTAGGTTGTATTGTTATAGTACCCTTTGCTGCTCCTTTCTTTGGTATTCCTATTGTTGTATCAGTAACAGAAGCAGGAGAATGGGCTTTACCATTCATATGGGAACAAGCTGATAAGGTAAGATGGAAAGCTATTGATGGTATTGCACTAGCTCCTGCATACATCCATACATTAGCAGCTATTGTAAGTTTCTATTTCGGCTCAAGTGCAGCTAGATAATTAAAAGAGGAAAAGAATGGCTAATTATTACGGAAATAATCCCAGTTTAGGAGAGATAAAACCAGATGATGAAAAGTATACCATCACAGATGGAAAGAATGCTGGTGTATACAAGAAAACTACGGGGCCATATCCTAATTTAACTACTGGTAAATTTTCAGAAGCTCTTGCACTTCAAGCTGGTGGTGAAGCGTCTGGTATACAACAGCCTGTTGATACCCGTTATCAAAGTCTTATAGGACAAGCAGGACAACAAGCAATTAGTCCAACAATACCGGCAGGAGGTGTTCAACAACCTATTCAGATTGAGCAAATAACACCGGGAGAACTTCAAACTGCTCCGTTGGTTACTACGCCACAACCAGTTACAACAACTCCTATTGAAACAGCGCCACTTGCAGCACCTCTTCCTACAGTTGCTGACCCTGCACAAGTTGCAGCGGCTACTTCCCGTGAAGTTCAACCAACAGCACCCGTAGCAGCGGCTGTATTAGGACAAGTAAATGCAGAAGACCTTATTGGTGATGTACAAGGACCACTATCATCTGGTGCGCTTGCACAGGCACAAACTGAAGCGTTAGATGAAAAAGCTACTGTACAGTTTCAATTAGGTGAGCTATATAAATCACTAGATGATGGTACTCAACTACCTGCATGGGCCGCTCCCGCTGCACGTAATGCAGATAATTTCATGTTACAGCGCGGATTGGGTGCCTCTAGTATGGCAGCAGCGGCACGGACACAGGCGCTATTTGAATCTGCACTACCTATTGCAGCAGCCGATGCTGATAAATATTCAGCTATACAGTTACAGAATTTAAATAACAAACAAACAGCAGCATTACAAAATGCATCTGAAATAGCGGCAATGGATAGAGCAAATCTTGATGTACGTATGCGGTCAGCGCAACAGAATGCTGCAAGTTTTCTTCAGATGAATATGGCTAATGTCACTAATGAGCAAGCAACTAATAATCTTAATCATCAATCAAGAATGCAAGAATTATTTAATGATCAAGCTGTTATTAATTCAGCACGTAACTTTAATGCAACATCACAAAATCAAGTAGATCAATTTTACTCTACATTAGGTAATCAAGTAGAGCAAGCAAACAGAGCACGAGATGTAGCTACACAGCAATTCAATGTAGGTACAGAAAATGCAGTTCAGCAATTTAATGAAACTATACAACAGGAAAGAGGTAAGTTCAATGCGACTATGCAACATGCTATTGATCAGTCCAATGTAAACTGGAGACGGCAGATAACTACATTGAATAATCAAATTGCTAATAGAGCAGAGCAAGCAAATGCACAGAACCTTCTTGGTATATCTGAAGCACGTCAGAATCAATTATGGCAAGCGTACCGTGATGAAGCGTTGTGGGCTAATCAGTCACATGAAAATGAAGAAAGTCGCGCACAAGCACTAGCTCTTTCGGCGCTATCTTTTAATCAGTCACTGCAATTATCAGATATGGAACAAGACAGCAAATTTGCAGGATTATTAGGTGGATGGGGTCTTAATTTCTTAAATGATCAAGTTAATTCTAAAGATTCATTTCTTGGTGGTCTATTTGGTGGTGGAGGAGGAGGTCAAGTCTACGAAGGTGCTTTTGATATTCAACCATTTGGAACACAGACAACTGGTGGTTTAACTGATGAATGGTTTGGAGCGTAGAATAAAAAGGAGAAATAAATGAGTTTACTTACAACGGTAGGAGGTCTTGTTGGTAGTGCATTACTTGGAGAAACAGGCGGACAAATAGGAAAAATGGCTGGTCAATTAGGTAGTTCTGTAATTAGTAGTGGAGCGTCTGGAGGTGGTGGTGGTAGTGGTTCTGCTAGTGGTGGAGGTGGTGCTGCTTCGATACAAACCGCATTTCTTCAAGATCAACAAGCACGATTAAGAGAGCAAGAAAAGATAAGAGCAGGATTTGTAACTAAACCAAGAGCACAATTAGAAAGCGCACATGCACCAGATGTAAAACAAAGTATAGCTGCACAAGTTATAGCAAATATAGCATCAGATCGAAGAGGTGAAGAAGCTGTAGCATCTCTTCAAAGAAATATAATGACTAGTCAAATAAATGCTATGAATGCACCATTAAGAAACGTATAGGATAAATATAATGCCATTTGATCCATTTGATAGACCCATACCGGGAGAATCTCTTACTAAGCCTATGCAGGACGATCCTATCTTCGCTGAATCGAAGACCAGCAATTTAGATGAAGCATTTTATCAAACAAGAGATACTATTAAGAATAATAATGCTTTGTATTCTGATTTATTGCAAATGATATCAGCAGGTGTAGATTTAGAAAGCATAGCAAATGTAATAACATTCGGTTCATTTTCAAAAGGTCAATATTCTCCAGATGTAGCAATGCAGCTTGCTCCTCTTCTCATGATATGGATGTATACTGAAGCGCATAAAAGAGGAATAAATGAAGAAGATATAAATGTAATGAATTATCCAGAAAATAAATCTATGGGGAATATGTCGCCTACAGATGTAGTAGATTTAATGGAGCGTAAAAACCCAGAAAAATACAAAAAGAAACAAAGAGAAACTGCTACTTCAGAACTGGATTCGTTTTTTGAAGCCTTACAAGGAGGCGCTGTTGAAGAAGAACCTATGGAAGAAGATATGGGGTTTATGGGTATGCGAGAAGAACCAGCTACGCCTGAAGAAATGGAGAATGTATAATGGCATTTAGCATTAGTGCAAGAGCCTTAAAAGGGCTTGCGATAGGTGCTCTTGAGGAAGATAAACGTCATCGTCTTGCAGCAGAAACAAGAGTAGATGAACAGGTAAAATTTGATAGAGCTAATGATGCTGCAAAAGAAGCAGCAGCTTTACAAGCAAAAAATGCTATGGCTAGAACAAAAGTTACTGCTGGTGCATCAGTAAGGTCTTCACAAATAGCCGCAAGTGCATCTATTAGAAAGGCACAAAATGCCGCTACTATAGCAGAAGAGAATATGTACGATGATTATGGATTAAAGAAAGTATTTTCAGATTTAAAACTTCCCGGTGTACTTCCTAAATATCTTAAATATGATAGACGAACTAAAGGAGTTGATTACTCTCTAGCATATTTTGGTAAATTTAATGGTGCTTTTGCTCATACATTGAAGGCATTAGATACAAAATTTACAGGTACAAAACAAAAAAAAGCTGCAAATGATGCATTTGACAAGTATCTTGATAACTTTGTACATCATTCAATAACATCAACTGGCGCATACGCACCAAAATTTGAGGCATTAACTAATAGAAAAACATGGGAAGGAGGATTTGATTTAGAAACTGCTTCTCCAGAAGTTTATAAGCGTATTTTAGATGGTGGAGAAGAAAGATTTCCAAAGTCCTTTAAATTGTTACAGGGAATAAATCTACAACCTATAAAATTAAATCCAGCTAGTAAAGCATATTTTAATAATAATAAAAATGATGATTTACGCGCAAAAAAGATGACTTTTGCGGCAGCAAATGATACTGTAGATACAACCAATCGTATAACTACTCCAGAACATGTAGCATCTTTGACTAAAAGTTTGGAAGGAACACCTGATGAAAGACAGTTAGCAGCAAATAAACTAGTAAATAGTAGATATGGTTTTAATTATAATAAAAATGATCCAGATACATATTTAGATTTTATTATATTATCATCAGTAATACCAACAAGAGCAGTTCAAAAAACAACACAAGCTATAGGAGGAGTTAAATCTACTTTACTTCCTTTGAGTAAAGATCAACAAGGAAGATTATCAAAGTTTAGAGAAAAACTAAGTGAAAGTCGTGATATTATGGCTACTGTTGTACAGGCAAGAGAGCTTAATGCAAATGTTACTGATTATGGTAGATTTCAATTAAATTTTATAGGAAGATTTGAAACAATTCTTTCAGGTATAGGAATTGGTCTTACAAATAAATCTAGTACTTCTCCAGTAGGTCAATTTAAATTTGCAGAAGGAGAAGATTTAGATAAATTATCAATAGATACTAAAGTTGAACGTGGACTATTTCAGAAGATTTTAGATAAAAGTAATAAAAGAATTATAAGTGCTAGAGAAATATATACGGAACAACAAGAGAATGTACCAAAGAATACAAAAACAACAGAAGCAGAAATTAGCGCTATTGAAGAAAAGTATCTTGCTGAAGTAAAATATGAAGCGATAAAAATTCAGTTAGTTTATAAAATTGCTAAATTGATTCAAGGTGGTGCTGGTGGTCAAGCTGTATCAAATGCTGACTTTCAGGCTGTTTTGAAATCAATGTCATCTAGTGGAATAGGTACATTAAAAGCTGAAGAAGCTATTTTTGGTATGTTGCAAAATATGGTTGAAAGAGTTCACGTTTATAACAAAATTATGTCAGATGAAACAATATTTCATGGTTCTCAAAATGCAGCGGATAAGGCTATGTCTTTCATAAAAAGGGTTCAGAAGACTAGGCCGGGAGAATTAACTCTAGACTCTTCAGAACAGGATACTCTTAATCCTGTTGATAAGCAACCAGAAACAGGCTCTAAGGCTTTTAATGCTCTTCCTCCTAATGTACAAAGAAAACTTATGATAGAGCGTAAAAGACATACTAAATCTACACCTACTGGTATATAAACCACAACCGGGATAAAGGAAAATTTAATGGTAAACACTACTGAATTACCTTCTGACGAAAGAGAAGAAATTCATAATTGGGAAGATCAAAGATATGAAAGCTTCCTTGAGCAAGGTATGTCTCCTGTAGAGGCAAGCAATAAACTTATTCTGGAATCAGGATACGGTGGAGATGATGACTATGTTAGTGAGGATATAGCAGAAAGATTAAGTGAAAAAAATAATTTTAACACGTATCAAAATATGGAAGAAGCAAAGTTACACGAGCTTCCCAATCAAGGTGTTTACATTTCTAAACCTATGACACATATGGATCAATACGGCGTATTTCAAAATGTTCCCGATAGACCTCTTAACTTTTTGGAAGGATTAAAGCAATCGGGGCGTATGGAAGATTGGTGGGACACTCAAAAAGGTAGACAACTTGCAAGTGACCTACAGATGTTTCAAGATTCTATAGCTGAAGCGTCAGCAGTAGGTGTACTATCTGGTATCAAAGGTCTTCTTTCAATGCCATTTTTGGTAGGAGCATACTTTCCATCCGGCGAAGCAATGTGGCGAACGATTTTTGATTTTGGTGCTGTAGAGCATGACCCAGAAAAACAATTTACTGGTGTCTCTCCAGAACTAAGTGCAGAGATGGCTACATTTAAAAAGGAAGGTCAACCGTATGGAGGAACAGAATTTTATCTAAAACAAGCAGATGAATCTAGGTCAATGCAGATTTTAAAAATGATTGATAAACATTTTGAACCTCTAAATGAAATGATAACAAAATCAGTGGGATCACCTGCTGAAGATTGGGCGCGTACTCTTTCGGGTAGAGTAATAAGATTAGCAGCAGAAATGTTTCCTCCTGATGTATTGATCAATAAAGCAATTAAACATAGAAAAGCTATAGCAAATCCTTTTCAAATTTTAGGAAGATTTGCTTATGGACAGGACTCTATGGCTATCAGTCAAGCACTATCAAAAGCCGCACATAAATCTGAAAGAGCAGAAAGACATGCTTTAAATAAAGATGTTCATAATATTCAAATTGCTGATTCTGCTGTAGGAGGTGCTCTATTTTATGAAACTGCTAAAAATATTGCAGGACACGATAATCCATATTCTGAATTAATTGCAATGCCTTTGCTTGTAGCTGGTGCGATACTAACTCCAAGTGCAATACTTTCTAAGGGACAGAGATTACTTTATCCTTTAACTAAAAAGTCATTTTATAATAATCATGTTAGATGGATGTCTTTCTACTATAAGCATCAGGCGAATAAAGCTATTAAGAATAATGATGCTGAAGCAGCTAGAGATGCTAAAATTAAATTAACATCTTTGCAATCGAATTATCTTAAAATGCGCGGAGTATCTGATGATTCAGTACAAAGGATGAGTAATGAAGGTACATTAGATGATCATGTATTAGTTATGAGACTACATAAAGGTTCCCAAGACGATATTAGAAGAGTTCGTGATGCTTTTGTACGTCTGGAAGAAAATGACCCAATAGCATATAATCGAATGAAAGATCGTATAGAGCAAAATTATAAAGTTCTTACTAAATTACAACAGGTAGCACAAAAAAACTTACCAAAAGAGTCTCAAGAAAAAGTAGATATATATATTAATCAACTTACAGAACTTACAGAATTAGAAGTTTTGCAAGCTCAAATTCTACAGAGTAATGAAGGATTACGTCTAACAAAGAAAATTGTGATTAAACCTCTTTATCAAGATATTCAAAGAAATAAAGAATATATTCATAATGCTAATATTCAATTACTAAAAGAGATACGTGAAGGAATAAAAGAAAGAGGTGTAGGACAATTTGGCAATAGAGTTAATCCACAGACAGGGAAAGTTGAGAAAATAAATAGAGATGAAATTAATGAATTTATAGATTTTGCAACAGAAGCAAATAGACAGATAGCCGGAAGAATTGAAGATTCTGCAAATCATCTTGCTTATCTTTTGGATGTACAAAATGTAGCTCGTGGCGTAGCTCCAGATAAAGCAATTATAAATATTGAAAATTTACTACATCCTAAATCATTAAGAACACGAATTAAGAGAGGAGATGTAGATTATAATGACAGACAAAGGGCTGTTGTTATGGATACACATAAACAAGATAGAGATATAGTAAATCGTATGTATAATGATAAATTAGGAGGATTCTTAGACTTAGAATTAGATACAACAACTTTACGAGAACATCTTGAGCGTATGTTAACAACTACAACTGATAATGATTCTATAAATTTTATTACTAATTTTTCTAATACAAGATTAAAAACAGTAAATGTCAAAGGGATAGCTAGACAATTAACAGAAGATGGTTTAAAAGAATTAGATGGTGATGATCTTATAAAGCTTCTAGATGATGCTGATGTAGCATTAGGTATAAACCCAACAGATTATAAGAAGTTACTTGACAAATCTGGAGAAGATGCTTTAAGAAAGAAAATACTTCAGCCAAAATATATGAATGTTTTAGTGGAAGAAGGAACAATACCTTCTAAAATATCTATAGGACATTTAAAAGATTTAATGTCTAAATTAGGAAAAGATCATGCAGATAATATAGGCACTCCAAAAGGATACGCTGCTATGTCTTTATGGCAAAAACTAGATGAAATGGTAAATCCCGTCTTAGTTAAAGGAGATATAACGGCTCCAGAATTTAAGAGGCAAATGAAGTTACAAGCCGACCCACAAAGATTTCAAAAATTAGCTTTTCAATACGGAGCAACAAAAGATTTCTTTAGAAACGAATTTGTTCCTTTATGGAAAGAGGGGATAGGAGAAAGACTTTTGGTTTCAACAGGAAAAAGAGGCTCTATCCCTAATGAGTCTATTTTTAAACAATTCTTCCATGATGCAGATGCCATTGAAGCTAATGCTCAATCTTTTAGAAGAATGTTGTTTAAACTAGAAGAAGTAAAAGATGGATTAGGATCAGGGTCTATTCCAAGAGATAATGCTCAAGATTTACTAGATTTCTTTAAATATGGTCTTTACCAGCGTGTCAATTCAGGAAAAATGACAGCAGCAGAAGTAGAAAAAATATTAGTGGCGTATGGCGGAAAAGCAGGTAAAGAACAAAATATATTATTGAGAGCAGACCCACAATTACAAAATAAACTAGAAGAATATCAAGAGTTAATTACAAGAGAATATCAAGTATCTGATAAATTTGTTCAACCAGAAGTAAATAGAATTGCTCAATCTATAAAAAGTTTAAGAGGAGCAAGAGAATCAGCTTTACGAGAAAGCGGTTTTAATGCTATAGCAAATACTAAAAATCCAAATGAACTTTTTACTAATCAAAATATAATTGTAAAAAGACACGAATTGAGTGGTGAAGAACTACAAAGATTTGATGAGTTAAGCGCAGAAATTCAAAAGGGAGAAAGGGGTGTATTTGGTGCTAGTGCTGATGAAGCAGCTAAAGAATTAGATGTTCTAAAAGGTAAAACTGTTTACAGATCACCTATTGGGCAAATAGGAGAGCCAGCAAATCAAGTATCAATGACAGGTTTTGAGTATGTCAGAATGATGACAAATAACTTTACACTTGTTGGTAAAAAGGGAGAAAAGATTGGTGAAAATTTAAAAGAAAGTTTTAGACTATTATTCTATCAAGATATAGTTAGAAGTTCTGTAAAACATACTGGTAGAAAAACTCTCATGAATGAACAGTATATTGATGAATTAGGAGAGATAAGAATGGGGCCACCTATAATGGAAGAAATTATAGATTGGCCGGAATTTATGAGAAAAATGGAAGATACAAGAGAGCTTCGTAAAAAACTCTTTGCTCCAGAAACTAATGAAGCTTTAGAAGAAATTCTATTTAACGAAAAAATACTTTCTGAATCTACGGCTAACCTGATGGGAGTATCTGGTCTTCCTACACCATTCAGAATTGCTAGCTGGATGGCAAGAGGCTTTGCCATAGCTCGTGGAGTTTTGTCAGTTAGATATGTAGCTGGCGAAACAACATTACAGGCCATGAGATTAGGATATGTTAGAATGATGAAGAAACTTTTAATAGACCCAGATGGTCCTATCATACTAAAAAACATGTTACCAGATGTTGAGCAGATTGCTGCTGATATGACTTTACGAAAACTTGATTATAAACAGGGTATAGTAGCTCTTGCATCATTTATAGGGGTTAAAGCATCAGAGTTAGCGTTTATAAACGAAAGTGAATATGAGCATCTTATTAATAAAGGAAGGTTTCGACGAGAAACAATAGAAGCAGCCGCTAAGAGAGGACATGAAAAACATAGAAAAGAATATCTTAAACAGGTAAAATTTAGAAAACGTCAACCATTAAATCTTCCTGTAGGGGTTAAGCAATTAATACCACTTATGAATATAAATATTGAAGCTACAAAAACTGCTAAAGGAATTGCAGGAGAAATAAGTAGATTGTTTAACAAATGAACGATGACCCAGAAATCTACCGTGTACTTGGACGATTAGAAAGTAAAGTTGATAGTATATTAGATGAGAATCACCGCTTTGAAAAGATGATGAAAGAAACATCAAATCGTGTATCAAAACTAGAACACGACAGAGCACTTGTATTCGGTGCTGCTTCAGTTCTGGGGGTTATAGGAGGCGCTGTAATCTGGGTTATATCTAAAATAATGTCTACTTAAAATAAATCAGTAAGATTAAACATTTTTTCGCTGTCCTTCAATAGTTCAGCGATATTTTTTTGTATGTGCTCCGCATAGCGAATAACCACATCCGCATCTTCCCATTCTGGAAGCTCCTCCTCAAACAGATCACGTAATTTATTTGTATCTACAGTATCCTTTGATACGCGGATAAATCCTTCATCATCCAAACCGATGTGTACTCTAAACAATGTAGCTATTTTTTTACTCAATATTCTTTTTATCCTTATAGCTTACCATATTCTTCTCCTTCTACCAAAAAAGGCTTCCTATGAGGTCGTTACAGCGACTTTTAGGGTGCTCCATAGGGTGACCTACCAGAGAGAGGCACTTTCCGCTGTAAGGGGCTGTACGGCCCAGCAAATGGAAATGCTAAATTTTGAGTACATCAATGACATAAATGATCAAGCTATTGGTCATAATGCTGATTCCAACGACATTTAGTGCCATTAACGCTCTGTCATGCCAACACCATCCCACAATAAACCAGCCGATAAGTCCTACCATATGAAATATAATATTAGCTGGATACACATTATTGCTTGTTAACAATAAAGCTATAATAATTAATATTGATGATACCCATTTAACATACCAATCGAATGTGTGTGTAGGGGTTATCTTATTCATTCTATTTTCTTTCTGTCAGGAAAAAAAGCTCACCACCATTTTTATGTTTTGCTCTATTACAATTACAACAGAGTATTTGGTATCTTTCTTTATTTTCTTTTATTTTTTTTAATGAAGGGGCTTTGTCTTTGCTGCCATCATTAAAAACATGGTCTATTTCTAAATATATTTCTTCTGTTTCTCCACAACAAACACAACGATTGCCCAGAGTATCTAACATACTTTTTCTTCTATCTCTATAGGATGGTGAAACGATCCACTCCATTCCAACAACATCTTTTTTATACCAATACATTCTGATGTCTCGTACATTTTTACGCCCATACTTCAGGCCCTCAACCTTTACACCTAAATCTTTCAGAGCATTTATTTTTAACACTGCTGGCTTAATCGCTCGTGCATTTAGGTTAGAAAATGTGGTTAGTTTTCCTTTGGGTACACCTAATAGCTCTCTAAATTCAGCTACAGTGAACTTCTCCTGCATTCTCACTCTTTGTCTCTTATCTCCTTCTTTTTGTTTAATTACCGCATACAGCGCCCGTGCATATTTGCTTTTGAGCATATTAGAATTAGACAAGATCGACCACTTCACATACGTCTCCCGTGCAATTTAGCGTCTGAGAGCTAATTGTATTGTCCTCACGCTCAAATTCAGACAGACCTTTCCAGTCTATCTTCTTAGGCATACGCTTCAGTAATGCCTCATATTCCTTTTTTGTACAATCCTGATAAGGTGCCTGTTCATAAATGTGTTCAGACATAGGAAGAAAACTAACACCTGACATCGTATCAAAATTATCATACACAAAGGCACCTACTTCCATCCACTCATCCTCTTTGACGCTGACTGTAATACTGGGTTTATGTTCGCACCAGTGTTCAGCGTATATTTGCCAAATCTTTAAATGATCAAGTGCTGACAAATCATGCCGTGTAATTGCTCCTTTGGGCGCTTTAATCGGAAATGAAAATACAGCAGTGGAGTCAGGCTTGTCCTTCTCATCCTCTACAGGAAATCCTGCTTGTGTCATGAATATAGTTAACGGGTCTTTCTTATCAGCCCGTACTGTTCGTACATAATATTCAGAGTGACGGGGATGTATACCTGATGCAGCGTCTACAAGCTGACTTACTGTACCGCTAGGCTTAACACACGTAATGCCAGCACTTGGCTCTATACCAAGACGTTTAGCGAAATTAGCATTAACCTTAACAGCATGTTCACGTAATTCAGAGAGTATAGAAGGAAGATCATCATCTGTCTTATTTGCTAACATCTCATTATCAAGAATACCAGTAAGGCTTACACCCAGTAATCTTTCTTCTTCTGTATTTCTAACCCACTGCCGTCCAAGACCTTTGAAGTTTGTAAAGCATGATTGTATCGTACCTAAGATGGTAGCCTTATCAACTTTGTACTTCAGTGTTTCCAGTGTATCATCCGAAGATACAATAACTTCACTCAGATTACAGAACTGTTTAGGCCGTAGTATAATTTCACTGCACGGGTTAGTTCCATAATCGATGTCAGCGTCTCTACGTCCGTATCTTGAAGCCTGTCTCTGTGCGGCCTGTCTATTAAAGATACCTCTTTCACCAGATTTGCTTTCATACAAAGAAGCCCACTCACGTATGAATGATCCTGTATCCAATCCTGCTGTATAACAAACAGAATTATTAGAGAATGCACGTTGAGGTTCACTAAGCCACCAGTCTCCGCTCTTGGCACGTCTCATACGATCATCACCAAGATTAGATAAACTTATCAGTGCAGAGCGCCTAACACCACCTACCACAACTACATCAGCGATTTTACACATAAGGTCATGGCACTCTAAGGTACTTAACTTACGTCCCGCTGCATCTGTAAACATTTTTGTGGTAAACTTAAATAATTCTTCTAACGGCCCCGGCCCACTAGCTCTTCCACCAAATGTTTTTAATTTGGAACCTGCTGGACGTACTTCTGATACATCCCAACGGGGAGCCTGACCAGCATACAGCAAATTTATCAATTCCTTGAATGCTCTGAACCACCCTTCTTTGCTGTCCTTAACAACAATACACGTTTCACTTGACTCAACTGTATCAGGTACAGGAGGAAGTTGATTAACGTAGTCTCGTTCAACAGAGAAACCTACACCTGTTCCGTGCATTAAAATATATAAACATTCGTCAAAAGCCCGTGGACTATCTACTGGTAGGTAACTGCAATTATAAGCAGCGATATGATTACGCGCTAAAGCAGGACCAGCAGTCATCATTGCTCTCATACTAGGCATAACCTGCATGTTTACAATAGAATCATATAGATTTCCATGAAGATCAGGACCAAAAGTAAAGCCATACTTTTTAGTCAGGAAATCATTATAAAAATCCAATAACCGCGTAACGGTTTCTTCCCATGTCTCTCTACGACCTTCTTCTTCAATCCAGCGACTATATCGTGACTGGTGAATAAACGCTTGATAGTCAGTCGGTATCATCTAAGGGTAGCTCCTCTTGTCCCGCATTCGCTGTTGCTTGAGCGTGTATTATCCCCTTAATTATATTATCAACTTCTCTCCACGGTTGTCGTGAAAGATAATTAATAATATTATTCACAATATCAGTTGGTATTTCCATTCTGTACTCCTTTAAAATATGACATCACAAGTAACCCACATTACAGAAATAAACCACAACATTAAAAAAGATAAAATAATGGGTTGTATCATCTCACTAAATTTGAAAGTTTCGGTGGTTCATAGCAGTCAGACTTAACCACTTTACCATCCTCCCTATACACTGGATTGCCGTCTCTGTCAAGCTTTGACATGTTCGACAGGTGAACTCTATTGAATGCAGTATCAAAAGACCAGCCGTAAGTGACAGCAAAGCCAACACACACATAGACCAGATCACAGAGTTCTTTAAGAACTTCTTCATCTTCTTCATTACTAATAGCATACATCAATTCCCTAAATTCTTCCTGTATTAGAGTCCTTCTTAAATCTTTTTCACCATCCATTAAAGCAGAAGGTTTAGGATATTTAAGACCAACTGGATGTCTAAAGGCACGATGAAATATATGTAGCTTATCTTGTATCGTCTCGCTCTTACCCATCATTCTTCATATCCTCTATAAGTTTATTCAGATACCATTGTGCCTTTAACAAATCTTTAACAGGATTTTCTTTTTCCTTATACTGATATCTGCTAACATATTTTATAATATTACCTTTCAGGTAACCTCTAAATTCTTTTAGTTCCATACTATTTCGTATTAGATCAATAGTTTCCATACTATTATTGTTATAATGTTCTGGACTATTAATTTGGTCATCTTTATTCTCTTTTCCTGACCATTCCATTCCATATGTAGTATACATTATATACCTTTCTAGTGAAGTTTCTTCTTGTAATCAGAAAACTTTATAATAGTAGCATCTGTATTATTAACACCATCTAAAAATTTTCTATTACCATCTTCATCTTCTTCCGTGTTATCTAAGATTAACTGCTTAACCCTATTTTGACCCATTTCAATAACTTCATCAAAATTTTCTCCAATCAATTCTATTAAACCGTGAGTTAAGAAGAAAACCATACTATTCTCAGAACCCTTATCAAGATTGTCAATAACATTAATTGAAACTTGCTCCTTTAATAAAGAAAGATCAATTTTATCATCTATATCATGTTCTTCTGGTGCACCAATAATCTTTCTGGTCATGATAAGAGCTACGGATTCTGCTGGAAGATTTTCATACACATCCGCTATGTGCTTTATCATTTCAAATATTTCCTCTGTTAAGTCTTCATCATCATTCATTATTCAAACCATTTCTTTGGTATGTTTACATCAGAATATTCAAACTTATATCTTTCGCACCAATCAGCGTAAGTGGTTTTTGATCCTTTTCCTATTCTGGTATTTGGATTTTGAAATACAAACTTTACATCAACTCCCAACTGATCACGTATCAGCAAATGTCTTGTTCTCTCATACCCATCATGAAAGTATCCTTTACCCTCTATATAAAATTCTTTATCAGAAATATAAAAATCAGGAATATACGTTCTCGGTTTAGGCTGATAGGATAAGCGAGTAGGTTCATATTCAAAAGATACTGAATACTTATTCAGAACATTCGCTATATTCCTTTCAAGGTTTGATTTGTATTTCATGGAGAAACTAAATCATTTATCCTTACATTATAGCACGAATGCTTATAGGTATACTTCCCGTCTCTTTCTCCTCTTTTTTTAAATATACTTTTCTTTTTAAAATCATCTTTGCTGATATATCCTAAAACCCATCCTTTCTCATAGGTACGTAATACTCTAACAAATATATATCCATCACAATCATAATCAATTTGAAAATCAGTAACAGTACAATCATAATGTTCTTGAGGTACTACTGTGCTACGCTTCGTCTTTACATCAATGCGGCGACCATCTGGCAACACTAAGTCGTATTTAAATGTATTAATCATTTCTCCACCGTATACGCTTTGTGCCAGATGTTCGCCTATAAAACCAGCAACATTTCCTCCACCAGCAGTGATGGACTTTCGTATGTTACCTAATTCTTTAGCCTTCTCACGGGCAATATCTATAACCTCATTAGAAACTGATATTTCCTTCATATATTTTACTCCACTTATCTTGTAAAAAATCTAAATACTTTTCGATGTATATGCATGTCTTAGGACTTTTACTTCTGTATTCTGTAATGTTGATATTGAATGTTTGTTCGCTGTATACAACTGGAACTTGATTCTTTAGAAGGGTTTGTACACTTTCAAAGTCTGGGTGTATCTTACTAACATTATCAGCATAAGTTGTATCTGACCAGTAGGAATTATCAAAAGCGTGTTCATCATTTTTTATTCGAATGCCAATAAAATTATTATAACCTCTAAAATTCCAGTGACCTCCTCTCTTATCGTTATCAGCAAACATATAGTACACATTGGGATTAGCTTCTAAATCTTCTGGATAAACACGCTTTTGATATATGATCATTTAAAAATCTTCCGCTTCTAATTCCTCATCAGGAGTTAATGCAATCTCATGTAACCTTCCTGTATTCAAATCATAGAATAGTTTATTAGACGGCCCCGTAAGTCCGCTGAACCTATTCTTTATTACGCGCACTGTTGTCATATGACGTTCACGCATGTCAGTAGCCTGTCCATCGCGCTCAAGGCCCAGTACAATGTCCGATAGCTGCCCTATAGACCCTGACCCTCTAAGCTGATGAAGTTTGGCTCTACCGCCCTCCTCATGCCCGTAATCGACACGTTTGAGATGGGAGGCTACGAACATACAGATGTCCAACTCCTGTACCAACGTGCGTAGTCGAGTCATTATCTCATCAAGAGCCTTACGCTCATCCATGTTAGACTGATCAGATACAAGAATACTAACGTGATCAAGAAAAATATACTTACACTTCAGCGCCCGTACCATATACCTAACACGGGATACAATATTATTGATTGAGTTGCTACCAAAGTGATCAAAGAAAAACAGACGATCTGTCTCTAAAGTATTATTGAAAGCAGTTCTTAGCTCATCTTCAGTATACTCAAAGTCTGGAAGATGTATAGGCTTATTCATATCCAAGCCGACTACAGCTTGTGCTGTACGCCTAACACTCTCTTCCATAAACATTAAGCCTACACTATGTTCTGTATTCTTTAAGATATGGTAGGCAATCTCTCGCATGAAAGAAGACTTTCCAAGACCAGAACCAGCCGCTATGGTTACTAGCTCACCCATACGTATACCAAATGTAAGCTTGTTTAATCCTTTGTACGGATACTTAACAGAACTTTCAGTGGGGCCAGCAACAATAGTCTCCCACATATCAGAGCCAGCGACAATTCCTTCTGGTGTATACTTTTTAGAATCCCACCACATTTGCTGAAACTGTTTCTCTTCACCATTGATAAGATACTCATTAGCATCTTTCATGTTAAGATTAATAATGTGCGTCTTTGGCATCAGAAGTTCAGCAACTTCTTTTGCTGCTTTCTTTCCCGGCTCATCATTGTCAAAGCATATTTTAATGTTATCAAACTGATTAAAATAATCGTAGTTTGCAGATACATCAGATACAGCGGATTTAGCGCCTGTCTTTATAGATACAACAGGCCACTTACTACCCATCATTTGAAAGACAGATAGTGCATCAATCTCACCTTCTGTAATTGTGATATATTTACCACCATTGAAAAGGTTCTGACCAAATAAGGTAGAAGAAGATAATTGACCTTGAGATAGAAATTTCTTATCAGTTATACTTCTTTTCTTATTTGCTATGTGATTTCGTTCATCATCATAATACGGAAAATACCAATGAGATGCTCCCTTTGTAACATTAAAGAATTTACACGTATTCTTTGAAATACCTCTTTCCTGTATATCGCACTCTACTCCTTTTTGATATTCCATATTCACAGGCTTTTTATGTTCTTTCATTAGTTTTTCCTTTAAACTAGTAGAGGCAGAATTTCTATGTAGCTCTCCACATGAAAAACAGTACGTATTTCCATTTGCATAGTAGGATAGAGCATCGCTGCTACCACAGTCAGGACACGGCTGGTGCGTCTTTACATATCTAGTCATAACGCCTCCAATTTTTTGCCATCAAGAATAACTTCAGAATTAGTTTCAATCCACACTCTGGCACCACAAGATAACGGTTTGTCCGGTGAATAAATTACCTTACTTGGTCCTAATATTTCAACTTCATGAGCATATTTATTACTCTTGTAAGTTTTAACCGTAACAACTGGTTCATTAAAACCGTGTTTCTTATTAGCACGAATCTTGTGCATATTTATATGTATTTTCTTTTTCATATTACTTCATCAACTCGTGGCTCTTTCTCTATGTGAGTAAAGTACCTGTATCCTTTAGAATAATTAAAGGTACGCAAACCTTCTCCTCCATTTGAGTCAGACCAGCAATTATACTTATGATGACACCATCTGCATTGAGAACACAACGACTTATTTCCGTTGTTCTCTACATCCTCATCGTAGCATCGTTCGGGAGGTTGTTCTTTATTAGATAATACATCACGCAAATAGTCTATACGCGATGATGCATCAAGAACGTCCATATCCTCAATAGGCAATAATGCCAGATCACCATACTGCTTGTCAATAGCTAAGAATGCGCCCCGCTCCATACCAAGAGCTTGTATGTATCCAGAGATTTGATACAGATAACCGAATGGATCATCACTAAATAAGTCACCGCGACTAAACTTACGAAAACCAAAACTTGAAGAACTCTTTGCATCAGTAACAACATCATCAATGACAGCGTCAATATGTCCTTTGATACCATTAAGTTCAACTTCACGCTGCATGTCACGTACATCATGATTAGCAACTTTACACAGAAACAATAAGAATGCCTCTAATATATGTCCGTAAAAGAACTTTATTCGCTCATTCGGTTTCAACTCACGCTCAACTGGTTCATAAAAATCATACCACATCTTACGTGGTTCTTTACCGATGTTAGACATTCTTATAGTAGGTTTACGGTTTTTAATTCTTTCTTCTTTACTGAAGAAGTTGACAGTTTCATCACGAATAAAATTAAGGAAGAACTCCATGTCTTCCTCATGCACTTCCGTACCTTCATCTATGATTTCATATATATCTTTTACAAGAGTGTCTATGCTTTTCATTACGGTGTACCTTTAAATTTTTTAAATAGGAAAGGCCCATCCCTCACCTTTCCAAATGTTAGCCCCCGTTGTGACTAACCCCTACCATTAGTATAACTCTTTACTAAACTTCTACGTCATCTTCGTCGTCGAATGGTACCTCCTCTTCTGCTTCTAACTCATCAACCACATACTCAACATGTTCAACAACCATCAACTGATTTAAGCCAAGACTTCTACCCGAATTACCTTCAAACGTCCAATCATATGGCATAGCGGAAATTTTGACATTAGAACCGTTACCAATAAGAATCTTTGGATTCCACGGGCGTTTAGCGGCATCAAAAACCTTTGGTGGACGATTACCTTTAGCAGTAATATAAGTGCCTTTGTAATGCTCCTTTTTTGGATCATGAATTTTAACAGTTAAACCACTATCCTCTAGTTTTTTAACAGTATCTTCGTCCAAATGACAAATATCAACCTGATATTTACCTTTATCTTGAGGCTTTAGAGAACCTTCAAACACTTTAGGCCAAAAAGCCTGACCACGTAAAATCATAAGCATATCTCCTTTTCTGTTGTATTAATGCTCTGCTTCATACCAAGTTTTACCGATACCGATATCACATGATAGTGGGCATCTAACTTCTAGATATTGCCCAGCTTGTTCGATACCAGTATGACAAACCTCCTTGAACCTGTCAACACTTTTTTCATGAACTTCATAAACATATTGATCATGAATGCTGCACACCAGATGGGCATCCAATTTCTCCTGACGTACCCTTCGATCTATCTCTATCGCCCACTGCTTGCATACTATCGCTCCCGCGCCCTGTAACAGCGTGTTCAATCCAGCATGGGGTGAGCGAATATGTATACGTCTACCATCTATTCCGTTAAGATATCCTTTCTTTTTTGCTTCACTAATAATTTTTGATTGTAATAATTTTAATTCTGGCATATTGGATAAAAATGTTTTCTTTAGTTGAGCACCAATATTAGGATTTCCTCCAACTATAGAACCTATCTTTTCCGCTCCTGCACCATACAAAAAAGCATATATAAATGTCTTGGCTTCTGATCTTGTTGACAATCCAGCAGCCTTCATATTTGCTGTATGCGGATCACCATTAACAACTTCGTTAGTAAATTCATCGTTATTCATGTAGTGAGCCAACATTCTAAGTTCAAGACCTGATGCATCAGTGTCAACCAATACATAATCTTTTGGCGCTATGAAGCATTCTCTAGATTCTTTGCCATACTGTTTGTATGATGAAACGATGTTAGCCATGTTTGGTTCAGAATGTGTCATACGTCCAGTTACAGCGCCCATCGTAAATACCTTACCGTGTACTCTGCCGTCATCAGTGGATGCGTCAATCCAACTATCAATATTCTTCCACCGTGTTTCAAGAGCCTTCCACAGTGCTAACTTCTTAACTGCATCAGGTGCAGTAGGTGGAAGCGTTTCAAGATTTTCTTCACATACTTTAGGTGATCCTTTAGGAGTAAATTTTATAGGCTCCCACCCGTACTCTTCCATTCTCTCTACTATTTGTTTAGGAGAGCCTAAGTTAAATTCCTCATACCTTATGGTAGTATGATTACCTCCTAAGTATCTTAAATTCTCAATATGATTTAAACCAACTTTAGATATACTTCCATCCTTTTTACGTTTAACTACTATATCTTTAATTGGACGTACTTTAGGTTTAAAGAAACCTCTTATTTCTTTTTCTATTTTTTCATTTTTATTCTTTATTTCACAAAGTAATTGTATAGCTTTTTTAGTATCTAAAAGAAACCCATAGTATTGTTGTTTGTTTATTACTTGTCTTATCTTATGTTCAAGACTTATACTTCTCTTTGAAAATCCGTGACTTTCATAGGTGAGAAGATACTTGTAAACTTTGTGAGTAATTTTTACATCATTAATGCAATACTTTAGCATGTCTTCAGAATACTCTGAAAAGTCTGAAAAATTTATTTTTTTACAACCTGCTAGTTGAGCTAGATTATCTAACGAATGACCACCCTTACGATTAGGATTAAATAACTGTGACAGTATCAGCGTATCTACAATTTGTGATAGCTTGATATGTGTACCCCATAACCTATTTAAAACTGGAACGTCAAAAGACAGAAGATTGTGTCCGATGAACGTATCGTAATCTCTAATATAATTGGTAAATCCCACAGGTTCTCTAAAACTACGTATTTCATTTGTTTTGGTGTCCCTTGTTACAACAACCCATATTTTGTTAGCTTGTAACGAATCAGTTTCAATGTCAACTACGAGAGGCATTTCTGTCTTCCACTATCTTATCCAAGATAACTGACGCTTCATTTTTGCTGTAACCAAACTCAACCAGTATAGCATGAGCAGACCCGAATGTCAACTCTTTTTCTCTAAACTCTTCGATAGTTTTTTCTATCTTGTCAATGTTACTGGAAAGAGATTTGATATTCATTCGGGTTCTTGAATTTCTTTACTCTTTTTAATTAAGACGCGAGTTGTTTTATCTTTCTCTAGTAACTTCTTAGCCGCTCTATGATCAGCTAGTTCTTTAGAAAGTGTCTTTACGCGACTATTTAAATATTCTCTAATAACCGCTCTTTTAAGACGCTGTACAAGTGACGCATTCTCCTCTAGCCAGAGAAGTTCATTCTTTAATATTGTTATATGTACAAGACTACTCATTCGCTCTCTCCTTATTAATTTTGTTAGTCTCTATAATCTTACGTGACTGTTCCTTTGTTGGCTCATCACCATACATCCCCAGCCTGTCAGACACTATCTTGGAAAGAAGCCCAGACAATGCACAGTCAAGTGCGCTGTCCATAGTACCATGAGCAGCTTCTTCTCCTTTGTATATGTAATTACCAGTTGCTGGATCATAATTACAGTTAGCTATGATTAAAGCGTTAGCCCCTACTCCCCCTGCTACTAAAATAGCAACAACAGAAGAGAATATTATAATATATTTTTTATTCATCTGCACACTCCTCTAAAAAGTTACACACATCGTTTTCGTTAAATCCCATGTGCAACATATTACGTATAAACATTTCTGGTGTATCTTTTCCATATAAAAACATTTGGATGAAGCGTTCTACCTTCTTTTCCCAAAAGTATCTTTGTGAGATTATATTTATTTTGTTACTCCTTCTACAATAGAGAATATACCAAAAGCATACTAAGTGTAGTTCCCCATAGAAATCCTAATAAGAAATCATGCCAGTCAATCATTTTACCATCCCATAATTAATCGTGTTTCTTCTGGAACCTTTTCCATACTAAACGGTGGATCAAATGTTGTGATTATATCAATAGAATCAACATTCTCCACCTCACACGCTTTATGTATAGCATGAATAATTTCATCCGCAAATGGACACCAAGCACTTGTTAGTGTATGCGTAAGTTTAACTGATCCTTCTTTTTCATCAATATCAATATTATAAATAAGACCTAATTCATAAATGCTAACACTAGTAATTTCAGGATCATATACATTTTTTAAGTTATTTATAATTAGTTGCTTATCAATAGGTAGTATTTTATCCTTTTCTCTTTCTACTTTTTCTCTTAGCAGTTTTAGTTTCTCATAAGGTGTCATATCTTTTTACTCTTACTAGATAGATACCTTTGTCGATCACGTTCGTGCTTAACGGCTCTGTTTTTACCAGATAAGTACTTCGGTTCATTATTCTTGTTAAGCCATTCTTTAAATTTGTGTATCATTCTTTTTAAAAGAGTCATTCAAGTTTCTCCTTCTTTACCCATGTACAACAATCAAAACTAAATAAAGGTTCTGTTGTATAAGGTCTCCAGTTAATTAATATAGAATACAATAAAAGAATACAAACAAAAGATATGAGTGTCGCTTTTAGAATACTCCACCTCCTCCACTATCGATTATAGATTCAGCATAACACCACGGGCACATCTTATATTCATCGTGGTCTTTTTTTGTTATAGGACACCCACAAACAGTACATTCCTTTTGAGCATCCTTAATCTTCTGTAATTTTTTGTAGCTATTTTTCCAATCTTCTTCTGCGCTCATGGCATTTAATCCCAAACATTGTATCCGTTTTTAGGAACTCCCAAACGCTTTTTAGCATACTCCCTTACAAAGTTTTTATCAACTATCTCCATATTATCCTGTACGTACTCAAGTACAGCATCTTCGCTGTTTGCTCTTCCAGAAGAAATGGCATCATCAACCTGTTCTTCCATGTCCATCATCCAAGATTTAACCTTGCCCATTTTTCTTATCCAACTCCCATCTACTATAGCCCGTGTTAACAGATTTAATAAGATTATCAATTGACTTTTGTGATAAACTATGCATCTCATTGATAATATCATGAAGCTGATGTATTTTAGTATGTGCTTCATTAAGTTGCGTTTGTAGTTCCTTAACATTCATTTTAAGGATGTCCTCTTCCGTTAAGGGTTTTAAGGTATCTGACATTTCTGTTAGTATCTCCTCCGTTGTTCTAACACCAAGTTCGTCATACCAGCTAGACATTTTTGTTACCTTTCACTTCAGTTATTACCCAGAAATAAGGGTTACAATATTCTTTTCGTCTTATTCTTTTGTAACCATCAACCAACTCTGGCATAAACCGTTTTTCCCATACAACAGTTTTACCATCGTAAGGACGCACAACTTCTTCCTGTTCAACTACAGTCGGAGTATTGAAGTACGCTTTTTTCTTTTTGTTAACCATTAACTTATTACTTCTTTCTTTTTTGTTAACCATTAACTTAACTAATCACAGGATGTCCATCGTTCAGCATACATATTATGTATTACATCATCCTTATTAAATTCGTGAGTTCCCCACCCCTGTTCCACACCATCATAATCATATGGAATGGGATCAGAACATTTTGCACAATATCCTAGTTCATACCTGTTAAGGAAATCTTCTTTCCATTCATTTAGTTCGTTTACGTCATTCCCGTATAACGTGTATTTTAAAATAGCACCAACACCATTAGAATGTTTTCTGTAAAGTATAGTCACTTAATTCTCCCAAATTATTAAAGTGAAGGGGGAGAGGAATCGAACCTCTCACTACAGCAATCGACTTGCTGCTACCGCTTAGTCGATTTAGCCGATCAAGGCTTCACGGTATAAATTCACCAGACCCCTTCTTTTAACCATAGAAGATAAATAGCAACACGTTACATACCTGACTGGCAAGTTATCGTCCAGCTCCTCAGTATGACGCTTAAATGTCCTATCATTCTTAGTCACTACGGTTAAACTAATTTTCTTCATCAACAAATTCAACACGCATAGATTCATTTTTTTTACCAAAAACAGTAATTACAAGAGTACTGTTGTCTTTGTGAAACCGTATTTTACGATAAACAACACCAATAGGATCATCCAAATATTGAGGATTACCTACAGTAACTTTATCTAAGCCGTGCATATTAATGGTCATATTTGTATGGCTAAACGTCATCTTTTTCTCCGGTATCTTTGTCCTTAAAATACTCATCCAACTCATCTTTGATGTCGAATTGATCATCATCATAAGGTGACTTGTGGCGCTTTATTCGCTGTCGATATTTCGTTGTCGCTAAGTCTTTGGCAATGGGGTTGTACTTCCACTGCTTTTTGTTGTTAGTCACTTTCGTCTCCAAGTATGGGTACTATCCATATGGGGGATTGTATACACCACATACGCCTTTGTCAAGGGCTTGTCAAGTGGTGATGTCATCTTTTTTTTTGTTAGCTCCAAACTTTTGTTAGCTCCAAACTTTTGTTAGCCTCTAACTTTTGTTAGCTCGACACCCTACCCCCTCACTGTCATTACTGGGTCGTTTTCACGGTAGCGTTCAGCGGCTGGCTTGTCAACATCAGTAAGGAAACACTACAGATAATCCTTAACTAGAATGTTGTTAACAGCACTTGACAGGGGTTGTGGATTTGGTATAGTGGGCGCACCTTATAGGGGACAGCAAATGCGACAATTTCTTAAAGACGCCTTAGATTGCGAAGAGCTAGAATATCAGCTTGATTGTATTAGTACAGATGACAATTGTAAAATAGAAGAATATTCTGATGCTACAATTTTAGGAGAAGCACACTATTTGTTAGAAAAATACTCACAACCAGAATGGTTGCATCATGGACGTTTACTTGCAGGACTAGACGGTTTATGTGCACAGCTACAAGCACAAAAAGAAGTAGAGCAGCTAGAAAACTTTATAACTAAATGGGGCAACAAATTAGATGGGTTGTATGTGAAAGATGACTAAACAAAGCGAAACTTACCCAGAGATTGAATACGACAAGAAGACAACACGTTGCAGTGTTTGTAATTTTCTTATTCCTGTAAATACATGCAATAAAGAAAAGCTAGATTTTGTTTATTCTACTCTAGTTGAACATATCATAGCTGACGGAATATTCTCATATCATAACCAACAGTACGTTGATAAGATGAAAACTTCGCTAGAGTATGTCAGCGATTTACGCAAGGAGTCTGTTAACAATGTCTAAGTGGCGCGGCAAAATCTTAACATACGATAACGCTAAAACACCAAAGGGCGAAAAATACGGTTACAGTTCTTTTGTTATGTTTGGCTCACCACATAAATTAAGCGGACATAATGCTTGCGCTGGTAGCTCTGCCGGTTGTCGTGAATTGTGTATATTTTATGCTGGAATGGGTATATTTCCAAACGTACAACAAGCACGAATTAACCGCACTGTAATGTATTTTGAAGAACGGGAGAAGTTCTTACAGCTTGTTAACAGGGACATTATATCAGCGATTAAATGGTCAAAGAAAAATGATCTTATTCCGTGTTTTCGTCTAGATGGTACAACTGATATCGGAATAGCCAAACATTTTGTTAAAGATTACGCTGACATACAATTTTATGATTATACTAAATGTATGTCTCGCTTGAGAATGTCAGATAAATTTGTTAACTGGCACACAACATATTCGTTATCAGAAAATACAACCAGACGCCAATTTAACATTTTGTTAGACCGTAACACAAATATAGCCGTACCATTTCATAACGTACCGAAACCGGGAACATCCGTACTGGGAAGAAAAATTGTGTGCGGTGACGAAAGCGATTTAAGATTTCGTGACGGTACAAATAAAATAATTACACTATCAGTTAAGGGAAAAGGGAGGAAACGCAAACATCCATTCATATTAGATAATGCCAATGAGCTGTTGCGGCGGTTTGCGGCATAGTGTACAAGATACCGTATGCGCTCAATAGTGGGTGCAGTAAACGCAGGAGGATAGCGGCGCTGTAACCTGCGCAGCATGAAGAGAAAAACCGCTATCCGTTTTATAAAGGAGCATTTTATTATGCATGAAGTAGAATCTATGGCTTTCTTTGGTAAAGTACCTTGGCATGGTCTTGGCCATCAAATAACTAATGAGGAGGATCTGGTAGACGGGGTCGCATTTATGAAAGCGGCTGAACTAGATTGGACGGTGGATAAAATATCGCTGAAGTATGATAGTATCCTACAAAATCAAATCTATGATGAGAACGAGAAAGGAGTTCTAACACTAAACGAAAGACTACTTCAGTCGAATAACTTTATTAGTGGCAAAACAGTCAAGAACGAATATCACCTTATTCGAAGGGAAGACGGTGCGAAGTTGAGTACAATACCCGTCACCGATGAAGGTTACACCATTCGCCAGACTTCAGATATGTTTGCTGTTTTCGATCCGTTTTTGAAAAGTGGAGAAATGAAATTGCACACTGCTGGTTCTTTGTTCAATGGTCGCAAGGTCTGGGTATTAGCAGAGCTGCGAGAAGGCTTCAAATTACCGGGGGAGGATGTTGTAAATAATTTTCTATTATTCACTATCCATTTTTCTGGAAAGGATGCCAATACCGCAACATTTACGCCAATCAGAGTTGTTTGCGCTAATACTCTTCGCGCTGCTCTTAGAAAGGCACAACAAATGATAAGGGACAGCCACAAAGAACCGTTTGATGTTCAAAAAATGCAAGATGCTGTCCGAATGGTCAAACAAGAGGCAGAAGAATATGAAAAAGTTTGCGCTTTAATGGCTAGGTGTAATTTAAGTCCTGAACGAGTTTCCGAATTTTTCCGAAAGGTGTACAGTAAAGAGGAAAAAAGAGAAAACAAGAAAACTCACAAACTTGAAGACTGGCCAATTATAAATCGCGCCAATCTCTTGTTTAGAGGTCAGGATGTCCAAAAGAAAAAAGGAAGAAAAGAAATTGCTGAGGAGGAAAACAGAAAGTTAACGGAATACGTTGATTATTTAGAGGCAGGCGGAAAAAAGGAGGAGTTTGATTTAGATATCGCCACCCCTGTTTCTAATGATAATA
>Ga0208450_1000296_pt1 | contig 29818 bp, 25 predicted proteins | sample MalvireepMed_908_FD_184249 | JGI IMG/M metagenome (GOLD analysis project Ga0208450, IMG submission 184249) | Marine viral communities from the Global Malaspina Expedition - Malaspina viral metaG DeepMed_908 (SPAdes) (version 2) | ecosystem: Environmental > Aquatic > Marine > Oceanic | place... | reverse complement strand
CTTATGGGTGCTTCGTAATGTGACGACATATTAATATATTGATATTTATTTTATACTAAATTAAGCTTCTGCAGTATTCTTAACTTTTACCTGATAGAATACGTTAGGCTTCACACCTATATCTTCAAGTAAATAATACTTACGGTTATCATTTTTCAATTCTACAATTTCAGAATCTGGCATATTCACATCTCCAAACTTGATAGCGCCATTATCACAAGCATTACTACAAGCAGTTGCAAACTCACCATCTTCTACCGCTCTACCTTCACGCTTCGCGTCTAGAATTGTTTTTTGTGTCATCTGAATACAGAAAGAACATTTTTCCATTACCCCACGAGAACGAACAGTCACGTCTGGATTAAGAACCATACGACCAAGATCGTTATTCATATTGTAATCAAACTCATCATTCTCTGCATACAAGAACCAGTTGAAACGACGTACCTTGTAAGGACAGTTGTTAGCACAGTAACGAGTACCTACACAACGGTTATACGTCATTTGGTTTTGACCTTGTCTACCGTGACCAATAGCAGCAACAGGACACACAGTCTCACAAGGAGCGTGATTACAGTGCTGACACATCACCGGCTGGAATGCAACTTCAGGATTGTCATAAGACTGCTTTTCTACCACTGAGTAACTGTCAAAAGCAGGAAGCTCCTCAAGAGTTTTAGTTTCCTCTTCAAATGTATCAGCAGAAGAATAGTAACGGTCAATACGCAACCAATGCATATCTCTGAAGTTTCTAACTTCTTGCTTACCTACTACAGGAACATTGTTCTCCGAGTGACAGGCAATAACACACGCACCACAACCGGTACACGCATTAAGGTCGATAGAAAGGTTAAAATGCGGCCCCATGGTATCGTCAAAAGATTCCCAGATATCTGCATTTTTATCTCTTACCGAAATTTCAGAGTGGTTATAATCAACCTCTCCTACGGGGTTCCAAGCGTGAACATCTTTAGTATTAAAAATCTCTAAAGTGGTCTCACGTATAATATCGTCTGCACGTCCAGCCATCGTGTTCTGCATTTGAACACAAGCAAATTCGTGTACACCACCTACTTTTTCAATCTGAACAGATTGTGTGGCGCTAAAATCTTTATATAATGGGTAAGCATTAACACCTACCTGCATTTCCTCTTGAACAGCAGCTTTTTTACCATAACCTAAAGCTAAACCTACTGATCCCGGAGCTTGACCCGGCTGCACATAAACAGGAACATTCTCAATAGTTTTTCCATCAAGAGTGATGTTTACATAATTACCATTTAAAGCACCCTTAGAAGTAATTTCGTTTTCAATCCCTAACTTGTCCGCATCTGCTTTAGACATGGTCAGGTAGTTATCCCAAGAAGTTCTTGTGATCGGATCTGGAAACTCTTGCAACCAAGGGTTATTAGCCTGCTCTCCATTTCCTATACCGGTACTTGAGTATAAAGTCAACTCGTAACCAGATGCTGAAGATTCTTCCTGAGCAAGGGCAGCAACAGCACTTGAAAGCGTGATTGCACCATTTGAAGTCGCACTTGACATTTCAGCAGTTTCTTCTACTGCAGGAATAGAACCAGCAACAAAACCATCGTGTAATGCCTGATTCCAGCTTGTTGAAGCATTACTCCAATTATTCTTCAGATACTCATAATAAGTAACCTCTTGACCTGTCCAAGCTAATAGCGAATCCTGAAATTGTCTTGTATTGAATAAAGGACGAATTGTAGGCTGCGTTAAGCAAATCTGCCCTTTCTTGATTTCAACATCACCCCAAGATTCAAGATAATGGGGAGCTGGAGCCAAATAATTACAAAGAAGTCCGGTCTCATCTTCTTTCATATTGAAAGAAACCTTAACATCAACATTTTCTAAACCAGCAACAAACTCTTCTGCATTAGGCAAACTATAAGCAGGATTCACACCCGCAACAAGTAGCGCACCTACTGCACCAGAATTCATATCAGCAACCAATTGTTGCACTTCTTCAGCATTACCTTGACGCGTCATCTTAGGTGCCTGAACATCAATTATCGTACTACCTAAAGTTTCGTTAATTGATAAAGCCACCATTTGCGCATTCGCATCCTGAACACCAGTCACAAACACCCCTTTACTACCCGCTTTACGCAGTTGAGCTGCAGCGCTCTTTACTGCTTCATCAAGTTCAGCAGGTAATCCTGTATTAGCACTTCCTCCAGAAACAATTGACTGAATAGCAGCAACCGCTTTTTTCTGTTGAGACGGAGTCATCGGCACACGCTTATCAGCATTTGCACCAGATAAAGTCATATTCGCCTCAAATTGTACGTGACGTGACATTTTCCCATTTTTAGGAACACGGCTCTTAGCATAAGTCGGACCGAAGCCACCACCTTGCCAATCACCTAAGATATCAGCACCTACTGAAATTATAACTTCAGCTTCAGAGAAATCATAGTCAGCCAATGCACGCTCACCATATTTGCTTTCAAAAGCATCTAAGGCTGCCTGCTCTCCTATCGCATCGTAAGCAACATGCTTTACATTAGGATACGCTGCACTAAACTCTGAAATCAACTTTGAAGTTGAAGGAGACGCAAAAGTTTGCGTTAACAACACAATACTTTTTCCTCCTAAATTTTTTAATTTATCACCTAACTGACTATCTAGCTCAGACCAAGAAGCATCTTCTCCGTCAATCTTAGGACCTTGCAAGCGCTTAGTATCATACATAGACAATACAGAAGCATGAACCCTTGCATTATTACCTCCTAAAGAAGCAGCCAGTTTGTTATTTTCAATTTTAATAGGTCTTCCTTCGCGCGTTTTAACCAAAACACTAGCAAAGTCAAAACCATCTGCCATGGTTGTAGCGTAGTAGTCTGCCTTTCCTGCAGTAATGCGCTCTGGAGCCACTACGTAAGGAATGGACTTGTTTACAGGCCCTTCACAAGCCGCAAGTGTTGCAGCCGCAGTAGAAAAACCTACATACTTTAAGAAATCACGACGCGTAGTTGACGAAGCATCTAACGAATCTTTGTCCCCAAGAAACTCATCCATAGGAATTTCTTGCGCAAATTCATTCTGTTTAAGCGCCTCAACAATAGAGCTATTCTCATTTAGCTCCTCAACACTTTTCCAGTATTTCTTGTTTGATGACATAAAATCTATTGTTATTTATTTTGAAACGCGAGTTAGACTACACGCAATCTTAACTTATTAATAATGGCATTTACCACACTCAAGACCTCCCATTTGTGCCGCAGTCAACTGCTCTACACCATACTTCTTAGAAAGCTCTTCGTGAATTTTTTCGTAATAGGGATTCCCATCCATTTTCACATTAGTCTCACGGTGACAGTTAATACACCAACCCATAGTTAATGGTGCATTTTGATACATAATCTCCATCTCCTCTACAGGACCGTGACAAGTTTGACACTGTACCCCGGCAACACTTACGTGCTGTGAGTGATTAAAGTAAGCGAAGTCTGGTAGATTATGAATACGCACCCATTCTACAGCCTGAGTCTCCCCGGTATATGATTGAGTCGCGGGATCCCATCCAGTCGCTTTATATAACTTCTGAATTTCTTTATCGTAAAATTCTTTTGAATAATCTTCGGTAACTGAACTGAATTCTGAAGTCGCATCAGCAACTTCACTAATACTCTTATGACAGTTCATACACACATTCAAAGAAGGAATCCCTGAAGTTTTACTCGTACGCGCTGAAGAGTGACAATATTTACATTCGATCTGGTTATCACCAGCATGAATTCTATGCGAATAATGAATTGGCTGAATTGGCTGATACCCTTGATCAACACCCACCTGCATCATCCAACCGTAAGCGAAGTAAGCACCACCTAAAAGCAACACAATCACAGAAACAAGAACCAAGAATTGATTCTCAACAAAAGCCTTCCAAATTGGCTTACGCGATTCTTTCACTGGCAAAGCAACACCTTGCGCAACTGCAAATTTTCTAAGTGTATTATTCACAAGAAGCAATACCGCAACAAGCATCACAAGCACTACGGCCAAAATAGCCAAGATCACAGTGCTCGAAACACCAACCCCACTCTGACCAGCACCACCACCAGCATTTGCCGGCGCCACAGGCTCTGGCTTTGGAGTTTCGGTATACGCTAAAATATCATCAATATCCGCATTGCTTAATTGCGGAAAAAGATTCATTGCAGTTTGGTTATACTCCTCATAAATCGCAATTGCTTCAGGATCCCCTGAATCAATTAGCGCACGGTTATTTTTAATCCACTGATACAACCACTCTCTGTCACGACGCTCAGTTACATTGTACAATGCAGGCCCAGTCGCACGATTATACAACTTGTGACAAGCAGCACAGTTTGCATTAAACAATGCCTTACCGGCAGCAGCATCACCACCCTGAACAGCAGGAGTAGTTTCTGATTGCGCAGCACCTTCTGCAGCCGCATCAGCATCCTGAGCAAATACAATTGAAGAAAATGAAAGCAATAATGCTAAAGTGATTATAGAAAATCGAGAAGCTGAATTAAGGTAGTTACCCTGTTTCATAGTATGATAGAATTGTCATAATAATGCGGCACCAAATCTAGCTATTTAAGCATTAACCACCTAAACAAAATGCCGACAAATTTGATGGCAAAAGTAAGACTTAGAAGTGGATTTTTGAAGTGTTACTAAAGCGTTAAAAGGTAATTTATACCTGTTCTAAATAATAATTCCCGTGCATTTTGAGTTATTACAATTACTTTTGCTTAAACAATTTTTCTTATGAAAAGAACCCTTTTATCTTCTATATTTTTCTGCACTTTTGCCGGAATATTTTCCAATGTCGCTTTAGCACAGTCTGCCCAAGCTCAAGTAGTTCAGGATAGTAGAATACCTGAATTATTAAAGCTAAAATCCCAGATGATCGTAAATGACGAACTAGCAGATCGTTATAAAATTCAGCTCTTTTACGGTCAGATAACCGAAGCCAATAAAGTTCAGGATGAGTACAAGAGCAAGTATGAACAATGGGAACCTAAAATTGTATATGAAAGTCCTAACTATAAAGTATGGGTAGGAAACTTCAGAAATCGCCTGGAAGCTGATCGCGCATTATTAAAAATAAAAGAGAATTTCCCAAGTGCTTTTGTAATGAAGCCCGAACGTTAAAAATAACATTATCACTAAATAAAGAAAGCCCTTGATTCAACATCAAGGGCTTTCTTTTTATATGCTGTTAAAATCTATTATTTCAACTTTTTCTTAACCGCTACTTCCTGGTAAGCTTCAATAATATCTCCTTCTTTGATATCATTATAGTTTTTGATTTGCATACCGCAATCATAACCTTTACTTACCTCTTTCACATCATCTTTAAAACGTTTCAGCGAAGCAAGCTCACCGGTATAAACCACAACTCCATCACGTATTAAACGAACACCTGAGTTACGATAAATCTTTCCAGAAGTTACCATACAACCAGCAATTGTGCCGATCTTAGAAATTTTAAAGGTCTCTCTGATCTCTGCATTACCAGTCACTTCTTCTTTCATCACAGGAGAAAGCATACCTTCCATCGCATCTTTCAGATCATTGATCGCATCATAGATGATCGAATACGTTCTGATGTCGATTTCTTCCTTATCAGCAACTTGACGCGCATTTCCTGCAGGACGCACATTAAAGCCGATAATGATTGCATCTGAAGCCGAAGCAAGCAACACATCACTTTCAGTAATTGCACCAACTCCTTTATGGATGATATTTACAACAATCTCTTCCGTAGATAGCTTTCCGAAACTATCTGTTAACGCCTCAACAGATCCATCAACATCACCTTTAAGGATAATGTTAAGTTCTTTAAAGTCTCCAAGCGCAATACGTCTTCCAATCTCATCAAGCGTAATGTGTTTCTGCGTTCTTACAGATTGTTCACGCTGAAGCTGTGTACGCTTATTGGCAATATCTTTAGCCTCGCGCTCATCTTCCATCACATTAAACTTATCCCCAGCCTGTGGCGCACCATCAAGACCTAAGATCGAAACCGGAGTTGAAGGTCCTGCTTCTTTAATTTCTTTCCCACGCTCATCCTGCATCGCTTTAACCTTACCACTATTGGTTCCTGCAAGTACATAATCTCCAATTTTGAGTGTACCTCCTTCAACCAACACTGTAGAAACATATCCACGACCTTTATCAAGGAACGCTTCAACAACGGTACCGTTTGCACGTTTATCAGGATTCGCTTTAAGCTCAAGTATTTCTGCCTCGAGAAGTACTTTTTCAAGCAATTCTTCAACACCTATACCTGTTTTTGCTGAAATGTCATGAGACTGAATCTTACCACCCCAATCTTCAACAAGCAAGTTCATATTGGCGAGCTGCTCTTTAATTTTATCCGGATTTGCCGTAGGCTTATCTACTTTGTTTATTGCAAAAACAATAGGAACTCCTGCTGCTTGAGCGTGAGAGATCGCTTCTTTTGTTTGCGGCATAACATCATCATCTGCCGCGATTACAATAATAGCGATATCAGTAACCTGAGCACCACGCGCACGCATCGCCGTAAAGGCTTCGTGACCCGGAGTATCTAAAAATGCAATTTTTTGACCATCTTTCAAAGTAACTCCGTATGCACCAATATGCTGCGTAATACCACCACTCTCGCCAGCAATTACATTTTCTTCACGAATATAATCCAGAAGCGAAGTCTTACCGTGGTCAACGTGACCCATTACAGTTACGATTGGAGCTCTTGGCTTAAGATCTTCTTCAGCATCTTGCTCAACAGCAACCGATTCTTCGATATCTGCATTAACAAAGTCAACTTCGTAACCAAACTCATCAGCTACAATAGATAAGGTTTCAGCATCCAGACGCTGGTTCATCGTTACCATCATACCCAACGACATACACGCTGAAATGATCTGTGTAACTGAAACATCCATCATCGTAGCCACCTCACTTACCGTAACAAACTCAGTTACTTTTAAAACCTTGTTTTCTGCTTCTTGCTGCGCTTGTTCGCTTTCAGACTTTTGACGGTGCTGATCACGCTTATCTCTACGATATTTAGCTCCTTTTCCTTTGTTAGATTTACCCTGAAGCTTCTCAAGGGTTTCTCTAACCTGCTTTTGCACTTCTTCTTCTGAAGGCTCTTCTTTTACAACAGGTGCATTTCTACGGTTTCCGCCGCGTTGATTGCGCCCTCTGTTATTGTTATTTCCGCTATTAGGATTTGCACCAGGTTTACTGATACGTTTACGCTTGCGCTTTTTATCATCCTTATTAGCTGCCGGTTTTTTCTTCTTCTCAGGTTTTTTAAACTGAGAAAGGTCAATTTTTTGACCTGTAAAGTTTGGACCGTCTAATTTCTTATAATCTGTCTTCAAGACATCATCACCAAGTTTTGGCTCTTCAGTCTTAGCTTCAGCTTTCTTCGCTTCTGCAGGTTTAGGCTTTGGCGCCTCCTTTTTAACCTCAGGTTTTGCTTCTGCCTCAACTTTAGGTTTTTCCTCAGCCTTTGGTGCTTCCTTCTTCTCGGTTTGATCAGGCTTCACTTCTGCCTTTGGCGCTTCTTCTTTTTCCTTCTCTACAGCTGGCGTTTCTTTTTGTTCAGGAGCAGGTGCTTCTTCTTTAGCTTTTTCAGGTTCTGCCGCAGGTTTCGGTTTTCCTGATTTATCTAAATCGATCTTACCTACCTGCTTAGGCCCTTGAAGATTAGTCTTAGCACGAATAACCTCTTTATCTGATTCTTGCTGCTCTTGACGCTTTTCTTCAATCTCTTCTTCACGCGCTTGTCTAATAGCTTCCTTCTCCTTCTGCTTTTCCTGCGCTACTTCTTTGGAAGCTACTTTCTTGCTGGCGTCTGTCTGAAATTGATCAGATAATACCTCGTAGATTTCGGCAGAGATTTTTGTAGTAGGGCGTGCCTCGATCTCGTGCCCTTTTTCCTTTAGGAAATCAACAGCACGATCAAGTGAAATATTAAGTTCACGCAATACCTTATTTAACCTCATGTTTTTTACTTCTGCCATAAAATGCTTTAATTCGCTATAAAATTAACCTAAAAAACCTGTACAGTCCTAAATTTATTCAAACTCTTCACGAAGAATTCTCATTACGTCTGCAATGGTTTCTTCTTCAAGGTCTGTTCTTCTAACCAGGTCTTCTACGTCTTGTTCTAAAATACTTTTTGCGGTGTCTAAACCAATTTTTGAAAATTCGGCAATAATCCAATCTTCAATCTCATCAGAGAATTCGGTAAGCTCAACGTCTTCTTCTACTCCTTCTCTGTACACATCTATCTCGTAACCAGTAAGCTGACCAGCAAGTCTAATATTATGACCTCCTCGACCAATTGCTTTTGAAACTTCTTCTGGCTTCAACATCACTTCTGCCGTCTTGTTCTCATCATCTATTTTAATAGAAGTGATCTTTGCCGGACTTAAAGCTCTAGTGATATAAAGTTGCAAGTTGTTTGTGAAATTAATCACGTCTATATTTTCATTACCTAACTCACGAACGATGCCATGAATACGAGATCCCTTCATACCCACACAAGCTCCTACCGGATCAATACGATCATCGTAAGAATCTACAGCAACTTTTGCTTTCTCCCCAGGAATACGCACCACCTTTTTAACAGTGATTAAGCCATCAAATACTTCAGGGATTTCAGATTCAAACAATTTTTCTAAGAAAAGTGGAGATGTACGAGACATAATAATTGCAGGCTTGTTTCCTTTCAATTCTACACTCTCGATAATCCCTCTTACGTTCTCTCCTTTTCTAAAGAAGTCTGAAGGAATCTGCTTGTCTTTAGGCATGATGATCTCATTACCTTCATCATCAAGCAAGATAATCGCACGGTGTCTAATATGATGCACTTCCGCATTGTAAAGCTCTCCTTCAAGATCTTTAAATTGCTTATAAATATTAGTGTTATCGTGCTCGTGAATTTTACTGATCAAGTTTTGACGTAACGCTAAAATAGATCTACGTCCTAAGTCGATAAGTTTTACTTCTTCAGAAACATCTTCACCAACTTCAAAGTCAGGCTCAATTCTACGTGCTTCAGTTAAGCTTATCTCAGAATTCTCATCCTCTACCTCACCATCTGCCACTACAACACGGTTACGCCAAATCTCTAAATCTCCTTTATCTGGATTAATAATAATATCAAAATTATCATCACTCCCAAAACGTTTTTTTAACGTACTTCTAAAAACTTCTTCGAGTATTGCCATAAGCATTACTCTATCTATGAGCTTATCATCTTTAAACTCAGAAAATGATTCGATTAACGCAATATTTTCCATGCTGTGTACTTAAAATTTTATCTTAACTTTTGCTTGCTTGATAGCATCGTAAGCTATCACCTCTTCCTTCTCAACGGTCATCTTACCTTTGCCCACTTCTTTAGGTACGCGTTCTTTCCAGAACAAAACAATACCTTCATCGTGTACTTGTATAAGATTTCCTTTGATTTTTGCACCATCCTGAAGCACCACTTCGAGATCACGGCCTTCATTCTTTTTATATTGCCTTTTATTTACTAAAGGCTCTGTAGCCCCGGCAGACATAACCTCTAAAGAGAAATCCTCTTCCTCTCTATCCAGATTATGCTCCACCTTACGGCTCACATTTATACAATCCTGAACACTCACACCTTCGTCACCGTCGATAATCACAACGATCTCATTATTTCCTTTGATCTTTAGATCTATTAAATAAAGGGATGGATATTCTTTAAAAGCCTCATCAAGTAAGGCTGCAACTTTTTCCTTCAACATGTTCCTATAAAAAGAGGGGACTCAATGTGCCCCCTCGATTAATTTTCTTAATTCAACAGTGCAAATATAATAATATTTATCAACATATAAAATAGAACACGCTCGCTATTAATTGCTTAACTTTAATGTAGCCCATTAAAATCTATATAACTTTTAAAGTCAGTAAATTATGATCTCAAAATTATTACTGCCTACAGATTTTTCTGAACAGGCGCACTACGCATTTGAAGTTGCTTGCCAGCTTGCAAAACAGTACAAGGCACAACTACACCTAATTCATTTGGTTGAAATCCCTTATTCGCTAATTAATACAATAGACGGAAATCCGAGCTCAGAACTTCCTGAAGCGTTTTTCTTTATGAAATTGGCACAAAAAAACTTTAAAAAGCTTAAGTCAGAACAGTTTGCCAAAGGAGTTGATCTTGTAGAAAATGTAAGCTTCAGTAATATCCATAGCGGAATCCTTGAATATGTTGAAAAAAACGAAATCGACGCTATTGTCATGGGTTCCCACGGTTCTACAGGTTTTGAAGAGCTATTTATTGGCTCAAATGCTGAAAAAGTGGTACGTCAATCAAAGATTCCTGTTTTTATAATCAAAAAACAACATGTGCACTTTAAAATTGACACAATCGTTTTTGCAACAGATCTTGAAAAAGATAATATAAAACCCTTAAAACAAGCACTTTTATTTGCAAAAACACAAAATGCAACACTCAAACTGGTGTACATCAATACACCAGATCGTTTTGAGGCTACAGATAACATCATGCTTCTGCTTGATAAGTTTGCAAAAGATCTAAAATATGATACGTTGAACTTCGAAATTTACAATGATCTGAAAGTAGAACGTGGAATTATGAATTATGCCAAAAGTCAAAATGCCGATTTAATCGCTTTAGGCACGCACGGAAGAAAAGGGCTTTCTCATTTTCTCACCGGCTCTTTAAGCGAAGGCTTAGTCAATCACGCCAAACGCCCGGTTCTCACGTTCAAAATAAGCTAAAGGTTAATAATTTTCTAAATAACACTTCTTTAATGTTTTAACCCAACGTTAAAAAGTAATTTCAAAAAAAATTAAACCTCATGCAAACGGAAAGCCAAACCACGATACACGCGCTTTACAGACTTATTGAAGAAGGCTGCAGCACCACCTCAAATTCCGAGCGTACACTGCAATTACAGAAAGCGATCTTAAAAAAATTCTTTAAAGCTTCTGATGTCGAAATCACGCATCTTCAAAACAAGGTTAATATCATCATGCGACCTATGCTTTCCGATGCGCGTAGCACAGAGATCAATTTGGAAATTCCGAAAAAACAGTTTTCAGGATTTTTACAAAATTGCATTAAGAACGACACCAAAGGAGAAGTATTCTACATCAATATGATGCGTTACTTTGCTGCCCAGAGTTAAACCGTTCAACTCAAATACCCATAAACTACCTCAGAGCTGGCCTGCAGCACCGAAACCTTTAGTGGTGGCAATAAACGAAAAAACCCGCAATCAAATTGCGGGTTTTTTATTGCAGTTGGCCTACTAGGACAACCTTTAAGTTTTCCTTATTTTATGATTTAAGCGAAAATACACGTCATAATCCCCTTTAAACACTATAATTAGACAAATTAAATAAAGTTAAGTTTAGATTTATAAAGAAAAACGCGGTACATTAGCGGTACAATAATTCACTTAATGGGTTCAATAAGTTTAAAGCTAAGAGCAGCTAAAGCTGGAAAGCAAAAAATTTACCTTCATTTTAATTATGGAGAAAAAAAACAACTCCGTTACGCTACCGGTTATGGTATTTCAAACATAAATTCATGGGATTCAACAAAGCAAAGAGTTAAGAATGTAGCTGCCGAACCAAGAAGTCTTTTTATAAATGGAAAAATATCTAGCTTGGTAATGTTTGCAGAACAGCTTTTGGATGATTTCGATCGCAACCAAATCAAGATCACCAATAAAATTATTAAAAACAAACTAGACGAGTTCACAAACCGCACTACGGCCCGACAACCGCAAAAAAAGAATCTATTAGAATTCTTTGAATGGTTCATTGATTATTATGCAATCAACCCCTTGCCAAAAACTCAGCGACCACTATCTAAAAACACAGTAAAACCATACAAGACAGCCCTAAGAATTCTTAAAGAATTTAGCTCCAAAAAATACAATGTAGACTATCAGGATATAACTCTTGAATTCTATGATGATTATTTGAAGTTTCTTCAAGAAAAGAAGTTTTCTAACAACTATATCGGGAACCAGTTCAAGCTAATCAAAGCAATAATGAATTATGCTCTCGAGAGAAATTTACATACCAACCTAGATTTTAAAAAAAAGGGCTTCGCCAAAATCACCGAAAAGGTAGATGCTATTTACTTAACAGAAAATGAACTTAAGAAAATTGCCAAACTTAAGATTAAAGGAAAAATGAGAGATCGAGCTAGAGATCTATTTCTGATAGGAGCTTATACCGGTTTAAGAGTTTCAGATTTTAACCGCTTAACCGCGGACAATATCAAAACGGCCAGCGGCGGCCAGCGGTATATTGAAATATCAATGCAGAAAACCGGTAAAACCGTATTAATACCCATTAATTCGGCGGTGGCCGCAATTTTAGATAAGTACGGCGGCGAGCCGCCAGCGCGGTTAGCTGAACAAAAAATTAATGAAGAACTTAAGGAAATTGGTGAGAAAGCTAAGATCAAAAGCGAGTTTACTATTGAAAAAACTGTTGGCGGTAAAAAAGAAAAAACCACTTTCAAAAAACATCAACTAATCACAAATCACACCGCCCGCCGCAGCTTTTGCACTAACGCCTATCTCGCTGGCCTTTCAACAGTCGATATTATGGCTATAAGTGGCCATACATCAGAAGCTGTATTCTTAAAGTATATAAAAGTAACACCTAAAGAGCGGCTAGAGAGACTGGCCGCACATTCATTTTTTAAATAGATAAATATGTTATTCTCAATGGAAAATTTCACTAAAGACGCATATAATAATGCAAAACTGAAAAAGCCGCAGGACGTTATTAAAAGTATATTTCTAGGATGGCAATCCAGTGATCACCCTACTAAACTCAATGGATTGAATCGCGGAAACAAAGCTTACGAAGCCTTCCTTTTAATCGAATATTTTAAAGAAATGGAAAGCGCCGATTTAAACAAAAGAACATCTCTTACCGCTGACTTATTAGATGCGCAAAGAGGAGATTCTATTGCTAAAGGAATTGAAGAGCTTTTCGAAGGTTGGCTAGCTGATAATTATGCTCATATCGGAGGTGAACATGATTTAAATATTTACAGAGAAAAAGATAAAATCAAAGATTATTTTAATCGATTACAAACATCTATTGACATTTTACCTTTGATGATGAAACAAGAGAGTGAGCACTTCTTACACCAACCACTTCAGTAAAATATAACATCCCTATTAGATATGACAAATGAAGAAAAATATAAAAAATTATACGAACTCATAGATTTCGCAAATAACAGGATTGCTCCAAATCTAAGGCATTTAAGTGGGTCTGAATTAGAATCAGAGGAGAGAAAATGGAAAGAAAGCCACATCGAGGATCTTCTTAATATAAGAAGCTATTCAGAGGAAAACAACCTATTTTATAATGATTGTAGCGCCCGGATTTATAAAAATTACTACCCATTGCGGCTAAATCATTTTCTAAAGAACAACTTTGAAAGCGAAGAGAGTGATTTTATTGAAATCGAAATTGACCGCATTCTGGATGGTGGGAAAACATATAGATTCGATGAAGCATTCAATTTGTACAAATTCAGTCACAAAAAGATAGTTTCTTTTCTCGAAGAAAAACTTGATTCTTTAAAAATTAGCTCAAAAAAGGTCGATTCATTCACTCCTTTCAAGGCCGTTCAATCATTTTCAATTCTAGGTATCTTAGATTTCTTAAAAGATCAAAAAGGAATGAACTTTCAAAACCAAGCCAAATTTATCTCACACCTTATAGATAAAAGTGAAGCAAACATCTTGAAAGAAATCAGCAATAGAAGAAACACAACCTCACCAATAACTAAAAAGAAACAATTTGACAATCTAAAAAAATGGATTGACAACCAATTATTACAAAACAATTAAACTTGTTCATTTTAGGGTACTTTTTAATGTACCCTAATAAAGTCCAAAGAGGTTCATTTCTATATAATATTGCTCAAAACATACATCATGAGCAATAATCAAATTACACAAGTACACAGTATTTCCCCAGAAGAATTCAAGCAGGAAATAATCTCTGGAGTAAAAAAATCCCTAAAAGAATTCGGTAAATCTTTTCAACCAGCCGAAGAAGAAGTATGGTTAACTCGAAACCAACTTAAAGAAATGCTTTCCGTTTCTCTCACCACTATTCACAATTGGTGTAATGAAGGCGTATTGACTCCCTACAAGATAGGCTGCCAAACTAGATTTAAAAAGAAGGAAATTTTAGAAATTCTAGAAAATTCCAATAGTAAGGCTCTAAAAAATCGAGCGGCCCGCTAGAGCCGCAAATAACCGCGGCTAGCCGGCCGCAAAACCGACTCCACACCTTAAAGCCCTATTTACGGGGCTTTACAATATTTTACAATAATACTTACCGCGGCTAACCGCTATTTACCGCAAGCCTAAAAAACTAAAAGCCCCGCTGTAACGGGGCCAATAATCATTTCAGAGTATAGAATCATGAATAAAGATAATGATATATCTAATACAATTTCAATTGACGATCTGAAAGCAGATCTCAATCACCACATCAATTCGTTCCCAATTGAAGTATACCCACGAATAATTCAAGACTTCATAATTGACGCAGAAAAAACCCTAAATTTTAACCGGGATTTCTTTGCAGCATCAATTCTCTCCGCCATTAGCCTAGCAATTGGTAATAGTTACAGAGTAAACATCAAAGAAACATGGACCACCAAATGCAACTTATTTATAGCCATAGTCGGTGATTCTGGAGACGGTAAATCTCATCCTCTTAAAGAGGCATTTCAACCAATTGACGATAAGGAAAATGAGTATTATGAAAATTACAAAGAAGAAAGAGCCAGATATCTAGATAATCCTCAGGGATTAAAAGAACCAATTGGAAAACGATTACTACTTAGAGATTTTACACTTGAGGCCCTAACCAGAGTACACAGTCAAAATCCAAAAGGTATAGGCATTTTAGCAGATGAACTATTAGGCTGGCTTAAAAACTTAGGGCGCTTCAACAGCGGATCGGACATGGAATCTTACTTGGAAATTTGGAACGGTAGGAAAATCACTAGCGATAGAGTTGGAAACGTAAGTATTATCAAAGATGCGTTCGTGAATATTATTGGAGGTATACAGAGAGACAAACTTTATGAAATATTAAAAAAAGACTTTGAAGCTAACGGATTCGTTTACCGAATACTTTGGGTAGACCCCGGTCCTCAGAACTTTATACCAGAAAACGATTCTGAGTTAAACCCAATTCATAAAAAAAACTACCAAGTTATAATAAACAAACTACTTGAACAGCGAGAGAATGATGTAAACTATACAATCCAATTAACTCCAGAAGCTAAACATGAAAGACGCAAGTGGTGGAATGAATTTGGAGAAAGAAACTTTTATGAAGAAAGCTATATAAAGGGTACTTCTACAAAAATTAAAGAATACTTCAACCGATTTTTAGTCATTTTCACAGCCCTAGATTGTGCAGTTTCAGAAGTATCCAGCCATTCAGAATTACAAAAATCCAACCTTTTTGTAAACACAAAATCTGTAAATAAAGCAAAGACTCTAGCTGAATACTTCTTCAAAAATGCCATTGATGTTAGAAATTACAAGTCAGACCCCTTAGAAAAAATGGGGAAAGCTAAAAAGGCGTGGTATCTTTCATTACCAACTTCTAAGCTTAAAACCGCAGAAATAAAAGCTGCTGGAACCAGTTTTGATATAGCAACTAGAACAGTTGAAAAGTGGATTAATAATGAAGAGCATTTTCTAAAAATAGGCCATGGTATTTACAAGCGAAAACTTTGATGCGGTTCTTGCGGTTCTTGCGTAAGCTAAATCAACTCATTTATTTTTAGTCATTTACATCGTGTAAATACCGCATAAAAACCGCATAAACCGCAAGCCGTAATATCCTTAAACCGCAATAACCTTAATACCCCATGCGGAAAATAGGAGGTTTGGACAATTTATAAAAAACTGATTTAAAGCAGTTTAAAATCAAAACCGCATAAACCGCATAAACCGCAAAAGCACTTAATTATGAATATTGGTCTAGATAAATCATCAATGAAATTTGAATGCCCCGCCTGCGGTAAAAAGCGGTTGGTCAAGTACTTGGATTTTGAAACCAATGAATACTTACCTCCAGAATATGGCCGATGTGATAGAGAAATAAAATGCGGCTATCATAATTCTGGATTTAATCATTTTAAAAACTCAAATTTTAAATTTACTTACCACCCAACTATCAACCCTCTTACACAATACAGCTGTATAAATTTTTCCGAAGTAAATAATTCATTAGCAGTTTCAAGAAGCAGCAATTACTTTCTAGAATTTCTGAATACAATATTTGACTATAAAATTACAGAGAAGCTAAAAACAGAATACTTAATCGGAAGTTCTGATCACTGGGCAGGATCCACAATATTCTGGCAAGTCGATCAAGATAAAGAGGTTAGGAGCGGCAAAATAATACTATACAACTCTTCCAATGGCAAAAGAGTCAAAAAACCATATCCTCATATAAATTGGTTCCATAAAACCGCGAAAATCGCTGATTTTAGCTTAAAACAATGTTTATTTGGACTTCATTTGATCAAAGAGCAACCAAGAAAACCAATTGCGATTGTTGAAAGTGAAAAAACCGCTATAATCATGAGCGCTGTAATGCCGGATTATCTTTGGCTAGCTACAGGCTCTCTATCCAACCTAAAACCAGAATTATTCCAACCGCTGTACAACAAAAAAATAGTACTATATCCGGATGCTTCATCCGAAAACAGCCAAGGTCATACGTGTTATGATTTATGGCAAAAAAAGGCAGAGAACTTAAGAGCTAATGGTTACAATATTGAAACTTCTAGTATTCTAGAGCGACAAGTGTCAAAAGGTCAAAAAAATGCTGGACTAGATATAGCTGATTTCTTTATCCCTAAGCTTAAAATAAACAAACTAACACACTCAAATAAGTTAACGCCAATAGCAGAATTAAAAAGCCGGAATCAATTAAAATTTGAAAAACTGAATGAAATTAATCCTGAGATTCAAAACCTAAAAAATGCTTTTGATTTATAATTGACTAAACTAAAATACCATTTGCCATTCTAACACAAAAGGGCAATTATACTTCAAAATACAAATCAAAAAATTGAAATATTTAAAACATACTATTAGTAAAATTGCCTTAATTACTATTTTGAAGTTTCAAAATCTTGCCTAAAATTAACACACATCTAATTAAGGTCATAGCCACAATAATTAATATTATTATTGCAATATTGAACAAGAATATAAGTTGAAAATTTTGTAGAAAAATCTTAAAGAAGAATCCTATTAAAGCTACAAACAAAAGTGATTTTATACAGTCTTTCAAATACTTTGTTGTCGCCCTGTAAAGCGGCGTTTCAAAAAAAATACTTAACGCAGAATCATAATCAGCTACTTTATTTTTTTTCTGATTATTTGCTTTGAATGTAATTAGAACAGTAAGAATTGTCAGTATAAATCCAGTACTAGTGAAACTAGTATTAGACAAATCACTAAGCAAACTTTCAATCGCCTTTTCGGATGGAATATTTAATAATTCATATTTTTTCATAGCGATCATCACAAGTACTCCCACTATCGAGATAATATAGTCCCATATAATAGGGGCCTTAAAGTAAAAATCATACAATCTACTCATTGCAAGCTATTTACAAAATCTGAAAAATCTTTCTCAATTAGGTTATAAGATTCCTTCAAAGTTATATCATCTGATTCGACGTATTTTACGACTACCATTTTATCGTTAAGTAAGTTGAACGTATCTTCCAATCCCTTACCATCTTCATAAACAACATCAAATTGCTCAAAATATTCTGTCTCTTCTGGTTTTTTATTGAAAATACTCAATGCGTCAGAGAACATACTTGTTGCTATTTTATTTTTAGCTCTTTCTTCGTTCTTCTTACGTCCTTGACGCTTAAAAAAGGCTTCAAAACGCAAAAATTGAGGCTTATACATCGAAGAAACAATATCAAAACCACTAAAATAATTATCCGCTAGGCGTTTGTCCATTAAACTAATGTTACTAGGCCTTATTTTTATATTAAAGCTTAAGACATTCTTCATCCGTGTAATAGTGTTCTCAATGGTATCTTTCATATGAATTGTCAGATCAGCCGTTCTGGCTAATTCAAGCTTATCACGAGCAACACTTTTTAAATAATATTCTATATCTTTAATGTTTGGGCCGTTAGAATTCCGCTCAACACAAATCACATTTTGAGAAGTACTGAAATCGTAGAAGAAGTGTGTTACTTCAACAATATCACCAAGTACGTCTAAATCTTCAATATGAAAGCTATTCTTCTTTTTAACTTTGGGTTTTCTACTTTTTCTGATAAGAGCTATCGTTAAACGAACTTTTCTATCAGCGTGTATAATTGTAGCATTAGAAATAAAAAGTTCACGAGAGCTCTTCTTATCACTATTTTCAAACCTATCAATCAAAAGAGCTTTCCCCTGCTTTTTTATATTAGCCAATTCGAAAAAAACTTCTTTGCCGATAGCGTGACTATTATGAGTATCTCTAGTCTTTGCAAAGGGTTTAAACTCTAATGAATAAAAGAAATACTTCAGCTCTTCTAAACTACTCGCCATACTATATCTTAAAATATTGAATATTAGTTATTCAAATAAACGATTTTTTTACGATATACGGTTTTAAGCGGTACAGTAAGCCACACAATACAAAATAAAAAAACCGCAACTTACTAATTTCTAGTATAGTTGCGGTTTCCACCTGTTGGCCTACTAGGGCTCGAACCTAGACTCTTCTGGACCAAAACCAGACGTGTTGCCAGTTACACCATAGGCCAGTACCTTTCTTTAAAAAGAAAACATTCACCTGACTTGCGAATGCGGCTGCAAATTTAATACAAACTTTTTGTTCACCAAATATTTTTTCAGGAAAATTTAAAGCAAAGAATAAATTAGACTTTAAGTACGTTAAAACTAAGCGCCTACTAAAAACACATTTTTAAAAAATGCAATTCTCGTTTCTTTTAGCGCATTACTTATAAAACAGAATAGATTACGCTATTAATTCTTAAATTCGCTCCTTGCTAATTTTGCCTTATGACTATGAACAACTTCAACTTTGCGAAGTACAACAAAATTGTAGGATGGCTAGCATTTGCCATCGCTCTACTCTCCTATAGCCTTACCGTAGAACCCACAGCAAGTTTTTGGGATGCCGGCGAGTATATTTCAACCTCCTCAAAGTTAGAAATAGGACACCCACCGGGAGCACCACTCTATCAAATGCTGGGAGCCTTCTTCTCTATTTTTGCTCCAGACAGCACCTATGTTGCACTCTGCGTAAACTTTATGTCGTGTTTAGCTTCAGCATTCACTGTATTATTTATGTGCTGGTCTATCTCTTTATTGCTGCTTAAATTACTTAAACGCAATAAAGAAGTCGTAAGCACTACAGATCATATGGCTATTCTTTCCGCTTCTTTTATTGGAGCTACAGCTTTTGGATTTACCGATAGTTTTTGGTTTAGCGCGGTTGAGGCAGAAGTTTACGCGATGGCCATGTTTATGTTCTCTGCATTGTTTTACACGGCTTTATTATGGGAACGCGACATGTTCAAACCTCGAGGCAATCGCTGGTTGATGCTTATTTGCTTTATCATTGGTCTTTCATTTGGCGTTCACTTTATGGCACTCCTTGCCATCCCGGCCATTGGATTCCTTTATTTTTTCAAGAATTACAAAAAAATCACCATAAAGAATTTCATCCTAGCCAACATCATAGTCGTTGGTGTATTGATGTTCATCTTTAAATTTTTATTACCGTATACGCTTAGCTTTTTTGGCTACGCCGAAGTATTCTTTGTAAACACTTTTGGACTCCCTTTCAACAGCGGAACGATAATCGCAGGTATTGTTTTTATTGCCGTATTCTATTACCTGCTGAGTTACACCAGAAAGAAGTCGTATTACCAACTTAACACGCTTGTTCTTTCGATCTTATTCATCTTTATCGGCTTTTCGAGTTGGTTAATGCTTCCCATAAGAGCAAATGCCGGCACAACGATCAACGAGAATAACCCAAATAACGCACGGGAACTTTTAGCGTATTACAATCGTGAGCAGTATCCTGAAACACATCTTTTTTACGGACCACAGTTTACAGAAATCTTTGGTGGACTCGACGCACAGAATCCATACATCGACGGAAAACCTAACTATGAGAAAGACGAGGAAAGCGGCAAATATGTGATTGTTAACGACTGGAAGAATTCCGTTCAAAACTCTGAAGATCGCCACAAGGTATTTTTACCCCGTATGTGGAGCACCGATCATATTGCAAACTACATGCAATTTACCGGCCCGCTGGAATTTCAGGTAAAACCTGAATACGCAGACAACCAAGAATTGCAGCAGGCTGTTGCTCAATTTAAATCTGACTATGCGCAAGGTCGTATGGATAATGAAGGCTTTCAGTCTACATTAATGCGCCTCAGACAATATATAAATGTAAACCCACCTTCATTTGCAGACAACCTGCGTTACATGTTCGATTTTCAATTCGGATACATGTATTGGCGCTATTTTATGTGGAATTTCACCGGGCGTCAAGATGATATACAAGGGAAATATGATGACCTTCACGGGAACTGGCTCAGCGGAATTTCATTTATAGATGAAGCTCGTTTAGGACCACAAGATAATCTACCCAGTGACGCTTTAGACAATAAAGCACGAAATACCTATTACTTTTTACCCTTAATATTAGGACTTCTTGGTTTGGTATTTCAAGCCAGTAAAGACAAAAAAAGTTTTTGGGTGCTTCTTGTTCTTTTCCTTTTTACGGGGATCGCTTTAAAAATATACTTAAATGAACGTGCCTTTGAACCTCGTGAACGCGATTATGCACTTGTAGGTTCATTCTACGTTTTTGCAATGTGGATCGGTTTTGGAGTCTACGCGCTTTACGATATGCTTAAAGAAAAGCTAAGTGCAAAAGTGGTTTTACCTGTAGTCACTGTGGCTTGTTTACTCGCAGCCCCGGTACTCTTAGCTGCACAAAACTGGGATGATCACGATCGCTCGGGCCGTAAAACCGCACTCGCGATGGCAAAAATGTATCTGGATAGTTGTGATGAAAATGCCATCTTATTTACCATCGGAGACAATGACACTTTTGCCCTGTGGTATGCCCAAGAGATTGAAGGATACCGTCGTGACGTGCGTATTGTGAACACGAGTCTTTTTCAAACCGCTTGGTATATTGACGATATGAAGCGCAAAGCCTATGATAGCGACCCTATCCCTTCTCAGCTTACCCACGATAAATATGTAGCTGGTAATAGAGATGCTATTGCCTATAATGGCCTTAGACCTAATGACACTTTAGACATCAAAACCTGGATGAACTGGATTGCCAGTGACGACCCGCGAACCAAAGATGAACTTGAAAGCGGGACCAGTGTGCACACCTTCCCTACACAACACGTAAGTATTCCGGTTGATAAGCAAACGGTACTTGCCAACGGTATTGTCGCACAAAAAGATGCAGAGGAAATCGTTTCTGAAATTGTAGTGAACATCAATGAGAATTGGATTTACAAAAACCGACTTTTAATGCTTGATGTTATTGCAAACAACAATTGGGAGCGACCGATATATTTTACCGGTGGAAGTTTTGGAGATGACGACTACCTTTGGATGAAAGATTACCTACAACTTGACGGTGTTTGCTACAAACTCGTTCCTATAAAAACACCAATAGATCCTCAGGCACCTTACGACATGGGACGCATTGATTCTGAAAAATTCTATGATATTGCTACCAATTGGTATTGGGGTAATAGTGGTGATCCAGACATTTATCACGATACAGAAACCCGTCGTAACGGAATTACTTATCGTGGTAATTTGGCACGACTTACCGAAAAGCTTATTGAAGAAGAACAATATGACAAGGCAAAAGATATTCTTGACTTAGCGATGGAAAAAATGCCGGTTGATATTTTTGAGTATTACACACTCTTAGAACCCTATATAAGCGGATATTATGAAGTTGGTGAGCAAGCCAAAGCCCGCGAATTATGGCAACAAGTAGCTGGTAAGTATCAGGAGAAATTGGATTATTGGAGCACTTTAAGCTTAGAGCGACAATATCAATACGCACAAGACATCATTACAGACATTGAGCGTTATCGTAGTTTGGTTGATCTGTTGATCATCAATCAAGATCAGGAGATCATTCCTGAAAAAGCTAGAGAGTTCAATTCTTATCTACGTAAATTCAATCAGTTTTATGGTGAAGATGAGACCGAACCCGAAACGGTAGAATCGATGTTGCCTAATGAGCCAACCGGTGATAGTTCGGTAGCAATACCCGCTGCTACAGATTCGCTTTAATAATGAATTTCAAAATTGACCTACCCGTAAAGACGCCTAAGTTGCTTAAGCGTCTTTACTCGGGTTATGTATGGGACAAATTTAGTGATGCTTCAACCGAAAAGACATTATATATAACCTTTGATGATGGCCCCATCCCAAAAGTGACACCCTGGGTTTTAGATACACTCGAAGAATATAATGCCGAAGCTACCTTTTTCTGTATAGGTGACAATATCTACAAAAACCCTGAAGTCTTTAAGCGTATACTTGACAGTCCCCACAGTATAGGAAATCATACATACAACCATTTGAAAGGGTGGAAAACCAATTTTGAAAAGTACATTGCAAATTTTGAAAAAACAGAAGCGCTGATCGCCCACTATCGCGAGCCTCAAAAACTCTTTAGACCTCCTTACGGAAAAATCACGCGACATCAAGCCAAGGCAATAAAGAAAAAAGGCTATGCTATTATAATGTATGATGTGATTGCCTGCGATTGGGATAAGGAAAAATCTGGGGAAACCTGTTTAAACTACGTGATTAAGCACGCCCAACCGGGAAGTATAATCGTTTTTCACGACAGCCTGAAAGCCGAAAGCAATATGAAATACGCACTTCCTAAAGTTTTAAAACACTTTACTGAAGTAGGCTATACCTTTAAAAAGCTCTAGATAAATTTTTGGATCACAGAAGTAAGTGAAGTGACACTTTGCGCTCCACTCTGACGCCACTTCATCTCGCCCCTTTTGTAGACCACCAAAGTTGGCAGTCCTTTTACACGAAGTGCTTCGGCAAGATCTGGATTTTTTTCCACGTCAATTTTGATCACTTTCACTTGATCACCTAAAGCAGCAGCAACTTCCCTTAAAACAGGATTCATAGCTACCGACGCCTGATCTCCTTCAGCAAAAAAATCGATCAACACCGGGATTTCTAAATCTATAAGAGCTCCAAATTTTGACATAGGTTATGCACTTTACACCCCTAAATATAAGGTTTAAAAGAATATAAAGTAAAAATGAGCAAATCTTTTGCTAAGCCGCGATTAGATTACAAGTTATTCTCGACCATAAATAAGAAAAAACAACTTAGCCTAGAACTTTAGATTTAAGCGTGATCACAGTCACTTCAGGCCAAATACCCACACGTCCCGGATATCCTAAATACCCAAATCCACGGTTTACATTTAAAATACGCCCTGCTTCTTTATATATTCCTGCCCAATTCTCATAGCGGTACTGCACGGGGCTCCAACGTATAAAACCAGATATTTCAATCCCAAATTGCATCCCGTGCGTATGACCACTTAACGTAAGTTGGAAATTCTTAGGATCTTCCTTTAAACGTTCTGACCAATACGACGGATCGTGACTCATTAAGACTTTAAAATCTGAAGCTTTTAATCCTGCTGAAGCTTTATCTATATCACCCGCTTGTTTAAAACCAGCTCCCCAATTTTCAACTCCAACTAAGGCAATACGCTGCCCCTTTTTCTCCAGCCACCGGTGTTCATTAAGAAGCAACTTCCACCCCATTTTTGCTTGAAGCTCTTTTAGGTCTTGTAAATTTTGAGCTTTTGCAGTTTGCGTTTCCCAATCTGCATAATCACCATAATCATGATTTCCTAAAACAGAATATACACCATCTTTGGCCTTCAATTTTGAAAACAAAGGCGTCCATTCTTTCATTTCGCTTGCAAAATTATTAACCAGGTCACCAGTGAATAAAATAACATCGCTTTGTTGCTCATTAATAAGATCAACACCGTAAGCTATTTTTTCAGCAGCATCAAAGCTTCCGCTATGCACGTCACTTATTTGGGTGATTTTATAGCCATCAAAAGCTTCGGGCAAATCGTCAAATTCGAGTTCGTAGGACAACACGCGATACCTGTATTTTCCTTTGTACATTCCGTAGATCAAAGAAGCAAAGGGAACAGCAGCGATACCAAGCGCAATTGCGCTTATAAACTTACGCCTCGAGGGAAGATGAAAACTTTCTTTTCCTGAAACAGCAGAAAAAATCCCTACGAGAATACGAATAATATCTTCCCCAAACATAAAAACGATCAAAATAAGCTTAGGAACAAAAAAGACCAGAAACCACCCCAACACATACATCTCATCGATCGTAATGCCGTTAGACCGGTCTAGATGGGTCAATGTGTAAATTAAAACCGCGAGTACTCCAACTGATAGTCCAATGTAAATACCATTTAGCCAAACCGATTTTGAAAATGTTCTAAACGCCTGAAAGGCATAAATATCTATGAGAATATAGAAAATGATAAAAATTAACCAGCGCATGAAAATGTTTTAGGATTAGCAATATTACTAAAGGCCTAGTCAGAAAAATCTAATATTTTCTTATTTTTTTGAAGATAATTTTCTCAAGAATAGTGCGGGCTTTAGTAACTTTCCGCCCAAACACAAACACAAATGAAACGTCGTAATTTTATTACTAAAACCAGCATGAATACCTTAGCATTAGGCCTAGGAATTCACAGTCTGGCAAAAGCAAAACCCTTGAATAAACCCTCTAACAAAACCAAAATCAGCACTGCGGCTACAAAACCCGTCGCGATTTGCACTTGGCAATTTACTGAGGCCAACGCCACTGCTGGAGCACTTCTTGATCAAGGAGCATCTGCACTGGATGCTGTTATAAATGGTGTTGCTGTTGAGGAGGAAAATATAAAAAACACGACAGTAGGTAAAGGAGGTTCACCTGACCGTGAAGGTAATGTAACCTTAGACGCTTGTGTAATGGACCATACCGGAAATTGCGGTTCTGTTATGTGTGTTGAAAACATTACAAACGTTGCTGCACTTGCGCGAAAGGTGATGGAAGATACTCCACACGTTATTTTAGCCGGAAAAGGAGCTGAAGAATTTGCGGTTAAAAATGGTTTTACTGCTGAAAATCTACTAACTCCAGAGAGCAAGAAAGCTTACCAAGAATGGCTTAAAACTTCACAATACAAACCAATTATCAATATAGAAAATCATGATACGATCGGGATGTTGGGTCTTGATAAAGAAGGAAATATCTCGGGAGCTTGTACCACCTCTGGTCTAGCCTACAAGATGAAAGGACGCGTAGGTGACAGTCCGGTGATAGGAAGCGGTCTATTTATTGATAATGCTATAGGTGGAGCTGCAGCAACAGGAATGGGTGAAGAAGTTATTAAAACTGTAGGTAGTTTTCTCATTGTAGAGCTTATGCGTAATGGAATGTCGCCACAAGAAGCTTGCGAAGAAGCCGTAAGACGCATCGTGACCACAAACCCTAACCATACTAATTTTCAAGTGGCGTACATCGCCATCAATAAAGCCGGAGAAACCGGATGTTACTGTATTCATCCCGGATTTAAGATGATGAAATATGCCAATGGAGAGAACACCCCAATCACCGCTGGAAGTCATCTAAAATAAGCTGAACAAACCTCCTCAATTTTACAGGTATTTTAACGCTCTGAATTTTCAGAACGAAAAAAATACCTTAGCTTTGTTTAATGCCATTGTGGTGAAAAATATTTAAGATTGTTGTAATTGACTTGTAATAATCAATTATGATTTGGGGTGAAAGCCAGCTCTTGTAGCTGGCTTTCTTTATTTAGAATATTTTAGACTGAACAACATTCAAATCATCTTTTAATCAGAGATTCAAGCCTACTTCCAGCTATAAAATGATAAATGGGGTGCGGAGTGAGGGATGAACGAAAATACCTATTTCAAATACAAGCAATTGTATTGATAATCAATTACAGCCTTTCCTTTTTTTAAAATATCTGCACCAATGATTCCGCTTACGGGATTTGCTTCATGATTGATCAATGCTTGATTTACGTGAGAAAGATCAAATAGGACGATAGCAACGTCCTTTGTAGACCAGTTGTCGATTTCAATTAAATTATCTTGAGAGATCTGTGTAAGCATATCAATCGCACCAGCCCCGGCAGCTTTCACTTCACTCTCTTCAGCAAAAAGTTTAAAATGCTCCAGATCCTCAAATCCGATACATGTATTAGACGCACCGGTGTCTAAAATAAATTCACCCGAAACCCCGTTGATACGCGCTTCAAATTTAAGATGTCCCGTACCTACAGGATTTAGTTTAATACGCTTGTAGCCCTTTTTTAGGAGATGCTGTCGCAGTGATGCCATAACAATAATTCTATTTTCAAACTTAAGGCAATTTAAATGGCAAGGCTTTAAATATTCTATAAAGTTTGGTGCACCCAGACGGCTATTTTAAATTTGCAGACTATGTTTATAGATACACACACTCACTTATATAGTGAATCATTCAAAGAAGATCGTGACGCTATAATAGAGCGCGCTATCAATCAATCAATTAACCAATTTATACTTCCTGCAATCGATTCAACCTACACCTATTCTATGTGGGATTTAAAAGAAAAGTATCCTGAAGCCATGCATATTATGGCCGGTTTACACCCAACCCATGTAGATCCTTTAAGTGTTTCTGAAGAGTTAGATCACGTTAAAAAGCAACTCGAATCTAAAGACTTATGTGCAGTAGGTGAAATTGGCGTAGACCTTTATTGGGATTCTTCGACTAAAGATTTGCAGCAGGAAGCCTTTGCACAACAAATACGATGGGCTAGAGAATATGACCTGCCAATAGCTATTCACTGCAGAGATGCTTTTAAAGAGGTTTTTGAAGTTTTAGAAGCCGAAAAAAGCGATAAGCTAAGAGGGGTCTTTCACTGCTTTACAGGAACTATTGAAGACGCTCACAAAGCCATTGGCTACAATCTCAAATTAGGAATTGGCGGAGTTGTCACTTTTAAAAATGGGAAAATCGATCAATTTTTGAACGAGATCGACTTAGAGCATATTGTTCTTGAAACCGACGCTCCTTATCTGGCACCAAAACCTTTTAGAGGAAAAAGAAATGAAAGCGCCTACTTGCTTCACATTGCCGAAAAGCTCTCTGAAATCTATCAAGTACCATTAACAAAAATTGAAGAAACGACTACAAATAATGCTAAAAAGCTATTTAAACTTGATTGATCTTTAAAATATTTCGTTCTTTACGCCTCAACAAAAAATGAAATTGTGTCAAAATTTGACTCCATAAGGCCGTATCACGATTCTGAAGTTCACGAAGTGCTTCAAACGTTTCACCGGCATCCCATGTTTCAGGCGTTATTACAATTTACTTTTCCTGACAAGTCAGCAGAAGAGATTAAGTCGGTCATAGACGAATGTTATTCGATCTTTGATTTTCAGAGTAAGGTTATTTACAAGTCGGTGCACAAGGTTATGGAAAAAAGCACCGATGGTTTTTCGACTTCAGGCTTTGACGAACTCGAGCGTGACAAACCGTATTTCTACCTTTCGAATCATAGGGATATCATTTTAGACACCTCGTTCATCAATGTGGCATTATACGATCACGAGTTGATTATGACCGCTTCGGCTATTGGAGACAATCTCGTACAAAAATCGTTTTTGATGGCTTTAGCGAAACTTAACCGTAGCTTTTTAGTCGAACGAAGTCTTAGCCCTCGCGAAATGCTCCTCAGCTCTAAGAAGCTTTCAGAATATTTAAAGTTTCTTTTAAGTGAAAACCAGTCCATTTGGATGGCGCAGCGCGAAGGCCGCACAAAAGATGGTAGTGATAAAACACAACAAGGTGTTTTAAAAATGGTTGCAATGGCTCGTGGTGAACAATCTGCGCTTCAGTATCTCAAAAGTTTAAATATTAGACCGGTTGCAATTTCTTACGAATTTGACCCGACCGATATTTTAAAAGTTCCTGAACTTATCGCCAAGAGTGAAGACATGGCCTATGTTAAAAGCAACAACGAGGATTTCAACAGTATTCTAAGAGGAGCATTGGGCACCAAAAAGCGCATACATATTGCCGCTGGTAAACTCAGCGAGAAAACCTTTGACGAGATCGAAGGTCTTGACCTTTCTGAAAATGATAAATTGCAAGAGCTTGCCCGACGTATCGACAAAGAAATCTATCGCATTTACAAATTGTGGCCCTCAAATTATGTGGCTTATGATTTATACTACAACACAGATCGATTTGCACACACCTACACCGATCGTGATAAGCGTAGTTTTGAACGCCGCTTTGAACGCAGAGTAGATCCTAATAGCGCGATCGCACGAGAGAGCTTCCTACTCATGTATGCTAATCCGGTCATAAACAAACTCAAAAGTATTGAGCAGACAGCCTAAAATACTACTCATATACACCGGTGGTACCATAGGAATGATCAAAGATTTTGAAACCGGTGCCTTGAAAGCATTTGATTTTAATGATCTACTCAAAAAAATTCCTGAATTACGCCTTCTAGACTGTGAAATAGAAACCACAGGTTTTGACCATCCCATAGACAGTTCAAATATGAACCCCAAATTATGGGTAGAACTCTGTGATATCATTGAAGATAATTACGAGCGTTGTGATGGTTTTGTTATTCTTCACGGGAGCGATACCATGAGTTATACGGCTTCTGCATTGAGCTTTATGCTCGAAAACCTTTCAAAACCAGTTATTTTTACAGGTTCACAACTCCCTATAGGAGATTTGCGCACAGATGCCAAAGAAAATCTCATAACTGCAATTCAGATCGCTGCATTAAAAAAGAATAAACGTGCCTATATAAATGAAGTCGGGCTCTATTTTGAGTACAAACTTTACAGAGGAAACCGAAGCTCTAAAATTAGCGCTGAGCATTTTGAAGCCTTCAAATCTCCCAATTATCCTCCATTAGCAACTTCAGGGGTACATTTAAATATAGAAGATGACAAACTCTTTCCGGCAAACCGAAAGAAACTTATAGTACATCGCAACTTAAAAACCGACTTATTAGTGATTCATCTTTACCCGGGAATCGATGAAAAACTATTGACTTCTACCTTTGAAAATACCGATTATAGTGGCGTTATTTTGTTAACATTTGGCTCCGGAAATAGCACTACAGCCCCTTGGTTTACCCGGTTGTTGAAAAAAATTATTCAAAGAAACATTCCCGTTGTAAACATTACACAATGTACCTGGGGCAGTGTTCAAATGGGTAATTATGAGACGAGTACAACCCTTAAAAATATAGGTGTTATTTCTGGAAAAGACCTCACGATCGAAGCAGCAATTACAAAAATGATGTATCTAAACAGTCAAAATTTGTCTCCAAAGGTCTTTAAGACTATATTTGAAACATCGCTAAGAGGAGAAATGAGTTAATGAGAAGAAGTTCATCTAAAACTCAAACCTTTTGGAAATCGATATTTTTTTTGTTAATTGGCAACCTTTTGAGAAAAGGCTTCGGCCTAAAAAGAGAGGTGGCCGAGTGGTCGAAGGCGCACGCCTGGAAAGTGTGTATACGTCAAAAGCGTATCGAGGGTTCGAATCCCTTCCTC
>Ga0208450_1000293_pt1 | contig 30063 bp, 40 predicted proteins | sample MalvireepMed_908_FD_184249 | JGI IMG/M metagenome (GOLD analysis project Ga0208450, IMG submission 184249) | Marine viral communities from the Global Malaspina Expedition - Malaspina viral metaG DeepMed_908 (SPAdes) (version 2) | ecosystem: Environmental > Aquatic > Marine > Oceanic | place... | reverse complement strand
TCTCATGGCGGGGAGTCAGCGCTTGCCGAGCCCTCGCTCTGTTGGGAAAATGAGGAAAATTAAGGCCCCCGTGCAATTCCTCAAGCGTGGGTTTATTGAAATTAGTAATGGGTGGTCACAGGCGATTAGGAGAAATGCCCTCGGGAAGTTCTTCCTCCAGGAACTCGCGAGTGATTATCCAGTCCTTGCGGGGGCAAACCCCCCACTCGCCCAGGTACTCGAGAGGGTGCCCGCTGTTCCCCACCAGGAGCAACTCTTCGAGAAGGCACTCGCTGAGGTGGTTAAGGGGGGTGACAGCCAGCTTGCAGCCCTAAAGCGTGAGTTCACCCACAAGGCCATTAGTCGTGGCAAGATGGAATCGATTGCCGCAATTGGCGACAACCTCGATCGTAGTACAAAGGAGCTATTTAAGCAGCGGATACGTTCGGAGAAAATTCCCGACCCCACAGAACTCTTCGAGGATATGATTAAGAATGAGCGTGATGCGATGTTGCGCCATCCGGAGATGCTTGAGGAGGCATTTGAGGGGTTGATTAAGGAACTCGAGAACTTCAAGGTGACGAACTTAGAGGACTTCCGACTTGTCGATGCGGCCCTGGAGTCATGGCAGAAGCGACTCTCCGAAAGTATGCACGATATTATGACAAGTTCTGCTGAGGTTGCCACGAGAGTCTCGCAAGAATTGCGTGAACGTGGCGAGGGGGAAGTTCATGAGATTTGGGTTGAGAACCTCAATATTATCGGGCGGGCAATCGAGTTCGCGGAGAATGTCGCAAGGCACACCTCGGAGGATGTCCTTCGGAAGCTTGCGAAAGACGCTGGGGTGGAGAGTGGCGCAGCGCTCGACTGGGCTATCGCCCGGACGAAGGAATTCGACTTCTGGACACAAATCTGGCGTAAGGACCTGGAGATACGCACCGCACTGGTGAATCGTGGAGCAAGGCCTTGGGAAATTAGGGGTGCCCGCGCCGTCCACTGGAATGAAGTAAACTCCGAATGGGCGAGGCTCGAGGGTGAGAAACTCTTCTTCAAAACGAAGGCGATGAACCCCTCTGCGGCGATCCCCTTCGAGATGATGCCGGATGTGCAGCGCCTCGCCGAGACGGAAATTTGGAAGACCGAGTGGGGTAAGCGGATGGCGCAGATGGAAGAGATGCGTCAGATGATGAATAAGGAGATGACAAATCCCCTCTTCACAATCGCACATGAGGAGGAAGTGGCCGAGTGGATAAGGGAACTCGCCAAGCACGTAGGCCCGAATCCCGCCATCTCCAAGATGCGGATGGAAGCGGGGGCTCGTGCCAATAAGAGGTTCAAGCGGGCGTTCGTTGACTTCAACCACGATGACGCGATTATTTATGCCTTGAGGCATATCTATCCCTTTGCCCTATATGAGACACTCATCTGGGCAAAGATGGTACGATTGGGCATTCAACACCCCGCACTTATGAATATCTATGGCCCGGAGGGAGCCTACTGGACGGAGACGGACACTGGCTACATAAATATGGCGAGTATGCCGACACAGGTGAGCCCCGCCCGCCTCTTCGGGTTCAACCGGATACGCAGGAGTTTCTTCACGCCTAGTAATATCCCACTGAGTAATGTGGGTGTTGCGGGGAAGGTCGAGAAATTCATGAAGATGGGAGAAAGGGGTGGATTCTACCCCGGGTGGACCTTCCTGTTGCCGTTCGAAGCCGCCACCGGAATGCAAGACGTTGGGAAGTTTATGCCGAGTACAATGGGGTCATTGTTCTATGGCCTCGTGGGAACGGGTCTCTACGCGGGGATGCCCGGAGCCCAGAAAATCTTCGAGAAGATGCCCGATGACTTCAAAGATTATTATACAAATGTAATGCTCTTTGCCAATGGGGTTGATTTACAAACGGCCACCCCCGAGCAACGGCGAGAAGCCCAAAAGCAGGTCTCGCAATTTCTCTTCGCCGAAAACTTCATGAGTATGTTTAGACTCCGACCCAATCGTGTCACTGAGGTGCGTGAGATGGCGAGGGTTCTTGTTGCCGCCGTTGGGGGCATAACAATCGAAGAACTCCGCCAAATTGAGGAGAGTGGGAGAAGTATCTATGAGGTGGTGCAGTTGGGTCCGAGGCAACGTGAACTCTTGAGTCGGAGCATTGGGCAATATGAAGACTTATTTTTGCTGACGTTGCCTCTGCGGGCGGAAGATGCCAAAGATGCGATGATACGCGACTTGGAATTCTGGAAGCTCATCGAGCAAGCGCGTGATACCAAGTCTGATACCCTCAATATGGCAAATGTGGGACTAGAGGGTGGGCAGATGCATCCAGATTTTTGGAAGCGCATACGCAAGGAGGCAATTACGAGGTTCCAAGGCGTTTGGGAAAACATGGAAGCGCGTACTCTCGATCCCAAAGATCGGTTCTTTGGGGTACCCCTCACCCTTGAGCAGCGGGAACGCCAACGGGAGAAGCTCAAACAACGGACTCTCTCCCTATCCCCAGTGGACGAGGCCCTCTACTTCATGTTCAATGAGGTGGAGATCGAATCCTTCACCCACGAGGCTACGGGTCAGGTGGACTGGAATGGATACGCTCGTGCCCAGGATGTGGTGCTCAATCGCTACCCCCCACACATCCAAAGCGAAGTCCATAGCTACCTCCGCTCACGCAAGACCTCCACCGAACGAGAGTTCGAACAAGGGCATGAAGAATGGGGCTACTTCGACACGAGCAGGGCGATTGATTGGGCCGAGAAGCACCTCGGGTTCTCTCGGGAGCAACTCGAACGAGCGGATAAGTCGCTTAATGATCGGAAGCTCCAGGAATACCTAGAGATACGTGCTGGGGCGAATGTTGATTTGGCCCGCCTCACCACGAGTGGTGACCCGCTCCTACGGATTCTTGCTAGTGCTACCCAGCAATATCGCCAGTCGCTCAAACTCACAAAGGAACCCAAACTCGATGCATGGCTGAGGAAATTCTATCCGGCGAGTGCTGGGGGAGGGCTCCAAGTGACCCACCCAGTCTTGCAATCACTCTCGGAAACTGGTACTTGACATACGCGAGTAGGTATGTTATGATGTATTCACTGGTGAAGCTATAAGAGCTATCTGGTGGCTTATAGGCGGCTAGGAGGAAAGATGGAAGAGGAACCGGGAGGCGACTCCCAAACGGTATCAATGGAGGATTTCAACAAACTAAAGTCCAAATTGGATTCGCGGGTTGCAGAATTGGAGAAGGCTGTTCAGGCCAAGGAAGAGCAAATTGCTAACCTTGATCCCGCTACAGATGATCTTGGGGTGCAGAAGCAACTCGAGAAGTTTAAGCAGGATCAAGAAGCCTGGGTGCTTGAGCAGAAGTCTCGTGAGGACAAATTCGCGCAGGATCAACTCGAGTGGGCAAGGAATAGAATCTCACACGAGTACAAGGTCCCTTTGGAAGAGTTGAAAGATTTCTCCGATGCACAAGCAATGGAAATTTACGCCCTAAAGAACAAGAAAGAAATCGTAGACAAGACTCCCGACACCACGAATGTTCGGGGCTCGGATCGCCTACGTACTGGTCTTGAAAAATCTTGGGGGCCTCTTTTCCAAATAAAATAAAGGATAAAACATGGCTGCTCTAACGCTAAGCGAAGCTCAGAAGCTTGACCAGAATGATCTGCAAGCTGGCGTAATTGAGAGTCTAGTCACTCGTTCAATGGTCCTGGAAAGACTGCCCTTCGCAGGCTTCACCGGGGATAACTTCGAGTTCAACAGGGAGAACAAACGGCCCGCCTCTGCGTGGGCTGACCCCGACGAGGTGTTGGGGACCGATGGCGCGACGTTCACCAACGTGACCGTGGCGATGCGGTATCTCTACCAGCAGGTGGATGTACCTACTCCGCTGCGCCTTGGGTTGAGTTCCCTGGTGGATCAGGTTGCCGTTCAGATGAACGAGGCTAGCCTTGCAATGCGCGACGACTTTCTGGATGCCTTTTGGTACGGGGATAACTCTACCAATAGCAAGCACCCGGATGGTCTTCACTACCTAATCGACAACATCACGGTTCCGACTGGGGCGTCCCGCCCGCGTGTGAACGAGGGCGCTAGCTCTGCTGCCGGAACACTCAACCTCACGAGCGTGGATAATATGCTCTATTCGCTGATGAAGCGGGGGGTTGACCTCATGGCGATGCATAGTACGATCTTCCGGCTGTTCCAGGCCGCAAGTCGAACTACCTCAGTTTCGGGCACTGTGAACTTCGTACCTAATGACATGGGTGCGTACATCCCGACTTATGCGGGCATTCCTCTCAGTATCGACGATAGTATCAGGATTACGGAGACTGTCTCCACGGCTGCTTACGGGGTGGCGACTGGTGGCTCCGCCACCACGATCTTCTTCCTGAAATTTGGAGAGGATTTCCTTCATGGCCTCCAGCAAACCTCCGGCCCGACCGTCGAGGGACCTTTCCCGCTCCCCGACAAAGACACTTGGCGGATGCGACTCAAGTGGTACGTAGTGCCTGCGGTACTACGCTCCCTCTACTCCGCTGGCAAAATTGACGGCATCGACGATGCCACCGCAATTGCGGCTTAAGGAGAATCATGGCTGAACCACGAGTAGCAGAAGTTTTTGGCCCCGTCTTCAATCTGGAGGTCGGGGAAAATGTCCAGGAGTGTGAACTCCTAACGTACAGCGCGAGCAATAATGACTGGCGACTTGCCGATGCAGATGCAGAGGCGACCTACGCCCAGGCAATCGTTGTGAGCGCAAGGCTCAATAACGGTGATGGTAGCACGGTGAGTGCATGTAAGGAGTGCCTCATCGTTGACACTGACACGAGCACCTTCTCCGAGAGTGGGAGGTTGTACCTGAGTACCACGGCGGGTGCCTATACGGAGACCCGTCCCACGGGTGTTGACGACCTTGTGCAGGTTGTCGGGGAGATTGTAAACTCCTTTGGCTGGGGTGCTCCCGCCACCGACAAGGCGATGGTTGCACACCTGACCATTCGTGAGCCTCATGAAGAGACTCACTACTACCCCCTTATTCATGCGGTTACGGGCACGGGCATTGACCGCGATGGAGACTTTGGGGGTGTGGGCCTGCTCGCCGAGAATGACGAGGTGAGCGCGACGGGAGTTGTTCCCAAGAATGCTATCGCAACGGTTGCCGCACAGCTTTTCTGGACGGGAACGGGTGTGGCACTCGATACCTCTGACACCTACACAATTGACGTAACGGGTGGGGTGGATGACGAGACCACCTCCGCCAATGCAGATGGAAATGCGGCTGCGGCCCTGACCGTCGCTGCGAATGACATCGCTAGTGCTGATGTCATTGGGGCCTTCACCGACGCGACCATCGGCTTCGAGCCTGGTGCCGTCCTCGGCATCATGATTAAGAAGGCGGCGGAAGGCACCGGTGGTGACGACCCCATTATGCTTGGGGTGGCCGTCACCTACGAGTGCGTGTAATGGAGTTGCGGTTCAACCACGCGCCCATTGTGTACCATAGTACGGGTGAGGTACAAATTGGGGAAACCCTCCTCACACGCGAGGAGTTTGAGGACATCGACGCCCGGATACACACGATGAGGAAACGGGGGGGCCTTGAAAGCTCCCCCCAACCCTCAATGTCCTTGGTAAAACGCGCCCCCTGGTGGATACGGTTCCTCTCGAGAGGGAAAATCCTCCAGCTACCCACCTACCAACCAAGTAAACTACTTAAAGGGATGTAAGAGAGATGGCAATCCCGCTAAAAGTTACCAACCTTGTCTTCAATGCGGCGGCGGCTGACGCCACCACAACGCTAAAGTCCCTCAATACGGAATTTCCCAAGGCCCTGTCAATCATCCTTGATATTAAGACGACGGCCTTTTCGGGGACGCTCGACTTCCAGGGGCGAGAATCTGCCTCCCAGACGATGCAAAATTTGGGCTGGCAAATAATTGATAATGAGGCCAGTGCAAGCCTCGCCGTCACGAATAATCAAATTAGCTACACCACCGACACTGCCAACTACCGTGTGTTAATTCCCCTCGCCTCATCCGATACCCAAATCGTTATGACGAGGACTGCCGGAAGCATTACCATCACCGCAACGGGGGTGGGCGAGAAGCTACAGAGCCCTTTTAGCTCTGGAGTACGCCTGAGTGATGATGTGGAGTTGGGCCTGGGGACGGGTTCCCCTGCGGTCCTCCTCTGGGAAACCGCTGACGCGAATGCGAATGTGGCGCTCCTAGCTTTGCCAGAGGGTGGTGCAACGGACGTTCCCGTGTTTGCAGTGGGGGATGCCTCCGCCAAGAATGTCGATTTGGGGATGTTCGATGGGTTGACCGAACCCATGCTTGCGGTCATTGATGATGATCAGGATAGTTACATCGGTCTAACCTACTCGGGGGATGACGCCGCAATCCTTAAGATGCGTCTCGGCTCCGGTGGAACCGTCCGGAATCACACAATCCCAGACGTAGCCAGTGATACATTTATGACGCTGGGTGCGGCACAAACTGTCACCGGAATAATTACCCATAATGCTGACTTGATTGTTAGTGATGGCAGTGGTGTGCTCGTGGGTAATGCAACAAGGGTGACGGGAGCATCAGCGATGGAGACCCAACTACTAGGGACTGCCGAGGCTGATAGTGTTGCGTTACTTGGGCGTTGGAGCGCCGATGCTGCTGCGCCGGGTGTGGATTTTGTCAAGTCTCGTAATGCGACTATCGGCTCCTTCACCATTGTCAATGATAATGATGTTGTCGGGGCGCTAAGGTGGTTCCCGGATGACGGTGTAGATTACGCAACTGAAGCTGCAAGCTTCCATGCTGAGGTGGATGATGGGAGTGCGGCGGCTGGGGATGTGGGGATGGCGTTCGTCTGGAAGCACATGGCGGGGGGCGGAGCGGCACTGGCTGAATCAATGCGCCTAAGCGCCAGTGGTATTTTGCAATTCGGCTCTGGACAGGAATTTGGTATCCAGCGCACGAGCGCTACGCAGTGGAAGTTCCTCTTTGGTGCGGCTACAATTCTCGACTTCCTCGAGACCACAAGCACCAATGCTGTTCGTGAATGGCGCTTCTGGAATAGCGTCGCGAGTACTGGCGCGGACCAATCTCCCATAATTAACATGTACAATGACAAGGCGGGTGAGGTCGCCTTCCGTATGAACCACGCCGACGACGACACAGGCAGCGGTGCCCTCCTTTCAAATCCTTGGGTGATTCACATTCCCCCAAGCCTAGTCGCCGGGGACTTCCATCTCAACATTACCCGAGATGGCTTGGGAAATTACATGTCCTTCGACTCCAATGGGAAGGTGTCAGTCGGCTTCGCCATCGGGAATACTACCAATGGCATCGCGCGATTTGCTGTTGTGGGTGGAGAGGATGATGTCCAGGCGATTATCAAAGGTCATAGTACCCAAACGAACAATATCTTCGATGTCCAGAAGTCAGATGCAACCTCCCTCCTCAAGGTTGACAACGCCAATGTTATCATCAGCGGAGAGCTTAACGTGGGGGATGGCGCTGATGGCAACCCATCCATCAACTTCGCCAGCAGCACGACGACAGGACTTAGGTTTATCGGCGCTGGGCAGGTTGGCGTTGAGGCTAACCTACGTGTAGATATGAGCCTCGCGTTGGGAATGAATGCCTCGGGCACGGCTGGATACTTCGACCTCGTAAACGGCGGGGCAATTCGCCTCGGCGGAACCGCTGCCCACGTTACCACAACCGGCACGAACTACCTTAGCATCTTCGACGGGACCGCTCCGGTAGGCACACTAGCGAATGGTGTCTCCCTGTACTCGGCGGCGGGGGAATTGTATGCCATCGATGCAGCCGGTAATACCACCCTGAATTCACCTCATAACAAACTAGGTGAGTGGATATTCTACTCGCGCAATACTGAAACTGCGAGAGAAATTACTGTAAACATGGAGCAGTTTTTCCAGTGGGTGGACGAAACTTTCGGCACACACTGGTTCCACGAAAACAAATCTTTATAGGAGGGTACTGAGAGAGATGAAGTACCTGGAAAATAGTTCCCGAGAGAGTAAGGTGTATGGCGAGACCTCACTACAAGCACTCCTTCTCGTCGTCATGAATGCGTACATGCCAATGCAAGGAAAGTCTCTAACTATTCAAGAGTTGCGTCAGTACAATAAGGCATTCGATATCTTGGAACGGGATCATGAAGGAGTGATTCCTTTGGAAGATGGCGAGCTTGCTGTTGTAAAGAAGGTAGTGGGGTGGATGTCACCACTCATTCCAGCGGTTATGAGAGATGCACCCTTTTTGGAGGATATGCTCAATGGAGCAAGAGATACTGCGTCGGATGACTCATAACGAGAAGTCGATTGCAAATCTCCACGAACGTATCGCGGCAAGGCTTGTTAGACTAGAATTCTCGGTGTACCTCATTGTGGGATTTCTAGCGGGCGCGGGCATTAAGGAGTTCTTCATTGGCGGATAGGGGTACAATACGTACTGAGGTTGCGGAAGCGGCAGGAGCCCTTGTGTATAGCGGGACGGCTGACTCCGCCACGAGCTCAACTCTCGTGGATACAGAACTCACATTCGCCACAGATGATGACCTTAAGGGGTTTGAGGTAAGAATCAAGACGGGCACGGGAATAAACCAGGTGCGCCGCATCACAGCGAGTAGTGCCTCATCTAACAATATAACCGTCTCGCCAAACTTCTCACCCACTCCCGCCGCCAATGACACGTATGATATATACGAGCCGAGACGAGCCCGGGAGCGCCTCCTCACGGATGCAATTACCTCTGGCGTCCGTATGGCCAAGAACCGGGGGCATGTTCTCGAGAAGGTAGACTCACGCCTCATCACGCAGGATATTCTCCAGGGCCAAGGTTCCTTCCAGCAACCATTCACCTCCGGTGTTCCGGATGGAGATTGGGCAAAAGATGCGAATAGTACCGCCGCCAAGGAAACCACCATCATCTACCAAATTACCAAGGAAGACCTCGCAAGTGCGAAGCTCACCTCCGATGGCACCAATGAAGGGTATCTCGAATTTACCATCCCCGACTGGGCACTCTACGCGGGGAAGAGCATCACCGTACGTGGGTGGATATATACGGATACCGCCTCCCGCGTAAGACTACGCCTGCTCGATGGAGTAGACACGGGCCAAACTGATCAAGTCACCACGGCAAACAAATGGGTGGAGGTGAGTTCCTCCCTCACGGTGAACGCGGCCCCCACCAAACTCACAGTGCAATGTTATATTAGCTCTGGTGCCGCCGTCGTTGCCTACTTCCACCACATAAAGGCAATCACGAGTGAGCCCCTATACGAATTCCCTATCCCAGTGGATAGTACTGCCAATTTCGCCTGGATACATCGTGTGGATGTGGAGACGGGCACTCCAGGGGTCTTCCGGCGATTACGTAACGTTGACTGGGCAATCCAGCGAGGAGGTACACCCACCCTCCAAATATACAGGGTAGGATTCTCCCCCGGTGGTATCAACACCGACAACGCCCTCACACTCCTCCCGAGTAATAGGAAAATTAGGATTTTTGGCGCGGCATTTCCAACTATCCCCACGAGCGACACCACAGACCTCGACCCCCTCGACGAGTTCATTAAGGCATATGCCATTTGGTATGTGTTGAGTCTCCAACGGATCAAAGCAAGTGAGGGTGAATCACACGCCAACAAGATGTTTGTATGGGAGCGTGTGTGGAAGCAGTTTACGCCTCCTGTCCCCCTACAAGCGGACTCTCGCCAAGTCCAGCGGGGTGTCTAATGCTGCGGTATCATGTGACTAAGCGGGGAGAGACGCCCACCCACACGCAACTCACACTTGTAATAAGAGATAGTGGGGATAAGATAACCTTGGGGGGGAGAAACTTTGATCTCGAGAAGGGAACAAGCCTCCCAATACTCAAAACCGCGATCAAAAATGTGGAGAAATCTATCATTGATAATGTGCCTATGGAGGTGCGTATTAGGCTTATCCTCCAGGGGGAGATATAATGCCTAGTGAAATTATTCTCAATGGGCAGCGTTACGTCACCACGGAGGTGCAGCGGGAACTCCTCGCGGAATTTAACAACCCCTTCCGCACAACGGGAACACAGAAACGCGCCGATAGGACCCTCCTTAGCTCCTACGAGTATCGGCCCAAGCTCAAGGGTTTCGGGCGCAAGGTTTCGAATCTCGAGGACCCGGAATCCCTCCTTCGCTTTTGGGATAGCCGCGTAGAGACACGCTTCCCCGGAGCGGTGGTCTTACCCATCCTTAATGAATCTGTCACAATTTCTTCTCCAGAAGACTTTGCACGAGTGGCAGTACACTTTAAGGGAAAACTTTGGGTAGCCTTCGAGAAATTATACTCTAGTGCGAATATAACGAGTGTCGCCTCCAGAACCTTCGATGCTGCCACCCCCGGGTGGACTGGTGGGGGTACACGAGTGAGTGATGCCAACTCTGGGGGGATGCGGGTATTCGATATGGTAGTTCATAAGGGTAAACTAGTATTTATTGGCACTTCTAGTGTCTCGGCTGACTTCGGTAACCCCCGCACTTACTCAAGCTCGACAGGAACCTCTTGGTCTGAGAACTCGGATACGGGATTATTGTCCTCATCAATTTGGGCTGAACAAGGAGTTCGAAATCTACATGGGGACCAACTGGCCAAGCTCGTGAGCTTTGGCAATACCCTCGTACTAGCCCTCAATGAAATTGATGTTACATCAGTGTGGAAGAGTACAGACGCCGCTGCAAACTGGACGCAAATAGCTAACGACCTGTCGAGTGCGGGGGATATCAATGGTAAGGCATCCTATTTTGACCAGGCTAATGCTACCGCACCAGTATTTGCCACCGAGAATGCACTGTACGCTGTTGACATCACCAACAATGAAATTGATATCCTAATAGACTACTCCCACCGTAGTCACTCTGAAAATGGCCGGGGGATGGTTCTCCACAACTCCCGCCTCTATATTCCAATGGGAGACGGCGGCGTTCTCGAGTACTTCTGGGTGGGCGACCATGCCGAAGTCCGGGAGGTTGGACCAAATCGTGATGACGGGCTTCCGGCAGCACGGCGAGGCCATGCCCTCAGTGGTGTTGGGATTGACAGGTGGGTATTCTTCACCTATGGGGGACATACTGCAACCACCAACGCGAGTATCCTTGCACTTGACTTGGAGGATTACTCATGGCATAGTATTTACTATGAGAGTGATGCCAATGTAGAGTTGCCATTCATCACGGGTAGTTCCGAGAATGATGATGTGGTGAGACTTATCTTCACTGAGGAAGCGATTAGCCCTACATCTAATCCTATGCACATGCTTACGGAAATCCTAGCGAGTCCAGACAGTGGCGTCACGATTAAACGCCAGAGTAGCGGTGTCTTACAACTACCCACATTTGATGGGGGGATGCCGGAAGTCCCCACGAACTTCCTCGAGGTGGTACTTGAGGCGGAGAGTCTCAGTGCAACAACCTCTGGCGAGTGGATTGACTACGATTACGGGACGAACGGCGCAGCCTACACCACGACAGATTTGGGAGACTTCCTGAGTGGAGACAAGGACTTAACCTTTGGGAGCGGCCTAGGCATTTCCGCCAAGACGCTCAACCAACAACTCACACTCCATCGCGGGAGCACAAACACCAACACTCCCCTCCTACGAAACCTAGTGTTGAATTATCTCAAGGTTCCCGCAACCCGTTACATCTATCGTATTGTGATTGACCTAGAGGAAACCGCTCGAACCTACCAGATAACCCCCGAGGACGTTATAACGAATCTTCAAACGGTCCAAGATAGCGTTACGATGGTCTCGTTCAAGTACTCGAGAGCCGCCGCTGTGAATGTGAAGGCCCTACCCGAGTGGGCATGGCGTTTCGCCATCGGGGAAGCTAACTACGAGCACGAGGGGATGCGCGAGGGGGAACTAGCGCTCGTTCTGGTAAAGCTTCTGTAACGAGTAGTCCAGCTACGACATTTAGTCCGGACTCTAGTGACCCAACCCGAAATCCCGCACACTCAAGCACCATCGGATGCTCATAAATTGAGTCTTCTTTGAGAATAAGTACTAGCGGTTTGCGATAGGCCCATGCCCACGCAATCTCCATGATAGTGCCTATGGTGGGTCGATCTGGGTATTCTCTTGCATGTTCAAGATTAGCCAGCACCACATCACACCGCATCACATCCCAGTGATCACGTGTGTTGATGCCCTTTTGGGATGAGAGGGCCTCGTCCTCATAACTTCCCTCGATACGTGCTACCCCCGCGAGATGCTCCTTTGAGCGCATAGGGTCTAAACAGGTAATCCCCTTAGATGCTAGGTATTTAATCGCCTCTTGCCGCCAGTCGGTACTTTCATCGTAGCTCAAGCCAGCAATCGGCCCCGCCAAGTAAACACTCTTCATAGTTCCTCTACCAAGTCTTCCTTTCGCTCACAGTCAATACACTCCCACGAGAGACGAAACTTCCCATCCCCCGTCCGGGAGATTGTCTCAGTACGATGGCCCTGGTCCGCATGTATGCCCAATCTCAAAAAGAACAAGCGCCGGGTCGTCTTTTGATCCTCACTAAGCATCAATGATCACCCGCTGCATCGCTCCACCAGGCCATGTTGGGGTGGGAGCCACGCCTCCAAATCTCAGATGTGCCACAATACTCTCAAACCAATTGAGCCTAAACCACACACCCTTATGGAGCATGTTGTCGGTATGGCTCTGGCGGTACGGCTCCCGCATCTTGGCTAATGTTTGAATCTCAACACGCCGAAGCGTCCGGAGTAAATCCACCAGGCCCATCCGGTCGGCCCAGTCCAGGCAATTCGCCCTCAAGCGTTCCTGGAGGAGTCGGTTCCCCTTCGTCAACTCTAGGAGTGTCCGTTGTTCCTGTAAACCTAACACGTGTCACCTTCTGTGGTATTTCTAAAATTAGAGATGGGGAGTACCTCAACTCTTCCACAATCTCAAATACACTTGGGATACGTATCGTGAGGATTGTGGTTTTGGACCCCCGCTTCACCCGTGTAATTCTTCCGGGGAAGCGTCTAACCGAGTGGGTCGTCATGTATTTCCTCCGAGAATGTGATCGTATCCACGTGGACGTTTCGAAGGGTACGTAAAACCCTTGGGGGCTGCTCTTGCATCGTGGGGGCCTGTCCGGGAGCTACCAGCGGCATACTCGCACCCTCCACCGTAATTTCTAACTGGAGTGTGTTGTAATTCATCTCCGCATGAATAATATTAAGCTCGGGTAGGCCCAAGAAGTGTAGCAACTTCTTCGAATCCACTCGATACTTCCCAACTCGTCTACCCTCCATAGAGTTTGCCCCCGTACATAAATTTCCCACCAATTATGGGAATCTGTTCCGCGTGAAACCTATCTCTATCCACATGCACGAGTGTGAAGCCGTGTTGCCAGTCGGGATAGGCAGTCCACCCAGGTTCAAGCAAACACAAACACCCATTCTCAAGCCAGACCTTTGGCCCAGTCACATCCCTCCGGTAATATGTTCCAAGGCGATGCGTATGACCATTGATTCCACTCACGCCAAACCGATCCATCATTGCGCGGGCGGTGTAGGCACTGTGACGTCGTGCTACATCCCCATGCATCAGGAAGAAACTCTCGTACTTATTGTGAAATTTGCCATAGGGATAAGCTACATGCTCAAATCCAAGCTCAGATAGATGGAGTAACTCGGGAATGGTCAATCCCCCAATGTCCTTGAGTTCGGGGGCGGTGTGCCAGAGATAACGCCTGAGGCGATCCTCATGATTCCCCTCGATGAATATCCTCTTCGCGTTAGGAATCACCTTGACAAATTTTTCAAGCTCCCCCACTTGCTCCTTGATTTCTTCACTCAACTTGGAAACTCTCGAGGGGTCTCGTGCATGGGAACTAATCGCGTAGAAGTCTCCCCAGTCTCCAATTATATACAGGTGGGTTGGCTGTATCCCCCTAATGAACTCCCGTGTAATCTTTAAGGCAGATTCATCTTGGAAGGGTATCTGCGTATCGCTAATGATTGCGAGTAAATCCATTATCTACACCCACTCAACACGCACATGAGACATAGGGTTCGTCCCCATAAGTCAAATTGCAAATCTACTTCACAGTCACAACATTGGCAGGCTGGTCGAGAATCGTCGTGAGACTCTCCCACATTGGATTCTCCAACATAATTGTGAGTAGGCGCTCCTGCTCGATTCCGAAGTATTGACAGAACGCAACTACCCATTCGCTTGTGTTTAACCACTCGAGTGCTTCCTCCTTGAGTCTTGCTGGATCCCTTTGGGACACATGAAACATTGACATAGAGGGACTATGCAAGTCTTTCCATGCCTCCATGATTATCCCAACAGCTAGTCGTTCATACGCTCTTGGGTTCATAATCCTCCATACTTCCCCACTTTTTCCCCACCTTCACATGCACCTCGGCTGGGATATCTAACTCCACAGCTTCAACCATTATAGCAGTTAAGGTTCTGGCTGTCAAGTCTAGGTGGGTCTCATTTACCTCGACAATTAACTCATCATGAATTTGGAGAATAAGAGGAAGCTTTGCCTCATCACACCTTACCATCGCCAACTTCATGAAGTCTGCTGCTGTACCTTGGATTGGATGGTTGATTGCCTGACGAAATCCTCGCTCACCATCTCCCGCAGGAATGTAACGTCGTCGCCCCCATAAGGTAGAAATGAAACCATCTCGCTGCCAGGAAATACGAGTATCTTCCATGTATTCAGCAATTCCAGGAAAGCGCGAGAGGTATGTCTCGATAATTTGAGCTGCCTCAGCCTCTCCCATACTCGCTCGTTTGGACAGACCATGAGCTGTGAGCCCATAGTTCGTACCCAGAAGTACCCATTTAGCCGTATCGTACATGGGGGTGCCCCGCCGAATTTCTTGTTCGTCCATATTGAACACCAACATTCCAACGTAGGTGTAGGGTGAGATTCCTTGTCTAAAGGCATTGAGTAGCCCATCCTCCTTGGCAATATGTGCCATTATGCGTGGTTCAATTTGGGAATAGTCTGCCGCTACGAAGATGTTCCCGGGCCTTGCGATGAAGGCATCACGGAGCGAGGGGGTGATTTGTTGGAGGTTAGGGCTACTACTCGAAAGGCGTCCTGTGGCGGTCGCCCCCTCAGCGTCATCTTCTTCACCCCCCCTCGTCTGGTTGAAACTCGGATGCACCCTATCGCCATAAGCTCGTAGCTTCTTGGTGTAGGAAAGTTCCGTCTCGAGTTTCCGATAGGATTGTATGAGGGGTACAACCTCATGCTCATGTGCTAGGGCTTGGAGTGCGGTCTTACTTACAGCGGGTTTCTTTTTCGTGGTCCTTTCATGAATAGGTAAGTGAAGATCATTATATAGAAGCTTAGCTAATTGCGGGCCGCTACTGAGATTCAACTCGGGGGGTGCCCCGCTCACCCGTTGAATCTCCCCCCGCCGCTCACTCAGATCTAGCTCAAGAACTCCCTGTCGCTTAAGTAACCAAGATTGATCGAGTCCAATACCCCTCCGCTCCATTCGAAGAATCGCGGGGACGAGTGGCCCCTCAATATTAAAGAGGAGATGCTGCTCCTGTGTTGTCATTACGGGGAGGGCAATTTCTAGCGCATACCTTCGAGTAAAGTCCGCATCCTCTCCCGCATACTGGATGAGTTGCTCCCGTGGAAGATCGCTTATTTGTGGGTCGGGCATCGGCCCAAGTTCCCCCTCAAGATATGCTCGAAGAGCGGGCCTCCGCTTGATTGTCTCATAGGGATTACTTGGTAAGGTGGCGAGACTCTTCGCCCACTTTTTACTAGGGGTGAACCCCTGCATCCATTCTTCCACTTGCCGCCACCGCTCTTCACTAAGCATCTTGTCAAGTCTGTCCATGTCCTTGCCGAAGTGCTTGAGTACGAGGAGTTTCAAGCCAAGGCGGGACTCCCCCAAGATATACGCCGCAAGCATTGTATCGAGAAGTCTATCATACTCGAGGGTAATCCCCGCCCTCTCGAGTACATCTAGGTCATACTTAGCATTATGCATAATGAGCGTTGAGGTACGTATACATTCGGGGATGCCCCAAGCTGCCTCATGAGGTGATACCGAGATGGATACCCCAATGAGACGCCTGTCCTCTAAGGAGATTGTTTCCGTATCCACGGCCATGAAGCTAGCTTCTATGGAGGGGTGTTCCCCCAAGCCGACCGTCGTTGGTGCATTCTGGATACCCCTATATAGCTTATTAGGCAACTCTCTCCAATCTCGCTCGATGACACTCCGGAGATTGGGATTATGCATACAGGCTGCTGGGTGATACATCGGAACAAACATCCTCCCATCACGTTCCCGGGGAAACCCATGAACCATTCCAACGGGCTCCCCTGGGAAGAACACTTGGATGGCAGTATCTCCCAAGAGTATAATAACCCTCGGGTCAACGCACTCAATCTCACTAAGAAGCTCTGGCAAGGCACGTACAATCTCCAGCTTTGTGGGCTTGCGATTATTAGGGGGGCGCTGCTTGAAGACGTTCGTAAAATAGGTCTCGCCTTCATTCACCCCCGCTAACGGCATGAGTGTTTGGCGGAGGAGCTTCCCAGTGGGGCCAATTAGGGGCACCCCGAACTTGTCCTCTTGGGCACCCGGAGCCTCCGCAATACACATCCATTCAGCCTTACTTGGACCGTCTCCCGGAACATACCTACCTAGCATTTTTACCTCGTAGAAAGGAGAATAATCTTTTGGCCCTCATCGTACCAAGCCCCGGCACCTTTATCAAGTCGGCTAGTTTTGCCGCACACAATTGTCTCATTGTAGGATAACACTCATACAACGCCGCTGCAAGCTTAGGCCCGATGCCTTCAAACCCCCTATATGCCTGTTGTGTAGGAGGAACTCGGTCGCTCACCCACTGATTGGGCAATAAGCCTCCCCAGGTAAAACTTTCCTTCTGGGAACTTCGCCACGCCGCATCGAGTAGGCAAGCCGTCTGGAAGGCATCACCCGTAAAGAGAGGAATTACCCCCGCACCATAAATGATACTCCATTGGAGTCCAAGTACCGAGGCGATACCCCAACGTGTCTTGCGATAGGGCATGAGCACTGTATCCATACGATACTTCCGAGCACCCCCGCTCAATGCCACCTTCCCATCAATTACGAGGGGAAAACCCTCGAGAAGCATAAACGCCACATCGGATGCCTCGCGTAGGGATTCGACTGAGGCGAGTCTACCATCTCGGGCGGAACTTAGAAAATCTCCCGTACTCTTACGTTCAATGAGAAGATATCGCCCAGCCTTATCATACCATGCGTAGTCGCCGTGGGTGAGGCGTTGCACCGTATGGGGTGAACGCAACATCTCGGGGATGCCACTAGGTACTTCTCTATCATCACAAAGAATCATAATAACGATCTATAACTATAGTTACCCCCACAAATATAGCTAATGCTACGGCACTCAAAACTGCTGTTAATGCTAATTCAATCATGCTACTCCTTTCAACATGCCTAACGTTTCGCCAATGTCAGCCTGGTATATCGCCGCCCGTTGATCAAGGCTAAACCACTTGGGATTGAACCTACTAGCCTTGTATATATCGGATATCACCTTCTTAACAAGCTCCCGAAGGGACTCCTTTGCCCCCTCAAGCACCCTCACTATCACACTCTGGCAGATATCCTCACGAAGGTCTGGTGGGAGGCTACTCGGCACCTCCGCCACTACCCTCAACGTAAGTTCATCCTCAGTCCCATAGGGATAAAACTCAAGTATGGGAACGGGTTTGGGTCTTGGATAATACCTTGCAAGTTTATTCGCCCGGGCTCTCCGACTCGACCAATTGAGATAATAGTGGTAGCTACGAGACGCCTTACGCTCGGGCGTCTTATAGTAATTTGGGTGGCGCTTCTTAAACCTTTCACGCCGTCGCTTTGCACTGAGTCGTTTCTTCTCTGGATCAATCACTACAATCTCTCGTGAACCCACAATTCCAACACTGACGCTTGCAATGTATTTCATGAAGCATATGGCCACATCGTGGACACGTACAATCAGGACAAGTTTTAATCATCACGGGACTCCTCTCTGAACCTATGCCACGCTGCTCCTCTTGGATAGCCTGGTTCCTCATAACCTGGGCACATTAGGCAAACTTCCCGTCGTGAGCAACAATTATACATGTTATGAAATTTGCGAGTGTAAATGGGCTGGCCGAGAACACGGGCCGCGATAAAGCGATGCCGTGGTACGAATGTGTAACTTCTATCTTCCAGGCGAGACAGGATGAACCGCTCCAACATAGTCCCTGTGTAATTAGCGCGTCCCGCCCTGGACAGGCTGAGTCACCGGTTTACAGTTCACATTCCTTGGTGCTTGGACTGCGTCCAGATGCCATATCGGGCCGGTTTAGAGACTACGAATTAGAGGTGTGTCAGAGTTGGAGAGCATGACATTAATGCCTTGTCGATGTAGTTTGAGGGCGAAGTCCCGCAGCCGCTCTTGTTCTCTTTCACCGAACTCCAAGCGGGTGTATTTGGTAAACGATGAGGTGGTGCTTACAGGATGGTATGGCGGGTCACAATAGACGAAATCTCCAGGTGCAGGATTAACAGTGTCAAATTCGCGGTATTCGATCCGCGCTTGCCGCCCGCCCATTTGACAAACGGCACAGCCTTTCCCGCTTCGGGCGGGGCTTCCTCCGGTGCACGGGGGAAGATGAGATGCTTGGCGGAGACGGTTTTCCGTTGTCCTGGTTTCACCGCCGATTTCATATCGGCAACCGAAGGACGTTCAACCCCCCGCAAACTTGACATACACACATCACTCTCGAGCATTGTATACACTTGGCGAAGTTTCTCCTATTTTTATACCCTGTCATGATTTTTCCCCCACAATAGAAACACCCATTAGAAAGGAAACGGGGGGTCAGCTTCTTCATAAGGCTCCTTCGCCGCGTGGCAAAATGGACATACCCAAACCCACTCGGAGTCTACCCAGTCCATAATTTCGCCACAGTAGCATATTATATCTTGAACCATTGAGACACCTCACTCGAAATCTCCAATGTACTCAGTATCCTCCTCCTCATAGCCACAATTCCAACACACTCCTTCGTCATCAAGGGTACGCTCACCGCAAAAATCGCACACATCAACACCTATTAGAATCACCATTATGCTCCCGGGCTCCTATCTGTAGATTGGCCTATTGCCTCAAGGTAAGTTTTCCAGAGATTGTCAAATTCCCCTGAGACCTTTCCCGTAAAGTTTCGGTCCTTCCCCACACTCTGATACTTGAACTTGAGCCCCGCCACACTTGAACTCGACTCCACATAGAGACACGTATCCACCTGTGAAGGTAGATGCTTCTCACATGTGGGGGCGACACCCAAGTCTACCCACTCCTTCTTCACAGCGGGACGGTACGTCTTCTTATTGTCCTTCATAATAGTCACAACCTCACGGGCAATACTCGTGAAGTAGAGGTTCCAGGGCTGGCGCTTGAGCGCATCGGGTATCACACCCTCATAGAAGAGCTTTACCGTATTCCATTCCTCACTGGCGATGCCCTCGAAGCCCGTATTTGCACCCTTCTCAAAGAGACTCAGCTTGAAATCACGATGAGTCTTTCGATGCTTCCGCAATACGAACGCCTGCTGTGACCAGTCCCAAAGGTGATGAACCCCATCTATAGCAAGCCAGTCCCCCGGCTCGAGATGCTCCCGTATTTCTTCATACGCCTCCTCGACACCCTGCCAATCCACCACGGGAAAGTGAATGAGATTGGGGATGCTCTCCCACCCATCGAAGTGTCTCTCGATTACCTTCTTGAGACCCCCATCGGGGTCAATAACAGCTATCCCCACATTGGGATACATCTGCGCTAGGTGGACAATGCTCGTGGACTTACGTGTCCCTTCGTGGCCTGTAACGAGGACACGCTCTCTGTCTGTTCCAATGCGCTTAGACTTAAGACCCTTTTTCATTTATGTACCCTCGTCGAGAAGCTCACTCCTACACCTCGTAAAGTAGGGACAGTTATCACACTCACTCTTAAACCAGCGAGTTGCTACACTCGGCGGTATCCCCTCATCAACAGCATACTCCAAACGGTCCTTTCTGTCAAGGATGAAGGCCCAGTGGAGGTTCAACTCCTCTTTTGTCGCCACCAAATCGTAGATTTTAATTACCGGGAGGCGATTCTTGTAGTCTCCCTGCATATGCATGAGGCCGAGGGTGAATGTGGTTGTCCCAATCATATGCATATAGCACATGATTTGTGCTAAGTAGCTCCCGGGTAGGCCACTCCACTTATCCTCACGTAGCCAGTTCATGTTACCCGAGGAATAGTTCGTGGTCTTCCACTCAGCATCACTCCCGAAGAAGCTATCGTCCGTGTGACCCAATATCCCATCGCACTCGAGCACCTTCGGCTCACCCAACGCAAGCATATCGTGGAGGGCCTTCCCCCTGAGAAAATGCAATATGAGGGCGTCATCTACCGGCTCGGGATTAGTGATATCGAAGTATGCCTTGCGAAGACACCTACCCGCATAGTCACTCACGTGCTTGCCAATGTCGAGACGCTTCTCATGTTTGCCCTTGAGTGCCTCCATTACACGCTGGGTTTTTTCATGATTCTCAAATACGTCCATTATTTCTCCTTGATATGAATCTCTCGACTGATTAACTCGCCACAACTCGGACACTCCACGGGCACCCAGGAGTAATTTCCGCCAGCGCCACATCTCCGACATACCCATTCAAAGCTAGTCATCGAGTAACTCCTCTTTATTTTCTTCAAAGCAAGACGCACACACGGCATACCCTCCCAAGATTGTGATCGCCTCGATAGGTTCGGCCATTAGGCCGGGCCAATTTTTTTGCCGATCTAAACACAATGCACACAAAAGCTTCATCGCTTTCTCCACCAGTAGAAAATTTGGGCACCCAATCCAATACACGTAACAACCACAAGGACCTCTATAGCTGCCCCCTCTGCACAATCCCATCCACAATCCCATACTCCACAGCCTCTTGCGCATTCATCCAGTGTTCATCTTCCATGTCGCTAAGAAGCTGTTTAGTTGACTTATTTACCCCGCATGACTGCAACACACACACTAGCATATCCTTGATTTTCTGCATCTGCTCGTTCTGCTTGTTAACCTCCTTGGAACTACCCTGCAATACTCCACTTGGCAAGTGAATCATGCAACGACTATGTGGATAAATGAAGCGATTTCCCGGTTCCCCTGCCGACATAAGAATCGCTGCCATACTCGCCGCACTCCTACAATACGTATAGATGGGAGCTTGAGAGAGTTTGATTGTATCCAGTAGGGCCAGCCCCGTAGGAACTTCTCCCCCCGGCGAGTCAATGATGAGGTGGATAGGTGCATAGGAGTCTTTACCCATTGCAATTATCGCATCCATCACCTGAATTGCGCTAAACTGGTCAGTGCGACTTGAGACGATAGGCCCAAGTAGAAACAACGTGCGATGACGTAGGAGAAACTCGTAGGTCTCCATCGTCTCTTCAAGTCGAGCGTTATCTGGACGCTTACCAAAACCTAACATGATTCCTCCTTAGTTTGGTAGCGGCGGTGGGGACTCGAACCCCCGCTCCCCCTGGATGGTCTCCCGAGAGCCGCCGCTTTCTGTGTTGAGAGGCTATTAGCCTCCCCGAAACTTGTACTTGCCATCGGATCCTATCTCTACCATATCGCCGTACTGTTCTAATACCACGAATTTCTGGCAGAGCGTTGGACCCCATCGCCCAAAGAGGACTCTCCGAGCGACCACTTGTGCGGGTGTCAACCCTTCAAGTTTACGTAATGCCTCCTGTAGAGTAATCTCACCTACGCTACGAGCACTTTTGGGACGGGGTTATCGTAAGTTTTGCCATTCGACTCGCGGTAGTTGATGTCGAAACTGAGTCGCTTACCCACTAGGTCAAGCGCATTCTCGCACTCGGAGACAATCAACATCTGGTCCCGGAATAGGTTCCATCCGAAGTTACCCTTGCGATTTATCTGTGAGAGGGTGTAGTTTTCGTAGGACTCGGGCTCGTCAACCCCCTCCATTGACACGAGCACATCCGCTAGCTCGGTATCCACGAAGGAGTTGCTCCCGCTCTCCCGCTCCGTAAAGTCTGTAATCGTACCCTCGACGCCAGTTATCTTACCTGCGCCCTTTTCCATTGCAATTGCCATGTATACTCCTCCAAATTAGACTGTGCCTATGATTGCCAGACACGCTTTATATCACGGCTAAGGCCGGTACTTTGGTCTGGACTGGAATCCACTTTACCACCGAGCCTACTGCCTGTCAAGTCTAGCAGCCCAGCTACCGCAGTTAATAACCCACTCACACTATCCGAGAAGATTGTCTGGTCGAGAAACTCGGGCGCAATCCCCCGCTCACTCTCGTGCGCCGCTACATCTCCCTCGAGAATCCTCCTCTCACGCTTGAGTTGGATAATCTTGAAGCCATTATCCTTGAGAAATTTCGCCTCATTGTTGAATCGACAGTCATCTAGAACGTAAGAATCATCTGGGACGCCCCGACTAAGCTGCTCTGCGATAGGTCTCAACCATGCATCCTCATCAAGTTCCCGTACCATAACACCAAACTTTTGTAATAATTGACGTTCCCTATCTGACTTGATAACTAAATCTCCCAAACCAAAAAGCTCTTGACATATATCCTTAAGTGCGTTGGCAAAACTTAGGCGATGAAAGTTATATTTACGGGCGAGATAACGCGCACATGTACTCTTGCCGCTCCCAGCCGCTCCAGTAAATGCAATCCTATGTACGTTCATGTTCCTCCTACAAGCTTATTACTTTGATTCGCTTATCCTGTTCACTCGGGTGCTCTCGCAACACCCCCCCATCAATCAACCCATTGATTACACGTAGGGCACTCCCATCACTTCCACCACAAGCCTTGGCAATGAGCTTCGCTAACTCCATTTTACTCTTTCCGTCAACCGTCCTTACAATTCTTACGACTTCTTCGGGTGATAACTCTCTGGCGCTTTTCGTTGCGGGGAGGAGAGGCCCACCGCTTTTCGTCCAGCGGAGTTTCAACCTGGGATATTGAATGTCAATATTGCGAAGGGTAAACGTAAGCTCCATTGCACCAATTCCACCCTCTCGCACCTCGATAACGCTATCGGGCCACCCCACAATGACACTGGCCCCTCGCACATCCGCACGCCCCCGTTTAAGGGTGTTGCCCTTCTGGTCAAGGTGTGGATTTCCCATGTGCGTGACGACAATCAACGCGGGATTGCTCTCGGCGCTGTCTTGGAGTGCATCCAGGCGTCTAATTACACTCGTCATTTGGTGGTTACTATTCTCATCTTTATCGTGCATATAGTACATGGGATCGAACACGAGGACATCCGGCTGCATCTCCACGATATCTTCACGGAGGTATTCAAATTGTTGGTCATTGTCAATGCGAAAGCCCCTATCCGAGTTGACGAGAAGGTTGGGGACATCACTACTTCCAACTACCCTCATGTAACGCTTCTTGAAGACAGCCCTACCAAGTTCAAACTGCAATAGCATCACCTTGAGAGGACTAGGTACATTGAAACTCCCCCAAAGCATCTCGCCACATGCGAGTTCCTTGGCCATCTGGAGAAATAAATAGCTCTTCCCAATTTTCTCAATGCCACTCCCAATCACCCTATCTCCACGCAGGACTAGTCCCTCCACGAGCACCTCCGGGTCACTCACAGACATCACGCATTCTCGATCCTCCCAATTAAGCTTCATTCAAACATCTGGTCTACGATATGATCGGGAATATCTTCTGCGCCAAACCTCCCAAGGGTATCCTCGTAGACAATGCTCCAGCCATGATAATTATGTCGTACCAAAATACGTAAATAGGGCTCTACCATACCCATTGCGTCTGCCCACTCAAGGATAGGTTGTGTTCTAATTTTCATGTATCATCCCCAATACTTCTGGAGGAATAGTCTTAGGCCCTGAGTGAATATCCTCGCCTTCTCGGAGACGACCAACGCGTGTTTTGTATCCCCAATGTGTAGTTCCTTCTCGTATTTTGATATATAAAGCGAATGATGAATTTTCGCCATACTCTGACTCGAACCATTCAAGAAAGGGTCTTATGTTAATCCTCACGACGCATCTCCTCGACAATATACGGATACATGTATATTGGTAAAGTATCTCATCAGGGGCTCAAGCCTCATTCCACCACCTCAGCATTCTCTCCGCATAGCACCCGACAGTCTCTTCGGACAACCCCGGAGCGGTATTCACCTCAAGCACTACGTAGTCTCGACGGCCCCTCTTCAGGACATCCACTGCGCCGAAGTCCAGACCCAAAATCTCAACCGCCCTAACACTAGCACAGTAGAGGGGGCTAGTCAAGTCTACTGGGGCAAAACGATTGAGCGTCCAGCCATGACTTCTCGTCCGGATAAACTCATGAGCATCTTCCTTTGGGACTTTTCGCTGGGCCAAGATAATCTCTCCGAGAAACACATGCACCCGGTACTCGGCCTCACTAGGGATAAACTCCACCTCCCGATACTCCTCAGAGTATGGTTGTTCCAGAAGAATATCCCTCCCCCCACGATGGGTTCTCTTTCTCCATATTACTCTTCCACTGGAGGTAATCAATGTACCACTCTGAGGTACTGGGACGTTCCCTTGCCTTAAATCCAGCAGCGATTGCCACTTGTCCGATGCGTTTCTCACTGCCGCTGGGGGATTCAAAATTATAGTAGGCATCGTGGACAACCTCCGGGTCGAGCCCCAATTTATGTACCTCCCGAGCGAGGTAGAGCGGCAAGTAGACGCCCGTATTGTAGTCAACCCAGTTGCTCTCGCGAGGAGGCGAGCTGTTGGCCTTGTACCAGGACCACTTACTATCATGTGAAACTCCTTTATCATATGGTACGCGCTTGTAGTAACTTTGTTGCGAGAGGACAGTTGAATCCCACGCAAAATTGGAGTTAATCTCCAGGAGTGTATTAGCATTGATAGACCTAGCATGATACTCGGGTCGTATCCTATTTATCATGAGCCCATTGAGCATCGACTCGAGTGTTTCCACCCCCTCTAGAAGAATATCCTCGTCACTCCCAAAGAGTAATGTTCCGATTTCAGGCAACCACACCAACTCTAGCGGGCTACTATTATTCCGAAACATGTAGAGTTTGTTTGTATTACTAGTGGATGCCAATACGCAAGCGTAACTACCAGTGAAGTAGTCTGTTGCGAGTGAGACAGCCTTGGTGAGACTATGCCTTGCCGATAGGACATCAATCGCCTCAACAATTATTTGGGAGTCCACCTCAGCACCTCCCGGAAGCTCAAGTGTATCTATGTCCTTCTCACCATGCACAACCCCATTGTGCACAAGGGCTAAACTCCCACTCACAACGGGGTGATTGTTTACGTTTATTTCGGGCTTACCTTTCGTAGCTAGGCGATTATGTCCAACCATCCACTTGGGACAGCGCATACCAGTCTTATTCCACGAGGCAAGACAAGCCTCAGCACCCCCCTCCTGCTTATGTACCTTAATTCCCGAGAGTGTTGGCCACATCATCCCAGTGGCATCACCCCCCCTCTCCTCATCAGCTAATAGCATTCGGGAGAAGATTTCGAGATGCTCTTGAGTTGGGTTGGGTGTTAGGAACCCGACTATTCCACACATGCGGTTATGCTCCCTATATAGTTTATAATAGTAAGGTCTGGATTCATGGTGTGCTCGCTCATTCCAACGGCTCCCTTATTACATGATATTCCCCATCCGAGAAGTCAGCCTCAATCCACATCGCACTATTCATCACTCTCAATTTAGGCAATGGCGGGGGGTCTTCCTTGGGAATATCCAATTCATCCCAGAACCCTTGTATATCCACCTGATCCCACACACTCCCCCGCTCAATCAACTCTCGGATGTGGTTGAGCGACTCGGTGCCAGCTTCGCTCCTCATATAGGGGAGGCTCGTAAGGGCCTCGGACATCTTCCCGACGAGCTTCGTCATGCCACGCTTCACCGCCGCTGTATCCTTGTGTGAGTAGGTGCCTGGGCTAATTCCCCCAAGCTCAATCAACTCTTCGATGTCTAGGTTCTCGTCCAGGTAGGCCATTGTAATTGCCTTCGCACTTCTCAGGAAGAACAGCGCCGTCTTGGGATCACGCATCCAGGAGGGTTGGGTTCGGTACTCAAACCCATAAGACTTCCCACGTACATCCCCCAATCCCCCATAATCACGCAGTCCCCTTCGGAAGTTAACAGGTAAACTCAACGCGACGGAAAAAGGTGTAAGCATTGTGTCTAGAAGTCCCGTTAAATCTCGTTGTGCTGTCCCCGAACTCCCCGGGTATACCTCGTCACTCCCCGAAATTCCAATATGTATGTGACCACCACATGGGACATCGGGTAGGCCGTTCCCCGCAAATATAGGCAATATATACTGGTCCTTGAGTTCTTGGAAGAGTGTGAAGAGGTTTTGTACAACCCTCACAGGACACACATCCGCAGTCGGGCGGAACTCTGCGGGAGTGCCCGCGCCATCCCAACCCAGATTACCTGCATCGCAATCCACCTCCGTGAGAATGTTGTTTGCCCGCATGTAGGTACCATTCGCCTTCATTAGTACCACCTCGGGGTCACACCCTACGGTAACGCGACTATATGTCGTCTCCCTGTGCATTGATGGGTCTCGGGTTAGCATCTTCCCTCCTTGACAAAAAGTTTCGGCTTTGCTATGATGAACCAAGTTGATTTGGCGGAGTAATCCACCAACCAACTTGGTCAGTCTAGCACAGTCAAAGGGGGTTTGTCAATGGCACTCGCAGATTTAGCAGCTTGGATGGATAAGCATCGTCCTGGGAAGATACTCGAGATACAGGACAAAATCATACAGTGTGTTGATGAGCGTTCGGGGGAGGACGTAATCGAGTTCGAGGGTCGCCCACTGATTGCGGGCGTTCCCCCAAATCACACCATCGAATATGATGCTGAAGTAAGGCCCTCGGGTCTTATTAAGTTAACTCCCGATGATAGTTAATATGAGTATCTTCGATGGGCTCCCCGAGATATACCGAATCTGGGTGAAAGGAACTCTTGAGGAGCTTCCAGAATGTCCAAATTACATGAATCTATTACATGGAGGTTAAGACATGTTCACAAGATATTGCTCAATTCATCGCCGAACTTATGCGGTAACCTGTCGGGAGTGCTGTCGCCATGAGGTGAAGTTCAAGGTCAAGGGTGGGTTCCTATGTCATTCATGTGGGAAGTCGCTATGACTCTTAACGAGTTTATTGACAAATTAGGGCCACTCCTATGCCCGAAATGCGAGGTACAGGCAGCAGTTATACCAGGCTGGTGGGAGGTATTAGTGTCTCACAGAAGTATGACAAGATATAGGTATAGTTACAGAGGAGCTAAGCCTGTGGCTCTATGGCTAGAGGAATTTCACCAGGAGGTGCAATACGATTAAGTAAGAGAGGTACACTAGGTCTCAAAACTTCATAAAGGAGAGTCATGATATCAGTAGCAAGGCGTCACCAAGTAATCAGGATGCTCTCGCGGGAGAGTGACCACTTACTGTTAACATACAGGTCTCCCCATCAAAACCCACTTCCCGACAGCCTCTTCACGAAGACAGAGTTGGATGTGTTTCGGAAGTGGGGAGTTGACTACGCATACCTTCATCGTGCGGCTGCCAAGTTGGGGAAGCTGCCTCAAGAAACAAGACCCAATGTAACGCGAGCCTTTGAGGAGATGCATCGGCTTGCGATGGCAGCCCAAACCGAAGAGGATATTAGCGAGGTTCTCGAGCGTCTTAAGAATCTCCAGGAGGAGATAGCAAAGTACAATGAGCGTTAGAATCGTACTGCTGGGCTTACGTAGGCTCCTGAGGAGAGACCCTCCTGAATTCACAAACCCTGGAAACAGGGTCGGCGGAAGCCAATCAACCATAGGAGGCGACACGATGGGACAGGTTTATAGCGACCCGGAGAGAGAGAGCGACCCACACGCATTGCCAGACGTTGAAGTCTTCGCATTGTCACAGCTTGAGGCCAACTACAACCGAGCGAATCTCGACCACGCAGACGAGTACACGCTAACGAAGGCCGGATGGTATTGGTGGTCGTGTTTCCCAGGATGCCTACCGGACAGCGACCCGTTCGGCCCGTTTAATTCGGAAGCGGAGGCTATCGCCGATGTCAGAGGTTAAGCGCGACACATACAACGGCTGGGCCAACCGCAGCACATGGCTAGCAGTCCTATGGCTGACTAACACAGAGAGCACCAATGACGACCTACGAAGCATCGCCCTCAGCGGCAGAAGCGGTTTGGAAAAGGAACAGACACTTAAGGCGTATCTGGAGGAATTAACGCTGGGGGCACTAGATAACGAAACCCACAAATTTACCCCCGATTTCGTTACCGAAAGGTTTGAGGCTGGGAAAGGTCTTGCTACTGATCTGGTGAGCCAGGAATTGATGGAGATTGACTATCGAGCAATCATAGAATCCGTGGAGGTGTAGGTTAGTGATTCCCACCGTAGCAGACCCGCCGTCTGCTACGGAATGGAAACATCAACTTATCGAGAGGAGATCCAATGGTTAACGAAGCCGCCCGACTGATGTCCCTACGCCGCTGGGAACACACTCAGCCCGTTACCCTCTCCTGCCAGGAGTGTGGAGGTTGGGATTCTTGCACCGTTGTCATCAAGGTAACATATCTCGATGGCCACATAAGGACACTCGCCCATTATGTGAAACTCTAGACCAAGTTGACAAGTTGACCAACTAGTGCTAGACTGGGGGCAGAAGGTCAGCAGCTAGCCTTGTGGAGGAATCATGGGCGATAGAGTAAGTATCAGCTTCATCAAGGACAAAGAGGAGAGTGTTATACTCTTCTCGCATTGGGGAGGTATGTCACTGGTAGCTAAGGCCCTCGCTTATGTACGTGAGTTGGACGAAGAGGTTCCCGAGGGCCGCTCCTTCCCGTTGAGCAGACGAGAGCCTAACACCGTGCTTGTAGACTTCTTGCGTGTGTTGCTAGCGGATGAGGAGCGTATCCTAGGAGACTACTATCTCGCCAGCAGTCAGTCTCTCGGAGACAACAGCGACAATGGGCACCACTCTATTCCCTTGGGGAGTAACTAATATGACACCAAAAGAATTGTGGATTCAAGCCTTACGTAGTGGCGAATACGAGCAAGGAATCGACTATCTCAACTATCGTGGGAAGTTGTGTTGTTTGGGGGTGGCTTGCGAAGTGTTCATAAAGCAAGGCGGCACCCTCTCACGTAGCACAAACGAAAATGGCGTGATTGAGTACCACGGACTCCCAACCAGTATGCGGACTTCACTAGAATTGCCCACGGCGGTACAAGCGTGGCTCAACTTGAACACTCCCTTGGGAGATTTCCCTGAAGATTTCCCTGGAGAGTCTCTTGCTGCACTCAATGATGATGGGAGAACCTTCGAAGATATTGCCAATGTTATCGAGACCACACCCGAGTTGTTCGCGTAACATGGCAGCTCCGGCCCATCCGAGCACCTCCGTTGTAACCCGCCCCCATGTGCGAGGGATTAGAAAATTTGTTCTGGAAGAGTTTTAGATTTGTTCGGAACTTTTGTTCTGAACGGATGTTCTGGAGAAGTCTCAAATTTGTTCGGAACTTTTGTTCTAAACGAATATTCAAAGTGACAAGCAAAATGCTTGACAGATGGCCCAAATGGGTTTAAGCTGTCTGGGATAGCTAAATTTTGGAGGGTAAGCACTGAACAACAAAGCGGTGGGGCACCATCTGACATAATGCACAGAGCGATAGGGAATACAAATCGAAAGGATGAATCATGCCTACCAAAGAAGAGACAAAGCTCAAAGTGGATGCTAGCTTCACGGCGACTTGCGAACTGCTCGATGCGCTAAAGCTGGTCTCAAGATCGGGGACACTCTTGGGATGGGTGGGCCCAATGGACGGAGAAAATCCCGAAGGGTACTACTGGCCCAACGGCGATGCGATGACCAAAAAGGAACAAGCCGAAATCTTGAGGG
>Ga0208450_1000286_pt1 | contig 30572 bp, 27 predicted proteins | sample MalvireepMed_908_FD_184249 | JGI IMG/M metagenome (GOLD analysis project Ga0208450, IMG submission 184249) | Marine viral communities from the Global Malaspina Expedition - Malaspina viral metaG DeepMed_908 (SPAdes) (version 2) | ecosystem: Environmental > Aquatic > Marine > Oceanic | place... | reverse complement strand
AGCATATTGTGACCAAAGTCATGCTTCTGCTTAATGCTTAGCTTTATGTTCTTGTTCATCTTCTTAGCAAAAGCTTTGCATCTTTTGATTGTCCAGTTCTTTATAAACTTAGATTGTTTAAGCCAGTCCTCTCTATTACTTTCCTTGGCTCTTTGAAACGCTATGATATCACAAGAATCTTTAGCTATCTGAGTAGCTATAGCTTGAGCTAACGGTGGTATCATCTTCCCACTCTCCCACCTGTATCCCCAGTAACTACTAGAGAACCAGCTTCGTATGGCAGCTCTGATAGTTATATCAGCTAGCTTTTGAGAACCTAACTCAAGCAATGGATACAACCATTGAGGTGACTTGTTAGAAGCACACACTTTGTCAATCCATTCTTGGAAAGTATCTCTAAGTTCTTTGATAGAAGAATCTATAAGTTCCTGTTCAGGTATCCCCTCATCGGGTGCTCTATCATAATCTTTCCAATACTTACCTTTGCCATATTCCAGCATGTCCTGTTCATATAACAGCTGTGCGTTTCGTCTTTCTTGTTTAGCTTCGTCAGTAAGAATGTCCCATTTCATATAGAGTTATCCCCCCAAAATTTTTCGACCAATTTTTCATGTTCTTCTTTAGTTATTCTACCAAAAGCAAGATCATAATTCAAATCATATATTTCTTTAGGCACGTTGCTGCTTCTCTCCGCATCACCCTTACCCGCACCATGTGGTGTGTATATCTCTGGCTTGGTTGGTCCACTTAAGCCAAGCTTCTTATGCCTTCTATGCTTTTCTCTAAGCTTCTTCCAATTCTTATGCGCATTAAAAGAACCACCAAAGTTCTGATCATTAGTTTCTATAGATACTTCTTTTCTCTTCCTAGGCATGCTGTCTCCTATATATTGTGGGGTGGGGTAGCTGTTTATAGTTATTTAACTGCATGCTCCAGCTTCCCACCCCCATTATATTATACCTGCTAGCACAAGAAGGAATTGTTATTAGCAGTGCCAGTTGCTATCAGTCCTGAGTAGGGCTGTCATTCTCAGAATGTGCTTATTGCACCCGTCTGGATGGGGCAGGTATTAGATTGTGACACCCCTTTGTGGGTTAATAAGATTCTCGGACTTTGACTAGATAATCCTACCGTCTTAATGGGTGTCGTAGATTATGGGGAGTAGTAGGGGCATCTGTCCCGGCTCTATGATGCTTACCGACGGGGACCTAACTACTACTCCCCATTAGATTGTGGGGCGTTGAGGCTAGTTGACCTCAACTAAGGCACTCAGGTGTGCTACTCCTAAAAACCCCCACTAATATTTCTACTAGTGAGGGCATGTGTAGTAGAGATGCCTTGACTGCATGATTACGCAAGTCCAAATCTCTTTAACCCGTCTAGGCCGTGGTTACTACACTTAGATTGTAGGTAGGTTACGCCTACCACTCGGACTGCCCTTTAGCCACACGACCGTCAGTAAAGTGGGGTATTTTAGACCCTATACCAATGGGTTCGCAGTTTTGGTACACACATGCTCAGGTGAGTAGTGTCTCGTTATCACACTTGTGAACCGCACACAACACGGGTGCTAGCTTACACTAGCGTCAGTGCCTTTCGCATCACACGAGTAGAGTCTCTACTAGCATCGCCTATAAGCTTATTAGCAATGGTAGCTTCGGTAGTTCTACGCTTCTTGTGTTGTCGCCAGTTGGTTACTGCGTTAGCAGCAAGCCATGCACTGTCTCCTCCAAACTCCTTCACCTCTTTATCAAAGGTTTCAGTAAAGCCTTGGATTGTAGTCATAGCTTTCTTACGAGAGTTATGTTCTTCTTGTGTGTAAGATGAACGTGCTCTTGGTATCTCACCTTCGAACATTTCATAGCAGTCTATCCAGAAGGATTGAATCTCTTCAGCAGACCATCTCTTAGCACCTAGTTGTTGAACAGCACCTCGGAATGCAGCCTTGTGAGCCTTCCATTCATCGAGTGCTTCTTTAAGACTAAGGATCTTAGCATCAATATCACCTGTATGCTTAAGTTTAATCATACGCTGTGAGCCTTCACTAATAGCCCAGCTCAATGTGTTGTTACATACAACTCTGATTGAGGTAGGTAAAGCCGATAGGCTAAGCGTACCATTATGACTGTTCATAAGACAGAGATACTCATGCATCTCATCGCTGCCATTGACAGCCCACTCATCATCCTTCATCAAGATATAAGACTGTGCTCCATTAAACAATGTACCTGCTGTCTCGACCTGTAGTCCAGGTACTGAGCCAGCAATATCAAACAGTTCGCTGTTCTGTACAATCTTATAGTTCTTATTCACCACACCCAATACTTCATCAGTATCAGTACGTACTGTAGCATAGAATTTACTTTGCTTAGTGTTGTTATCATAACCTAAGCTAGGATCTAAGAACCTAGCTACTAAAGGATTAGATAGTACCACATCAAAGTCCATCTTAGATAGTTCCAATGCTTCAGCTATTGTTGGTACATTTTCTATGACTGTTCCCAGTCCGTGCCATGCAGGCTTGCCAACATATACTGCATGATCTTGTTCGTACATTTCATGTGACATAAGTTCTCCTATTCATCACTGTACTTTTCCCAATCGACTTCATCCCAACGCTTGAGATCGTCTTTTATTGCTTGTCTCTTGGGTTTATTTGGTTTCTTTTTCTTAGGACGATCCGGCTCTTGCTTCCGACTCTCGTACTTTTTCTTTGGCTTTTTCAAGCTCAAATTCCTCCATACCTAAATAGAATTCAATGACATCACCAGCTGGAACCCAACCAGAATCTTTACGATAGACGAATCCGTCGTCTGTGTAGTCAAGAATCATACCTGTCTTTAACATATACTCTAAACATGTAGCAGATAAATTAATATCCATACTTTTCTCCTTTAACATACGGCTGAATGGGTAGCATACCACCCATATATTACAATAATTCTACTCCAATATAACATAGTCATCCTTCGTTTACCTCATATTTAGCGTCCCAACATTTCTTATCACTGTTCCACTCTAGATCAATTAGTTCTGCTATCCAATCACATTCATATTCTCCATATTCATCATCAAGATGATAGCATCCTTGTACTCTTGTATAGATCAGGCTCTCAGTATCTATAGGGTATTGTACCATAATATCTTGAGTTGTCAAGGATAATTGTAAGTTTTTATCAGTATATTTTCCATCACCATACTCATAGTAGCCTATGCCGTGATCTTCCACACAAAAATCACAATCTTGCTCTACTATAATTCGGATATCTTCCTCATCTACGTATTGTATATCTATCATCTGCGTTCTCCTGATTCTAAGTAGTATTTATCAAACAGTTCCCTTAGATATTGCTTGAGTATAGCTTCGAGTTCCCCTTGGATTGTCTCGAACTGTCTAGTTATCTCGGCATCAGTAGCCAAGGTAGACATCTCGGTAATATCATCCTCAATCAAGTCGATTAACCTGTTGGCATCAATGTCTGCCATCACTTGCAATATTCTTTCTTTCATTATCATATTCCTTTTCCATTTCTTCGTGACATTCAACACAATATATATCGTCATCAATGGTAACCATAAAATCTACCGACTCACATTCACAACAATAATCACAAAGTCTATGTATCATTTCTTATATTCCTCTACAGTATACGGGTTGTCATCCTCGATCTCTTCGAGTAACCTATCTATATCAACTTCAGCCATTATCTGCATTCTTACCCCCCTTGAATTGATTCTTATATTCCTCATAAGCTTTCTCAATTGCATGTGCATAGTCGTATAGTATACCACCACACACATCATCTATATCTAGGTCATCTAAATGATCTCCTAAACCAAAGAGAGTGTTCATTAGGTCTGATGTTTCTTGTCTTGTTAAACCATTAGTTTTATTCATTCTTTATACTCCTCTACAGTATACGGGTTGTCACCCTTCTTACGCATTGAATTGAAGTCATCGGCATCCTTTTGTGCCTCAGATTTCTTATAGTATGTAGCAGGTTTATGCTTGTTGTCTAGCGTCCACCACTTACTGTCCACTTTAACGCCCCACTTCTTTACTTCTTGTAAAGGCTGTATGTCTCTGTGAAATTTACTTTGTCTCATTTGGTTTCCTCTTTTATTTCTACTTCTTCTGTATCCATACATTCAGCTTCACAATTATAGCATTCTACATATTCCATATAGAACGAACCGTCTAGAAAATCCCCAACTTCTAGATTATCTATTTCATTAATAGGGAGATTGGTTACTTCCCAAGTAGCATAGAGTTCATCGCTACCACACTTCTTACATATTGTTTTGTAGTTCATCTTCAACCTCCACATCATCCAAGTATCTTACCTTCTCTATATCTACACGATCATCCATCCACCATTCACTGGCTAACTCATGGTCTATATATTCATAGTCTACAATTTCTTCATAGTCTACCTCATCCCACTCACCGCGACTTACTTTTTCTAGTGCTTCTTCTTCAGAGTCAGCTTTTACCATGGCAGTGGCTTGATCCCAACCATAACTACGGGTTACTATTTCTACTACGTATTTATTCATCGTCTTGCTCCTCTTCAAAGTAGGATTGATAGTGATTAACTAAGTCATCAACCCAGTCTACATCACCACATCCATGCATCCCACCACATGCACGGTAGAATGAGCAGCATACTGATTCCCAGTCTGTGTCTTGTTCACTCAGTGTCCGTTGTTCTATGATAGGTATCTCACAAGAGAACCCATCCTGTTCGCATAGTTCTGCTAGTGCTTCATCGCTTAAAGTTATCTCCATGCAACCATCTAGCATAGTCCATGTCTGTTCATCAGCCAGTACCATTATCTTTGGCATTGTATTCATCCTCATCTATAAAATCTACATGTTCTGTATTACAATCATAGCAGTAACTGTACTCTAAGGGGTAGTCTACACCACCTCTGACAGGCACATCATAATCATGTTCCATTGCTTTATTAGGATCGTATCCTGCTAAACGAAACTCTACTATTTCATTGCTACCACATTTACTACATACTATCATAGGTTATCCTTTTCAGCTAGAAGGTCTGCTTTGTCTTGCCAATCGTCATCATCGTGTTTACATGAGTGTACATAATCATCACAGTGGTCACACCATGTACCATTATCATAATACATACAGGCTTCGTTCTCTTCTACCCAAGGCACTCGGCATACCATAAGACATTGTCTATCTACCACATGGAAACCAGTACTTGTATAGCCCCAACCATCACCTGATGTTATAGTCCATACATGCTTACAAATCTGATCTTCAGGTATAGAGGTCATATGTTCTTTGATATATTCATAGGCATCCTGACCTTTATCAAATTCCATGATATCACCATCGTCCATCGTAGCATCAATCATTAGGGGTTGGTATTTAGCAAACCAGTCATCCCAGTCCATATTTATTTCTTCAGGCATCATTAGTTTCCTTATCTATTCGACACATCTCTATATCTACATTTGTATCATGCTCTATCATAGTTGGATGAGAATACCACGGTTCCTTTAGTTGATTAAATGTATCCCATGCTGCATCTGTTTCCAGATCAGGATCATCTTGAGGCTCAACCTCTAAGGTTATAGTATAGCAGTTTAGTTCTTCAATTGTAAACTCATATCTTTTCATTAGCCTGTCTCCATCACTTGTATCATATGCTGAAGCTTATCTCTAATTACAGCAATGTCTTTAAGCATTTCATCGTTTAAAACTACAGCCTCAAAGTCTTCTAAGGTCATTAATAGCATTCTTATTTCATCAGGTGTTAACATAGGCTACCACCATGAATCGTAGATAACTTGCTTGCCATCTTCGAGTTCCTTTAATGCCCACTCACAGAATTCTAAGTCCTGTTCTTTGTAGTGTTCATCGGAGTTATTGCCAAAGAAGAATCCTTCAGTGTCACCTTTGTTACCATCAAGGGTACCGTTCGTAACATCGTTACGGAGTTGTTGGATATCCTCTGGTGTTAGCCGTAGTTCAATACAGTTGAATGTTTCTTGTCCACCTCTGCCTATGTATAGCCGTTCCATCCAACCCTGTAGGTTAGGATGCTTACGCCATGTGCAGTGTGTGTCACCTTTATCTCTACTGAATGCACATTGATCTAGTCCCATTGTTATTCTCCTTTAATGAGAAGCGTTATATTCATTTAAGAATTCTTCTATTTCTACTACTGTTACAGAGGGTTCTTGCCAAACTTGTTCGATGAAATCTTTTATTTGATCCATCTCACAATCATTGAAAACATCTAACTCCCTTAGCATACCAGTTAGCTTAACCCTTGCGTCAATTAAATCAGAAATTATTTCTGTTTCTCCACGAAAATCTACAACGTAATGATTATCTTCTACCCTGGCTTCAAAGAAGAAGGGCATCTTATTCATAACCATATAAATACGCATAGATCCATCGCTTATTAAATCGATTCCACCGTTAATTTCATCTATCATTTTCATGTTTCCTTATATAGGCTTGCTTCCATTGCATATAAATGGGTGGCAAGTCATTTCTTACCTTAGTATCTTCTATAGGATACCAAGTTTGTGTCTTATAATTATGATACCACTCCTGAGAGTATTGTTCTATAGGCTTATAGAGGTCAATTTCCCCAGACATATGCATCTTCTGCAAAGTATTCAGGGTTTCATCATCACGATAATTATAATAGGTACCAGTTACAACTATAGGTTTCCCCCGATACTCTACAGTAGTACCTTTAGGTACTCTATGTTCATCACACCATTTCTTTAGTCCTATAGGGCCATTGAATGGTATTGTCTTAGGTGTTGGGATGTATTTCATATTAGAATATATCCCCTATGTTCATGAAGATATCTACATCTTCGTGAGGATGTTCGTATTGGTACTCTGTCTGTACTTCTACGGCTTCCTCCATAGTTTCTGCCGATGTCCAGTCTTCACGACATCCTGTTGTCACTAAATATGTGTCATACATATCATTGTCTCCGTTTTACGGGTCACGTTAAGTGTACATTGTAACATATCAATGTACGTTTGTCAAGCGGATAGTTCTTCTTCAGCGGGAAAGTCCTCACCTGTGTAAGGATTCCTAAAGTGTGCGTCTTTCTCAAGGGCAAACCATGAGTCATTATGCTCATGGAAGTGACCAATCGCATCCCATTCTCTGGACTTTCTGATAGAGGCAAACTCGTCATACTCTATCTCATCCCATGTCCCACTGCTATCTTCTTCAATGAAGTCAGCGGGATTAAAGTCTTCGTCATGTTCTAAACTGGCATTCATCATGCCAACCAGTTTCTCCACATTTGTATAGTTTGGTGGAGTCCATACCCAATACTTCCAGCCATACTCTTGTTCAATTAAAATTCTCATACTATATCTCCAATCATTTCAATAGTTACATTACCATATCTATGCTCAAGTTCATTTAGCTTTTCAAATGCCAGTGTCCGTATCTCTGTTTCTGTCTTGCCGCCATAGGTATCTTCTCTACCTATTGGGGGGAAGAGACAACATATAGTATACTGTCTGTTGATGAAAGTGAACCAACAATATGAGTTGTATGTCATAGGTTCTGGTTGTTTTGTTCTATCCCATGCCATAATAATACCTCCTTTATGCCCCCGATAGTTTATAGGCACAGCACCGAATCCAAGGACTCAAGGTGCTGTGCCCGTTTATCTTGATATAAAAGAACAGGTATCTAAGTTTTTGGACTTCTTACCTCACTTACTTTGGTGGGCAGTTGTAGTATTAGACCCTGCTAGATAACCTCACGATTAACACTACCTGTTCATAATTCTTCCCGAAAAGACCTTTCCCCTGATGGTAGCAGGGTACTCATGTCCTTGATAGTATACACTATCTATTAGCATTTGTCCCTCTCATGTTTATACTGGATTAAGGGCGAGGTTGCTACCCAGTCTCCTTCGACTACCATCAGGCTAGAGTGTGCCTTTCTTTTACCCGCCAAGTTATGACGGGCTCCATCGCCTTGTAGGCGGGACGAATAAAACCTTGGGGTAATTCCCACTATCCTCACATACACACGCATGTGTACATGAGGACAGTGACAACCAGACCACAGTTAGATGGGTCACGAGTTGTCCTGTCTTTGGGAAAGATTAATTCGGATTAGTGATACTCATTACTAAGCATCTTCTTCCTTTGCATAAGCAAAGGTACCAGGGTTCTTTCCAAACCTATATTTCGGAAAAGAGCAGACGGTGGGTTATCCGTTGAAGGATATGACACCAGTTTCTACACAAACCTCGACAAGTGCGTCGATTGTGCTCTTTTTCCATGGCTTTCCAGCACTTTCTGCTGCTAAAGCGTTCTTGTACATGTCTGCCAATTGCTTTTCGTTAAGCAAACGGTACCTTGCTGCCTTTGAAGCAGCAGTTTCTTCGACTACGTTACATACGTAGTTGTTTAAGATGGTCATGATAATCTCCTTTACAGATTTTGAGTGACCTATGGTTAAACTTAGGGATACCTAGGGTTACCTAGACTTATACCCCTAATAATAATACTATAATAAAACTATAGTTAACTATACTATATAACCCAACTATAGGGCATACCATATATAGTATGTCTTGAGAGATGTATACACTACATATAGTATGTATATAAAACTATAATTCTGCCCTTGCCCGACCAAGGGTCGTGCTATAGATGCTTCGGGGGAATTCTACACTGGATACAATAGATTCTACACTGTATACTAAAGATTTCCTAGAGACTATAGATCTATATACTATACAATATATATAGCCTTAGCACACTCTCCCATGGATAACCATGTATAAGTGTCCCCCACCCCGTCATTAAATCTCAGCATACCTGTCAAGGCATACTGAGATTATATAACCGTTAAGTTATATTAGTTGTTAGGATTGTTTTTAGGTGCAAATGCTTCTAACTTGTCACCCTCTATCTTACATCCTGGAAACCTATCATTGAATTCTTGGAAGAAGAAAGTTCTTGCCCAGTATGGACTAGGGCTTGGTTCTCCTTTGATCTCAATAATTTTCTTGGTTCCGGGGTGTTGGAATAATCCAGACACAATACTCATATCAGCATCTTTGGTTAATTTAAGATCACCAATAAACGTAGTCCAAGACTTAGCCCTGTCCTTACAGTCTGGCTGAAGTCTGATGCCTGTGAGTTGAAGCATCTTCTTTAGCTCATCATCAGTAATCTGACCAAAGCAAGCAGGGAAGTATTTCATACGACTAAGGTCTTCTGCAAATATACGAACTGTTTCCTTACCACTGTGTACCAGTTCTTTATCTGCATTCTTATGTTTCCATTTGAGACGCTGGATCCTAATAGGCCCTAGCAACTTAGACTTTGCTTTTGACCATACACGATCTGGTGTGGTAAACCTTTCGTTAGGATTTTTCTTATTTGGAATTGAGGATACTTTCGGCATTGTATTGCCCTTTCATAAGTGTGAATCACCAGCCACAGGATAACACATCCTGTGACTGATGACTCGAGTAATTAACTACGGAACATCTTTGCCCAGTCTGGTAGAGTAACAGGAGGCTTTCCTGTGTTCATCCAGTCTGTACTGAAGATATGATTTGCACCTGTTGTACAGGCGACTTGGGCTGAGGGTTCATTGTTAGGATGTACAGCAATAGCATCATGCATTGATGATTCTATTTTGCCATTAGCCCTGCATATTCCCTCAAACAGAATGGCACAATCGAACATACGACAGACTAGTGTTATCAAAACAGCTGCTGAACTATTGAACTTTGGTACGTTCACGGTTGCAGTAGAGCTTCCATCGAACCAACTAGCTTCTCGCTCTACATGCTTCTTCTTATGCATACCTAAATGAGGAGCCAAGATCTTACCACCACCTGGATAATCTAGCCAATATCCTGTAAAGTATGGTTGTACCTTATCGACCTCTTTTGGCTTTACCTTATCCCATTCCTTAGTCCAGTAATCAGTAAACATTCCAGACTTTCTAAAACATTTAACGAACAACTTTGCCAAGTCTTCACATAGCTCTAACAGAACAGGATATACTTCCTCGTTACTTTGGTTTGCAAAGTAGGTATCTTCAAGGACTCTTGGAAGTATATATCTCGCTGCTTCCGTGGGATCATGAAAACGATCTTCATCAGTCAGACCTTCCATAATAGCATACTTTCTTCCTGTATACATACAGACCATGAAAGCAGCCTTTGCTACATCTGTCAGTGTAGACGTTGGCACAGTTGCCAATAGTCTCCACTTACCTTGACCCCAAGAGATTTCTTTCATAGCTTCACTGAAGGATTCGTGAGCTGCCTTAAACTTTGAGCTGTTGGTTACTGCTCTCTTAAATACTTCACGAAAGCGTTGTAACCACAGTTGGATAGTATAGCCAGAGCCAGACATATCCTTCCAGATACGGAATGGAGTGAATCCAGAGGTTTCTACCAAGTGATAACTATAGATGTCACTTAGCATGATCATCGCACTACCTGGTTTCTTTCCGTTCTTAGCCATTCGTTGTAACCACTTAACAGGATCTGATAAAGCTTCAGCTCGAACAGCTTTGGTCAGGCCTTGATCAGCAAGATGTGCCTGAAGTACATGACGACCTAGGCGTGTAGTTTTACGGTTAACGCCTGTTGCAATAGCTCGACACGCCTTATTATAGGGCATGCATGAACCTTTACTATCTGGATGAACACGACCAGCATTCTCGATGGTAGTACCAAAGATATGCCATTCGTTTAGACCTTGACGATCTAATTCATCCATACAACGACCGGGTATAAACTTTTCCGCATCTGTCGTCTTCATGCTATCACGGAACTCTTCCGCAACACCACGAATAAACTCATTGTTCCAGTGTGGAACATTGATTAACGCCTGACAACCATCTACTGCTAACTGTGGTGGTTCTAATCCCCACCAGTGACTAACAGTAAGAGCTGTTTCTGGATCATCTAACGATACTGGTGTATCACTAGTCAATCCTTCACGCAGTACCAGAGTATCCGAATTAACTGATTCAGAATTAGCTTTACTTGTATACTCAAGTATAGCAAGATCTACTCCAGACATTGTAACCGCTTTGTTTCCAGACGAAACACACATATCATATAATGTGTTTCTCATTTGTTGGACCCGATCACTCGGATCCTTGGTAAAGAACTGCCATTTAACTTTAAAGACAGGACATACACGATTGATGGCTTCTTTCAATGTAATCATTGAATTCTCCTTTCGGAAGTGCCACGATAGATTCTTAAGCACGACGGGGCTTAAGAGTTAATAATTTTTGAGCTGTTTGAATCCTTATGGATTCTTCATGTCTTGTTAAGACAATAGGTCGAACATTTAACTTAGACCACATCTTGGCAATAGTTCGAGCCTCCTGAATTACTTTAGCGTAATCATTATTTTTCTTAATAATCATTTAGTTTTTCCTTTCTGTAATAATTATTGTCTACATCGGTTGGAACACAAGTATACTGTCGGTTTAATACTCTACCTCTTCTCCTCCATGAGCTTGCGAGTGTTTTTAGGGGTGCATCCTTGGAACCCCATATCCATGCACTCCAAAGAATGCACGGGTATGGAGTCCCTCCGAAGAGGGACTATCGTTTCACCTCGTCAGGTTGATGGAAGATACCATCATGTAGTCTATTTTGTTTTTCCGTCGTGGGTAGATAGATAACTACCGAGAACCCCTAGCTCACGCCAGTGGAACACACGTACAGCCTACTTAAGTAGTACCTGCACTGCAACACTCAGTTTTACCACAAGTCTGGCAAACAGGCTTTGCTTCTTCCGCCTCACATGTAGGACATATAGGACGGTCTCCGCAATAGCATGTAAACTTAGACCAGCAGTCAAAGCGAGATTTTACATTTATGAAGTTCAGCTTAGTGCCGTACTCCTGCATGTCCTCATATGAGGGATCCCACTTTGCTAGAGGCATGTGAGTTTTCACATACTCTAGACTACCGAGACTAGCTCCGTGCTGTGTACACACGAGAGTGACTGCTGCAATAGCATCATTCTTACAGTGACAGTTCGAAACTATCCACGCATTACCGCCCTTAGCCTTCCAATAGAAATCGTCAGACGGTAACCCGTAGTTCTCGAGATACTGAGTGATGACAACGAACGTTTGAAGCCCCTGCTTCATAACATCTCCTTGTCTAGCGTTTAACCTCGCTCAGGTTGATGGGGCTACCATCATTTAGAGTCTTTGCTAATCTTAGCACTATGCCTATTGAGTAGCTCAGGATCATGACCACCATCAGAAAGCATATCAGTCAGTATATCGTGAGCATCTGGACTCTCATCCTTCAGCTCCTTCATTGACTCTTCGAACCGTTGTAGAAACTGTATCCAGAACTCATGTCCTGCTATTATAGTATGAATAAAGAAGTAGAGTGTACCTACTATAGTTAGTGGAGAGAATAAGATAACAAACGTCAGAAGACTTATTGAACCTGGATTAGCTTCTCTAAACATAATTAAAACTATAGTAAGAGTAAGGAATGCTATAAAGCAAACACATGCTATTAGGAGAGTGACAAGTCGGTTTTTCATGACCAACTCCTTTCGGTGCTAAGCACCAACATAATTAATTACCACCTTGAAAAAGGATACTCGAAGTAAGGGGGTAGGGGGGGTTTTGGCCGCCATCGGACCATTCTTACCCCTGTCCAAATTCTTGACCCCCTACTCGATTAAGCTCTCTAGAGCCTCTGGAAGCTTAGTATACGGTGCTTGATCCTTTAGCGTAGCCAAGGGATCCTTTGTTCTAACAAGTGTCTCAGGAACTATCCCTGTGGCTGTAACAGGCTGCTGTGGTATTTCTCTAGGAGGTGCCACTATATCTCTAGAGAATTCTGAGACATGTTCTATATCTGGGAACATTTCTCTACCGAACTGGTGTATCATAGTTTCCCAGAAATATCCAGCTGTAACAGGTGGTATTCCATGATGGTATCCTTTATTACTTCCTCTACTAGATCTTCGCAAATCCATACGACTAGAGAACCAGTTTGTTACTGGTTTAGCTATATCTGGTGCCTCGACATGATCCATCATCAGATAACCCAATCCACGACCCCATGTCTCTCCCAGTACAGGTATGTGCTTTGCCAGTGCTAGCAAGTCCTGACCATATACAGTAGTTTTACTTCCGAAGGCTAAGCCGCCCAATGTTGTTACACCCCTATAAAGATCTTTAGCTATAACTTCAGCTGCACTAGCAGCAATAAACATATTCTGTGAATTTCCTTTAAATCCTTCAGCTGCTCTTAAGATACCTTGCGATGCCAAAGCTATTGTACGACCTAATACAGGTAGACGAACACCATAGTTAATCAAGGTATTCATTGGTCTTTCTTCCCATTCATCTATAAGATCATCATATCTTTGTCCTGCTGATATCCTTAGTAACATCATATACAGTGTATCTAGAAATAATAGACCAAAGAGATTGAAGGCATACTTCATTGGGTGGAATCCAGTACTCTTTCGTACTACGTGCTGCGATACAAATAACATAGGGTATCTTCTAAAGACTTCCCAGATTGCTTCAAAGGGTCCTTGTGATGTTGAGCCATCTGCAGTTCTATGACCCGTAGTTATATCAAAGGCATTAGGCGATACTAATACCTCTTCAATAAACATCTTTTCTGCTTGCCGTATAGATGTTAAGATATTAAGACCTTGCTTGTATGCTTCAGAATCTGCTGCCCATTCATCCTGCCTATTGATATACTCCATTAACTTTGTTGTACTATAGTAATCTCTGCCTTCCTTCCTAGAGATATCTAAGAACATTTCTATCGATGGACTTCTCATTCCCAATAGGTTAGTCTTCTTAGACAATAGTCCACTATTTAGTACATACTTAACTAAGTTTAAGTTGAACTTAGCTATTTTTGCTTCTCTCATATATCCCAATAGAACCTTATCATAGTTTCGATCTTCAGGATCAATCTTTGTATCTTTCATTGATTCCCGCAAATCAACTAAATTATTCAGGTTATCAGATAAGAAGAACCTAAATGATATAGCTCGACTACCAGCAATACCAGACATTACTTGCTTAGCTGGTATTAGCATAGCATTTCCCCACTTCTCTAATGCACTAGCCAGAAACAACTTCTGAGCCGAGGCAGCAGGTTGTTCATAGTCTGTATACCTACCATGTGTAATATCTTTAATAGTGTGTGCTAAATCTCTAGCAAGAACTCTACGTTCTTCTGTACCTTTTATTAAGTTTCCTGACAGTGGCATCAGTATAGAATTAATAGCCCCTCGTATATTCCTACGTCCTACACCTTCAGAAAATGAACTCATCATACCCTCGACCAACATACTGGCAAAGGCTAAGTTAGTACCAAAGGCAATCTTAGCTAAGTGTGGAGATATCTGTACAGCCCAATCACCTATGACACTGGTTGCTTGGCTTCTACGAACAATACCACGAACTATATCATGCTTAGCTCTTAGATGCTCAGTACTCAGTTTTATAGAATTAATTTCCTTTCGACTCATCTTTGAACCATCAGCATGTCTATAGTCTGCACTAACATCGCTGAACCCTTTTTCTATTAGATTTAAGAAGTCATTATAAGTACCTATGATACCAAACTCATTTAACATAAGTTCTTGTTCCAAGATAATATCACCTGTTGACTTCTTATGCGTCTCAACAATAGTAACAGGATCAGTAACAATATGCTTCATAATTTCATCATTATGAACTATATCACTGATCTTAGGTACAGCCCAAGATTCATTTGGATGATATAGACCCTGAGATGCTTTATGTAAAAAGTTATGATAGTGTAAATCTACAGCTGTTTCCAGACTATTTGAACTCTTACGATTAAACTCAATCCTACCACCCTTCTTCGGATTAAAGAAGATATGATATGGCACATCAAATCCTAAAGCATTCAAGCTTCGAATCCTAGCTTTGTTCTTTGTACCATGTTTGATTGCATTAAAGTACTCAGATCTTACAGACTCATTCTCTGCTATTCCTAGTTCATCCCAAGTAAGTTTACCAAGAGCCATCTCTCTCATCATAGCCAGTACACCTTTGCGTAAACTAGTATGTGCTAGCTTAGCTTCCTTAGTATAGAACTCACTGCCATCGCTACGGATATCTACAGAATTCAAAGTGTCTTTAAATATATCCCTTATCTCTTGTTTAGTTGTCTCAGATTTCTTATGATATTCACTAGAATCTAAGCTTAGAACTGTATCTATTAATCTTAAGAATATCTTTGGATCTGATGACTGTAGTGCCATGAACTCTTTTATTCTTAACATTGTATCTGACAAGTTAGGTATCTTACCTATGAAGTATAAAGTGATTGGATCTATCCTCTCTTTTTCAGTCATAAGCCTGTCTGCAATTGAAGTCTTCATATGTTCACTGAAGCTTTCTATAGAGTCTGTAGTTACATTCTCATTTAACATATATGGTACAGCAACTTCAAAACCTTCTTTGTACTGTCCCATATCTACACCTAATTGAATAAAATAATCCAAAGACTTTCTAAAAGACTTAGCATACTGTTTAATCTCTGCATGTATCTCTTCAGTATTCAACATAGGATCTTTTAATGTAATCTCTCCACCAGTATCTGCTAACTTAAATACTTGGACATGTATAGCTTTCTCTGCTTCTTTACGCTGCTTCTTAGGAAGATTTTCTAATTCTCTTACTAATCTACTGATTTTATCATTATGCCCTAGCAATGTATCAGCTTGAAGATTAATAGTTTCCAATGCTGATGTAACAGAAGGAGCTCCCTCAAGATTATTAAAGTCTCCTGTAGTATGTACTACTCTACTATCTAACAATGCTGATGCCATCATAACTAATAGAACATGAGAATTATATGTATAGTTAGCACCTGTAGCTCCTATGGTAGCACTAACTAATCCCTGTCCTAATATATTACCAGCTCCTTCTTTTCTAACCATTGATGTTAACTTCTCTAGGAACTTCCTAGCACCTAAGCCAACTCCTCCAGTAACCGGATGACCGTATCTTGTCAATAGCTTATCTAGCATTATTTCCATTCCAGCAGCAATCAACGTTCTGTCTTGATAGTCAGATTGGATAAGGCTGTTTATATCTAAAGTATCACCCAGTAAGAAACCATACTCTACCAGCGCAGTCTTACCTCTATGAAAATCATATCGAGTAATACCACTAGTCATAACATGATTCTCACTATCATTACCTGCTATTTTTAATCTAGAGTCTAAGTCTCTAATCTCTTTCTGTATTTCTTTCTTGTCGGTTGTATTAAAGAAATCATTAATTTTCTTAGTATGTGCAGATAGTTCTGCATCATTCATAAGGCTTGGATCTACTAACTCAAATAACTCTCGATACTGATCTTCCATCTTTACTAGAGTATTCATATACTCTAGATACTTAGCATCATCTCTGAGTTCAGGATCAGAAAGCACCATCTCTCGCACAGGAGAAATAAGTTCCATACTCATTTCACTGATGTCTCCTCTGTTAACAATAGGAGCTCTTGAGTCTTTATATCTATTGTCATGGCCTAAGATTCTCTCATTCATCTCAGTTACTTTACTATATAACTTAGGATTACTTTTCTCAAACTGTGTAAAGATACTGTGTAGTCTAACAAAAGTATTTCTTACATAACTCATAACCTTTTGCATTAGGGTCTGAGCTCTCAAGTTTACATTTGTCTCGCCTTCAGTAAGATCTAGGTATGGACTGATTTCATTTAGTAGATGAAACTGAACCATACCCGCTATGAATTCCATGGGTTCACTATTAAGATGATTAAGATATTCTCTAGAAGCTGCTGTCTCTCGACCACCAAACCAAGCTGTAACCATTTTCTTAAGATAGGACTGACCATCCTTACTAGCCATTAATGTTTCCCATTCCGTTCCCATCTGCCCATCTCTTAAGAATTTCATTGTAGCTATATGAGCAAACTCATGTGCTAATGTACTTATGATAACATCTGAAGATGCCTCAGTATCGCGTATCTTATTACCAATAGTCATAATGTAGGAATCACCTTGTTTCCTGGCTGTCATAAACTTAGGTTTAGCCTCATCATATTCTAGTAAGACATCTTCAATACTTAGTGGATTATATGTATACATCCTTATTACTAAGGCTCTAAGAATCTTACCAGCCCCTTTATCTAGAACACCTTCAGCAGAATCAGGATCTGTCAGTTTATTAATTTGTTCATTAAGTCGAACTAAGTGAGGATTTCTCTGAGTCATCGCTATAAACTCTTTAAATTTATTACTAGACTTAGCATATTCAACTGCATTAATCTTACTGCCGTCAGGTCCAAGAATAGTTGAGTTATCAAACCATGCCATTGTATCTTCAGAGTGTTCATTAATATCTGTACCCACAGCTAAAGCAAGCCCAATTTCAGCTAACATCCGTTGCTTATCATCTAGCTTCTTTGTCTTTTCTAGACTTACCAAGAAATCAGAAACTGGATCCTTTGTATCCGGTTGCTGCCATAGAAACTCTCTAGCATGAGCATACCAAGGATTTAACTGCCAGTCTCCTTTAGCATCGAATAGTATACTAAGGCTACGATATCTTCTTTCTGCTACAGCTCTTTCTTTTATGACAAACTCTTGATGGAAAGGCTCAATCATAATCTTATCTAAGTTATGAGCAATCTGAGGATCTCCTTCTGCATCTATTCTATTTGCCAATAGTACTAATCTTGCTATCGCTCTAGAGTTATCTACTGGATTCTTCTTTACTGCTGCTATATCTTCTTGAATAAGCTCAACAGTCTCTCTTATCTCTTGTGATACTTTTGTATCAAATGCTGCTAATCCTTCTACATTAATTCTCTCAAGCATTCTTAAGACAGGTAAAAGGTGTACCTCTATTCCTGAATATGTAAATCCTTCTATTCCTAATCTATACTGTTGTAAGTTCAATACGTCTATTGGTGCTCCATCTATAGAGCCATATATATCTTTAGCTTTATTATATTTCTTAACAGCATTATCTCTCATGATTGCTTCTATGGCATCTGATGTAATAACTTGATCTCTAGTATCTCTATGCATACTGAAACCAAGGGCTGACTCTAGGACTTCCTGAGGAGCTCTATCTAGAACCATATTATTATCTTCATCAAATTTAACACCTAAACTTTTCTTAAGATGGTAAGCAAGATTGATTCTTTGTAGTGCTGGGTTATTAGAGTTCATTACAAACAGCATCAAGGCAGAGTCTATAGATAAAGCAATCTTGACTTGCTTACCTTTTAATTTTCGTCCTGCTACTGTTAGCATTCCAAACATTGTATTACGCAAGTTAAACTCTGTTGCCGTAGTTCTACCATGAACCTGCCTTACTGCTTTTACTCTATTCTTCATAGCCATTGCAGCTTTATCTCGGACATTCCTAGGTTTAGTTGTTAAGTCCATCAAGTGAGGTATTAGGTCAAACTCTAAGTTTGTGCCACCCTCTTCTTCTGCTTTATACAGAGCTGCATCAACTAAGTACAGTTGTTCATCTTCAGTAAATAGTCGCCATGACTCAGGATCCTTCCAATATTTTTTATCTTGATACAACTTAACTTTCTTTGCTAGTTTATCTCGTTGGTCTTTGGGAGCATGTTCTATCCAAGTACCATCCCTTAAGATCTCTCCAATATATGACTGGAACAATATAGACATCAGTAACTGATTAAAGTCATGTCCCTGAATAACTGATGAAATATAGTGCAAGTCCTTATACAAGATACTATCCTTAGGTACTTCTTTACCATCTACAGAAAGTACTATATTCTCAGCAGACAGTGGCCCCATCGTTATCTGCTCATGAAGATTTGTCTTCGAGAGCAAATGGGGTTGCTTATTATATATACTAGGAACAGATGTTAAGATCTCACTCATCTTCTTATCAGCAAAATCAGGATCAACAATAGCCATTGGGAATCCTTCAGACTCTAGTTTCAATGGATCAACTTCAGTTTCTGTTATAGTTCTCGACAAGTCACTAATCTTATGATAGCCATCTATCCACCTCATTCTATATATCTGTAGTTCTTGAGGCGATAGTTCTTTATCAAAACTTTTCTTTTCTCTAGTAACTATTGTTTGTCTAAACTTATCAGCCATCATTAAATGATAGAAGTATGGCAATGCCTCTGGTCGATTATTTATAGTATCTACCAAACCAACAGGTTCAGCCCAAGCAAGCATCTCTCTGCGTATAGATACAGCTCTGCGACCAACTTCTCCAGTATCAGTTAATAATCTATTTTCTTCTATAGCAAAAGGTAAAGGTCTTGGTAAGTTCTCGGTCTTCCATGGTATAGGCCAACCTAAGAATGAATCCGGCATCATAGCTTCTTCATCAGTAGCTGACTCAATAGCTAATAGATCTTTGTACTCTCCTATCACATCCTTGATTTCTTGTTTAATAGCAAGTCGTTGTAATCGAATAACGCCTCGTCGATAATATGAATGTTGTTTATATGGAGCTTGTAGTGCTAGGGGTCCTCTTGGTTGCTCATTAGCAGTTAACACATGACCATCCTTAGCTACTCTATGATAATCAATCTCATTGGGTGAGTACTGCAATAAAGGAGACATAGTTTCTCTAGCAACTTCTTCACTGTAGACACCTCCAAGAACAGCTTGTCGTAGATTCAACAGACCTACTAGGTTATTAGAACCAAAGTACTTTTCTTCTAATGCTATCTGATTTTCAATAAGTTCTGGTCTAACTTTGGAATCGCTATCCCAGTCTTTGAAGAAGGATTGGAGTAAGTCCATATCATTATCTTCTGCTTTATAGTCTTTAAATGGTGGCGGAGCAAATTCAGCATATTGCATTAATTCGTGTTGTGTCAATATTTGTTCTAAGTGTTCATCGAAGTTCTCTACAGAATCATAGGGATTATTCTCCATATCAAGCATACCGAATGAATCTCTATTATCTTTCTCTTCCATATAGTGTAAGAATATCTCTTGTCTTTCTTCTAGAGTAACCTTAGATACATCACTACCATACTTATTATCAGCTATGGTTTGCATATCTTCTTCAAGTTTATTAACCCACTTATCTGGTTCTACTGCTACTCTCTCTAGCCACATACCCTGTTCATTCATACCACGACCTGCAGTATCTCTAAAGGTTCGTGTAGATCCTGATGACGGTAGTGCTGTAGTATATATCAAGTAATCTTTAATACCAGCCCAGTCACCTTCATCCCACATTTCCTCAAGACCTAGTAGAGTCATAAGATCGCCCATACGCTTAACATTAAATTTCTTTGCACTAGCGTTGTGTATGTTCAGTGCTCTAAAGTATCCCATAGAACGATAAAGCTGTCTTCCTTTTTCTCTTCCTTCCTTAGTATCTATATCAACCCCCATCATTATCAGTTTTAGGGTTTCCCATTCTGGAGTATCGGGTAGAATCCTATCCCATCCCTTTTTTTCTAAAGTTTCCTTTATGAATTTAGTAACCCTATCTATTCTTGGCTGATACTTCTTCCTAGTACGCTTAATAGCATCTGGTGTTGGCTGTTTAGTATTAGGATCTATACCAAAATCTTTCTGTGCTAATCTTTGTATGATACCATCCATTTGTTTTTCTAGAGCTTCTAGACGATATAGCGGGTTATCCTCACCTATAGTAGGATTATCATATACCATCTCTAGTGTTTCTTTCCACTGCTGTGTAGTCATATCGCTAGAGTTCATCTCTAGAAGTTCTAAAACCTTTGCATATAATGCTGGACTTAATCCTAGTGCTACTTCGATAACAGATGCTTGTTGTCCTAATGCTTTCTTAACTATTGCTCGTCCGTAGTTATTTATTTCATCTTCTGTAAACTTTACACCAAACTCATTTTCTATAGCTATGATAGCTTTTATACCATCTGGCATATTAACAGTTACACCTTTACGTGCTTGTGATAACAGAGCTGTATTAAAGTCTTGTTGGAATGCACCAAAGCCGCCTTGATAAACCTTACGCATAGTTGGAATCTTAAATAATTCTCTTAATGCTTTTAGTTCGCTGATTCTTTTAGAATCTCCCGAAGCTTCGGCTGCTTCTACTTCTGCATTCCACTCCTTAATTGAGTTAATATTTTTAACGCCTTCGAATACCTGTAAGAATGTATTGACATCAGCAATCTTTTTATCAAACAAATGATTCTTTGATCCGATACCCCCAGCAATATAATAATCTTCCTTTTTATTATTAAAGTGTTCCTCTATAATTCCTGTTACTTTTTTACCTTCCTCATTAATGAAACCATTTTCAATCTGGTTTATCAACTTAGGAACTCTAGGATCTCTAGCTAAAGACAATAACTTAAGTCCAACTAAAGCATTGAAGTTTCTATCATCTCTAGCAGAACTATCAAACATAACATCAACAGCATCTTTTCCATGCTCTTCTTCCCAAGCTTTAATTACTCGTTGTGATTGTTTAACCAAGGCACGAGTTAGTCCACTAAAGTTAACAGGAGCTGTAGCTTCGATTGCTAGGATCATTCCTATTTGGTTGAACGGAACAAGCATCTTAGAACCAGCAGTAAGCTGTGAAAGCCATGTTGCTTGTCCCATAGATGTACCATCTGCAAAGTTAATAATAGTATTATTCTTATATATAATAGCATCATGGATAGCAGTAGTACCTATGTGAGGTAAGCCTAAGAACATCTCTGCTAAGAAATCTTTTAGTTCACTTCTTTTTATAACCCGATCATTTAAACTAGCTCCTACTATTTTAGGCATCAAGGTTACAGGATAAGTAATACCAGTTCTGTCAACATTAGGATCGTCTAGTATTTCTTCTCGCCACTTTTCAATCGCTTCCTTTTCGGCTTTTGTAAACTTCTTCTTAGCTAATATAGCATCTACACGTTTCCCAGTTTTATAGTGAGACAATAGTCTTGCTAAAGCTATAGGAGATAAAGGAGCAACTTCATTTATCTCATTGATACCTGGAGCTAGTTGAATTAAGGATTCTCCAGATACCTTTTCTACAATGTCTCCATTATGAAAACCTTTGTCTGGATGTAGTCCAAGCTGATTACGCATAGGCATATGTTTTGTTACATCTAATGCATCTACTAAAGCTTTTCCTAGGGATGATGCTGATTGTCTAGTAATCTCTCCATTGCCAAGACGTTCAATAGTTGTATCTACTAGAGAACCTACGTTATATAGTTCACTGGTATGTTCTGATATAATCTTAGATAAGTTATCTTTTAGGTATTCTGCTTTCTGTGCATCTGTCATCTTCTTAAAGTCAGCATCAAAGATATTAGGATAGTTTTTTTCCAGCCCCCTCATAAAAATTCTAGCTTCTATTACATTTGCTAAGACAACTTCAATTTGTCCATTGATAGCCAAGGCTACCGATGTTTCGAATGTAGCTAAACTAGTGGTTTTTTCTCCCACACGCCCTGTTTCTGTTACTACATCTAATATATAACCACCATCAGCTTTGTCTAAGAATGCCTGTCTAGCCACTAAAGCATCAGCTATCTCTATTTGCTCTAATAATTTTTCTGCATGAATTAGGTGTATAACTGAATCAGGTTTATCTGTTTCTAGTAAGGAGTTTAATCTAGCTTCCAGACCTGTTCTAAGCATAGCCGATGACCAACCATCATTTCTAGCTGAGATTCTAACAGCCCATCTACGCATTATAGCTAAGGCACCCTCCTTTCCTTTTATTCTGTACTCTATAGAACCAGAATGTCTCTGTAAGGTAGCAGCATCACTATCTTTATTTACGATACCATTATCTATAATAGCTTCTCGGAATATATCCCAAGCAGCAAATCCCCTATCTTTCATATACTTCGGCATAATACCATAGATAGCTGCGTTATATATCCCACCATTTGGACCATAAGCTTTTTCTACGGCTTGTATTTGCTCTAGTTGCGATAATAGTTCTATATACGATATAGCTTCTTCTGTAATTTCTCTTCCTAGTACTACATAGTCTATATCCACAGACAATAGTTCTTCTTCATTCAAATCTGTAAACATATACTCAGTATGATCAGTATTCATTAAAGACGTACCCTTAAGATTATTTAGATTTCTAGGTAACTTAGGCATATACTTGAAAGAACCGGGTTCTAAAGTCTTTATAGAATCTCTTGATTCTTCTTGCGAAGCTTCAAATAATATTCTTGCTTCCTTAACAGTTATCTCTGTACCATAAGTTATATCTATAGACTCATCATTCATTTGTCGTATTATGTTCTGTTCAACAATAGTATTCATAGCTAAGAAACCAAAGAAATCACCATAGGTAATCTTTACATCTGATTCTTCTTGGCCTTCTTTTACAAAGCCTTCTATTAAGACTTCTCCTGTATCTTCGTCTATAGTTCCCGTAATTAGTTCTTCGAAGCTTTCTCTATCTTGTCTAAGTTTTTCTTTTAGCTCTGATTTCATTCTACCTACTTCTCGCCAAGCACTTAGAGTTATGTATACACCCTTTCCTTCCATATATTCTTTAATGTATTGTTTATTAGTTTCACTAAATGCCTCTCCAATCTTTTTTATTAGCTTAGTTTTAATATCAAACCATGCTTTATATCCCTCACTTTCTCTAATAGACACCATAGACTCATTTTCCATAACTTGCAAATAGCTATAGAATTTATTTGCTCTTTTGATATCCCAAGTTTCGCTACCATCTAATAGACCCTTAAGTTTCTTAAGCCAGCCCTTTCCTCTTCTTGTATTTGGAATTATCTCTATTAAAGCATTCAAGTGTTCCACATCATCCTCTGTAAGATCTTCATTATTAAAGTATTCTCTCTCTTCAGACTTGGCTTCTTCATTAGCTACTGCAAGTATACCATATATACCAGGCAGGTCAGACTTGATTATTCTGTACTCTATTGAAAATTCTTCATCTAAAGCATTAGATAATTTTTTCTTTTGCTTACTAAGTTCTCTAATTTCGTTACTAAGTTTAACTATCGTTCCTACATCGATACCAGAATCTTCAGCCCACTCAGCTAAAATATCACTAACTGTATCTATATTATTTCCCAAGTCTAAAATTATTTCATCAATAGTTGTAATTTCTTCTTCATATTGCTTAGAGGTCATATCAGTAGGTTTGGACTCTAAAAACTTTCTCTTATTTTTCTCTAGTTTTTCTAGAGTTTCTTCAGCTTCCTTTTTATTATCAGCTGTATTAACTATATCACTAGTTTTTCCAGTAGGCTCAGACTCAACTGGTGCGACTACATCTTCTCTACCTTCTTTAGTAAACTCGTCTGGAACTCGAATATCCTCTACCTTAGCTCTTCTTTTCTGCTCTGCCTTAATCGCAGTTATATCGCCTTGGTGCTGCTGCCCCGCACCCGTGTCAACATTTCTGGTCGCCGATTCGGGATTCTTACTACGTACATCTAAAGCTGTTTCAAGTTCTGCGTCTGTCAACGATTTAACGGGAACATCTACTTGTCCGTATCCTCTAGCTTGTAGTGTATACCCTGGATGGCTAGGATCAGATTCCAGTGAAAACTTACTATCACCAAGCGTGTGTTCTTTTTTACCGCCCTCTAGTATAAATATAACGGTTCCCTTTTCAGAAACAGCCGTAACCGTAGCCTTTCTCTTTTTGCCATCTACACCTACAACTTGTATAGTATCTCCAACCTTAGCACCAGAGTAATCTAATTCTGCAGTACCTGTAGGAGGAGCCGGCTCAACTGGTGCGATTTCCTCAGGTTCAACTATAGTTTCTACTTGTACTACTTCATCAACTTCTTCTCCTAAGTGTTCCTTAGCTCTTTTAGTTGCTTCTTTAAGATTACTACCAGATATTCTTAATTTCTGAGATAGTATTCCATGTTTTTCTCGAGATTCTTCAACTACCGTATTTTGTAATTCAATAGCAGCTTCTAGTTTCTCTTCATTACTAGCTTCTTCCCAAGAAGTATCACCAACCCACTCACTTTCTAAGCGTTGTTTTAACCGTGGATCAACAAGATCAAAGAAGTTATTATCTTCTAACATCTGGTCTTGATATTCTTGTATTGTTATACCAAGCTCTGAAGCTCTTTCTGCTATACGTGCTTGTATAGCTAAGTAGGATATAGTATCAGAGAAATTATCTTTAGACTTTTCAGCTATACCAAATGTTGTAGCTAAGTTTTCAAATATCTTAGTGTATAATGCAGGTAAGCTTATTGTCTTTTCTCCAGCCCCACCTTTAATATATACTGCTGTATCTATATTTTCTACAGCCCTAGTAAGTTCTATTATTAGTTCATGTTCGGATAAGTTAGTATGCTTAAGTACTGTATTCAATAGTATTCCTACTGACTCATCTCCAAAGATATTATCATCTTGAAAAGCTAAACCTGTCTTTTCTGTTATTAAACCCCTTAGATTGACTGTAGCTGTTAAGCTTTTCATAGTAGCATCTATATCATATCTACCACTGAATGCACCTTGGATCATATTATAAAGTTCTTTACCAGCCATCTTCTGCCCAACTCCACCAAGACTACCATATAAAGCTTGTGATCCTAATGTATGTGGTATCATCATAAGACCACCCATAACTGGGTTAATGAATGGAGAGAGCACAGCTTCCCATTTTGCTTCAGTTAGTATATGACCCCAGTTTACTTCTTCTTGTACTCCAGTACTTGTTCTATGATACTGGTTCATGATTTCAGCTAAACCACCACTGATAAATCCTTCTACTACGTTACCTGTAGTATATGTACCGACCTTGCTTAAAGTAATCCCCTTTTGTGCGGCTACACCTTTGAATATAGTTTTGTTAAGTATAGTTGGTCCAATATTTTCTGGTAGATAGTGTATTAAAGACTTAGCACCTTGTTGCCACTTAGCCATATGACCTATAGCTTTCAATCTATTCAGTGCTTGTATTTTTCCAGTAGCTTTTTTAACAGTTGAACCAATAGCTATAGCTCCGCCCAAAGCTCCGGCACCTACGGCTGATAGTGCGGCTGATATACCTAAACTTGCTACCATATCTGGATCATTTAGAATACCATGTACTACAAAGCTTTTACTCTTTGTCCATAACTGATTAAGACCACTGTCATATCTATTGTGCATCTCTACGGAATAAGCAATAGCTCTATTTGTTACAGCAAGGTTTAGTTTATACCAAAATTCTATTGAGTTCCTAGAACCTTCGACAGCTTGCTCTATATATGCTGCTCCACCTAAAGCATTAATATACTTACCATATAACATCTCATCTTTTTCTAATACTTTTAGAGCTTCTTTGATATCCCAGTCATCTTGTTTAAGGCTGAACATTTCCTCAGGAGTATCATAAGCATATTCTATACCTGGTGCTGCTCTCCAGCTAGTTAATCCAGAAACAAAGTTCCATTTACTTAGTTTACCCCATTCTCTAAGCTTCTGTTCATTTTTTTCTGATATACCTAAGACAGAATCCTCACCATATTTCCAAATATCACGCCCAGCTAAGATATGCCTAGAGACCTCAACATCATTAGAAACATTTCTACTCCAGATACCTCTATCATAACTCAGTTGCATTGACTTCTCGAATGCTAGATTCTTTTCCATTACACCCATTACCCATTCATTAGATTCAATATCTAGGAATGTCTTAGCATTATTAAAGTCTTCTTCTCGGTTCAAAGATAGTGGATTATCTTTAACGGCATTCCATGCCTTCTCGCGCATTACTGCTGTATACTCCATGATATCTAGATCGGTTACATCTAGTTCAATAGGTTTTATGTGCCATAGGGGGTCAGCCATATATTATGATCTCCTTAAAATTTAGTTCCAGGACTACGAGCAAAGGTTGCTAGTTGATTTACAATATGTGCCGTTACTGGATCAGCCCCATATATTTCTATATCCCTTTCCGTATTACGTAAGGCTTCTATTTCGTTTTTAGTTAATTTATCTGCTATCTCTTGTGCTTCATCATAAGATCCCCATATCATTAAAGCTATTGATACGGGTGGTATAAATTTTCCTAAGAGTCTAGAGGCTTTTTTAACTATAGCCATTCTTCCCGGTTTTTGTAGCAGATTAAAAGCTTTCATTTTTCTTATTCTTTCTAATAAGTCTTTCTTTGACGGTGCTTTCTTAGACTGTGATTTATACCATTCTCTCATCCTATCTAGCATTACTTTAGATTCTTTTTCTGTTAACGTACCACCACTCGCTAGTTTTTTATTTATGGTAGCTATTGTTCTATTCAATGCCTCCCTCGCTTCTGAAGATCTTGCAAGCTTCTTTGAAGCTGCAATCAAGGGATTTAATGCGAGAATATGTGCCGTTGCACTAACTCTTAGAGTATCCCACAAATCTGTATCTTCCTTATCCATGCCAAGGAACTCCTTGATAAAGGCGACTGTATCTCCTCTAGGATACCCACCACGGCCTTTCTCTTTCCAAGGCTTTCCAGTCGCTTCGTAATCTCCTAGGGTTTTTATAGCTTGTTCTAAGCCCCCACCTGGCATATACCACTGTGTAGCTATATCATTAATCTCTTCATCAGAAGCACCATCTTCTCTGGCTTTATCTAGTGCTTGAATTTTATACATCTCGTTTTCTGATGATACATTAAAAAGTGTATCATCTTCTGTATCATCTTCTGTATCATCTTCTGTATCATCTTCTCCAGATATTATCCACTTCGCCTTCTTTACTGTACCTTTTCTAGACGAGTCTTTCGATAACAAATCATCAACTTCCTCTTGTGTCTGTGAGGCATAGAAAGGATCTGTAATATAATCCCATATCGCACCATATGTTCTTGTTGCCACATCCCACTGAACTTCAGCTGTCTTCCACCAATACTTTGGATTTAATGATAATGGGATTCCAGCAATAGATTCAGTCCAAGACCATCGATCTGTATCCGCCCAGTGGAGAAATTGTTCTACAGATTCCACATCCTTCCTTTGCTGATCTCTTATACCAGCTTCCAATAAGGATGGACTAGCATAGTCAACACTGAAATCTCCCGTGTGTTGTTTTCCCCGAAAACCCGATGGCGAAGTAGACCATGGAGTTTGTATAGGTGCTCCTCCTTCTACTTGTATTACTAAGTAATCACTATCTCTACTTGCTTCTATAGTCGTATCTATAAATCCATATATAGGAGCCATATTACTATTATAATCAATAGCTTGAGCACCCGGATCTAGACGGAACTTAAAGTAGTGAAGTACCAAAGTATCGTCTGGTGCAGAACTATAGTCTCTCTTTTGTCCCAGTTCTGACTGTTGCAAGATAGATATAATTTTGTTTCGAGCATCATCATTAAGATTATTCAGTAGTCTTTCTTTTTGGGCTGTTCTACTAGCTTCCATAGAATCTGTTTGCTCCTTAGTAAAAGCATTAGTTCCACCTACTTGAGCCCTTGGTTTCATATGATCAGGTAATAGAGTCCTATAAGCATAATCGCCATTAGCCATATTTTTTTCTTGTGCTTCTAGTAAAACATAGTAGAATGTACTTAACAAAGCTTGTTCTCTTCCATAGGTAAAGCTATCTCTATTAGAAGCTATTACTTCTTTAGCCCTGTGTGTAACAGGATCAAATGTTTTTTTTATAGCTCTCTCTACCATAGCATTCCAATCGGCTTCATTAATACCTAATTGATCAATAAATCCTGCCTCCTTCCATCTAGCATAACTCATGTTTTCTCTATTCTCATCCATCATAATATCCCTATCTGCTTCATAGGCATCCATTCCTTCTCTTATACTAAGGTTTATATGTGGTTCTAAATTAAAGCCATAGTCCCCTTCTTTTGGGGGTCTGAGCCCAATCGGACTCTGGGCCATCCCCTCCTGTATTTTACCCCACCAACTCTTACCTTCACTTCTGTTTATATTTATACCATTATTACCCCAATGCTCTACAGCATTGGAAATACTATCATTTATATCGGCAGCACCTTCTAATCTAAAGCTGTCCATATCATTCGTATCAAATCCAAATGAAGTATCTACACCGCCAATATTCCTTATATTAGTACTATGGGCTGTACCATCATCCGTTAGTATTCTATGTTCAGCTCCTATATTTAGTAACCTATGTACAGTTTCTATTCCTGTATCATAAGAATTTAATGAGGAAGCTTGTAACATTACGGCTAGTCTTTTAAAGGGTTCTAATTTATTTCTATCCTTTTCATTCGAAAACCTTAATAAGGTTTGTAAATGTATCAGATACACTAACTGTCTCGCATTCTCATCTAAGCTGTCACCCAAAACTATCAATTCTTGTTTTTGTTTTGGACTATAGATGCCACTTTCTTTTATTTCGTCCATAAAACCTTTATGAGCTTCAGAATCTCTAGCTGGAAATGAGATTCTCGAGCGACGAAAATATTGTAGCTTATTATCAGCGCGCTTTAGGAAAGCACGATCACCTATATACTTACCAGAGTTAGCTACCAGCCAATCTACATCTTCATCAAAAAAGGCTCCTCCACCAGGACCAGTCTCAAAGTATCTACTAAGACTGCTAACATTCTGCGATTCCCCTCTTGAAGCATTTAGAAGATTTAACAAACTTTGTACTATAGTTAAATCTACAGAATGCTGTCCCAAGAATTCCTTTAAAGCGAGTGGATCATCTGATTTCATAACAGAAGTAAGCCTACCTACCGTACCTTGAGCTGCACCACTAAACGACTCTACTAAAGCCCAGCTTATAGTTTCCAATATCTGTGACTGTTCATCTTCAATGCCTAGTATATCTGCAATTTTCTTTTTCTGTTCCGGATCTCGATCTTTAAATATTTCTTTAAAGATAACTACACTCGCCAAAGCACCCTGTATCTTAGGAACATCATCAGGATTCAGCATTGGATCAATACTTGGATCTCCTAATACTCTTAAGTGATCTAGCAGATTAACAGCAATAGCCTTTATCAAAGGATTTTCATCACTGAGGTTAGATTTATCTTCTATATCTAGCATGGTCAATATAAGCGTAGTGTATCCTACTACGTCGTCCATAGCATCATCTCTTATCCCAAGTATCACACCTTGTGCATCCTTCTCAAATAAATTATGTAGCCTTCCCAAAGCATTTATCCTTTGCTGTGAATAGTTTTCATTATCCTCATCTAAAACACCAGGAATAGTTATGTTAAAAGTTTCTATAAACACATTTTCAAACGTACTTAAACTTTTTTCGTATCTTTCAGTAGCTAATGGATCGCCTTTTTGCACCAAACCTAGATCTGTGGGGTCCCAAGCAAGGAAATGCATTGTAGATAAGTTGAAAGTATTAGCGGCAACAACAGCCCTCCCACCACTATTTATAGCATCTATACTATTTTCGGTCATAGTTAACTTATTTCTTTGTGACGTATTTTCCTTTTCCTCTGTAAAGAAATTCTTTTTCTCATTCATCAAAGATTTATACATAGAGAAAATCTTTGACTGTTCTGTTCTAGAGTATATTTTATATTCTGTATCATTAATAACATCTTCAACAAACTCATGTAAATCTAATGTGGATCCTATC